>Ga0222712_10002225_pt1 | contig 22559 bp, 13 predicted proteins | sample C33_657DmetaG_FD_165043 | JGI IMG/M metagenome (GOLD analysis project Ga0222712, IMG submission 165043) | Estuarine water microbial communities from San Francisco Bay, California, United States - C33_657D | ecosystem: Environmental > Aquatic > Marine > Unclassified | place: USA: California... | reverse complement strand
AGGGTGCCAAAATGGATAAGGCCCAGCGTGTTGAGATGTGGGAGGATGCACATCGCAAGACACTGGGCCTATTCTTTGAGCAGGGGATTATTGGCCCCGTCTAACCTGATTGTTGAACTCAGTCATCTTCTTCAAGATTTCGTCTTCCTTGCGTTTGAGCGCCTCTCTCGGGGCATCCCTCTCAATCATGGCCCGCTTCTCTTTATTTAGCTTGACGATCTGATTCTCAACATTGTTAGCCCGCTGCCAGAGTCTGGCTTCTGGGTTAGCTTTGATGTACTCAGTTGGGCTTATCCTATCTTTACGCAGACCCTTGATCTCATGCTCATGCTTGGCCATCTCTTTGACGTTCTCATAGAACCTTGAGCGCGTAGCAGCTGGTGACTCAGCCTCACCATAGAAGCGGCCAACAATTGGCAGCTTGTACGCTGGCACCTCTTCTTGAGTGACCGCCTTTGACTTGGCAAACTCACCAACCTTCATGATCTCCCGACCAACACCGCCGGTGACTTGGCCGATGAAGTAGTCAATCTGATCGGCGGTAGGACTAAAGAATCCCTTGGTATGTTGAGTACCGGCTGGCGAAGTAACATAGTTAATTGCCTCGGCAAGCTTCTTACTGAAGATGCTGGCATTCTCGCGCGAACGCTCATAGCCCGGTGTAGGAGCTGTGCCCCTGTCCTCTTTGTAGATTGGCCGGCCAAATGCGTCACGGTTACTGTAGATGGCTGCAAACGGGTCAAGGATCGTAGGCATAGCCATGAGCAAAGGATTGCCAGCGTTACCCAGCGGGTTAAACGCATCAAACACCAAAGACACTGCACTCATAACTTTATCGCCCGGGCCCTTACGGCTTCTGATCATGCCGGTTTCGATGAGCAATGTCTCCATGGCAAGGCGACCAAAGCCGGGGAACATATTGAAACCCAGCGGCATTGGGACAGACAAATACTTCTTGTCTGTAAATGGGATTGGAATGATCAAGTTCTTGTCTTTAACAAACTCTGGCGGCTCATCATCGTCAAACCCGGCCATGGCTAAGACAACGGCCTGCATAGCTCCAAGGAACATACCGCCAAAGATAATCTTCTTACCCATGGGCCCGCGCAGTGTCTCTACCATGCGGGCACTACCTTGAACTGCAGCGTTAAAGAACGCATACAAGGCAGAGATAAGGCCTGACTTGGCGCCCTTGCGGTTAAAGTTAACAGTTAAGTTCTTTGCAATGCTGGCCGCTTTGTCTTCGCTCAGACCGCTTTCAACAGCAACCTTAAACGCAGACAGACGCACGGCATTCTCAATGGCATCGTTGTAGTCTGACAACCAGTCAAATACCGCATCAACAGATTTCTTGACGTTGCCACGGTTGAGGCGCTTCAGCTCTTGCTCAACAACATTACCCTTGCGCTTTGTCTGTGCAAACTGATTCTGGTAACCAGTCTGGCCGCCGGCCATTTGGAAACGCTCAAACCAATTCTGCATTTCCGCCATCTCTTTGGTGGTCGCACCCTTACCGCGCAGATCACGATAGATTGCGCGCAAGGCTGGCAGCACATTGGCCCGCACTTGCTTTTCCTTGCCAGCTATCTCTGTAGTTGACAAGTTAAGAGAGGCGGCGCCAAGGTCGCGCAAGAAGTTAACACCACCGAACACAATGTTGTACTGGGTATTAACAGAAGCAAACCAACGAGTGACCATGCCGGCCATGCCAATTGCAGTACCAAGCGTTTCAGTGTCAAGGTTCCTCATTGACTGAACCATGCGTAATGCACGGGGGTCATTCGGGTTAAAGAAGATGAAGCGGTCTTCGCCGTTAATACGGATAGGGAAGACGTTAGGACTGTCGCGCAGCAGGGGGTTAACCTGATACTTAACTGTTTTAGTCTTCTTATCAAACATTGGCTGGCGCGGCTCTTGGATGATGCTCCGGGCGTCTTCAGGCGTTAGGCCCAGAGAGATAAGCTCGGCTTCCAACTTGTCCTTGTCCTTGATGGCATCAGGATTGATGGCCAACCAGAAGCCAGGATTTGGATGCTTGATAGCCATGCCATACAAAGCGCGGCCAACACGGGCCTGCTCAGACCTACGCAAAGCGCGCTCACGCTGCATAGCAATGTTGGCAAAGATGTCAATGACTGGCTTGTCAGAACCAACACGGCGCTTAGATGCAGAACCACGGGTTCCAAAACCACCCATAACGCCACGGCCAGTGTGAACAAAGTCAAGGTTGTCGCGCTGCAGCGGAACGTAGTGCTTGTATGTTGCGTTCCACTCTTTGATTGTTTCTTCAGTCTCAAGACCATTTTCAACCAAGACACGCTGAGTCTCTTTGATAATCTTGTCAACCTTGGCTGCAAGGGCCATGAGATCCTTACGCTTCTCTGGCGTCAACTCTGCCATGTACTTATCGGCAGCCGCATCTGAAACGCTGGAGCCCGCCTCTGGGAATCCAATTGGGTTGATCTTGGCAATGTATGCGTTGGCTTCTTTAGCGTGGCGGTTGAGTAAGAACGTTTCCAGCTCATCCAAACTTACGTTTTTGTCCTGCATTTCTTGGAGGACTGGGCGCATTTCGTCATCAAGGAAGTCACTAGTACGCTTGGCCAGACGGCCGTGGTAGTTCTCTTCCTTCATGTATGCGTCAAATCGCTCATTAATCTTTCTGCCGGTGCTTTGAATTGATTGAATTAAGCGCTTGGTGTCGATGAGCTTGTCGCCATACTTGTAGATCACATCGTCCATGAACGACATCTCTGGGATTTCCATGTCTGGCTCGGGCGCTTCACCACCTTCGTAGTTGCGGCGCTCAATGCTTTGGTAGTCGCCTGCACCAAGCATTTCATCGGTAACAAACTTACCATCAGACTTGGCCAGACTATCCAATGCGCGGATGATTGACGCATCAGACTTAAGACCAAAGATTGACTTGACTGTTTGACCCAGCTCACGCAGCCAGTTCTTAAGCTTGGCAAGTGTTCCGCCTTTGACGGCCTCAAAGCGACCCTCAACAATACGTGAACCATTTACAGCCCAGAACTCTGATGGGTTAAAGAACTGGTACATATCCAAAGGCACGGCGCCCTGCAACAAAAGCATTTCTGCAAGCTTTACGCTGGTATTCCCGCGAGCCATGTCTTCCAAGGCCATGCGCGCATTAGAGTACGCCACACCGGCACCCTCTGGGACGTTCACCATGGCGTGTTTGTTGTCGCCAAAATTTGCATCTAACACAGCTTCAAAGTAAAGCTTCTGGACTGGGTCTTTAGTAGCTTTGGCCGCCTTGGTCAGTTGGGTCAACCAAGCCTTGCGAATGGCCTGCTGAATCTTAAGCGGCATCATGCGCTCTAGATGGTGCAAGATTTCGTGTACGGTCGTAAGGTCTGAGCCAGCATTCTTAAATAACGTGATGATGCGTGAGAGGTTGTTATAGAACCCGCCCGCGCCTTCTCTTTTGTTGGCTTTAATGCTGATACCAAGGTCATCGACTAAAGCCTCGTTTTGCTGCATAAACCAATTAGCCAAGTCGTATGCTTCTCGCGTCAGCTCACCTCTACGAACAGCTGCCGACAGTTTTTCTTGGATGTGCAAGTACCCGCGCTGGCGTGGTTTTGCGGGATTAAGCAAGTCATTTTCATAGTCTTCACGGATGGCCGCATCGGTCATTAGGACGTACATTTCGGAAGACATTTTGCCGGCTTGGCGCTGGCGGTTGTACGTCTTAAGTTTACGGATTAAAGACGGGGAGCGCTTCTTCTCATCTTCGGCCATGTCACCGGCCATCTGATCAGTAAGCTTGACCAAATCATCTTCAAGGTTATAGAGGAAGTTTTCTTTCTTGCCGTAGGTTACGTTCTTGGCCAATACCGTATTGCCAATTTGGATAACTTGCTCGGCAGCTATAACCGGCTGGGTTGTATTGCGATCAAAGAAGTAAGCATGGCGGGTGGGGTCTACACCAATCTGAGTCCACGATGGATCATCCATGGCCTTCAATGCAGCCGCATAAACGGCGTCCGGATCACTCTTAACGAACTCGCCTTCCATGGTCTGCAGCGCATCCTTGGCTTCACCAGTAGCAATGTTCAAAGCTTTCTTCTGGCTGCCGGTGCCGAAATTAACATTGTTAATTACCGCTACGCTGTCATAGCCAATAGCTTTACCGGGCCCGCTGGCATTTCCTTTTTCATGGATGGTCACAACATACACACCCTTGCGATTAAACGCTGGGATGTCTAAGCGCAGGCCAACACGGGTGCCTTCTGGAATGTCGGGGTTAACCTTATCCTTTTTCTCAGAGCTCAAAGCATCAACCATCTGGGCTGTTGTTGCGGGCTTCAATGGTGCTTCGTATGGCCGGATAGGTCTGTACTTGTTGACCATCTCGTCAAACTCAGCCGCCGTCATCGTGCCTTCTTTAACTTGACGGGCTGCAGCGGCCAGCTCTGGCGAACGTCCTGGAGGCAGTTTCTTGCCTTCCATACTAAAGAAGAGCCGTTCTTCCCTGCCGGGCGTCTTGGTCTTGGCCTCTGCCTGAGAAGCTTGTCTCTGAGGTGTTCTGACTTCCTTCGTGACTGGCTTAATCTTTACGCGGGTCAAGTCTTCTGACATGGCGCCCTTACCTGTGATAAAGGACATGACGTCCACACCAGCCTCTGGCACGATGAACAGCGCGGCGCCGTCCATCTGCTGGGCGTGGTTGTTCACTAAGAAGCTATAGGTCGGTGCATCTACATTGATACAGCCAAATGAGTAGCGTGAATCTGCAGGAGACTCATTACGCAATGCAGCTGCACGTTGGGCGGCGTCTTTTTCTTTTAACCACACAGAGTGCATGATCGTGATCGTGCCGTCTGGATCGTTGATGGCCAGCACGGTGCCAGTGTCATAGTCACCAGCGGTACGCTTCTCAGCAGCACCCTTTGCGGCGTCAACAAACTTCAAGTCAAACAGGCCAGCTGGGGTAATGCGGTTCTGTGGCTTGTCGTTGTCGCCCACATAGAGATCGCCCTTGGCCAAGCCAAACAGGGACTTCTTCTCAAGCAACAAAGAACCATCGGGGTTAAATACAAACACCCGGCCACTTGGCTTGTCGGCCATGATGAACAGCTTGTCTTTGGCCACCATCTGCTCTTGGAGAGCTGGGTAGATCACAGCAAAAGCGCGCTTGGCTGGCTCAGACATCTTGTCTGTAGCAGCATCAGGCACTTGGGCTAGAACTTCTTCTGTACGCACATTGTCAACAGGCATAAACACGTTTATCGGCTGAGACATATATTGCGGGTTGAACGCAATACCTACAGCCAGAACACCATTGGCCAACTGGCGAATGATCGCGCGGATCTTGCCGTTAACAGCGGTGGCACCCTTAACGATAAAGTTGGATACGTCTTCACGCAGCTTGGTAAAGAACTCATCAGAATCTGCCTTGGCGCCGTAGTGCTTCTCAAGGGTTGAGACTTGATCGTCAGACAGGTTTTCTGTCTGGTCTTCCAACATCAAACGCTGCTGCTCTTCAGCTACTTCAGTGAAGTCACCTTCGATTGTGTAGGGCTCAAAACCAACCTGGCCGGCAATCTGTGGCCCCTCGGCAGGCAACACTTCATCTTGCGCCCTTTCCTCAAGCAACTCGTCAACGCGCTCATCAATGGCGCTATCTCTAGCGTCATCTAGCAAACCACTCAGGGTATCCAGAACTTCGCTTGCATCTTGCTCTCTATCGCTAAGACCTTCTCTGACATCTTCTACATCATCAAGGATGCCATCACGTTCTAGTTTTACAATAAGAGCTCGGATCTGGGCCTTGGTTTCAATGTCGCCGTTTTCAATCTTAGCAATTGCTTGGCCAATTGGGCCTTCATCAATTTCAGCTTCAGCTTTGTTTCGTATGGCTTCTTCTTCCGCCTCTGCTGCGGCTTCTTTTTCAGCCTCTGTGAGTGGGCCCTTTTCAGCCTTCTCAAGTGCAGCCAGCTCCGCCTTAACGCGCTTGTTCTCAGCAATCATTTCGCTCATAGATGGGCCAGTACCGGCGCCAAGTTTGGCCATGGTTTGATTGCTCTTCTCTTGCTGATTCTTGTAATAGTTCTCCATGTAGTCAGCAATATCGTTGGCTACATCTTTCTCAAGCGAATCTTTGGCAGCCTTGGCGTCATTACGAAAGCTCTCAATAACACTTGGTGTATCCATGCCAAGGCTTGGTAAGTTCTTAATAGTTAAATTACGAATAGCGTTCTTGTAGCCATCGGAGTCGCGTGGCAGCGTAAAAGCGGCCACATCTGGGTAGTCTTTTAAGACCTCTTCGCTAATAGGCTTGCCTGCGCGGGCCTCATTAAGGATGGCGGCCTTGTGTTTCAGGTCTTGCAAGTTGTCATTGAACCTGCCCATCACGTTGCCTTCATGCTTTAGCAGGCGCTCTACCAGCTGATACTTCTGGCCGTAAGCAGACTGGCCTACGGCCTCAAGGAACTCACCAAGCTGGGCCTTGTTCATCTTGTCAAAGTAAGCTTTATCTTTGCCGCGAACCAAGCTCAGACCGCTATCAATGGCAATCAACTTTTTGGCAACATTGAACTTGTCTTTAACATCAATATCAAACAGACGGCCAAGGAAGCGAACATTTTTCTCGCCGTACTTGGCAATCAAGCTCTTGGGTGTCTCACCTTTGAACACCATCTTCAGTGCTGGGTGATCGCTCTTACCGCGAGTTTCTTTGTCTTCGCGGAACTCTTTCTTCGTTAGAGTAACAGTGCGTTCTTGCTCCGTCTGTGCCTTTGGAGTTTCTACTGGGGCCTCGGCAAAAATGTCTTTCTGGCCACGGGCTGCAGCTATATCGGCTTCACGATCACTGCCTGTCAAAGTGAACTCAGCAGCTTGCTCATCTGCCCTGGCCTTGTCTTCAGCGGCCTTGTTCGCGCGCTCTTCCTCTTTGGCACGGCGTTCTGTTTCCGCCTGCTTAGTTCTTACTTCGTCTGCTGTGGGCGCTGTGAGCTCAAATCCAACTCCCTCGCCGCCCGGTTGGCCAGTATCCTCGATGCTATCTTGACGGCTTCGGGCGATGGCATCTTCGAGGGCTGACTTGAAGGCCTTGTAGTAGGCTTGGATTGATTGGTTTTCTGTTTCATAGAAGATCTCTTCTCTTATTGATTCTGTGTTAATTCCAAGTGCATCGGCCTGCGCCAGTAATGCGCGCACTTCTGCTTGAATTTCAGGGCTGGCGCCTTCGTAGCCTGTTCCCTCAAAGTCACCCATCTCATAACCCATCTCTTCATCAACGGGTGAGTACAGGGATGCTTCTTCTTCGGCTTTTAAGTAGTCTTCATAGTCGGCCTGCTCTTCGCGCTTGGCCATTTCTTCTATATCTTGTTGACGGTACTTGGGCTTCTTAACGCTCTCTGTAATCAGATTGCGGGCGTCATTTTGAGTGGCGCCTTCTTCAAGATAGCCGGCCTCTTGAAGCTTCATGTAGGCCTGCTCTACGCTCATGCCGGTATCGGTAAACAACGAACGATTGCCTGAACGAACGTTCTCGTCCATGCCAAGGTCTTTCATTGCATCTTTGGTTATCCCGCCTTCACTTGTAATGAACTGGTGGGCAGCCATAGGGGTGCCCTTGGTCGTTGTCATTGGCAAGCCCAGACGCTTGGCCTTGGCCTTGTCAGCTTCTATTTGCTTGGGCGTCTTGGGCGCAAGGATGAACCCCTTTTTATCTGCAGTCGGGAGGACGCGCATATCAGGGTAGTTCTTGCGGGCTACATCTGCAGCAGCTCTAGACTTGAATGGCGTACCACCATCAGCAATGTTTTGGGGTGCAACCTGGAGCTTGCCTTTGTTGTCAAACTCGCGCTTACTGGATGCATCACTTCCAACATTATCTGGGTGATTTAGGTAGTCAATCTTTGGCTCTTTGGGTTTCTCAACCTTTGGCTTTGGAGCAAGGCCCAGCTCTTCCACCTCTGTCTTAGATAAGGCAGGATACTCTTCGCGAGTCTCAGAAGTGGTGGTTGGCTGAATTTTTTTCTTCTGTTGTTTTTCTTTTTTCAAGCCCGTATCAAACAAACCAACTGATTTGTGTTGGTCATCTTGGAACTGAATTCCGTCATACCCCATAGCTTTAAGTGGATCTACTATGTCTGCGCGCAATTGCTGGCCTTTGGCCGCAGCATATTTTGTTATACCCCAGAAATTACTATTAAGTTGCGTAGTGCTATTACGATCAGTTTTATCCCTAGCATCAAATTGTGCAGCCTCTACAAGAGCAGCGCCAGTTTGTGTTTTTGGCTTTAACCCGGCAATTACATCTCTTCCTTCTGGCGTAGAAATGTCGAGCAAATTTAAACCGCTAAAATCTTTTTTAATAATCCTAGAGGATTTTGGAACAACCCCAGCAGACCCTGAGTCTGGATTAGTCATCTTTTCCGCTTCTTTTCCACTTAAGCTTGGGTATGCTTTATCAAGTGGCTGGATTGTGGCTTGGTTTATCAAGCCCTCTTCAGGAGCAATACCAACAGCCCTCCATGAATCGCCTTCAAGCTCGTAAACAACTCCATTGCTGTTAACTATGTACTTTTGAGAGTCGTCTAGTCTTGCCCGGCCCCCACCACCATTTTGTGCGTAACGCGCGCCAACAGATTCTTCCTCACCAAAGAACGCCATGCCACCGCTTTTTGATGGATCAATCTCATCATATTCGGTGTTTGTCCCGTGATACAGGGTAACGTCTTTGGTTTTTGGCTTGACCGCTTCTACAGCAGCAAGTTTTGGTTTTGCACCAGCCAAGACTGAAGTGGTTGTGTGAGGAGTCTTTGTCCCATCTGGACGGATGCCGCCAGCATCAGAGAACTCTAATTCAGCAATCTTGTTAGCCGGTACACCTTCTTTGTACTGCTGACTGGCACGAGGGCTCATCTTGATAACAGGGCCGCCGCTATCAGGGAAGAAATACAAGGTGCCATTTAATTCGTTCGCTTTAATGCGGCCACTTATTGTTTCGCCCTCGTCTCCAAACGATGAATTTGTTAATTCAATTGTTGGAGTGGTTGTTTCCGACTGAGTAACTTCGCCATTCCTTGTAATAACTCGGCGGCTTGTTCCATCCTCATCTTCTTTTGTATAACGCTCAACACCCTCTGGCAAGTTTGGTTCGCCAGTTTTCTTGTTGATTGTTCTTTCGGATTTTGTCCAACCAGTGGCGTCAAATGTTGGCGTTTCAACCTTGGCTTCCTCCGCAGGTTTCTCAGCCTTAACTTCAGGCGCTTTTCCGGCGGGGTAATTAACACTGTTAATTAGCTCTTCCATCATGGCCCGAGTATCACGGGACTCAGACTCAGGAGCCTGTATGGTTTCCGCTGGGCCGGCAGGGGGTGCTGGAGGCACAGGAGCTGGGGCTGTTGGTGCAGCTGGTGGGCCGCCTTCTGGCCGCAAGAATCCCTTTTGACGGGCCATGAGTTCTGCCAAACCACCCTCTGGCTGGACGTATTTCTCACGCTTTGGTTCTTTAGCTTCACCCTCACTCAGAGCGCCCTTTACCGTACCGGGGCCAGCGCCACCAAGGAAGCCAAGAATAAAGTTACCCGCAGAATCTTCGCCCAACTCTTTGCTTGGAATGACGTTCTTTAGGGTTACATCAGAAGCCAAGCCTTCGCCGGTTTCTTGAACAGCTTCTTCTAAGCCGGATGCAGTGCCAACACCAGCTGTACGAGCAAGGCGGTTTGTGCCAAGCTTGGCAATTGTTTTGTCGAATGCACCAGTGACCAGCTTACCTGTCACGACATCACCAAACGTGGCAACCAGCGCCTGTAAGGCGGCGCCAGACTCGGCGGCCTTCTTGATGGTCAGCTCGCGCGCCTCTTTAGGTGAAGCTCCCCCTGCAATTAACTCTGCATAAAGCGGGCTCTTCTGACGCAGCTCTGCATCTGGAATCTTGTTTATGTACTCTGCAGCTTTGGTGGCTGCTTCATCGGCTGCCATGGTGCCGCCGACAAAACCACCAGCGCCGGGGCTCTTGGTGACCATGGCCGTAGCAATGACTGGCGCCATAGAACCAAACACATTAGCCGCCTGCAAAGCATAGCCGTAAGCATTTGGGTTTGTACCAAAGTCAACTTCACCTTGAAAGATATTGCCGGTGATCTGTGACTCTGCGAGCGCCTTCTTGGCCTCTGGAGACAGGCTACCAAGAATGTCCTTTTGAACATCTTCGCCAATCTTGTTAAGAGCTTTTGCGCCCGGAATAGATGGGATTGAGGCAATAGTGCGTTGAACCTCAAGCTGCTTTTTAAGTCTATCTTCTTCCGTCTTAGGCCCAAACAGTTTATCCCTCTGCTGCATTAGCAAGGGTGATAAAAGTCTTACTAAACCCGGCTGGACTGCAGACGTCATTGAAGACTCTGGTTGCTCTAGCGCTTGACGAACAACTCCTTTGGCAGCTGTTTCTGTGGCCAGCGGCAATGCAAATGGGGCCTTGGCGCCGGGAGCTATGAACTGCTTGGCAAAGTCGGCTACAGTGGTAAACGCACCGGGCTCATTCATTCTGCCTTGGCCTTCAACCGTGTAATCCAGAGGCGCAGGAACGTCACCAATCACTTGGCCAAGAGGGTCGTAGGTTGGAGCTTCCCTTGGCTCCTCCCTTGGAGCCTTCTTAACTATAGATGGCAAGCCTTCTTGATCGGTATCCTTCTGAGAAACTAACGTATACCCTTCTGGGAGTTTAGTTTTCTGCGGCTCAACAAGAACATACCCAGCTGGTAACGCCATATCTACTCCAAACCAAAATTATTTAACGATTTTACCCTTGGCATCCTTCCATGTGGTGCCCCCATCGGTAGAAGTTATTGTCTCACCTTTGGCGTTTACGGCAGTCTGTACTGTTGATTCAACGCCAACTGGTGCATCTTTTACGCCTTGGTTTGCAAAGATTTGTCTTTCCCTAGCCTCAATCCTACGAAGAATAGTGTTGTATTCGTCTGGAGTAATGCCGGGCTCTTTGGCTTGTGCTGCTAGATTTTGAATTACCTTGTCAATTCCAATTTTGGTCATTGCAAGATTTATTTTTCTTTCTTCAGCAGTAGGCTTAGATGCGATTGTGGCATCGGCAGAGCGCTTGCTCTGTTCATACATACGCTGTTCGTGCGCCTCTTGAGCCTTGTAGCGGGCTTCTTGAGCTTGACGCTGGGCCAGCTTGTCAGCTTGATCCAAAACCTCTTTAGCGCCAGCGCCTTGCATTTCTGCAATCTTAGCTTCGCGAGCATTAGCCTGCTCTTTAAATCTCATAGCTTTATCAATGTCACCTTCAGCATAAGCACGGCGCATATTCTCAATATCAGCTTGGAGCTTCATTGTCTCAATAGTCTGAGCACGTTCTAAAGCCTGCTGTTTAGCGGCACGTTCTTCTTGTGCGGCAGTAGCGGCGTTATAAGACTTACCAAAGCCACCAAAAGCGGCTCCAATGCCTCCCATGCCCCTCTGGCCACGGGTAGCCTCACCAGCGGCAATCAAAGCTTGTGACAAAGCGGCAAGACCTTGTCGGCCTTCGCCCTCTTGGAACTTAGAACGCTGGGCTTGGTTTTGCTCTTCAAGTTGTGTTGCCAACTTTCCAAGAGCCTCACCGGGTATTTTGTTAAGGAGGCCGGCCAGCTGTGGGTTCTTGGCTATTTGTTCGGCTATAACTTTTTCTCTATCGACAGGCTGCGGTAGATCTACCTGACCCAACAAACGCTTACGCAAAATTTGATTGGCCAAATCTACTGGCAATTTTTCTGGGGCCGGCTCTCCAGAGTATGTGCCCGACACAGATTCTCCAGGAGGCAGAACCAACTGCTCATTGCTCTCATCAGCAAACGCCACAATACCACCGGGCGCGTAGTTAAAGATGTCTTTACGAACAGGCAACTCAGCCAGTCCACCAGCGGCCATGCCGGGTGCGCCAGCTGGGATAGAGCCGGGCTGAGACATCTGCTGTGGTGGCATGGGACGCGCTGCCGGCTGTATGGGCATCCTTGGCATCTGAGGGGCCATCTGTGGCTGTACGGCAGGCATGGGCTGGGGCATCCCTGCAGGGTTTATTCTCATGTTCATACCTTGACCAATGCCGGGAAGGGCTGTCTGCTGGGATAGCTCGCTCTCAAGCTTCTCTTTAACAGACGAGTCGGGCGCTTGAGCTGCACGTTGCTCCATGGCCTTTCGGCGGTTCATCTCGCCAAGAGCCATGTACGGGGGAACCTGCGGGTTCTGCCCATTAGCGTAGGACATAATTGCCTGAGTAGGCAGATCCTTCAAGTGTTCTTGGATTTGAATGAGATTCATGATTTCTGCCCTAAATCAAGACCAAGGCTGGTCAATAATTCGCCTACGTTTTTGTATCCTAATGCAGAAGCCGCTGCTGTGCCACCGCCTAATGTGGACAGCAGGGATCCAATACCAGACATCTGGCCGGGTGTGTTTGTCACCGCGCCAGTAGGCAGACCAGAGATCATGTCACGCTGGAACTGCACTTGTTGATATGGATACTGACGTTGCTTTTCAAACTCAGCCAGATCAGCCGCCGTGCCTTCAGCTGTGATGCCGCGCTCTTGTGCGCCGCCTGCAAGCTGTTGAGCCAGATTTGCAAGGGTTGCTTGGTTTTGGATATTACCCAAGTTACCTTGAGTCTGAGCACCCTGCATACCGGCCTGTAGACCTTGCAGACCAAAGCCAGCACCGTACTGAGCTTCTTGCATTTTGCGAGCTTGGTCGGCATTGAACTGTTGTTGGGCGTTGTTAAATGCAGTGTTATAGCCCTGACCCGTGATGTTAGCCAGATTAGCTCCTAGACTACGCTGAGTCTCTGCATCCAGAATAGCCTGACGGCCACCGCCAAACGCACCAGCCTGAGTCATTTTAGCGGCGTTCTGTTGTTGGGTAATCTGTGACTGACGGCGAGCTTCATCTAACTGAGGATTGAGTGAAGCCTGCAAATACGGGTTCATGTAGTTCTGAGCTTGGGTAGCATCAAACGATGTAGTCGTTGGCGTGTAAGACAGATTGCCTGCTTTAGTAGCAAGACTGCCCGCCGTATCAGCTGCAGTCCCAATGCTTGATGGAACAGTCAAAGAGCCAAGACCTTGGAAAGCCTGAGTCTGAAGACCAGACTGGCCGGCAGTCAGTGGCCCTTGATAGGCCTGATAGGGCGACTGGGATAGAGCTTGAGCTTGGCCCAAATAGTTAGTGATGTACGGCGAAGCCCAATCGGCTAGGCCTTGGGTGTTTGTCGATCCTGAAGGTAGAACTTCTCCGGCCATAACAGCTCCTTAAGCGGGTAAATGTTTGTGCGCTTTGGTATCAGCAGCAACGTTTTTGGTCTTGCGGCGCGCCTTCTGGACACGATCCATCATGGCATAAAGCTTCTTAGCGCCCGCTTCTGTAGAGCCGTTACCCAGTTCGGAAACGATTCTTGCTGGTACAACAAACTCGCCTTCTGCCAAGCGGGCTGGTTGTTTACCTCCGATTGTCGCAGGAATTGAGTCAGACACTCCGTCACCAGGGCCTTTGAGTAGGCGGCCACCATCTGAGTAACCACCCAGATCAGAGATACCACCACCGCCATACATCATTCCACCGCCTGCGGCTCTCTGCGTGTAGGTTGTTGGCGAGAAGTAAGTAGTTCCACCAGCTCCGGGACGCGCCTGCGAACCAGAGATTGGGCCATACGGAAGCTGTGAACGATTGGCCTGTAACGAGGGAATAGTGCCGCCAGAACCTGTAGAGCTACCACCACCTTTGTTCATCATGGCCATCAAAGCTAACAACATCATGAGCATATTGTTGTCTTTTTTGTCAGCCGCTTTAGCTGCAGCTCCAGGATTTGTTGTCTTGGTATTGTCAATCGTCTTTGTTTCGCGAATGATCTTATCTACACCCTCTTTGGTGGTAGTAATAGTTTTGGTGCCATCAATCGTATTAGTAACAACCTTGAACGTGCCATCCTTGTTATCAATAATGGTTCTATTGGGCGAGACAACTGATTGCTGGCCTGTAATGGTTGGGTTGTTAATGAAAGACTTTGGATCACCAATAGAGTACTTAGACCCCAACGGGTTAGCCGCACTGCTTTGAGCCAAGAACCCAGTTTCACTTAGAGTTCCGCCCGTACCTTTAAATGGTGTCAAGCCTGCCTTATCGTATTGGGAGTCAAGGTACTTCTCAATCTCAGGGAATTTGCCGGGGTTGTTTTTAACTAAACCGCTCAAAGCGCTCTCGCTGTATTCAGCTGGGATGTACTTACTTAGACCCTGACCGCCGCCCATATTTTCCAAGCTCATGCCGCGAGTTGAGTCAGCTGAGAAACCTTGGCCGTCTTCTGTGTCAAGGCCAGATCTCAAAGCATAGTCAACTGTTTCTGGTGAATAACGGGCAATTTCGTCTTTTGTGCCAGAGCCTAGTAAGTCTTTAAGACTGGTAAATCCCTCGCCTGTAATGCCTGTTGCACCAGTTATAGGATCAACCATAGACAACTGGCCACGACCCGTAGCCTTAAGACCAGTGCCGCCCGTTGTGTCTTTTTCAAGATCAGCAAGGCTAATCCTTTTTGAGCCAAGACTGCGGCTTGAAGACTCTCCATCCCCTGAATCTGTTAACGTTGATAAATCAAAAGCGCCTTCGCCAGCATCTAGTCCTGTAGTGTCTATACCAAGGCTTTCACCAAAGTCACCTGCAATGTTGCTAAAGTCAATTTCTCTGCCGTCACCACCGCCCAGCAAACTAGAGATGTCAAAGGCCTCTGGGCCCATGTCTAAGCCAGATAAATCTATACCACCACCATCTCCGCCACTAAACAAACTGGACAAGTCCAATTCTTGTACGTCAGTTCCAAGCCCAATGTCTGACAAGCCAGAAAAGTCATACTCTTCATTGCCGCTACCAAAGTTAAAATCTTCAAATGAAAAATCACCCATGGCTTACCCCTTTTCTTTAGCGGCGGTCTTAGATGGACTCATCGCGTTTTGCATAATTGTGCTCATAACCGCCTTTTGCATATCTGGCGTTTGACCCTGTAATAGGCTTGACAAAAGCTGTCCACTTACCCCTGTAAACATCTTCTGCATTTCAGGCGTCAGTGTATCGGGCATGGCACTGTTAATCAAGCTACTTGTAGCCATGTTTGTGCCCGTATTTAACAGCGAAGATATGCCGGCTTGACCTATATCTTGTTTGTTAAGTGCCGCACCAATCGTAGATGTAGCAAGGTTTGGAAGCGCTTTGGTTAAATACTGATCTGCAAAAGCATTACCAGTATTAATTGTTGGCATAAAGTTCTGAGCAAGCGCGTTTGTTCCAGCGCCAGTAGCGCCAGTCAAGAAGCCTTTGCCAAACTTACCACCGCCAATTTCAGACATAGTTCCACCGACCAGTCCAGAGCCCACAACCTTGGCAAGTGTTGGCCCTAGTGCGCTTGATAACGCACCAGTTGCCAAAGATCCCAGACCACCAGTAGCCGCCGCTATTGCGAGCTGACCAATTGGGCCAAGAGCTGATATGTCTTGAAGTATACTCTTAGCAAAGCCGGGAGTCTCTACGCGCTGTTCGGGTTTTGCTTTACCATCAGCATCCCAAACGCCAGTAACACCAACCCTATGAGCCGGCCAAACTTTGTCTTCAGGTCTGCCACGATAGCCGGTTAGAGTGCCGTTTGCATCGTATTGGGCGTCAACTATTACACCAGCTGCAGTTTTGACTGGCTTTGTGTAACCCGTTAATTGTTGCGTAGCATCTTCGCCACTACCAGTGGTAGTGTAGACGGGCTCTAAACCTTTGGTGTCTTTGACCTGACCCGGAACTGTATAAGTCTGGGTTTGACCCTCGTTATCAGTAATAGTCTTAGTCTCTGGTTTGGTAGTCTCAAGCTGTTTAGGAACATCGCCAAGAGTTTTTTGGTCAAGGCCAATGAACGTCTGGAACATATGTGGCTGGAGCTTGCCGCCGTATTTCTCATCAGCAATACGCTGGGACATCTTGGCCACTTTATCAATGGCATCAGCTTGCGCGCCGTACTTTTCCTTCAGTGCTGGGTCTGAATTAACGGCGGCCACAAAGTCTGTATAGCCTTTAGCCAACTGATCAGGCGCACCATTACCAGCAATAGAGTCGCGCAAACCTAAGATCGGCACGGCCTTCTGTACTTTATCAATAGCCAATCCGTACAAACCCTGAATGCGCGAATCTTTCTTGGCGTTATCAAGAAACGTTTGGATGTCTGAGGCCGTCTTAGTTTGGTCAGACGTTAGGTCTTGGAGCTTGGTGCCAAAGGTTTTGACGGGCTCAAGGTATGCGGCTACGTCTTTACCAGTGATGTTCCCACCAATAGCCTTGGCCAGCTGGTCATCAGAGATGCCGTACTTAGCCTGGAGCGATAAGGCCCCCTTGGTTTTATCCAAGTCGCTGACTGTAGGAGCTGACAGATTCTTAACGATGCCGGCCAGACCTGTGTCAAAGGCCGTGAACATCTGATCCACGCCCTTCTTATTTAGGCCTGAGTACTGAGCAATCTCGTTGGCATCCAGACCATACTTGTTAGCGGCCTGATTGATTACAGCTACTTTGTCAAAGTCTGACTTAGTCTTATCGGCCAGAGTAGCAGTGATGTACCCCTTCATCTCGGTGCCGTAGTCTTTGAGGTACTTGTCTACCGTGTCTTTGCCGTACAAGTCCTGCAGTTCTTTGGTGGTGACGCTGTTCTTTTGAGCCGCCTCCATGATGTTGTTGGTCTTTTCAAACTGCGTCATGTCCTTGTTGCCAAGGATGTCTGAAACGTAACTCTTGATGATGTCGTTACGGCTTTGAACGGGAGCTATAGGAGGAACAATAGGCCTTCTTTCGGAGGCTTGCAGGCGAGCCGCTTCCTGCTGTTCGTACAAAGCGCGTTGCTGTTTTTCAGCTTCTTGCGCTAAAAGAGCTTGCTGTTCTGCAGCATTCTGAACTGGGTTTTGCGGCGGCAAAGAAGCAATGCCAGTCCCATAACCAGCTCCGGCTGATGGTTGTACAACAGGCGGTTGAGGTGGGAGTGGCGGTGTATATGTTACAGGTGGTGGCTGATAAGCCGGCTCATAAATTGGAGTGCCTTGTTCATCGGTACTTGTATACGTTGGCTGTGTAGGTGGTTGCGGTATAACAGGTGCTGGCGTAGTAGCTTGCGGAGCTGGTTGACCAAAATTGATACCGGCATTACTAAAGTAGCTACCAACAGTGTTAGCGTCATATCCGGTAGCGCGCGATAGGTCTGCAGCTGATACGCCGTATTGTTGAGCTGCATCAGCAATAGCTTGGGGATTGCCTATGTTTGCCGTTACGTATTCTTTTATCTGAGCATCTGTGAATTGAGCCATATTAAGACCTTAAGGAGGGGTTGGGCGTGGGTCGGGCAACCGCGCAATAAAGTTTACAGCCATTACCGCTGAAGCAACAGCAGGATATGGGGCAGACGCAGGAATAGCTTCCATAGTCACCGCAGTATCGTCTGCGCCCCAGTACATCTCAATGTATTCATTGGCCGCTAAATCAATGTCAAAGTTCCACGGCACATTAAAGTGGTTGTCTGCTCCTTCAATTGTGTACCTGTGACCAGAGTAGCCAATCGTAGTAGTGCCACGCTTAATCCAAATCTGCACATCTTTGCCAGAAGCATTGGTACTTTTTAACTGAACCGATAGTTGAAAGTTGTACACACCGCTGACAGCTACTTGAATTTTAGATGTACTACCAGACTGCAAAGCTATGTAGTTGTTTAGATAAGTCTGGTTAAACGTAATGGGATAGCCTGTGTTTACAGCGGCCAACGTCTGGTCTGCGGTGTTAAAGAACAGTCCGTTAGGTACGTTGATGTTGCTAGGATCAATAGCCCCGTCTGTTCTTAATTGAGCAAGAATCTTGTCTAACTGGTTAAAGTACAGACGCAAGACATTGTTTAACTGCTCTTGGTATTGAGGGTTAAATTCTTTTGGCGCAAGAGGCAAATTAGGGGCGGCAACCCTTAACAGTTCAAATTCAGACGTAACAATCATGAATTACCTCGTCTGCCGTCTGATTTAATGTCAATCCTTGGAGCGCCCAACTGCCAAGATGTACCCAGTCTATTAGATTCAACTTGGAAGATCATCTGACGGCCACGCACACGGATGTACACCTGACCTGTGAATTCCTCCACAGGGGCTGTTGCAATACGCTGGATAACCGCATTACTACTGCCAGCCACAGACTGAGGATCATTCGGGCCGGAACCAGAGTTCTGATATGGGATCAGTGACATGGTGCATTGAGGAGTCAAGTCACCGCTAGAGTTCCTGAAAGTCAAGTCAGGAATGACACGCCACACAAAGCCAAAGTTATGGCCGTCATCAATGTCAAACTCTGAAGAACCGATAGAGGCCGCAATAGCTGTTGGCGTACCAGTCTCATTGTCATCGTTACCCTGTTCTTGGTTAACCAAGTTATAGGAATACGTTGCGGCTAATGGATAGTCTCTTAAGCCTGAGTCAAGCCAAGCTGTTCGTGCCATTGTGCCGTAGTACCAGATGTCTTCTGAGTAGTTGTAGACAACGTATCTGTCGATAGCAGTGCTATTAGCAGAGCAATAGAACCACCAGACCTCATTAAAGCCTTCATTAGTTCCAGAGAAAATCTGACCAGCCTGTAAGGGATTAATGTCGCTAAAAATGTACTGACGCAAGTCGCAACGCAGAGTCTGTACACGGCCATCATATTTGTAGAACTTATCTACGCCCATCCAAAACACAATGCCTGAAGCTGTGGCCGCTGCGTTTTGGGATGCAATTGAGATATTGTCGCCTAAGAGTTGGGACTGCCATACGGCTGGCGGGCCAACATACTGCAAAGAATACAACGCAGAATCAGACCAAACCACAATCTCTTGACGGGTTTGCAAACAAGTGACTAGCTCAGAACCATGAGAAAACCGAACACTACCTGCTTGGTTTGTAGCTGCTGGCGACCAGTTTGTTAACGACTCCTGATCCGACCAACGGATTAGCATAGAGTCTTGGACTGCTGAACTATAGTCATTACAGCCAAAAGCAAATACAAAACGGCTAATGTCAGAAACAAATATAAAGTTCTGAATAGTTGGGCAGTCAGATGATCCACCCAAAGATGTTAGAGCTACTCCACGAGTTTCCACCCCAGTAGTGGCATCCCAGTAATAGATAGCTCCACTGCGAGGTGCAAAGAGCAAGTCTTCACCAAAGTTGCTTTGACTCCAAATACGGATGTTTGTTTCTGTAGTGGATGGAATACCAACACTCCAAGGGCCAGTGCCCCATGTACCAGCGCCCCAGCCTGTCAGCGGAACCTCAATGGCTGAACCTGTGTTAATTTGATAAGCCGCAACAACTGACGCACCGCCGTAAGAACCTGCGGTTAAAGCCGTGGGTGTGGTGATTGTGTAAGTGTTACCAGTTAATACTGTGACTTGAAACTCTGCGTTTAAAGTAGATGCGTATGTACCTGTAGCCCCAGTAAACGTTACAAAGTCGCCTGTAATACAGCCGTGCGTAGCGTCAGTAACAGTAACAGTCGTTGTGCCGTTGGCGCTAAATGGATCAGTGCCAAGGTTTGCTGTCTCGCGGATTGGCGTGATGTCGTTGTAAGCGCCGCCTTTTTCAATGTAGAACTTTAAGTTAGTGCCTACACCGATAAGGTTGTAGTTCTCAAGCGTTACCCAGTTCCACAAAGAACGGCATACGCCTTGGAATACAGAAGATGAAATACGCTGCCAACCACCGATTTTCTCTGGGGTTCCAGAGCGAAAGCGAACCTTTTCAGACTCATACCAGCCACCGGCCACATTAGTGCCTGAATTGACAGACCCCAAAGCCTCGGATGCGTACCGTGTATTTTCCCGGTTAACCCCCGGCCTGAATAGAATCTTTTTTAATGGCATCGGCAGTCCTAGGATAGAAACAAGGCGCGTTCAGCGTCCCTGCGTTTTTTTAGCCCTAGTAGTATTTTGCCACCAGCCATGCAATACAGCAAGAGGGCATCGGCTGCGCCTTCCCAGTCGCCACGGTTTATTTTCATCCGAATAGAAGAACGCTGAAAAGCCCCCACTCCGGCGTTGAAGGCAAAGCTGACACACGCGTCAAAAGCGCCTTGACGACCAGATAAAGCGGGAGCAAGTCTAAGAACACCACGTTCAGTAGGGCCGACATCATCTGCGAATAGTTTCTCGATCTCTTCTTTAGTCCAGACACGGTTGTCCTCCGGCTTCAGTGGCATTTCTTTGCGGATCATTCCGGTGTAGCCTTCCTTCCTGACTACAGGCAGGCGGATTTGCTCTTGATAGAGTACGTGCCCGTAACCAATCGTATGAATATGTGCAGGGCAGAGGTACGGTTTAGTGCGATACCCCTCCCACTGGTGCATCAGTTTAGCGCCAGCTTCGCCCAGTTTCATTTCTTGCCCCAGCTTCTTGTTCCAAACCAAAATCCTATGATTCCCCCCAACATAGCAGTCTCATCTGCGCTGAACAGCACATCGGTCAATCGGGTCAAATCATCCATGCTTGTGACTAAGTTTGGGTGTGTATAGATGTAGTATGCAATCCAAGCGTTAATAGCGCACAGTTCCAGCACAAAGATGTAGGTGACCATTGGGCGAACCGTACCCACAAAGTTGACCACCCAACGGCTGGCTTCTTCCATGATCTTCTTGTCGTGGTCATAGGCCGCTACAGTCATCTGCGCGTCTGTTTCCATAGCAATCTGGTCGGTACGAATCTCTTCCATGCGCTCTTGGGCGGCAAAACCCTGCGCCATCATTTGAAGCTGTAACTCCATCTGGACACGGGCAAGCGCCAACTCATGCCTTTGGTCTGCCTTGTTCTGGAAGAAGTCTAGTAGTTTGGGCAAGCCCGATATGAGCAAGCCGCCAAGGGTTGAGAATAGTGAAAGCATTATCCGAGTCCTATCATTCCAAGTAGTTTATCGACAATTTTCCCCGCCAACTCATCCGGCAGGAAGCGGAGCAGTCCAAGCACCCACCACGCAATGCACAGTCTGACAAAGACTTTAAGGAAGAGGTCAAACTGTTTTTGGTATTCATTCACCTACCGCACCTTGCTGTAGCGCATAGTTCGTTAATTTGTGTAAGCCCCCAGCCAACAGCACCAACAAACATCACAATAATCACAATGGCAATTGCCCACTCCATCTGTTCGGCCTCGGCCTCTTTGCGCTTTTTCTCTTCAGCGTGTAAGGCCGCCATCTCTTTGGCATCATCCCTGTCCATCTCAGCTTGACGGGCCTTGGTTGCATTCCACACGTCTATGCGCCCAGCTTGCATGAACAACATCTTTAACTGCTCTTCAAACCGTTTGGCCTCATCCAAAGCCATCTCAATCTGTAACGCCGCACCAAGGTTAGACTTACCGCCCGTACGCTTGGCGTGAAGCATGGCCTTTGTAGCGGTTGACTTGGCATCAAAAAGCTTGGCTATTGACGGCGTTAGACCAGCCAGATCACTAGCCACCTTACTAGCTTTTTTAACGACACTGATTGCAGTTTGCAATCCTTCTAGCGCCGTGATCGGATCAATCATTTCAATTCAAAACTTAAATTCGCATGACGGGGGTATTGCACAACACGCTCCCCTTCAGGGCATTTGTATTTGATCGTCGCCAACAAAGTAGCCTTGCCACTGGCAATCTTTTCTTTTCTCACCATCGTAAGTTCGTAAGTGAATGTGTCGATCTCTGGCCCTGCTGGGCCGCTGAACTTGCTTGCAGTGGTAGTGGCTTCATGCACCATGCCAGCCGCATCACGAATGCTTGGCGTAAAGCTCTCGACAGAACAGTCGTCCCGCTTCTTGATCCTCGCAACCGTGACATTTATTGGTTTACCAGCCTCTGCCACAATCTTAAAGTTCTCAGGCGACCATTCAATGATTGCGCGGTCAAACCAACCAAACTTGTCGGCAAGCGTGTAACTGCCACCTAATGCGGCAACGGTAGCGGCAACGGCTCCAATTGCTTTAGTAATGTCAATCATTTCAAGCCCAAATCCACACAAGGGTAAACGTACCCCAGACAACAAAGACAACTAAAAAGGCCGCAACGATGAACGCCTCGACCAGATCTCTCATGGCTAAAAACCCAAAATCTTTTTGACGAGTTCCCCTGCAACGCCGGGGCCGAACAGGACGCACACGATCACCCCATACAAGAGGTATTCAATCTTCGTCATGCGCTTGTCCCCATCACGCAAAGAACGATCAATGCTGTTGTATCGTTCAGTGCAGATGGCTTCGTGTACAGCTAATTTTGTCTCAGTGGTATCCATGATTAGAACGTGATCGAGCCTGAACTCGTCCACCGATAAATACGGAATCCACCAGCCACAGTAATCGTTGGTGAACCTGTTGTGCTTGTAGCGGCTATGAATGTGTCTGGATAGCGGAGGATGACGATACCGCTACCGCCAGCGGCTCCAGTTAATGAATTACCCGAACCGCCCCCGCCACCGCCTCCTGTGTTTGCAGTTCCAGCAGTTACACCTGTGTTTGTATTGTCTGAAGAACCTGCG
>Ga0222712_10002224_pt1 | contig 22566 bp, 16 predicted proteins | sample C33_657DmetaG_FD_165043 | JGI IMG/M metagenome (GOLD analysis project Ga0222712, IMG submission 165043) | Estuarine water microbial communities from San Francisco Bay, California, United States - C33_657D | ecosystem: Environmental > Aquatic > Marine > Unclassified | place: USA: California... | reverse complement strand
CTCGTACCGAGAGGCACGGAGGGGGCGGTGAGTCTCGAAGGAACAATCGCGGGCATCGCGATATCGGCCGCGTTCGCGGCTCTCGCGATGGCGGTCGGTCAATTGCGGACAACAGAGGGCGTTGGAATATGCGTCGTCGCCGCTTTCATCGCGACCTCGTTTGAAAGCATGCTCGGCGCGTTAGTTCAGGGAAAGCGAGGTTTCGATTGGTTGACGAACGACGTAGTAAATATCATTCAAATCACTCTAGCGGCGGCGATCGCTATTGGTTTAGGTGCGATGTAAAACAGCTCTGTGTACAATAACTCCCCGATTGCGCAAGTTTATCGTAGAGCGACGCCGTCTTCGTAAACAAAAGAAGATTTCATGAATAATTACAAACGAGCTTTGATCGAGGTATCGAGTGGACCTTGTGCCAGCGTTCTGCCTTGAATCGCACAGTTCTCCAAGTACGGACATGGCTGGTACAAACCGCCATATTTGGTGGCCCACGCGCGAAGCTTCATGGCGATGACCGCCGGACCGACGGTGTCGCCCCAGTGTACGATTCCTCCTCTAAACGCCGGGAAACCCATGCCGAGAATTGCAGCGGTGTCGATATCGCTGGACTTTACCACGATTCCCTCGGCGAGCACTCGGCAAGCTTCATTGACAACGGGAAAGAAGATCATCTCCGCAATGTCCTCCGGGGTGAGACCAGTTGGGACGATTGATCCGTCGAGCGGCAATCTGGACTGTGCTCGCGACTGCGCGACGAGAGGCGCGATACCGTCTGGATCGGGCGTTGCATTTCTGTTCTTGTCGTACTTGTAAAACCCTGCACCGGATTTCTCACCCAGTCGCTTGCTCGCGAGAAGGGATGGGATGAGCGGCGACTGATAGACACGATTTGGAAAATCATCGATAAAGTTTTGTCCAACGTGAACACCAACATCGTGGCCAACCAAATCACCGAGTCTAAACGGACCCATGGGCATGCCAAACATCGTTATCGCCCGATCGATGGCGTACGGATCGCATCCGATGTCGACCAACACGGTGGCGCTCATCGTGTACGGAAAAAACACGCGATTCACCGCAAATCCGGTGCAGTTACCGACGACCACTGGGGTCTTCTTGATTTGCTTACTCAAACCCAAAGTATCCACTAGAACTTGTGGGGGCGTTTTCTCCGTGCGAATGATCTCGAAAAGCTGCATGACGTGCGCCGGGGAGAAGAAGTGAGCGCCCACGATACGTTCTGGATTCTTCATCTTGGCGGCGATTTTTGTAATGTCAATCGTGCTCGTGTTCGTACTCAAGATGCAGTCCGGTCTGCAAACTTGCTCTAACGCCGCGAAGATCTTTTGTTTTAGCTCCAAGTTCTCGATCACAGCCTCAATGATCATGTCGCATTGACTAAAGTCAGCATCAGACAACGTTGGCTTGACGAGCGACATGAGCTGTCTCGCCTTCTCCTCTGTCATTTTGTTCTTGCGCACCATGCTGGCGAGATTGGCTTGAATGCGTCCCACGCCGGCATCTAAAAACTCCTGCTTTATTTCTTTCAATACAACGGTAATGCCAGCGAGCAAGCACGCAGTAGCGATGCCGCTCCCCATAAGGCCACCCCCAACGACACCGACAGATTTCGTCGGTCGCGGCGTGAGCCCAATATCCGTCACACCAGGCACGACGTTCGTCGCTCGCTGAGCGAAGAAAAAGTGAACTAAACCTTTCGCGGCGGGAGACGAAACGGCTTTTTTGAAGTTCTCAGCTTCGCGCGCGAGACCAGCTTCCGGACCTTTCGTCAAGCCGACGGCGACGGCGTCGACGCACAACGCCACGTGCGGCATCACCGACTGCACGCGCTTTGCTTGCTTTTCCGCCTCTTTCAAGATCCCTTGAATCATCTGGTCGTTTGGCAGTTTATCTTTGCGCTGCATCGTCACCTGCCGCTTCACCGATCCATCCGAGAGTGCTTTAGCCAAAGCGCACGCCTCGTCGAGCAACCGAGCCGGGTCGACGATTTTATCAACCAAACCGAGCTTCAGTCCATCTTCAGCCTTCACGGTCTCGCTCTTGAGCATCATCGACAGCCCTTTCTCCAATCCAACTACTCGCGGTAGCCTTTGGGTGCCTCCAAAGCCGGGAATCACGCCCAATTGAAGTTCCGGAAGCGCGAGCTGCGCCTTGGGCGTGCACACTCTCGCGTTGCACGCCAGCGCAACCTCTAACCCGCCGCCCAAAGCCATTGTCTCTATCGCCGCCACCGTGGGCTTGCTTCCAGCCTCAACGAATTGACATAAGATCGCGTTGAAATCGCTAACGTCGTTCGATCGCTCGCCTTGAGTCGATTTTCTCAGTTGCGTAATGTCAAAGCCGCCGCTAAACTTGTGGTCGTCACCGCGAATCACGATTCCTCGAACCGCGCTCGAGCTCTGCGCCTCGCGCAGAACTTTTTCTAACGCATGAAGCACTGGAATCGCCAGTGCGTTCACTGGGGGATTATGCATCGTCACTATCGCGATGCCGTCACGGACTTCCATGCTAGCGGTTGCCATCGCGGGTCAATTGGGGCAATTAAAAGTGGATTAGAGCGAACCACGCGCAAATGAGGAGAAAACCCGGCACAGACGCGGGATCGTGCACGAAACGCGATGAATTCGTCTCCTGAGATCGTTCGGAAACGCTCAACGAACGGGCGAAGGGCGCACAGTGAGGGTGGAGAGCGCGTACAGTCAGCCAGTAACTGACGCGACGGGTGGTTAGCCGATTTCTTGGGATTCAGAGCCTTTGAGGGTTACTTGGACAGCATGCTCGAAGTTTATTTTGATTTTATTTCGATATAGACTGGTCGCTTGGTAAGCGACTTTGGGCGCATTTATTCTGGCGCATTCAAGGCGATTAACGTGCGCTGGATGGAATGTCCACGATGACGTCGCGCACGGCGGCTGGAGCGTCGGAACGCGATGCACCAGCGCCAAGCTCTCTGTCTTTGGTCTTGAGACTTTGCACGACGTGCTTGTCACGGAATGAACCAATATCGCGAGATTCATCACGAGCACAGTCTTTAGCGTATTGTTCGTCATCCAAGAGGCGTCGATTCAGCGCGCGGTGGACATAGAGCTTCACGCCAGAGACCAGCAATCCCATGAAGCAAATAGCGGGACAAATGTACGTCCATGTCGCTACGAGGAGCTCGATGTGCGTGATTGTGTCCTTGATGGAGGTGTAGAATTCTTCGGACATGTCGTACTCCAAGCTCGTCCATGAAATAGGGACGAAGACTTCTTCACCAGCGGCGCTCGACCAGAGCGTCGGATAAAAGACATCCGTTCGCTCAATCTTAAAGTTTTGCTGAATTGGCACGCGCATGCCCACCGTGTTCCCCGTTCGCTCATAGATTGAAAACTGCGCATCATGCTTTGTTGCGTTTGGCTTGAACGGCGAATTCTCTGACGCGATGTCGATGTACCCACCGAATACGCGAGGATCGGCGCGATAGCCGTGCGGCAGCGTGTACACGCTCGGAATGAGCTCAAATCCTGTCACGTTGAACGATCCGTGATACTTGACGTTTCTTCCGCAGCTCGTCGTGTTGATCGGACAAGGCAAAAACTCTTCATAAGCAATCTCATACGTTTCCACGGAGACCTTTTCATTCTTCTTCACCGACAATCCAGGTCGATGACGAAGCGTCACGGAGCGTTTGAGGTCCAATCCCATGCCAAAATCAGCCCAAGCGGTGACGTCTGCCGCTGTTCCATGGGTTTTGATTGCGTAATACTGACCGGTGACAATATCTTTTCCAGTGACGGCTTCGACGTGCGCGGAATGCGGATACGTGATGGCGCCGATGCCGTCGGTGCGTTGCAAAATATCTGTCGCTTCCTCCGGAGCACCAACGCCAGTGGCAATACGGTACGGCGTGGAGCCGTAGGTGAAGGCCCAGATTGACTTGTCTGAAACACTCCAAGGCACATGGTCAACATCGATCGTGGAAACATCGCGGATCTTTGTTACGGGTCGGATAATGCGTCTCGGGTCATCAGTCGAATACATCGTCGACACCAGCGGATCGGTGTAGCCAAAAATCCAATCATGTACCGAGCGCTTGATTAGCATTCCGCTCGAAGTTGGCCCGAGGAATGGGCCCATCGTCATTCGGAACGCATTTGCACCGTATGTCGTCACGACGTGCGAGAGATAGCCTTGCCAGAGTTGAGCATGCATCGGAGAGATGGAATACGCCGCCGAAACGGTCGCAGGCGGTGCAGTTAAAATCCCTATGCCTGTCTGCCCAGTTATGTCGCCCGTGATTGAAGAAAACATCGCCGTCGACGTCGGGGAAGAGATAGCAACAGCAGAGATGGGTAAAGAGGCTCGAGCAGCGGCCCAGTGTGCGAACTCGGGGACGTCTGGAAATCCAGTGAGATAAGCCGAAGGTACGCCGACGCTCGAGAGCTGAGTGATCGACAACCCACCAAGCGGACTGGCGGTGAAGATTTGCTCCAGCGCGAGAGCTTGCATGGCAGCACTACCAGATTGTAATGCCGTGACAAAGTGAGGAAACACTGCGCCAAGAGTAGGATCCATCGCCATGCCAGAGAAGAGTGCGACGACACCGGCGACTAAAGTTGAGAGTGTCGTCGGCAGCATCGAAGCCAAAATGTTTGTTTCGCTCCCAGCGCTCTTAACCATGCCGATGTACGCCACATTGAAAGAAACGATCTATGAAAAAGATTTTAAGCATAATGTATTGCGATGACGATGAACGCGTCGTACCTGATCACCCATGGAGCAGTTCTTGCCGAAGCTTTCGGTGTCCATGGTGCCGTAAAGCGTCGACACAAACGAAACCTCTCGGTCGTAGTTCGAGAACGTAATGTTTTGGCGCTTATTCACCGTCTTACTCATCACATACGGACCAACTTCTTTGAGCGATGGGGCATGCGTGCCCGCAATGACTTGATCGGGATTCGTGACGTTCCAAAAATAAATGTACGCCTTGACGTTGTCCTCGCACTTCGTCGTCGTCGATACCCAGCATTTGTCGCCCTTGTCGATCTTGTAATCCGAAATCGGGCTCAGCGCCGGGACATACACGAATGCCAAGGGAAGACTAACGATCAAGAGCAGCGCCGATGCGGCAAAGAGGATCTACAAACGACAAATGTCAGAATCCTTGTGAGCGACGAGTCAAACCAACTCGACGCACATGGAAAAAATAATTTTTTGTTCCAGTCTGTACGCCACCGTACGTGCTCAACACTTTTGTCGGCGCGCTGGAATTTTCATTCACTTCAATGTTCTCCAAGTTACCGTACTCTCGTGTCGCGCTCGACATCTTGTCTCGGAGTGAGGCGCGTTGAGGCGTCGAGAGCTATTTCCATCCCTCCATCGTCAACTTGAGTGTTGTTACACTGGCTAAATTTAGCACCCCTCAATCCTGCTTATCGTCGTCCTCGGACGACGTGGCCCAGTGCAGCGGCGTGTCGAGATCCGTCATGAGCCCCCAACCATAGAGCAAGGTCAGGAGAAGCCCCCAAAAGATGATGATTCCCGTCACGAGCTGCGTCTGCGTCTCGCACATCAACCCGCACTCGGGGGATTCCGCCTCTTCAAGCTCCAAAAGCGCTCGCCCTTTCCCCACGCGCGCGTTCAATTTCATCTCTCGCTCCATCTCCACCGTGTAAAACACCCCGAACGCGCGAACACCCGCGCGTTCAAGCGCTTCCATCCCCTTCGCGAACGTCTCCCCGTTCGCTTTCCCCTCCGCCTCCCCGCACGTCATCACCAACGCGTCGCCCTCCCCCGCGTTCGTCCCTCTCGCGCGCAAATACGCCTGAACGGGATCACTCACCTCGATCGCAAACCCACTCGTGGAAGCACACGCGCGATCGACGTACGCGACGACCCACGCGCGTTCGCCCTCGATCGCCCGCGCGACGCCTTCGCCCCCGCGCGCGTTCGCCGCCGCCGTCCCTCGACTCTCATTTCGTTCATCGCTCTCCTCTAACATTTCATCCTCACTCAATGTGCGTAAAACATCGCGAGCGATGTCTTCATCGTCTCGTCCTCGCGCGACATAAGCGACGATCGAAGCGCGTTCGTCGCGTCTTCGCGCGTCCAAGCCGCCCTCGTCGTCGCGTCGTCGCGCGTCCCGCTCTGCGAACGCGCGAAAGCGATGACGGACGAACGACGCGGCATCGACGTTGGCGTAGACGTCGTCGAAGCGTGCGTTGGGTTCGTTCGCGTTCGCGTTCGCGTTCGCGTTCGCGGTCGAAATCGAAATCGAGCTCGAGCTCCGCGGCGCGCGTTCGACGACCACCACCGTCGCCCGCGCGCGCGTCGACGCGAACGACGACGCGACGACGAACGCACAAAACCCGACAAACGCGTTCGCGATGAACGAGCGCGTCACGCGCGCGCGCGTGCGTTCGCGTCGCATCGACGTCGCGTCGGAAAGTGATTCCAACGTCACACGTCGATGGTGGTGCGATTTGAGCTTTTTGAGCTCAAATCGATCGGCATCGCCCCAAGACGTCGACATCGAGCGAATCTTCGATCGATGACGTCAAACGCTTTGATGACGAAGAAACAACCGCGCGAGGACGAGTTTTGGCGTCTCGAACTCGGACAGCCGAGCGATGAGGCGCTGGAATATTTGCCGCTGCGATGCGCGCATTGCTTCGCGACGTTCGTTCCGCGCGATTTGCCGTACGACGCGAACGCACGCGCGTTCGCTCGACCAGGGTTAATCGAACGATTCATGACGCTCACGAGAGATTCGGAGACGGATGAGTTCTTGATTTCGTCCCGACGAACGCCGAGGAAGACGCACGTATCGCGCGCGGAGGCGTGCACGGAGCTGCGAAAGAGAATGTCTCTGACCGAGGCCAACGCCGCGATCGGTCGAGGACGGATGTTCGTGTTCAGCGAAGCACACGTGGAGAGTTTATTGCGAGAGACGAATTGCGGGCGACGGTGGGGGTTAGACGTCGGCGCCGGGTGCGGGGAGGTCACGAAGAGGTTGAGACGAGGGACGGAGAAGATGTGCGCGACGGAGAGTTCGCGCGGGATGTGCGCGCGCCTGCGTGAGAGCGAAGTAGATGTGGTTTTAGAGAGCGATACCGTCGAAGGTGTGGTTGAGCGCGTCAGAGGGATGGGGCACGACGTGTCGAAGGATGGATTCGACGTCGTGTGGGCGTTGAATTTGGTCGACCGCGTCGATAAACCGAGGACGCTTTTGAAAGAGTTGAAAGCGGCGGTGAACGCGCGCACGGGAGTGGTGATATTAGCCATCGTCGTGCCATTTCGACCTTTCGTTGAGGGCGCGGACGGCACGCGGGGGGTACCGAGCGAGGTTGTCGACGCGCCGTCGAGCGGGTCGTGGGAAGCCGGCGTCGAGGCGTTGTGGACGAATTTAATCGAGCCGAGCGGATTCGACATCTTGAAGCTCTCGCGCGTGCCTTACATCTCCGAAGGCGATCATAAATTCGGTGCGTACGTCCTCGACGACGCCGTGTTCGTGCTGCGACCGAAGAAAGATTAGGAATCGGAGGCGCGCTGCGTCCCGGTCAAACGCGACGACGACGACGCATTCGTAGCGCGAGAAGTAGGAAGCACATGTATCGTCATTATTTTCCGCACGCGCCGCGCCACATTCAAAGAGTCGCGTCGAAAATGAAACGCAACGGCGCTGGCGCGCTCTCGCCGTCGCCGCCGATGTCGACAAAAGACATTCAACGACGCGTTCGGCGACAGGACGTAGACCAACGAACGTCGCTTGACGTCTACTTTAGAACCGCCGAGCACATCGCGCTTCAGGCTAAAGTGTTTCGTGCCGAGGAGAATCTCTGTCAGCTCTACCGACTGCTCTACGCCTACGTGTCCTTGGTGCTGGACACGATGACGGCGCACGACGGTTGGACGTCGCGCGAGCACGCGAGTCGAGCGCGACGTGAGGAGGCACGCGTGCGAGATGCCCTGAGCGAGATGGAAACCATCGCTCGCGTGATTGATGAAGCGGCAGAAGTGTGGCAGAAAGAGCACGCGAAAATCGAGAGGGAACGCGCGGAATCGGCATCGAGGTCAGGGGCGCCGACGGAGCGGCGAACGGGAACAACCGAAGCGGCGAGCGCGAGCGGTCGAGCAGATTCAGGACCCAGAGCGACGTCGATGAGTGCCGTGGACAAAGCGACGACGATAGTAAAAGTAGTGGCGGATGTTCCGCGCGCGACCGATGCGTCGATAGCGAAGCATTCGATGTTTGGAGCGAAATTGCCGAGTGCGAGCGAGACGGCAAACGCGGCGCGAGCAGCGGCAGCACAATCGCTAGGAAGTGGTGATTCAGGCGCGCCGGGAGCGACGTTGATGACAACCGCGACTGCGCTCGAAGATTTGCTCACCGGGTCGCCGCCGATGGCGCCGCCGCAAGGGAGCGGAGCACAAGGTTTGGTTTCGGCGCCGACGCGGGCGGCGACCGTCGGCTCGAGCAGTGCGAATAGGCACGCCCATTCCCTATTACCGCCGCCGCCGCCGCCGCCGCCATCGTTCGCCGACGACAGGCTCGCACAAAGCATCATGTTCAGCGCCGCGAGCGTGGATTTTCAACCCAAAGTCATCGTCCAAGTCCCGACGTCGGATGAGGCAAATACAGACCACACCCGTCTCGATACTCGGCTCAAGCTCTATGGCTTGCGCGAAAAAGTCGTGCGCGGCGATGGAAACTGTCAATTCCGAGCCATCGCCGATCAATTGTTTCGCGACGAAGAGCGTCACGCCGAGTGTCGCGCGGTGGTGATCAATCAACTCCGCCGCGCCGCCGAGGAATACGCACCGTACGTCCCGGAGAACTACGATGAATACGTCGAAACGATGAGCAAAGACACCACTTGGGGCGACCACATCACCCTCCAAGCCGCAGCGGACGCCTATGGAATCGCCATGTGCGTCATTTCATCGTACAGAGACAACTTCGTGGTGGAAATCCAGCCCAAAATCAAGCGAAGCGCTCGCGTCTGTTGGATTTCCTTTTGGGCCGAAGTACACTACAACTCCTTGTTCCCGCTCCCGCTCGCCCTTTCGCCGGACGTCTCCGTCGCGTGACCGCGCCGATTGCGCGTAGAACCTCAGAGAACTAACGTCGAGAAACCTCATAATTCGCGTCTCTCGAGTCTCTTCTCACCGCGACTGCTTTGCGTTCGCCTCGTCCTCGAGCGCCGTTCCCATCGATCACTCGTCGTCGAATCATCACTCGACGTCTCCCCCGGGGTGGGGGATGGGGGGGGCTCGTCGTTGGGTCATAACTCGTCATCGGTATCGTCGTCGTCGCCGACGTCACATCGCGACGTCCATGGAGCCGTGCAAGTACTACGCCAGCGGGCAATGTCGCAACGGCGCGCAGTGTCGATTCGCGCACGCCGAGCGCGAGCTCATTTCGTCCATGAGCGCGCTGTCGATGGCGAGCGCGTCGGCGCTGACGTCGAACGCGGCGCCGCGCGCGGGGTCGGGCGAAACGTGCAAGTACTACTCGCGCGGGACGTGTTCGTACGGCGATCGGTGTCGGTACGCGCACGTGAACGCGAATGGGAACGGGGAAACGGTAACAAAAGACTTGGGAGGGATGAACGCGAGGGCGGAGGCGTACGCGCCGTTCGCACGAGGAGGGCGGTGGCGAGGGGAACGCGCCGGCGACGCGAACGGGGCGCGCGGGGCGTACGGCGAAGATCCGTTCGACGACGAGGACGAAGACGAAGAGTGGGGGTACGTGGATGAGTACGGGAATTGGGTTTCATTTGATGACGAAGGCGCGGAGGCGAGAGAGTTTTTAGCGGCGCAGCTCCCGGATGAGGATGAGTTGCTCGGGTTGACGAGCGTCGGACCGAATCAGGACGATCAGTGGGGGTACTTTGATCAAGCTGGGAACTGGGTGTCTTTCGATGATGGCGTGGGACAGTACTTGAACGAATCAAACGTGCGTTGACGTCGTCGCGGGTTTGAGTTGTGTTGTTTGTGTAAATGAATCTGGCTGAATTAATTGAGGATGCGTAATTGTTGTAATGATTTCTACTTCTAACTGGCACGGTTTTTATCGCGCATAGGCTGTCGACGAGGCGCAAGAGTTTTTTGATGATGAATTCGATGCGACGCCGCTCGCGAGTGAGGATGTCGCCGGCGACGATGCGTCCGCCGGCGTCGAGTGCGCTGTGTGTTTGGAAGTCGTCATGAACGCGCCTAAAATCGCCGACCGTCGGTTTGGATTGCTAAACAATTGCGAACACGCGTTTTGTTTGGCATGCATCCGAAATTGGCGCGAGGGTGGCACTCAGCGCGGCGCCGAGGCGTCGGCGTCGAGTAACGAACTCTCTCGTGCGTGTCCAATTTGCCGAGTTCAGTCGCATTTTATCACGCCAGCGACTATGTGGCCGCGAAATGGAGAAGAAAAGTCCAGAGTTATCGATGCATATCGCGAGCGTTTGTCGAAAATTCCATGTCGACACTTCGATCGAGGCGATGGCCACTGTCCTTTTGGCTCGTCGTGCTTCTACGAGCATCGTTACGCGAACGGCGAATTAGCGACGCTAGAAATCCGTAAGAGCACCGCGGCCGATGGAAGCTTGAACATTCTCACCCCTGTGCGACTTTCGGATTTCTTGACCCAGTCTCGACGTTTCCGATGAGGGCGTATATCGTATCGGATATCCGATACGATATACGGATCTCGCGCGTTAGCGATATCGGATATACGATATGCGGAACTCGCGCGTTAGCGAAATAGTTGTCAAACTTGAAAATCATCAATTACACAATTCGGATCTTAAAAAGTAAAACGTCTGTGGCGCAGAAATAATAATAAACCTTAAGGCTCGTAGTTCAGGTTCGGTCCGAGCCATCGCTGAACGACGGGAAGATCCATCTTCTTACGTTCGGCGTACTCTTTGACCTGGTCCGGGGCGAGCTTGCCGACGTTGAAGTACTGCGAGCAGTCACCCGCAAAGTACAAGCCCGAAACAGACGCGGCAGGGAGCATGGCAAAAGATTCCGTGAGCTCAACCCCGATCTCCTCCTTGACCTTCATCAAATCCCACATCGTCGCCTTCTCTGTGTGATCGGGCTGCGACGGGTAACCACAGGCCGGGCGAATGCCCTTGTACGCCACCTTCAACAAATCTTCGGAGCCGAGCTTCTCATCCGGAGCGTAGCCCCAGTGCTCCTTACGAACTTGCGCATGCAGCAACTCCGCAAATGCCTCGGCGAGACGGTCCGCCAAAGCTTCAGCCATGATGTATGAATAGTCATCACCCGCAGCTTTGAACTCGGCCGTAAGGTCGTCGAGACCAAAACCAGCGCTGACGCAGAACATACCAAGGTAGTCCTTCACGCCGCTCGACTTCGGCGCGATGAAGTCGCTGAGCGCCATATACGGCTCGTCGGTGTCTTTTTCGGCTTGTTGACGAAGTGTGTGGAACGTGTGGCTAGCGGTCGTGCGACTTTCATCGGTGTAGACGACGATGTCATCACCCACGGAGTTCGCCGGGTAAAAGCCAAAGATGCCATTGAGTCTGACGCGCTTCCCTTGCTTGATCTTTGTGAGCATCGCGTTGGCTTCATTGAAGAGCTTCTTGGCTTCGACGCCGACGGTTTCGTCGTTGAAAATTTTGGGGTAACCGCGGTTAGGGTAGCGGCCACGAAGTTGCCACACCTGGAAGAACGGATTCCAGTCTATGTACGGAATGACGTCATCAATCGAGACATCGATGCACGTCTTAGTGCCGATGAACTTGGGTGTCACCGGAATGTTCGGCGGGACGGTGAAATCTACAGGCTTGACAGAAGCGCGAGCGGCGCCGATTGAGAGGTACTTGCGGTCTTCTAAGCCGGCGTAGAACTCGTCACTCATTTCCTTGTACGTCTCTTTGACGTCATCCAAGAACTCCGCACGCTTCACCTTGTCCATCAACGTTTGCGCCACAGGCACGGCGCGCGAGGCGTCGAGAACGTGCACGACACCACCAGAGTAGTTGGGCATGAGCTTGACCGCGGTGTGCATCTTAGACGTCGTCGCGCCACCGATGAGAAGAGGAATTCTTAACCCTCGTCGCTCCATCTCCTTCGCAACGTCAACCATTTCGTCCAACGATGGGGTGATCAAACCGGACAAACCCAAAATGTCAGCTTTGTGCTCCACTGCGGCGTCCAAAATCTTGTCTAACGGGCACATGACGCCAATGTCGATGACCTTGAAGTTATTGCAACCCAAGACGACGGCGACAATATTTTTACCGATGTCGTGCACATCACCCTTGACAGTGGCGATCAAGAAAGTGCCCGCAGAGCTCGATTCTGAGCTCCCGGACGCAGCTTTTTCGGCGTCCATGAAAGGAATGAGGTGTCCGACTGCCTTTTTCATCACGCGAGCCGACTTGATGACTTGAGGTAAGAACATCTTACCAGCACCAAAGAGATCACCGACGACATTCATACCATCCATGAGCGGACCTTCGATAATTTCCAAGCAAGAACCAAACTTGCCGCTGGTGCGGCATTCCTCCGTGTCGGCAATGCAGAACTCGTCGATTCCCTTGATGAGGGCATATTCAAGTCTCTTTGCGACGGGCTCATTCCGCCATTCTTTACCACCACCAGCCGCCTTAGATGCGGCACCAGTGACGCCTTTCTTGCGAAGCGCGGTCGGGCCCGATTTCGGGTCGAGCGTCGCAGCGTACTCGAGCATGCGCTCAGTCGCGTTGCTACAGCGGTTCAAAAGCACGTCTTCGACGTACTCCAACAGCTCCTTATCAATCTTCTCGTAAACATCTTCCTCGACTTGCGCGGCGTTCACAATACCCATGTCCATGCCAGCCTTGCACGCGTGGTACAAAAATGCGCTGTGGAACGCACGGCGCACCGGCTCATTGCCGCGGAAAGAGAAGGCCAAGTTGGAGACACCGCCGCTGATTTTAGAACCTGGGCAGAGGCGCTTGATTTCGCGGGTCGCGTTGATGAAGTCAACACCGTAGTTGTTGTGCTCCTCCATGCCGGTGCCGATGGTGAGAATGTTCGGATCAAAGATGATGTCTTGCGGATTGAAGCCGACTCGCTCGACCAAGAGCTTGTACGCGCGGCAGCAGATGCGAATCTTCTCCGCCTCAGTCGCGGCTTGACCATCCTCATCAAACGCCATCACAACGACAGCGGCGCCATGGCGCTTGACAATCTTCGCTTGGTTCAAGAACTCCTTCTCGCCGCCCTTGAGGGAGATGGAGTTCATGATGCACTTACCCTGGCTACACTTTAAGCCAGCCTCAACTACGTGGAACTTGGAAGAGTCAATCATGAACGGAACCTTGGACGCGTCCGGCTCGGACACGAGCAGGTTCACAAAGCGGGTCATTGCCGACTGGCCGTCAATGAGACCGTCATCCATGTTGATGTCGATGACGTGCGCACCATGTTCAACTTGCTTGAGGGCAATCGCGAGAGCTTGCTCGAAGTTGCCGTCGACGATAGCCTTCTTGAACACGGTGGAGCCCGCGACGTTGCACCGCTCGCCGAGGTTGATGAATGTCTTACGATAATCCTTCTCGTTCGGTTCGTAGTTGAACGGTTCGAGGCCAGAAATACGCATGAGGTCCTTGACACCGTGCTTCTTACGCGGAGGATACGTGGACACCATGTCCGCGAGAGCCTTGATGTGCTCGTCCGTGGTACCGCAGCAGCCACCAATCGCGTTCAAAAGACCCTTATCCATGAACACTCGGCAGTCTTCAGCCATCTCGGGGCCCTTCTGATCGTATCCACCCATGGCGTTCGGCAAACCAGCATTAGGGTACGCAAACACCCAGCAGTCGGCGCATTTGCTCAAGTTCTCGATGTAAGGCACCATGTCCTTGGCGCCGAGAGCGCAGTTCAAGCCGATAGCCATCGGCTTGGCGTGGCTCACAGAGTTCCAGAACGCTTCGTTCGTTTGGCCGGACAACGTGCGACCGGAGTTGTCAACGATCGTGCCTGAGATAAATAGCGGAATGCGCGTGCCTCTCGCTTCGAAGAACTTCTCGATCGAGAAAATCGCAGCCTTGGCGTTGAGCGTGTCGAAAATGGTTTCAACCAAGAGCAAGTCGACACCACCATCAACGAGAGCCTCAATCTGCTCATAATACGCGTCGACGATCTCATCGAAAGTGCACGCACGGAACGCAGGGTTCTCGACTGACGGAGACACCGAAAGCGTTCGGTTCGTCGGACCAATCGCGCCGGCGGCGAAGCGAGGCTTCTTCGGGTTTTTCTTCGTGAAACGCACGCACGCATCCTTCGCCAAGCGAGCCGCAGCCAAGTTCATGTCGCGAACCTCCTCCTTCTTGTCGAGCTCGTAATCCGCCTGCGCAATCGTCGTCGACGAGAACGTGTTCGTCTCGATGATGTCCGCCCCGGCGGTGAGATACGCTTCGTGAATCGCCAGGATAACTTCGGGCTTGGTGAGAACCAAGATGTCATTGTTACCCTTCAAGTCGTGCGTGTGATTCTTGTACCGTTCGCCGCGGAAATCATCCTCACTGAGCTTATACTTTTGCACCGCCGTACCCATCGCGCCATCAATCACCATCACGCGTTCCCGCATGATGCCTTCGATGACGTCGAACGCCGCCGTTCGCTTCAAAGGATCAACGTACGGCGCATACTTTGGTACTGGAGGCAAACTCGATGCGGGCTTCGGAGCAATCTTGTTCACCGTCGAGTAGTTTTGCTTCGGTGAAGCTTCAAACTTCGGAGCCGCAACCGCACCTAGCTTGCGGAGAGCGCAAGGCTTGGACTTGGGGTCGATAATCGCAGCAAACTCGAGCATGCGCTCAGTCGCATCCGGTCGACGGTTCATGAGCACGTCTTCGACGTACTCCAACAGCTCCTTATCAATCTTCTCGTAAACATCTTCCTCGACTTGCGCGGCGTTCACAATACCCATGTCCATGCCAGCCTTGCACGCGTGGTACAAAAATGCGCTGTGGAACGCACGGCGCACCGGCTCATTGCCGCGGAAAGAGAAGGCCAAGTTGGAGACACCGCCGCTGATTTTAGAACCTGGGCAGAGGCGCTTGATTTCGCGGGTCGCGTTGATGAAGTCAACACCGTAGTTGTTGTGCTCCTCCATGCCGGTGCCGATGGTGAGAATGTTCGGATCAAAGATGATGTCTTGCGGATTGAAGCCGACTCGCTCGACCAAGAGCTTGTACGCGCGGCAGCAGATGCGAATCTTCTCCGCCTCAGTCGCGGCTTGACCATCCTCATCAAACGCCATCACAACGACAGCGGCGCCATGGCGCTTGACAATCTTCGCTTGGTTCAAGAACTCCTTCTCGCCGCCCTTGAGGGAGATGGAGTTCATGATGCACTTACCCTGGCTACACTTTAAGCCAGCCTCAACTACGTGGAACTTGGAAGAGTCAATCATGAACGGAACCTTGGACGCGTCCGGCTCGGACACGAGCAGGTTCACAAAGCGGGTCATTGCCGACTGGCCGTCAATGAGACCGTCATCCATGTTGATGTCGATGACGTGCGCACCATGTTCAACTTGCTTGAGGGCAATCGCGAGAGCTTGCTCGAAGTTGCCGTCGACGATAGCCTTCTTGAACACGGTGGAGCCCGCGACGTTGCACCGCTCGCCGAGGTTGATGAATGTCTTACGATAATCCTTCTCGTTCGGTTCGTAGTTGAACGGTTCGAGGCCAGAAATACGCATGAGGTCCTTGACACCGTGCTTCTTACGCGGAGGATACGTGGACACCATGTCCGCGAGAGCCTTGATGTGCTCGTCCGTGGTACCGCAGCAGCCACCAATCGCGTTCAAAAGACCCTTATCCATGAACACTCGGCAGTCTTCAGCCATCTCGGGGCCCTTCTGATCGTATCCACCCATGGCGTTCGGCAAACCAGCATTAGGGTACGCAAACACCCAGCAGTCGGCGCATTTGCTCAAGTTCTCGATGTAAGGCACCATGTCCTTGGCGCCGAGAGCGCAGTTCAAGCCGATAGCCATCGGCTTGGCGTGGCTCACAGAGTTCCAGAACGCTTCGTTCGTTTGGCCGGACAACGTGCGACCGGAGTTGTCAACGATCGTGCCTGAGATAAATAGCGGAATGCGCGTGCCTCTCGCTTCGAAGAACTTCTCGATCGAGAAAATCGCAGCCTTGGCGTTGAGCGTGTCGAAAATGGTTTCAACCAAGAGCAAGTCGACACCACCATCAACGAGAGCCTCAATCTGCTCATAATACGCGTCGACGATCTCATCGAAAGTGCACGCACGGAACGCAGGGTTCTCGACTGACGGAGACACCGAAAGCGTTCGGTTCGTCGGACCAATCGCGCCGGCGGCGAAGCGAGGCTTCTTCGGGTTTTTCTTCGTGAAACGCACGCACGCATCCTTCGCCAAGCGAGCCGCAGCCAAGTTCATGTCGCGAACCTCCTCCTTCTTGTCGAGCTCGTAATCCGCCTGCGCAATCGTCGTCGACGAGAACGTGTTCGTCTCGATGATGTCCGCCCCGGCGGTGAGATACGCTTCGTGAATCGCCAGGATAACTTCGGGCTTGGTGAGAACCAAGATGTCATTGTTACCCTTCAAGTCGTGCGTGTGATTCTTGTACCGTTCGCCGCGGAAATCATCCTCACTGAGCTTATACTTTTGCACCGCCGTACCCATCGCGCCATCAATCACCATCACGCGTTCCCGCATGATGCCTTCGATGACGTCGAACGCCGCCGTTCGCTTCAAAGGATCAACGTACGGCGCATACTTTGGTACTGGAGGCGAGCTCCCTTTCGGTTTCACCTTGGGATACTTGTCATAATACCCTTCCCCTGACCGTCCTCTGTCGCTATCGCGCGCGCGTATCTCGTACGCCCCCGCCCCGCGCGCGCGCAACCACACCCCGTACGCGATCGCCGCCGGCGCGAACGCCACCAGCGCCACGCTCGCGAACGCCATCGCGATCGCCATCAATGGGAACGCGCACGCGATCACCATCGATGCCTTCAAAGCGTTTCGTCGCGCCAAGTCGTGCCATCGCTTGTACGCGACCTCCAGGGACAGCGCATCGAACGCGCGCGCGATCGCCGCCATCGTCCTTGGCGTCGATCGAACGCCGTGCGTTTGGACACCGCGAGACGCGATCGCGCGATCGAGGGACGAACGCGAGGGCGGGGGAAAAAAATGAAAGAAAAAAAAATCCGCGCGCGAATGCGCGTCGCGATGGCGAGCGACCGTCGTCCGAACGCGCGCGCGATCGATCGCGCGCGCGCGTTCGGAACCTCGACGTGGTCCGCGGTGTGGATTCGGATGACGAATCGCGATTGGTGGAATGCATGGACCGCGGCGAACGCGTCGCGGCGGGACGAGCGAACGAGGACTTAAGGCGAAAGCGAGAGAACATGTGAGGTGAGAACGACGAGCTAAGAGTTATTTAGCGCTCGCGGATTTTTTACCGGCGCCAAAGTCGTACCCACGATCGATGGATTTGGAGTTGGTTCGCAGCTTGTCCGAACGGCGGCGCTGGAAGGCGACTTGACGCTCGCGGAAAATCGTGGGTATGTCTTTTCCCGTGGCCGCGCTTTCTTTCTTGTACGACTCTAACACCGCGCGCACGTCTTGGACGTTGAGCCGCACGATGGACTCTAGGAATGGCATGAGGTCTAACAGCGCCGTGTCCTTGGATCCGTCTTCATACTTCCACGGTTTGATGGGAATGACGTTGGCGGGGTGGAGTTCCGCGCTTCGCGGTTTGCTGCTAATGTACAAAATTTGACCCATATCTCGGTTGAGCTTGGATAAGTCTCGTATGTATTCACCGTTCTTGTACTGCGCGCTCTCGCGATAGAGTCGATGAGAGACGTATCGCGTCGGGTCGAGACGTTCGATGATCGGGTCTCCGTACGTCATCAGCTGATCCGTAAATATCACCATCTCATAAAATTGCGCCATGTGCTTCAAGAATCCATCCACTCCCGGTCGTTTAAACACTCGCCATCCCCGTTCGCGCTTCCAATTTGAATTGATCAGCGTATCATCTAAATCTAACACCAGCGTGTGCGGAATGTACTCGGCGTGCGGCGGATGATCCGGCAACAACTTATCGCTGATCGGGTCCAAATAATTATGAGATTGATCATCCATCCACTTCCGAAACCGTAACAACCTCACGATAAACTCCGAGCACGGTCGTTCGATCACCGTCCCTCGCGCGAGCGTCGGTACGTGCTCGTTCGCCTCCACGCTCGCCTCCAGCTCCTTCGTCGTCTGCGCGTACATCGACCCTCCGACGACGACCCCCGCCACGGTGCCTACCGCCAACGACGCGCTCCCTAACGCATCCGACGCTCGTTGCGCCGCATTCTTCGCCTTTTCCCCGTCGCTCTCGCCGCCGTACGTCCGTGGTTTCCCTCCTCCCCGCGTTCCGAAGCGCGCTCCACCCGCGCGCGCGCCCACGTCGCTCGCCATCGCCCGCACAATCCCTAACGCGCGCGTTCGAAACATTCTAAATCTATTCCTTCACTCTCGTCGCAAGTGCGCGCGCGCTCGATCGCTCGATCGCGTCTCGCAGTGTCGGCGACGTCGTCCAACGGAACGCGTTCGATGACGTTCCCATGCCGTCACACATCGCCCATTGGAGTCGAATGGGAAACGCCCCGGGGAAAAGTCGCGCGCCGCCGCATGTGGCGAGCGCGAACGCCCGTCGCTTGTCGACGTCGAACGCCCGCATGTCGAGCGCGAACGCGCACGCGGGGGAGTACGATCGCGCGTCGGGCGCGCGCGCGGGAACAACCCTCGATGACGATCAATCGCGTGGGTCGTACGCGATCGACGGACGAGGAACGCCCGATCACGCGTTCGCATCGATCGTAGATACGTTATCGTACGGGTGCGTGAGGCGCGACGGCGAGGGCGAGGACATCGGGGGTGTGCGCGTTGAGGGGGTGCGGGGCGCGCGCGAACGCGGCTGACGAGGATGAACGGCGCGGCGCGGCGCGCGCGGGAGGATGAGGGAAGGAACACGCGACTGACGAAAACGTGCGAACGATGGCGATAGGCCGCAAACGGCGATGGTGCCTATTCCAGGGCGAGGCGATGGGAGCCGGACGATATATCCGAGTTGGGCGACGACGGAACCGGCGCTCGTGCCGGTGGCGATCAACTGTACGTTTGGAGAGTTTGGAAACGAAGAGACGAGCGCGACCGAGGGGCGAATGCGGTGGAGACTGACGATGAGAACATTCGTTTTGCGCACGCAGGGACGCAAGGAGGGAATTCCGTGGAAGTTGAAGGGAGCTTTGATAACTGGCAGTCGCGCCAGACGTTGCATCGAAGCGGGAATAGGGAGTTTGCCATCGTGATGTCGCTGCGACCGGGGGTGTATCAATACAAGTTTATAGTGGATGGGCAGTGGAAGTACGCTCCAGATCAGCCGGCGATGTACGATGAGATGGGGAATGTGAATAATGTGCTGGAGGTGCAGGAGTACGTGCCGGAAATTTTGGATAGTTTGGATGCGTTTATGGCGCCGGCGTCGCCGCCGTCGAGTTACGACTGTGCGCCGTTTACGTCGGATGATTACGCCAAAGATCCACCGCCGTTGCCCCCGCAGTTGAATTTGACGTTACTTAACATGCCCATGGTTCCAGATGCGCCTAATTTGCTCCCTAGGCCGCAGCACGTTGTGTTGAATCACATGTACTGCGACAGTAGCAAGGTGACGTCGCACGTACAAGTGCTCGGCACGACACACAGATATCGCTCGAAGTACATCACAGTCGTATACCTGAAGGCGACGTAGCACACGTAACATCGTTTCGTCGTTCATTGTAAATCGTTCTAGCGTTGTATATTTTGATTCACTTGCTAAAGTCTACGTCAGTTCTAATTGCACGGCGAGCCGCATTCTCGCTCGCAGTCAAACTTGAATTCGTGCTCGTGCGTCGAAGCACCGTCCGCGCACCGCCAGCCGCGAGCGTCTTCGCGAAAAAATGCGTGCTCAAGAGCCTGACCCGCACTGCAGCGCTCGCTCGGGTCCCAAGAGAGGAGTTTGCGCACGAGGCGCAGTTCCCAAACGGTTGCAAACCCGGCACCGAGTGGATCGCGCGACCGGAATGCCGCCATCAAAGCCGTCTCAGTGCACTCCCACGAGAGCAGCGGCGCAACATTGACTTCAGGAGGTAAGATGCAAAGTTCAAGCATCGCGCGTAACCGGTACGCCACAGCTCGCGCTTCGGGTCGCAGCCCGCGTAGTTCGCGCTCTAAAATGAGCCGAGTTTTGCGGCTCACTTGAGAAAATGCCTTGGGCGAGCCCAGTACGAGTAATTCGGTCGTGAGAACCCCAAGGGACCACATGTCGTATTTGTCCGTTCGTTCGACGTCCACGCGAGCGAAGAGAACTTCAGGAGGAGAGTACTCAGGCGTCTCCTGCGCCTCCGTTGGACCGTCTGGTCCGTACAGTTCGTCGCGAGCGTGCGCGTCGATCGCACTGCCAAAGTCCCCGAGTCGAGCCTGCGTGACATCGCCTTCTAGTCTCACAAATATATTTCCAGGTTTTATGTCTCGGTGGGTGACGCCAAATTTCGCGTGGCACACGTCCAAAGCGGTGAAAATTTGCTTCAAGATGGTTTTCAGCGTCATTCGCCCGAGCTCGCTTGAACGCATGTCACGCCACCAGAGGCTTTGCGTCACGAGTTGCAGACCTGATGTGCTCCCGTGCGAGGCATACATCAATCGCTCTAAAGACTCACCTTCATCTTTAAAAGCGATCCATTGATCTCGTCCATTTCCAGATGATCGCTCGAATGTGTGCATAAATCGGGCCAAGTACGGAGAAGCGCCACAGAGACGCTTTCCAAAGTGCACTTCTCGCGCGCCGCTCAGCCGCAGCTCGTCACTTTGATCGATTAAAATGCGCTTCAAGATGACATTCATGGCGTTATCGTCATTTACATCGACCGCGAGCTCCGTTTTGCAGTCCATGACGCTTTCGTCCATCGAGCGCGAAAAAATCCTGGCTCGCCACACCTCGCCGAAATGCCCGCGAGCGAACGGCTCTCGCGAGAACGTTTCTTCTTCGAATTCATTGCCCATGTCGTCGTCAACGTCGATATCGATGTATGACGTGATCGCGCTAAACATGCTCGCGTCTCGCTCGTCGGCGCCTGGCGCGAGCGCGAGCGCCGCGAGCGCGCCTTCGATCGCGCTCTGCTCAAAAATTCGACGCCGGATCTGCGCACCCGACGACAAAAGCTCGTAGTAATCAAACTCGAGCGTTGGAATCGCCGCGGGAACGAACGGCCCTGACGACCACGCCACCATATCCGTGATTTCATACGCCGCGACGCGAGAGCCGATTCGCGGAACATCCGTTTCGTTTGTCGGCTTCCGTTTGGCCGCGTTCGCGACGCGTCCCTCGCGCGCGCTCGCCCCCGAAGTCAACGCCGCGATGGCGACGTTATCCGTCGACCCGAGCGCCAGCGCACACTTCAACGCGCGTTCTATGCCATCATCCAACGCTCGTTCCGCCTTCGATCGTCCCGCGCGACGGCTAGTTTCAAATTCCACTTCGTCCCAAGCGACGTCGCTCGACGCTCTCGCCTCGCCGACGTCGCCTCCCAACGCGATGACATCTTCCCTCGTGTTTCCTCCCTCGCACACCTTTCGACCGGCGAAGACGAACGAACACACCGCATCAGCGCTCAACCGTTCGATCACGCCATCCGTGACGACGACCAATCCCGCGTCCCCCGATTCCCACGCCCGCTCGACGCGCTCCGCTTCGGCGACGACGCCCGCGCGTTTATGTTCCACCCCCCCGATCGCGCGCGTGAGCAAATACTCCCCATTCGCGCGATACCCATCGCGCGTTTTCACCACCACCATCCCTCGTTCTCGCCCTCGCTCGCGCTCGCTCGCGTTGGACGCCGCGTGCTCGCTCGTCGCTCGCTCCGCGCGCGCGCCGATCGCGCCGTCAACGCCGATCGAGCACACGTACGCCGCGCTATCCCCAACGCTTTCGAGGGCGAACATTTCTCCGTTCGCCTCGACCACGATCGCGGTCGTCCCGCTCGACGACGTCGCGCTCGCGTTCGTCGTCGCGTACGCCTCGTCGAGAGCGGCGATCCATCGCTCGGCGTCGTCCGAGGACGTCACCACGCGAGCGACTTCGCGCGCGCAAAACGCGCTCGCGTCATCGCCGTCGTGCCCGTCGAACACGCCGACGACGACGACGCGAGCGCCGACGGTCGACGCGAAGGCGACGCACGCGTCTTCTTGCGTCGAGCGTCGGCCGCGCGCGCGCGCGCAGGAGGACGCGACGCGCGCGCGCGCGCGGAAAGCCACGATCGACGGAGCGACGAACGCGATCGACGCGATGGACGCCATGGCGACGACGACGAAAGCGAGGACGACGACGACGACGACGCGCTCGACGCTCGAGCGCGCGCGACATCGGGCGTTCGACGCGTCGTTCATGGATGACCGTTAATCATCATCCATGCGCGAATGGACGACGCGAATGCGCGATCGATCGGCGAACGACGAGACCGGTCGGTCGA
>Ga0222712_10002223_pt1 | contig 22593 bp, 24 predicted proteins | sample C33_657DmetaG_FD_165043 | JGI IMG/M metagenome (GOLD analysis project Ga0222712, IMG submission 165043) | Estuarine water microbial communities from San Francisco Bay, California, United States - C33_657D | ecosystem: Environmental > Aquatic > Marine > Unclassified | place: USA: California... | reverse complement strand
GAGATTTGGATTTTAATATTTAAAGATATTTATAAGAAACATAAAAGTATAAAATGGCAACATTATTTCAAATAAGGAGAGGTTCAGGTTCAGTATCATTAGTTGATGGTGAGATATACTTACATAAAGGGTATAACTCTTTGCAAGTTTCAAACGGAACTACACCAATAACATTATTAAGACTAGATGATATAAATTCAGGTTCACTTTATTTGCAAGGTGATGTAACTGCTTCTAATGCTTATTTTAGTGGAGATGTTGCAATTTCGGGTAATTTATATTTAGGAAATAACACGGGAGATAATATTAGTGTTCCTGGTGTATTTACAACAAATTTAGTTCCAGGTGGAAATGGAACATTAGATTTAGGAACTACTGGTGCAAAATGGAGAACATTGTGGGTAAATAGTGTTAGTGCATCATTCACAGGTAGTGTAAATGGTGTTGATATTACTGCTTTAAACCAAAGAGTAACATCATTAGAAACTACATCTGCATCATTAGAAACAAGAGCAACTGCATTGGCAACCATAACAGGTTCTTTAATCAGTTCTGCATCATCATTTGAAAGTAGAAATGCAAGTTTAGCAACTATTACTGGTTCTTTAATCAGTTCTGCATCATCATTTGAAAGTAGATTTGCAACGGTAGGTAGTGTAACTGCTAGTTTTGAAAGTAGAGCAGTTTCATTAGCAACAATTACTGGTTCTTTGATTTTAACTGCTTCATCGCATGAAAATAGATTTGCAGATTTAGCAACTATTAGTGGTTCTTTAATTTTAACTGCATCTGCTAATACGATTTCTATAACAAATTTAAATTTAGAAACGGCAAGTTTAGAAAGTAGAGCAACTGCGTTGGCAACTATAAGTGGTTCATTAATTTCAACTGCATCTGCTAACACAATTTCTATAACTAATTTAAATTTAGCATCGGCATCTGCTCTTGTTCAATTAGATGCGTTAAGAACTGAAACTGCAAGTTTAGAAAGTAGAGCAACATCTTTGGCAACCATAAGTGGTTCATTGATTACAACTGCATCTCTTCATGAACAAAGATTGGGTGATATTCAATCATATACTGCATCATTAAAAACTGCAATCGAACTTACAGGTTCGAATGTAGTAGTATTGGGTAATCTAACGGTTAGGGGAACTCAAACTACAATTGATTCAACTACGGTTCAATTGGGAGATAATATTATTGAATTAAATGGAACATCAACTACAAATGGTGGTTTATTGGTAAAAGACCCAACCGGTGCAACCACAACATCTGGTTCTTTGGTTTGGGACTCAACAACTGATTACTGGATTGCAGGACCAAAAAATAATGAAACTAAAATACTTTTAGCAGGTGGTGATAATGTATTTACATCTTCATTACAATTAACAGAATTAAATTCAACAACTGCAAGTTTAAACCAAACAACTGCAAGTTTAAATTTATTTAGTGCAAGTGTAACATCTTCATTAGTATCAATTTATCAAACTACTGCAAGTTTAAACTCATACACTACATCGGTAAATAATGATTTAACAAGTATTCATCAAACAACTGCTTCGTTAAATCAATTTAGTGAAAGTGTAACTGGCTCTTTGGTATCAATATATCAAACAACTGCTAGTTTAAATTTATTTAGTGCAAGTGTAACATCTTCATTAGTATCAATTTATCAAACTACGGCATCTCTAAATGTTGCAAGTGCATCTTTACAATCGTTTAGTTCTTCTACACTTTTAAGATTAACTGCATTAGAAACTGAGACGGGTAGTTTAGAAGGTAGAGCAAGTGATTTGGCAACCATAACAGGTTCCCTAATTCAAACGGCATCTTTAAATACAATTGCAGTATCTAATTTAAATTCAGAAACTGCAAGTTTAGAAGGAAGAGCAAGTGCAATTGCAACTATTACTGGTTCTTTAATCAGTTCGGCATCTTCATTTGAAAGTAGATTTGCAACATTAGGAACTGAAACTGCATCATTAGAAAGTAGAGCAACTGAAATTGGAATAGTAACTGCTTCTTTAATTAGCTCAGCAAGTTCATTCGAAAGTAGATTGGGAACAATCGGTAGTGTAACTGCAAGTTTTGAAGGAAGATTTACAACATTAGCACAGGTAACAGGTTCAATCCATCAATTCACATCATCGTTGAATACTTACACAGGAGCAACGGAGATTAGATTAGATGATTTGGAATATACCGCATCTATTTCGGTAGGGGCAGGTTTAGCAGCTGAATTTACTAAAATAAACGCATTTACTGCATCTACCAATACAAGATTAGATGCATTAGAATTATATTCGGCATCATATGCACAATACTTTACTTATAGTGGAAGCCAATTCCATATAGATTTTAATGTGTAGGTTTCGTAAAAAAATAGATATTTATATAAACAACATAATCGTACTAAAAAAAAGGTAACTAGATGGCACTTAAATTTAGACGTGGGACAACCGCACAACAATCAGGTTCGTTAGCATTCGGAGAACCATTCGTAAACACAACATTAGGGACATTATTGGTCGGAGGTGATACTGGTGATATTACATTGGCAGTAGCAGGAACGGGTAGTACCGGAACTTTCGGACCAATATCAGGTTCTGGATTAGATATTACAGGTAATGCAAATATTGCAGGTAACTTAACATTAGGAGGTACTATCACAATTGGTGATGCTGCTACTGATAATGTAGTTGTTAATGCAGATTTAAGTTCATCCATTATACCAAATAATGATAATGCATTTGATTTAGGTTCTTCTGCGGCAAGATACAGAGCAATCTATGGTACAAACATTTACGGTGCTATAAACGCAACAAACGGTGTAGTTTCGGGTTCATCGCAAGTAACTTTACAATCAACTACCGGATTTAGTGCATATGATACTACATTAGCAACCATTACGGGTTCATTGATTTCTTCGGCATCTGCTGACAGAGTTTCAATAACTAATATAAATTCAGCAACTGCATCTTTAATTGTAGAAACTACAAATTTAGAAACATTTAGTGCATCCGCATTAACTAGATTATCTGCATTAGAAGTTGAAACATCTAATTTGGAAACATTTAGTGGTTCACAACTAACACAAAATAGTAATTTAGCAACTATTACTGGTTCATTGATTTCTTCCGCATCAACTGCTAAAACTACCAATGACTCGCAAGGTGTTTCTATAACCAATTTAAATACATATACTTCTTCTTTGCAAGCGGGTATTCAAATGACAGGTTCAACTGTTTCATTTTTAGGAAATATCGTAGTTTACGGTACACAATCAATCATTAATTCAACTAACTTAGCAATTAATGATAATTTGATTTATTTAAATGAAGGTTCATCTATAACAAACCCTGATTTGGGTATAGTTGGTAATTATAATGATGGTGTTTATGCACACTCTGGTATTTTTAGAGATGCAAGTGATGGTGGTGCTTGGAAAGTATTTGAAGGATATACATCAGAACCATCGGGCACAATTGATACTTCTGGTAATGGATTTGCATTAGCAGATTTTAAAGCAGATGTAATTACTGCAACTTCATTTAATGGTACAATTAATTCTACAAATGGTGTTGTATCCGGTTCTTCACAAGTAAACGCAGATACCATTACCAATTTTGACTCTAATGTTTTAGCATATAATAATTCATTAGGTGTAATTAGTGGTTCATCACAAGTAAGTTTAGGTTCAGCAAGTGGAAACATCGCATTATCAACTCAAACGACCGGTGATTATGTAGCTAGTTTAGTTGCAGGAACTAATATTACTCTTTCCAACAATAGTGGTGAAGGAGCAACCCCAACAATTGGATTGACGAACAACGCAATTACAATTGCAGGACAATCCACATCATTGGGAGGAACTGTAACTGCTGATACTATTAGAATTGCAATTGGAACTGTTGTAACCGGTTCGGCACAAATTCAATTAGGTTCAGCAAGTGGAAACATTGCATTATCAACCCAAACAACAGGAGATTATGTTGCAAGTTTAGTAGCAGGAACAGGTGTGACTTTATCAAACAATAGTGGTGAAGGTGCAACTCCAACGGTAGCAATCGGACAATCGGTAGCAACAAACGCAACTCCAACATTTGGTAACTTAACAATCAACGGAACTATTACTGCAACTGGTGATATTACGGCATACTATACTTCTGATAAGAGACATAAGAATAATATTCAAACTATCTCAAATGCAGTATTAAAAGTTAAACAATTAAATGGTGTAACTTGGGAATGGAATGATGATGTAAACGAAGTAACTAAATCAACTCCAAAAACAGGTTTAATAGCACAAGAAGTTCAGCAAGTTTTACCACAAGTAGTAACTGAAAGAAATGATGGTTTCTTAGCATTAGATTATTCTAAAATGGTAGGTTTATTGGTAGAAGCAATTAAAGAACAACAAATTCAAATAGACCAGTTAAAGGCACAAATAGGTTCTAAATAAATGTATGACGTTTACTACACCACCGCAGGAGGACCTTGGTTCAATAGTGGTGCGGATATATGGGTAACAGAATGGATAAAAGAAGTGGCTCCTCATTTAGAAGTGAAGCCACTTCTTCTATTCCACAGACACAAACCTCAAAATTACGAAGAGTTTCCAATTGATATTGACCACATTTGGGAAACATCGGAAGATGAAATATTAAAAATATTTGAAGGTGCAAGACGGATACATATTCTTCATGGTCATTATACCCCAACAAGAGCTATTCATCAAAATTTGGAAAAGATTGATTCAATTGTTTTCCATAATTTAACAAAAGTGTCTTTAATGGCACAAATGCAAAAAGAAGAATACTTACATTGGTATGGTAATTGGGAATATGAATCAGAAATGATTGATAAAATTAAACATAAAGTATGGGTAGGGTTATATCATTTCCCATATAAAACGGATAATTTACACCAAATACCAAACAAATACGAATTTAAAGTAAATAAAGAAGTTTCTGAATCTTTAAAAGTAGGATTTGCTGCAAGAGCAGAAGGTAGAAAGAATGTGGAGTTCATAGATGGACTTGAATCATATGTATCTACTAATACAGAAACATTTAATAAGTATTATAGAAAAAAATACGGATATAAATTTGAAAAAAGTAAAATTTATAAGTTTGATTACAAATATAAAGAAAGGTTCTATGGACTTGATTGGGGTATATCTCACTCTTGTTTTGAAAATGAACCATTCGGATATGGAATATTTGAAGCAGTTGATTGGGGTAAAATACCAATATTACACGAAAACTGGTGTATTCCACTTGACTACAAATATAAGGCAAAAGATGCAGAAAGTTTTAAGGAAACCTACGAACAAATCTGTAACGATACTTACGAAGAAAGGAAAGAAGAACATCAAAAATTGAAAGATTGGATGCAATCACACTTTGGAAATACTGAAATATGGAAAGAAAAACTTTTACATATTTATAACGGAGAATAATACATAAAAAATGGCAAGAACTAATTTATCATTAGGAAATTTATACAGAGCAGTAAGTGGTTCAGCAAGAACTTCGCAGGCAGTTTCATTGGGTGGTTTGAGTGGAGCAACTAATAACTCCTCCTTGCTTGGATTTGCAACTGATGCGGTTACCGTAACAGTTCCAACATATACATATATTGTAGAATCAACAACAGAAAATGCACAATTTTCATTTACATCTACTGGTTCTTTATTTTATTCAAAAGTTCAGCAAGTTACGAACAACTACACTTGCTCATTTAGTAATGCAAACTTTTCACCAGGTACAAGAACATATTCAACAGGTCCTACCGTAGTTCCTTTAACACCGGCATCTATTGCAGCATCCACATATTCGGAAGCATCTTCTGTTTTAACAATGCAATATGCAGATGGGTATAATTTGGCAGCAACAAATTACGGAGTACCAACTACAAAAACTTTATATGCGGTTGATGTCTATAATACGATTAACCAACCTGATTTTTGTTTATTATTTGGAACAAAAGTAACAACTGCATCTGGAACAGAATTGAATGTTGAAGATTTGGTTGTTGGGGATAGAATAAAAGCATGGGTGCCAGCAGGATTGCCCGATGAATCACAAGATGCAGAATCAGAAAATTTAGATTGGAGATTCTATATGTTGGAAGAATCTGATGGTCAATCACAAGATGTAGTTGTTAGTGATATTACATTTAACTTTGCAAGTGGATATTATGAATTAAATGGTGGTTTAATTAAAGCAACTGGAACACACCCTCTTTGGGTATATGATGTTGAAATAAACAAATATCACTTTAAAACTATACAGGATATTGTTATAGGTGATAAAGTTGTTACATATACAGATGCAGATGGTTTAGTTGAAGTTGAAGTAACTGATATTGGAATTATAAATCAAGATATTGAAATTGTAACAATCAACGTAGAGAATGCCGACGTTTATTTGGCAAATGGTGTAATTTCTCATAATAAAGGAACAACTACACAACCATACATTCCATCATCTGGATTGAGAATGTATTTAGACCCATCAAAAGCATCTTCTTTCCCAGGTGGTACATTACCGGCAACTGGAACACCAACAACTGATTGGTTGGATTTGAGTGGATATGGAACAGGTGTTAGACCGGCAGGTGTATCAAATGCAGCAGGATTTAGTGGAGGCAATCCATCATATAATGCAGGAGCAAGTAGAAAAGAAAAATATTTTGTTGGTAGTAGTAATTCATTTTGGTACAAAGATGACACAACTAACATAAATGGTGGATATACTAATTTCAATGCATCAGAAATGACAGTAATTGCATGGGTTAGATTACCATCGCATTTATCAACTGGCTATTATCAAATAATGGGTAAAAAAGCAGTACCACCTTCAACTAGATTGTGGGGATTATTTTTACGTTCTACTGATGGTGCCGGTACTTATGCTATTCATGAATCAATATTGCAGTATAATAGTACATTTACTGCATTATCTACCAATACTTGGTATATGATTTCTTATACTGCAAAGTTAAATGGAACTAATGTTGGATATATTGATAAAACTGCAAGTGGAACTATATCAAATGGTTCGTTGGATTATCAAACATTTGCAGCAATCCAAATAGGAGGTGAACAGAATGCATACACTCTAACTAGTCATTTAGGACCTGTATTATTCTATAACAGACAATTGACTTCAACTGAAATTGGACAAGTATATGATTATTTCTCACCATCATATAAATAACATTTGATGTTTTGAAAATAATTTTTATATTTATAATGAGATAATAAAATTTTTAAATTTAGCATTAAAATGGCAGACAAAATAGTATCACCAGGTGTTTTTACAAAAGAAAACGACCTATCATTTTTACAACAAGGTGTAGCTGATATTGGTGCAGCATTCATCGGACCTTTCAAAGAAGGACCAATCGTTCCAACAATCGTAAATTCTCAAACAGAATTCGAAACTCTTTTTGGAACAGTTGATGATACATACTACACACCATTAGCAGTACAATCATATTTAAGAGAGGCAGGAACTGCAACAATCGCAAGAATTGCAGGTATTGGTGGATACATCGAAACTGCTCCTTTATTATTAACTGCAACTTCGGGAGCAGTATCACAATCATTAGGTATCTTATTCAATACATCAACAAACTCAAATGCGGGTTTATATGGTGCTAACGTAACTGGTTCAGGAAACGGTGATTTTATCCTACACACTAATAGTGGTAGTTTAGATTTAACTGCATCTTTGGATTCATCTGATACAAATGATATTGAGGCAGTATTTGGAACATCTGCATTAGGAGCAAAAACTGCTTACTCATATGCATTCTTTAAGAACTCTTCAATTACATTTACTTCTCATGCATCTGCTTCGGTAACTGTATTAGGAAACCAATCATTTGCATTTGATGCACAAGAGGCAATCACACCATACATTCAATCACAAACAATTTCGGGTGATAGATATAACTTATTTAAAGTTGAAACATTAGGTGTTGGTAACTCTGCAAATACAAAAGTTAAAATTGGTATTTCTAATATCAAAGCAGCAGGAACTGTAAGTGGAACTGATTATGGTACATTTACTTTAACAGTAAGACAATATACAGATACTAACAAAAAGAAAGTTGTATTAGAAACTTATTCAAACATTAACTTAGACCCTAATTCTCCTAACTTTATCAGTAGAGTAATCGGTGATAGAAAATTATCAATTGATGCAGCGGGTAAAATTTCAGAAACAGGTGATTGGGTGAATAACTCAAAATATATTAGAATTGCAAACTTAAACGAATCTGCACCGGTACAAGCAGTTCCTTTTGGACACGGAGCTTATACATTACCAGTTTCTGCATCAGCAGCAGTTGGAGCATTGATTCCAGAAGTAACTTACATCACAGGTTCTACTGCACAATATGGTGGTATTGACTTAGATGGTAATACAGATAACGCAATTTACGCTAAACCAATTCCAACAGGAGCAGGTGTAGGTGAGAATAGTGCATTTGGATTAGATGCATCAAACGGTGGTTCATTAACAGTTGGTTCAACATCTGCACAATTCATCGTAACATTCCAAGAAGGTTTTGATGGTATGAATCCTGCAACTCCAATCTACAAAGGAACTGATATTGTAGAAGGAAACTCACAAGGATTTAACTTATCATCGGCAACTGCAAGTGGTTCGGTAGCATACGGTAAAGCAATTGCAGCATTATCAAACGCAGACGAATTTGACATCAATATGGTTGTAACTCCTGGTGTTATTAGAAGATTACACCCATCCGTAACAACTGATGTTTTGGATATGGTTGAAGAGAGAAGTGATTGTTTCTACATTATGGACACAAATGCTTATTCAGACTCAATCGCACAAGCAGTAACACAGGCAGAAGCAATTGATTCTAACTACGCAGCAACTTACTACCCTTGGGTAAAAACAATTGATGTAAACACAAACAAATTGATTTCTGTTCCACCATCTGTATTGTTACCAGGAGTATTTGCTTCTAACGATAGAGTAGCAGCTGAATGGTTTGCACCGGCAGGTTTAAATAGAGGTGGATTGATTGGAGCAGTATCTGTTCAAAATCGTTTAACTCAATCTGAAAAGGATACATTATACGAAGCAAAAGTAAACCCAATCGTTCAGTTCCCAGGACAAGGTATCGTAGTGTTCGGACAAAAGACATTACAAGATAAACCATCTGCATTGGATAGAATTAACGTAAGAAGATTATTATTGACTGTTAGAAAATACATCGCATCTACTTCGAGATATTTAGTATTCGAACAAAATACTGCTGAAACTAGAAATAGATTCTTAAACATTGTAAACCCTTACTTAGAAGCAATTCAACAAAGACAAGGACTTTACGCATTCAAAGTAGTGATGGATAATTCTAACAACACACCAGATGTAATTGATAGAAACATTATGAAAGGAGCTATCTACTTACAACCAACTAAAACTGCTGAATTCATTCAAATTGACTTCAACATTTTACCAACTGGTGCCGCATTTAACGGATAATTAAAAAATTAGATATTTATAGAAGAATAACATTTAAATACAAAAGAAATGCCAGAAATATTAGAGTTTGACAAGATGTTCTATAAGAATTTTGAACCTAAATTAGGGAATAGATTCATCATGGAAATCAATGGTATAGAGTCATACATTATCAAAACTGCAAGTAGACCAACATTTACATCAGAAGTTGTTGAATTAGACCACATCAACGTAAAGAGAAAAATTAAAGGAAAATCTACTTGGGATGATATTAACATCACACTTTATGACCCAATTGTTCCATCAGGAGCACAACAAGTGATGGAGTGGGTAAGAAGTTCACATGAATCATTAACAGGTAGAGATGGATACTCTGCATTCTATAAGAAAGATATTACTTTCTATCTATTAGGACCAGTTGGTGATAAAGTAGAACAATGGACATTAAAGGGAGCATTTATTTCATCTGCAAACTTTGGTGAATTAGATTGGGCATCAAACGACCCATTATCAATTGAATTAACTTTAACTTACGATTACGCTATACTTGAATACTAATCTCTAATAGTTAAACTCTTAAATATAAAAGGGGAAGCAGCAATGTTTCCCCTTTGTTTTTTTAAAAATGTGATATATATTATTAAACACAAAGTTATATTTCAATATGGAACAAGAATTAGAACAACAAGTTACAAGAGGTTTAGGAGTAACTCCTGCACAAACTACAAAAAATTTTCCATTCGCAACGGAAGTTATCTCATTACCATCAAAAGGATTATGTTATCCAGAAAACCACCCACTTGCAAAAGGTGAAATTACAATTAAATTGATGACAGCAAAAGAAGAAGATATTCTTACATCATCTAATTTAATTCGTAAAGGTATTCATATGGATAAATTATTAGAATCAGTAGTTGTAGAACCTGGTGTTAATATCAACGACCTTTTAATTGGTGATAAAAATGCAATTCTTATTATTACGAGAATGTTGGCATTTGGTTCTGAATATGATGTAACGGTAACAGACCCTATTTCAGGTGAAGATGTTATTACAAAAGTAGATTTATCTAAATTGAAAACAAAAGAAGTAGATGAATCATTATTAAATAGAAACAATGAATTTGAATTTGTTTTACCAAAATCAAAAACATCAATAAAATTTAAATTACTTACTCATGGTGATGAGCTTGCAATTCAGAAAGATGTTGAAGCAAGTGAGAAAGTTACAAAGCAAGGAAACGAAATCACTGCAAGATATAGAAGAATGATTGTAGAAGTTGATGGTAATAGGGATTTAGGTACTATTAGTAATTTTGTAGCAAACAGGTTATTAGCAGCAGATTCAAAAGCATTACGAAAAGTAATTTCTGAATTAACACCTGATTTGGACTTGACATTTGATTATGAAAATTCAGCAGGTGAGACGGAGGCTCTCCGTATCCCATTTGGGATAGACTTTTTTTACCCTGCCGATTAATTACTCTATTATATTACACGAAACCATTTTTCAAATGGTGTATCACTCAAATGGTGGGTTTAATTGGCATGATTTGTATTTCATGCCAACTAAACTTCGTGAGTTTTATTGGAAAGAATTACTTAAAACAAAAGAGGGTGAACGAGAGACGATAGAAAAAAGTAGAAATCAAAATACAACTAATTCATCTAAAACTCGAAGAAGATGATATTTATATGAGTAATATAAATTAAAACACAATTATGTCTAAAAGATTATTATCAGAGGGGGTTTTAGATAAATTCTTCAATCTATTTTTAAAAGCAAAATCTCAAAATAAAGAAACAGATTGGTTGCATAGATTGCGTAAAGAAGACCCTGAATTGGCAGGTGTTTGGTCTGATTGGAATGACTCCATGAACGATGTGTTAAAAAATACACAAACTCTTATGAAAAGTAAAGGAGTTGATACTACCGATATCGACACATTCATTAAAAAGAATCCATAATCTAAATGGCAAAAAAGCAAGCTCCTAATACTAATACAAATGCTCCACTTAATACCTCTGGGTTAGAAAGTGTATTTGCTGCTGAAACTGCAAATCTTAAAAAAAGAGATGCGTTGTATGCTGCTGCCAATAAAAGATTAGAAGCTCAAAAACAAGTTCTTGATGGTATAAATAAGTCATTAACTGTAAGTAATAATTTATCAAAAGACCAGGTTTCAAAGGTTCAAAAAACAATAGATGCTTGGGCAAAAGCACAGAGTATTCAAGCAAAAGCACTAAAAGATTACAAAGAAGGAAACATTAGTGCACAAGGATACAAAAAAACAGTATCTCAAATAACAGAAGAGTTTAATAAAGCAAGAAAAGGTGCTAAATTAACTGGTAAAGAAAATAAAGCATTAAGAGATACTATTGCATCTATGAAAACTGAGATGCAATCATTTGGCAAGGCAGTTGATGAAACTGCTAAAAAAATTGGTTATATGGATACCGCATTAGACCATTTAGGTTCATCAGGTATTCCACTAATGAATGAATTTGCCGATGTTATAAAAAATGCTGGAAAAAATGCAGAGGCAGCAAAAATTGCATTAACTGCATTAGGTGCAGCTGCTGGTGCATTGGCAACAAAGTATTTTGGTGCAGAAATGGATGCTGCTATAAAGGCAGCAAACGATGCTGCACAAAATAATATAAGTGCACAAAGACAACTTGCAAAACTTGATAATAAACAAGGTTTCATAAAGCAAAGAGCAGCTTTGGAAATTCATCAAAATAATATAGATAATTTTAATGAACTTTCAAAACTTGACAATAAAAAGGCGTTTGTAAGTAAACAGATAGGTTTAGAAGTAAACCAAAATAGTATAGATACTGCCAATGAGGTAAATCGATTAACAATTGATGCTGCACATGCTTCCCAAAGAGCCGCAATTCAATTTTCTGCACAAATGCAAACTGGTGCAGCAGAATTCCAAGCTGCTGCAAAAACTGCACTTTTTGGAAAAAGTTTAGGTTCAATAGGATACGGTGCGGCACAAATGCAATTGGCAGGTGTGGGTGCAGAAAATGTAGCATCTTCGTTATCAGCGGCATCAAAAGCATTGGGTAATAAAGTTTCTTCTGAAATAGCCGCTGATATGGCAGTATTGGAAAAAAGAACAGGTGCTTCATCTGATAATATATCAAGTATGGTATCGTTCTTTAAAAGAGCAAACAAAGTTTCAGCCGGAACTGCATTAAATATGGTTGAGGGTATGCGAGCAATGGCAGACTCTGCAAACATAGACTTAGGTGGTTTGATGGAGGAAGTTGCAAGTGCATCCAAAGAAGCATTAGGATACCAAATTAAATCGGGTCCTGCATTACAAAAACAAGTTGCTTATGCACAACAATTAGGAGTTTCATTTAACGATGTTGCCAAAGCAGGTAAAAGTATGGTTTTGAACTATAAAGATAGTATCAAAAACGAAATGGAATTATCGGCAATGTTAGGTAGAAATGTAAACCTATCAGAAGCACGTGCTCTATTTGCACAAGGTAAAACCGATGATGCTTTAAAATCTATTAAAGCACAAGGTTTAGACCCTTCTAAAATGAATATGTTCCAACAAGAATCACTTTCAAAAGCATTGGGAGGATTGGATTTGGATTCATTACAAAAGATTGCAACCGGTAATGCCAAAGATGTAAGTGCACAGACAGGAAATGTAAAAGGTGGTAATAAAGGATTTTTATCAGCAACACAATCTGCGCAATCTACATTAGCAGCACAACAGGCATCTATTTCTGCACAAACGGCAATTATAGATGCAAAATTATCAGGTCAGATAACAAAAGCGTATTTAGAATCGGATGGATATAAACAATACCAAAAGAATTTATTACAACAACAAAAAGACCAGGCAAAAATAGAAGCGGAAATAACCAATTCATATTTAAAATCACCTGCATATGCCAAATATCAAGCATTCTTAATAAATCAACAAAAATTAGAAGAGAAATTAAATCTTGCAGAAGAAAATAAATTTATTCAAAGTGCCGATGCAATTAGACTTGCAGCGGAAGAAGCTAAATTAGGTATAAAACGTTCATTTAGTGAAAATGTTTTAACCGCAGCAGGTGCAATCGGTGGAGGACTTATTGGTAATTTTTTAGGTAAAAAGATATTTGGAAACAAACCAACCCCTGTTACTATTGTTGATGGAGGACCACTTGAAAAACTTCAAAACTCTGCGGGTAATAAACTGTTTGATAAAGTAAAAAATATATTTTCAAAAAAAGGAGTTGAAAAAGCAACTACAAAGGCAACTGAAAAAGCAACTGCAAAATTAACATCAAAAGCAACTACTAAACTAGCAGAAAAAACTACTACAAAGGCAGTTGAGAAAGTTGCAGTAAAAGCTACGGAAAAAGTTGTAGCAAAAACGGCGGCAAAAACATTAGGAAAATCTTTAATTAAAAAAATACCATTTTTAGGATTGGCTGCTGGTTTGGTATTCGCAGGCCAAAGAGCAATGGCAGGTGATTATTCCGGTGCAGCATTGGAAGTAGCTAGTGGTGGAGCATCTATGATTCCTGGCGGTGGAACTGCCGCATCCATTGGTATAGATGCGATGTTAGCTGCAAGAGATTTAAAAGAAGCGGGTGTTATTGGTGGTGCAAATCCAAAAGGTGGAAGTTCAGCAAGCAAAGCTCCTGCAAAAGTAGCAGCGGCAGTTTCAACAAAACCATCATTAGTATTAAATGACGTTCAATATCAGACAAGATTGCAAACTGAAATGGTTGCATTATTGGGAATGAGTTCGGGATTCCTTAAACAATTATTAGAAGTTAGTGCAGCTGAATTTGATAGACCTATAAACATAAATGGAACTAAATTAAATGCAAACTTATTATCAGCAGCTAGAAAGAATTATGCAGTAGCTAGAAAAGAAGCAGTAGGTGCATATAAAGCTCCATAAATTTGAATAACTCATATTTATAGTAAATCAATACACTATAAATGCCTACAATAGCAGAATTATTTAAGAATCAAGAGAACGATTTATACGATAATGAAAAGATTCGTATAGAAAGTCGTGGTTTAGTAAATCCACCAAGAGCAGCTGCATTGATAGCATCTTCACCTAATGCAATTGGTGATTTAATTGGTGGACAAATTGCGGGAACTATTGGTGGTAGTGCAAATAGACCATCGGATACCATATATGGTAGTGATAGTTTTATTTCTAAGCCAGTATCTATTAAAGGAGCAACTGTTGGTTTATTACAAAGTGCAGTTGAAGCAGAAACTCCTTATTATGTAAAAACACAACCATCTCCAATACCTCCTTTATTTGGTAAAAGTGCACCAGGTGGTTCAACTACCGCAGGAACTATTGCAAATCAGGCAATAAAAGCAATCAATAAATTGGGTGGAGGAAAAGAAGTTAAATCGTATGCACAAGATTTAAAATCAAAAAATCCATCCACTTACGGTGATGTATATTCAATTGGTGCAAATGGTAAACCATTGACTGAAAAAATAACAAATAGTGAATATAAGGAAAAATATAGCCAAATAATAAATCCTATAACAAAAAAACAAGAATATATTTCTACGGAGTTAGTTAAAAGAGATGGTAAATTTAAGTGGGATGATGGTAATTCTTTTTTATTAAAAAGGGATTCATTTGAAGATGATGCTGCATATAAAAAGGATTTTGAATCGGAATATAAAGATACAAATCAAGTTCCTGTTTTATTTAAAAAATATGGTAATAAAACTATAATTCCATTTGTTGGAACAATTAGTGGAATATCAGAGGATATAACTCCTGAATGGCAAGGATTTCAATATGTTGGTTCTCCGTTTAAAAATTATAGATACAACGGTGTAGAAAGAAGTTTAAAATTTGGTTTAAAATTATATTATTTTGAATTAATGGAAAGAACTACTATGATTAAAAAAATAAATTATTTAAAATCATTAGCATTTCCATACGATAAATTATCAGAAATAACATACGGTGAAAATAAAGCAACTGCACAATATGCATTTTCTCCAAATTTAGTTTATTTAACTATTGGTGAATTGTATAAGAATGTATTTGGGTATATTGAATCGTTATCATTTAGCATACAAGATAATACAACTTGGGCGAATTTTGATGGTGGTTTATCAAAAGATACATCTGCATACCCATCAATAATAGATGTTTCTATTGGTATGAAAATAATAGAAAACCATACAGTAAATTCGGAAACTAAAACATTTAAATATAATTTTGATGGAAGAGATAATGAATTCATAAAAGAAAATATCGAACCAACTACAACATAAAATGGCAAGTAGATATACATATGCAAGTAATTTAACTACAACGGATACTAAAAGAAAGTATTTAGGTAGTGTTATATATCCACGAATAAAAGCATCTAATGATGATATGTATATAGTTTCGGAAGGTGGTGATAGATTGGATATACTTGCATCAAAATATTACAACGACCAAAATCTTTGGTGGATTATTGCAATTGCAAATAATCTAAATGATGCATCATATTCAATTGAAAATGGTATTCAATTACGAATACCAACCAATGTTGCAAAGATACTGAATGATTTTGAAAGAATAAATAAATAAAGTTATGGGATTTTCACAGTTTCCATTTTTATCTCCTTTAAATGAAGAGACGGTAAAAAAAATAAAAAGTAGAGAATCTAATAAAGAATCTCTAAATACTCTAATGCCGTTTGTTATCTTATCTTCGGCAGCAGTAGCTACAAATACGATAGACAAAAAAGATATTCCTGGTATATATGCATCTGAAAATTTTGATTCATTTGCCTATAAGGGGTGTGTTGTTGCAAATACAACAGATATATTAAAACGATACCAAACAGGTGAAACTATTGCAGGATATGATTTAGATGGTAAACCTATAAAAGTTGAAGGTGAAGTGAACAGACGAGTTTCAGTTCCAATGATTGAATCGGTTGAAATAGATACATCGGGTGGAAATAATACATTAAAAGAAGCACGTGTAAAAATAAGAGTGTTTACATTAAAACAACTTGAAATGTTTGAGTTGTTTTTTTTAAGACCTGGTATGAATGTGGTGTTAGAATACGGTTGGAATTCTATGGTTAGAAAGAATTATGATTTGGAAAGTAAAATGTTTGCAACCAAAAATCATAAAGAATATGTTCAAAAATATACGGAATGTTTTTCTAATGCACCAGATGGATATAAGAAGGCAAAAATAGATTATTTAAAATTATTGGTGGATACCGATGGTGATTATGATTTTATGGCAGGTAAAGTCACTAATTATACTTATTCAATCCAAACCGATGGAACATATGATATTGATTTAACAATATCTGCTGGAAATGAATTAACAACTTGGGCTCCTGTAAAACAGGAAAAGAAATCCGATGTGGATTCTGCAAAAGGAAAAAAAGAACTCCCACATGGATTTGATTCTTGGATTATCCAATTAACAAAGGATTTACACAAAGAACCCGAATTTGCTAAAAATTTTGGAATAAAGAAAGATTGGGAAACCGATTTTTTCAATTGGGATGCGGTAAATCTTGCTCAAAAAGATACATCAATATCAAAAACCCCATATATTTCATTTAAATTAATATTACATATCTTAAATAAGATTAAAAATTTTAATATAATTGAAGATGCAATTTCTTACAAAACATTTTATGAAGATGAAGCTGGCACTAAACCAATTATACCAATATCATCTACAAGTAATATTATTTCTCCAACTGAGGATTTTATATTACCAGGTGATTTACCATCTATATTAGTTAGTAAGGATGAAAAAAAGAAAAATGTTATAGTTTTAAATCCATTGGTAAAAGAAGATTGCAAGATACATGGTAAAAAATTTAATTTAACAGGTGATGCAAAAGCTGAAAAATATACAATATATAACGCAAAACCAGAACCATTAACAATTTCATCAACGGTTGGTAATTTATTAAATTTATATTTTAATTATAATAAATTTATAGAAATATATAATCAATCATATACACAAGCTGATATTGTAAATGCAATTTTAGAAATTATAAATCAAAATATGTTTGGTTTGGTTAAATTGGTATTGCAAAAGGAATCCGATGCTCCAACTAGCTCTCCTTTAATTATAATGGATGCTAAAATGAAAATACCTAACCCAAACCTAGAACCTCAAAAGATTTTTAGATTTAATATAGGTGCAACTAATTCAATAGTTAAAGAGTTTAATTTTAGCACAGAATTGAGTGAATTAATGCAAGCACAGGCATTGTATGCAACTCAATTGGCAATAGCTGCGGCAAGACAAGGTAAAAAGGATGATACATCCGTAGATTTACAAGATGAAAAAGAACCTGCAAATTTAGATTTTGCAAAAAATTCAAATGGGTATTTTTCAATAAACGCTACGGAAATCAGAATGGTAAAAGAGGCAGAAAAATGGAATCCACCATCAAAAGAAGAAAATGGAACAACTGCTAGTAAACCAGACCCAAAGAAGGAAGCAGAAGCCAAAGCAGCTGCTGCAAAAGCTAAACAAAAAGAATCGGAAGAAGAAATTAAAAATTTATCAGAAGTTAGAAATTCTAATTATGTTAAATTTAAATTAGATTTGACAAATACAAAAGAAGTTCCTAAAAATTTTATATATAAAGACCCATCTATAATTCAAAAAGAAATAACAAAAGAACCTGTAAATACAACTACTTTAACACATATTGTAATTAATTTGGCAATAGATGGTATTGCAGGACTTAGATGTGGAGAATTTTTCCATATAGATGGTATACCTGAAATTTATAATAAAAATGGATACTTTCAAATACAAAATGTAAAACAGGGTATTAGTTCTGCGGGATGGCAAACAACAATAGAAGCAGGATTTAGATTAAACCACGACGAATAGTATGTATAAAGATTTAATTCAGAATAAAAAAATACATTCATTAAATATACCATCAACATTAGTCCCATCCCCAACGGATGTTGATTATAATAATGGTATTATTCAACGATATTTTGCACAAAAAGTAAATGATGTAAACGGATTTGTTTATGAAATTAATAAACAAACATATAATGAATTAGATTCAAATCCATATTGGACAATCGGAGTTGTAAAGTGGAGAATAACAGGACCATTAGATACTGTATATGATGGTAATGGTAAAATTATAGATAAAGGTGTTAGGAATTCTAACATATCTTCTATTGCAGAAGCACAAAAAAATATTAAAAATTTAAACTTATATTTGATAGATATTTTACAATTTTACAAATAAATTTTATATATATCTATATACAAATTATAATAAGTTATGAGCAAATTTACACATCTTACCACCGAAGAAATTCAACAAATGACGTTTGATTGGAGATACAGAGGTTGGACAGTATTAGAACTACTTACAGAATCGGAAGTAGATGAAATCAACGAAGAGTTAAATAAGTTGCGTTTAGAAAGAAATGCATCAGAACCTGAAAAATGGCAGGAATATGAACCATTTATGTATCCTCACAAACTATCTCCAAAATTAGAAAAACTGTTTGCTCATCCAAAATTAATTGAAGCAATGGAGTTTTTAATGGAAGGTGATGTGGTAGGTATGCAGACGTGGGCATATTTTAAACCAAAGGGTGAGTTGGGTAGAGACCAACATCAAAATGCATTCTACACAGGTTGTGGGCATAACGAAATTATCAATACTGCATTAGCATTAGATAATCACGACCCTGAAAACGGAGCAGTATGGAACTACGAAGGTTCTCATAGATTGCCAGTTTTGCCAGTTGAAGATAACGAGGAAAGAAAAGCAACAAACACAAAGAATTGGAGAAGTGAAAGGGGTATCAGTTGTGTGATGCCAGAAGGACATGATTTCCGTAAAGTAGAAGGTTATTTAAAAAAAGGACAAGTAGCACTTTTACACTCACACGTTGTTCATGGTTCAGACCCAAATAGAGATACGGATAGAATGAGAAGAAACTTTTTAGGTGGTTATCTTAAAAAAGGAGCTTATTTTCATCCAGGTAATCAAATGAAACGAGAACCAATTGATATTTACGAACTCCGTAAGAAACATTGGAATGAATAATTTAAGAACCCTCTTCGGAGTTTTTTTTTTTTTGAAAAATATTTTAAGTTTTGCTTGACTTTTTGAGCATAATTAGTTACCTTTACTATGTAATAAAAATAATAGATATGAGAACTACAAATCAAAAAGCAATCGATTATTTAGAATCGAACCCAATCGTAAACAATTTCATTAACCAATTAAACATTCAACGTAAAGATTATTTTGTGAAAACCGATATGTTAAGTCAATGGAAAGAATTGACGGTTGAGGTTGGAAACAAATTCATTCGTTTATGGGATGGTGGAACTTGTTGGGGATTTATCAGTAGAGTTGATGGTGATTTAAAAGGAGCACCAATTAAGAAAGGTGATTTATTAAAACCTGCATCTTGGAAATCTCCTGCCAAACATAGTAGAGGTAACATCATAGATAAAACTGCTCGTTATTCTGTATGGGGACCATCTTACATAAATAATTAAAATATATGAAACATTTTACTGAAAGATTAGACCAACGAATATTAACCCAATCGGAGTTGCCTGTATCATATGAAACAACCACCGGAAATTATACGCAAGTTGGCACTATTAAAATAAATGATTTAATTAAGAATCAAATTAAAGAAGTGGTAACTAATATAGAAAACACCAATTTTCCAATAAATAAAGATTATGGTATTAAAATTACACAATTTCCATTATCAACTACCAAATTTGATAGTGAAGCATCTAAATCCGAATCATATGGAAAACAATTGGTAGTATCCTTAACAGATGATAATGGTGAATCAAATGGTAACGAAATATATTGCATTGTAAGAGGAGGTAATATTACTACTTTTTGTTTTGTAAAAAGTTATACAGGATATGGAAATTTAGAAACAAAGTTAAGAGTTGATGCTATTATAAAAAACTTAAAAAATTTCAAAAAATAATTAACAAAACACTTGACTTTTAATGCAGAATTGTGTATATTGTAAGGTAATTGAGAGTGAGAGTTATGAAACCCATTATTTACCAATTTAACGATTTAATTTTCATCGGTTTTCGAATCTTGAAAATGTTAGGATATTAAAATTTAAACTTTAAAATATAAAATTATGAACTATTCAGAATTATCAAAATTGTCAGTAGAAGAATTGCGTAACATCAACGAAATTGTTGTTGGTTTAATCAAAGCAAAACGAACAGTAGAATCACTACAAAAGAAAGTAGGTTTACAAATCGGTATGAAAGTTAAAGTAAATCACCCTAAGTTGCAAGGTAGAGAGTTAGAGGTTGTTAAAATCAACCGAACCAAAGCCAATCTGAGAGTAATCGGTGGGTTTGCTTCCTACAATGTACCAGTTTCCTTAATCGAATATTAATCCTTAAAATCTGAAAGATATGAAGCACAGAGCAAAGTATGAGAAATTGTTAAAGAATTCTAACGGTAAGTATCGTTATCAATTCTGTTGGAAAAGTGGTGGGTTCAACGATATTTGGGCTAAGAACCTTAAAGAGTTCAAAGTTGAATTGAAACGCCAGTTTGGTAATTCCAATTTAGAAGTGGATTACAACACACTTCATAAAGCAACCGAAAGTGGTGCTAGGAGTTGGGATAAAGCAGGTAATATGTTGTGTTGGTAATTAAACTATAAAAATATGATAGCATACACATTTGGAGTTATGGATTATGTAGTAGGTGGTATTCATCTAGCATTGCTAGTTGGGTTGATGTTAGGCGGAATATATTTGATTTACAAAAGTATTAAAAAGATGGATATATGAAGTGGAAATACACCGAAATAGGTAGTAGAAATAAAAAGACGGGTAAGTTGAAAGATTATCAGGTTACGGTTGAAGATTGGAAAATCGTAGATTGTCAATGTGAAGCTAGGATGTTCCGTAGATTTTCACCCTGTAAACATATGTTAAACTTAAAATCAAAACTTTCACATTTAGCAATTTAATTATGAGCAACGCAAGATTACATTCACTTTTAGTAGCACTTGTAATGGGTGTATTGTTAGCAACTATTATCGGTGCAGTTATTCCATCAAAATCGGATGATGCAACTTACATCGTTATTACCGAAAATGGTAAAACCTATTACACTAATGAGTTTAGGATTTGGGGTAAGGGTATTGTCTTTACAGATGTGTATAAACAAACGGTTATTATTCAAGGAGATTTAGAAATCATAAAAAAACCTGAAAAAAAATAAAAAATAATTACGAAAAGACTTGACTTTTGTTCTAGAATTTCGTACCTTAGATAAACAATGAGAGTTCAACTATAAAATCTAAAACAACAAAATTATGACAAAGTCAACAGAGTTCTTCGCCCGTTATTCTTCTTCTTCAAATTTAGAAGCTGCTTCTGAGTTCATCAACATTCCTGCTAATAAGGGACGAGTTTTAAAAGCAGGTGTGCCTGTGATTGTGATTGGTGATTTTCGATTCCCATTCCGAACTAAGATTCAGAGACAAGAGATTCGTGAGTTCAGTAAGTTATGGAATTCAGAACTTAACAACATCAGAGAAATCATCGGTTTATCTCCCAAAGTGGCGGCAACCAAATTGAAACAGAGTTACGGATTTTCAAACAACATCATCAAATCATTAGTTTAATCATTATGGCAAAGCAGAAATCAGAGTTCCCACGTGGATACAAAGTAAATCAGGCAAACAAAGTTTTAAACATTGGTGGAACACCAGCACGATACGATGTGTATGTTGTAGAACATAAAACTTTAAAATACCCTAAAACATTCTTAACTCGTGAAGCAGTTGATAGATTCATCAACGAAACAGAACGAGAGAAATTAGAATCAAAAGCATTAAAAGTTAGTGGATACCAACATATTAAAGGTGTGGTTTCTGCTCACAAAGATTCAATCGCAGCAATTGAATTAACTGAAATTGCTGAAACAATAAATTTATAAAACTTAAAACTTAAAAGATACGATTATGGGATTAGATATGTATTTAGAGAAAAGAACCGATGTTAGACTTTGGAACTTTCAGAAAGAAGAAGA
>Ga0222712_10002221_pt1 | contig 22611 bp, 19 predicted proteins | sample C33_657DmetaG_FD_165043 | JGI IMG/M metagenome (GOLD analysis project Ga0222712, IMG submission 165043) | Estuarine water microbial communities from San Francisco Bay, California, United States - C33_657D | ecosystem: Environmental > Aquatic > Marine > Unclassified | place: USA: California... | reverse complement strand
AAATAGGTAACGACGAATTTTGCGCCTTGAAGGCTACCTTGGACTTTGGCCTTACGCACCGCATTGCAAAATCCCTTCTCTTCATGTGCGTCTCCATGGTCATCTAGTCCAGTACCCTCCACGGCATAGGCTTTACCTTCGTAGCGAACAGCGAGGAAGCAATCCTTTCCGGGCATCTCAAAATTACAAGAGCCACAAGATGTTTCAAGGGTCAGAACGGGTTTAGACGTATCTAACTTGCCAGCTGGTTTGGATTGGGCGGTGGCGGTAAATGCCACCAGAAAGAAGAGGAAGAAGAGCTTTTTCATGCTGTAAAGAAAAACCTTTTCTCGCAAAATATCCATCATTCATCTATACAATCTACCGTAAGGCAGAAAAAATGCCCATTCCATTTAATTGAATGTACCTTTGTGGTACAATTTTATAGTAAACAATCCACCTAATGAGAAAAATACTTGCTTCGGCGTTCTTCGCGCTTCTTTCCATTACCACTTTTGCACAAGTTCCTGGAGGCCCTCCAGCGGGTGCCCGTGGTCCTGGAACTAATTTAAATCAGGGTCATGTCTATGGAAAAGTCGTAGATGAAATGGGGAAACCCGTTGAATTCGCATCGGTGGTTTTATTGAAATCCACCGTAGATCCGGCGACTAAACAGTCGAAAGACATCTTAGTAAAAGCCCAAACAGCCGAACTAAACGGTGATTTCAACTTCAAAGAAATCCCCGTTAATGCGCGTTTAAAAATCAAAATCAGCTTTGTAGGATACAAAAATTACGAAGCTGCGGTGGTCTTTGAAATGCCTAAAATGGAGCCAGGGGTTCAGCCCGATATGGCGAAAATGATGGCCGCTTTTGAGAAAGATTTAGGCAACATCAAATTAGCACAAGAATCTAAAGAATTAGAAAATGTCGTGGTGACGGGGACGAAGTCTTTGGTCGAAATGGACATCGACAAGAAATCCTTTAATGTAGCACAAAACCTGGTGACCACAGGTGGAACTGCCATCGATGTGATGCGCAATATTCCCTCAGTACAAGTGGACATTGATGGCAATGTGAAGGTTCGTAACGCGAACCCGACCTTGTTTATCGATGGCCGTCCTACGAGTCTTTCGATGGATCAAATCCCGGCAGATATCATTGAAAAAGTAGAGGTGATTACGAATCCATCTGCGAAATACGATGCCTCGGGAAGTATGGCGGGTATCATCAACATTGTGTTGAAGAAGAACAAAAAGAATGGTTATAATGGGATGGTGAATGTGGGTGCGGATCGATTTGGTGGTTCGAATATCATGGGAAATTTCACTTACCAACAGAACAAATGGAATTTAACGGCGACGTTAATGAACATGAGAATGCGCAATAATTCCATCGGGAATAGCCTTCGTTCTAGCGATTTAGGGGGTGTTTTATCCTCTGTAAGCCAGGAATCAGATAACAAAACGCAAGGGATGATGTTATTCCCCCGTTTCGCGGCAGACTATGCAGCCAGCAACCGGACGACGCTTTCTTTAGGCGCTTTCTTTGGTGGTGGCGGTCAATTCCGTCCAACGGAAAACACCGAAATTGTGAGTACTGTCAATGGGGTTACCACACAAAGCCAACGTTTATCCGAGAATATGCGTGAATTTAAACCGGCTGGATTTCAGGCTGGATTTAAGCACAGTTATCCAAAAGCTGGTCGTGAACTAACTGGGGATTTCAACTATTTTGGCGGAACTAATCAATATGACGGTCTATTCACAACCGATTATTTGAAAAACAATGTCATCACAGGTACGCAGATTCAAAAGAACATAGGTTCAGGTAAAAATTCATTTATCACAGCTCAATTAGATTATGTAACTCCCATTAAAAATGAAGGGACTATCGAAACAGGCTTACGTGCGCAAATTAATGACCTAGAAAATCAAATTCTGAATACCATTAAGCCGGTAGGTACAGATGTTTATAAAACTATTTCTGCTGCATCTGCGAATTATGAGAGTACGAACAAGGTGTATGCCGCCTATTTCTCCATCTCTGGAAAGGCGAGCAAAACGCTTTCTTACAAGATTGGTTTACGTGGTGAGAGCTCGGAATACGAGGGTAAATTGTTAAATACGAATCAAGCGTTTAGCAATAAATACCCAATAAGTTTATTCCCGTCTATCTTCTTGAAGAAGGATTTGTCGAAGACGGATCAGTTGCAATTAAGTGTGACACGCCGCGTGAATCGCCCTAATTTCTTCCAGATTATCCCGTTTGTGGACTACAGTGACAGCTTAAATATTCAACGCGGAAATGCGGATTTGGTTCCGGAGTTTACAACATCTGGCGAGCTATCGTATAGCAAGTCACAGGGTTCTGCCACCTTCTTAGTGTCTGGATATTATAAGTACACGGATAATTTGATCACGCGTTATTTGAAACAAGAGACGAATCCAATCAGTGGTAAACTGGATTTAATTAACACGTTTGTAAACGCGAATTCGAGCATCAATTACGGGGTAGAATTTACCTACACAAACAAGCTTCAAAGCTGGTGGGATTTAACGGCAAACGTGAACATGTACAATTCGAAAATCAACATTTCGAACATCGATGCGACACAGGTGAACGAAGCTTTGTGGTCTGTTTTTGGGAAGCTAAATAACACGTTTATTTTGCCCAAAAAGTGGAGCATCCAGTTGTCTGGTGATTACCAAGGAAAAACGAATGTGCCTGTAACCTCTGGACAACAAATGCAAGGCCCTCCGGGCATGCAAGCGCAAAGCTCGTCACAGGGATATATTGAACCTTTCTTTGGCATTGACTTAGCCATCAAAAAGTCTTTCTTGAAAAATGATATGGCTTCCTTAACACTGGCCTTTAATGACATCACACGTTCTCGTGGAAACACCCGCGTTTCTTTCGGCGAAGGATTCTCGCAGACTTCTTACCGTTTAGCGAATCCTCAAATGATTCGTCTAACGTTCTCTCTTCGTTTCGGTAAATTCGACATGAGCCAAATGAAAAAGAACAATTCAGGTGGCGGAATGGATGCGATGCAAATGCAATAATAAAACCCTAACCCTATCAAACGAAAGGCCCGGAATTTCGGGCCTTTTTTATTAGCTAAATGAGAAGATCAACGGGAAAATAAAACTCACAATCGCTGCCCAAACTGCGTAATAGGGAAGGTAAGAGGTCAGGCCTTTTTCGATGCCCTCTACCGTTTCAACCCCCTTTATAAACTGGGACAAATGACGTGTCACTAGCACTAAATGTACCATAACCAGGGCATTGCTTCCTAAAACAGCTAGGCGATTAGGACTAACGCCAAATTCCATTAATCGGAATCCAATCGCCGATAGGGCAATCCCATTATCAATGATGGCTAAAATAGCTAAGGCTAACAAAAAATATTGGTGAATGCGAGAGGCATGTTGCTTTGTTGCCTCACCTAACGAAAACAAAATCAAGGCCATCACGCCTATCAAAACCCCATTAAAGATCAGCAAAAAATCCCGGTCATTGTAAGGATCTTTCCCTGTGAAAAGAATGGCAACTAAGAAAATAGCTAAGGTGATGGTCACTAAGGGCGTAAAAATCCGGGCGATCACAGGGGAAATTTTGCTGACTAAACTGGTGTTTTGGCGCACTAATAAAGTAGCAAAAAGCGGCAACGAAGGGAGGATAGAAAGGACGATATAGCGGAAATAAAAATCGTCAATTTTGAGCTGTACTAAATTAAACAGATTCAACGTTAAGGCCGTAAACAATCCTCCTGCTAACCCGATAACGACCGTCATCACCACTAAGTCCCCATGGTAACGCAAGAAATCCATCCGTTTGCCAGCATCAGATCCCGCGAATATGGATCCCACTGCTAACCAAATCAAGATAGGAATATGTAAGCAGGTTAATAGTAAAGTAGTGCTTTTCTCCGGCAATAGATTGATAAAAAAGAGGGAGGCCACTAAGGTGGCGATAGGCCACAGGAGTTCCCGCAGACCTAGCCCTTGCTTATAGGCGAAGTAGGCGCCTATTCCGGGCATTACAAAAAAGGACATGTTGCGCGGGAAATAGCGGTCATGTGAAAGATGCACTAGATCAGGAAGCTGCATAAAAAATCCGGCGAGTACCGCAAAGGCCACCAGCAAAATCCAATCGTTTTTAGATCCCCAAGAGGTAGTAGAAACAGCTAAACGTTCCCGCCAAATTTGGGCAGCAAGCTCCCTAGAGATTTTAGGATAAACCGTTTCGAAAGCACGGCTAAATGAGGCAGGGTTCGAACGATACAAGCTTTCTAAAGCTGCCGGGTTCAAGATGTTTTTAATGATTTCATTTTCCATAATTTCAGAAAATTACCGCCTGCAACAGAAATAAATCCGCTCTTTTATTAAGCGGTCATATCGGCAGATAAATGGTAATAAAAAAGCCCCAAATCGACTAATCTGAGGCTTTTATCTTTACTTCAATTTCATATTCACTGGATCCCACTGAATGATTTTCTTTTGGAAATAACTTTCGTTACAAGCTAAGGCAGGTGCCGCGGCTCTAAATCCAAACGCTGCATCTTCCACTACAGACGTTCCGTTGCGAATCGCATCGAAAAAGTGAGTGAAGTGATCCACGTGCTCATCGTATCCCGGAGGCGCTTTGAAAATAACGTCTTCTTTCGTAGGACGCTTGCGCTGTGCTTCCGTCCACTTCGCATTGTAATCGCGCGTCATTTCTTCCTGCATACTCTTAGGAAGCGTGAACACGGAATCATACCCGCCAAAGCCCGGAGCTTCAGGCATGATGCTATGCTTCACCGAAATCGTATTGCCTTTTACGTCCATCACGCCTTCTGAACCGATCAAACGAATGACTTCTTGTCCACCCGTTCCACTGACGAAGTTCACTTGAAGTGTTAATTGGAAGGCTGGATGCTCCGCGGTGTTCCCGTATTGCATAACTCCTGACATCACATCTGGCAAGTTACGACCATCGTTCCAGTGGCTAAATTGACCCGTTGAGAAAATCGTCTCCGGACCATTTGAGTTGGTCATAAAGTGGGTGCCTGACAACAAGTGGATGAATAAATCACCCGCTACGCCGGTTCCTACCTCTTTAAAGGCGCGCCACCAGAAGAATTTCTTCGCATCGAATTCCATTTTAGCCGTCGCCTCGATGAAACGATTCCAATCACAAGTGGAGGCATCTGCGTCCTTAGGGATGGTATATTGCCAAGCGCCGATGGAGCTTTGGCGATCGTAGACCGCGTTCACCATATTTAATTTTCCGATCTCGCCGGCAGCTAACATCTCCTTCGCTTTCGCTAAACCGATGCTGCTCACCCGTTGAGAACCTACTTGAAGCACTTTGCCGTATTTCTTTTGCGCTGCTATCACTTTAGGACCTTCGTTGATTTTATAGACCATCGGTTTCTCGATATAGACGTGTTTGCCTTTTGCCAAAGCGTCGATCGTGATGCGCGCGTGCCACACGTCATGTGTCGCGATAATCACCGCGTCGATATCCGAACGGTCTAATAATTCCTTGTAATTACGTGTCGTGTATAAATCCTTGCCATATAATTCCTTCGCGTTTTCGATACGCCCCGTATATAAATCACAGATTCCGGCTAATTCTACCCCCGGAACTTTTAGCGCCGAAGCCAGGTCAAAGTGACCTTGCACCCCAAAACCAATAACGCCTAAGCGGATCTTTTCGCCCACTGAAATACGTTTTTCGTAGGTCAAAATACGTTCCTCAGCTTTTTGCTGAGCGCCTAAAGAGGCGAAGGGCGAAGACGCCGCTACAAGGCTAGTTGCCCCAATTTGTTGTAAAAACTTCCGTCTAGAAGCTTGACTATCTTTGTTCATATTAACTAGGTTTTTTGTGAATTTACTCCCTTTTTACAAATCTTCCAAGGCATAGCGCACATAGGAGAATTTCTTGCCATCTGGACTCCAGGAAGGCACATTTATCGTTCCTTGACCTCCATAAAATGCCTCAGTTAAATCCTTCACTTCTTTCGTCTTCAGATTCAACAGACGCAGTTTGACTTGATGACCAAAAGGATGAGCCTGCTTTTGATCCTCCAGGTAGGTAATAATTGTCGCCACTTGATTGTTCGGTGCAATGTGTGCAAACCAGTTCGAATGGGCATCAAAAGTCATCTGCTCCGGCTCAGATCCATCTGCCTTCATTCGCCAAATCTGCATCATACCAGAACGGAACGAATTGATGTAAATGTATTTTCCATCTGGCGAGTATTCTGGGCCGTCGTCTAAGCCTTCCGCAGTGGTTAATCGAATTTCTTCTCCGCCATTTGAAGACATCGCATAGATATCGTAATTGCCATTTCTGGCCGCGCAATAGACCATGGTTTTGCCATCCGGTGAGACCCCATGCCAATAAGAAGGAGTTAATGGAGTCAGCTGAACAGGTTCCCCGCCCACAGATGACACTTTATAAATAAAGGAGGTATGCTCTTTGATTTCTGCTTTCGCACTAGAAATGTACAGCGTATTACCATCAAAACTATATCCGTGATCGTTATTCGCCTTAGCTACGGAACCTGTGTTTAGCTCGCCTAATTTCTCCCCTTTTGGGCTAATTTTTTCGAGTTTTCCGTAGGCATTAATTAACAAAAACTTGCCATCTCGAGACCAGTTAGGCGCTTCAAAATGGCGTTTCTCCGTTAGAATTAATTCGGATTTTCCAGAGGCTAGATCGTACACATACAGGGAGGAGATAACCTTTTTGCCAGCTGGAATTTGAGCAGATAAAGAAAGGCTACATCCTAGTAAAAGGATAGCTAGATATTTCATGTTTCATAGGTTTAGAAACATAAGTTAGAAAAAAAGTTAACTAATCATATCCTGACCGAAATGAATGATATTCCCACTGTTATCCAAAATGCTGAATTGGCGCATGCCCCAGGCCAGATTACAACAATAAAAGAAGGATCGTCAAAACCGCCCCCGCGAGTGTGAACATCATCGCCTTCTTAAAGATCGTGGTCTTAGGCAGGAACATGTAAAACGATGAAATCACGAAGAAAAACAGGGATAAGCCGAAGAAAATATTCAGATAAAACAAGGGGTCATTCGTCGTCGCCTTGTGTAATTTCGTCATCTTATTCACGATGAATGGCTGCTCCGAAACAGTATAATCAGCCACACCGGTCTTCAAATTATACGTCCCTTGTTTAAAGGAAACCACATCTCCTATCGTTGTATCTGCCTTGAAGCCACGAAGATGCAATTCCTTACCTAGTTCCTCTGTTTGTAAACCGGGTTTTAATGTCTGTACTTTGTGCACATCACTCTTCAAAAAGCTAGTTTCGCGAAAAATTAAAATGATTCCGCTGATGGAATAAACTGCCATAATTCCGGCTAAGAAAAAGCCTAAATAACGGTGGTAGGTGCGCATTTTTGTAGATAGGTTACTCATCATGAAAAGTTTAAAGGTTAATTTTTACCCCAATATTAGTTAAAAAAGACTAGGTTTTTCACTGACTAGCTGGCTGATATCCGCTGCTAAACGGTTAATAATATTCCATTTTGCGTAGGGACGATAAAAACAAAGGCTCACTTCCCGCTCTAAATTTCCATCACTTAAAGCGAATAATTGCCCTTTTCGTTGTTCAGAAAGATGTTCTAGATATAGTTTTGGCAAAAGGGTCATCCCATTAAAATCGTCTACTAAATTTAATAAAGTGTCAAATGTATTCGCCTCAAAACGCAGATTAGGCGGGAAATATTGATGTTTCTTTAATTCACAAAGCTGGATGATCTGATCCCGCAAACAGTGCCCTTCCTGTAATAAAAAGATGCGTTGCTGTTTCAGGTCGGCCATTTTAATCGGACCCTCAGTAGTTTTAGGGTGACCATAGAGAACTAAATCTTCCTTATAAAGTAACTGGGTTTCTAAATCCACGCTGGCAATGGGCGTACTTAAAATGCCAATATCCAATTTCCCCTCACGCAAACTATTCTTCAAATGATTTGTGGTTTGCTCATAAATCTCAAAATCCAAGGCCGGGTATTTTTGCATCAAGGGTTTTAAAATAATGGCCATTAAGGAATTCGCAATAGTGGGAATCACCCCCACCTTTATCTTACCTTCCAGCTTGCTATTAATTGATTTGGAGGAGTTCAATAAAGCTCTTGAGTGAGCCACGACTTGCTGAGCATGGAGAAGAATTTCGCGGCCATTTTCAGTCGTCACAATGGGGTTCGCCTTTCGATCAAAAATGACGATATCCAGCTGCTCCTCCAGCTTTTTAACCATAGCACTTAGGGTCGCCTGTGTAACATGACAATAATCAGCAGCTTTGGAGAAGCTTTTAAATTGATCTACCGCAAGTATGTATTCTAATTGATGTATATTCATTGATATAGATTTTGTCTATGCCAAATATAGAAAAAATCAGTTTCCTCTATATCAAAAATGCACCTAATTTAGCTCCACTAAAATCAAGAATCATGAAAAAATTACTCTTCATCAGCGTATTATTTGCTGCTTCGGCAGTCCAAGCGCAGGATTACGCGAATCCACACGGTGCAGCAGCGGGCGCTAATCCGCACGCAGCGAATCCACACGCGGCAGGCGGTGCTAACCCACACGCAGGCATCAACCCACACACGGGAATGAAAGCTTCGGCAACAACCAACAAAGATTGGTGGCCTAGCCAATTGAACGTAGGAATGCTACGTCAAAATTCAGAGAAGTCAAACCCGATGGGACCTGACTTCAACTACATCAAAGCATTTAAGAGTTTGGATTATTTCGCGTTGAAAAAAGACATCGCGGCAGTATTGACAAAATCACAAGATTGGTGGCCGGCTGACTTTGGCAATTATGGTCCACTTTTCATTCGTATGGCTTGGCACAGTGCAGGTACGTATCGTTCAGGTGATGGACGTGGGGGTGCAAGAGCTGGTCAGCAACGTTTCTCTCCTTTAAACTCATGGCCAGATAATACGAACCTAGATAAGGCGCGTCGTTTGTTATGGCCAATCAAGCAAAAGTATGGTGATAAAATTTCTTGGGCTGACTTAATGGTCTTGACTGGAAACGTATCCCTAGAGCAAATGGGCTTTAAAACTTTTGGTTTTGCGGGTGGTCGTACAGACGTTTGGGAACCAGAAGAAAACGTATACTGGGGTTCAGAGAAGAAATGGTTAGACGATAAAAATCGCTATTCAGGTGACCGTAAATTAGAGTCGCCATTAGCCGCGGTTCAAATGGGCTTAATCTATGTGAATCCAGAAGGACCGAATGGCGTGCCAGATCCAATTGCCTCGGCGAAAGATATCCGTGAGACGTTTGGCCGTATGGGGATGAACGATGAAGAAACGGTGGCGTTAATAGCGGGTGGTCATACCTTTGGTAAAACACACGGTGCAGGTCCAGCTACGAATGTAGGTCCAGATCCAGAGGCGGCAGGTATCGAGGAGCAAGGTATGGGCTGGAAGAGCAAATACAAGTCAGGTAAAGGAAAAGACGCGATCACATCAGGTTTAGAGGTGACATGGACTTCGACGCCTACACAATGGGGTATCGGATATCTACACTTATTATTTAACAATGAGTGGTCTTTAGAGAAGAGCCCAGCGGGAGCGAACCAATGGATTGCGAAAAATAGCGCAAACATTATTCCCGATGCATTTGATAAAAATACCTTCCACAAACCTACGATGTTAACGACGGATATCGCTTTGCGCGTGGATCCGGCTTACGAGAAAATCTCTCGTAATTTCTTAGAGAATCCAGAAGTGTATGCGAAGGCATTTGCCAAAGCATGGTTTAAATTAACGCACCGCGACATGGGTCCTAGCTCTACGTATTTAGGACCAGAGGTTCCGAAGGAGCAATTGCTTTGGCAAGATCCAATTCCTGCGTTGAATCACGAGGTTGTGAATGCGCAAGACGTAGCGGCTTTGAAGACGACTTTATTGAACTCAGGTTTATCGATCAGCGAATTAGTTTCAACGGCTTGGGCTTCGGCTTCCACTTACCGTCATTCGGATCGCCGTGGTGGTGCAAACGGAGCGCGTATTCGCTTATTGCCACAACGTAATTGGGAGGTAAACAATCCGAAGCAATTAGAGAAGGTATTGGCTGTTTTGGAGAAAATTCAAAAAGATTTTAATGCCAAATCAGGTAAGAAAAAAATCTCTATCGCAGACTTAATCGTGTTAGGTGGTTCAGCTGCAGTGGAAAAAGCGGCGGCGAATGCGGGTGTGAAAACAACGGTTCCATTTACTCCAGGTCGTATGGATGCTTCACAAGAGCAAACGGATATCGCATCGGTTAATTTGCTCGAGCCGATGGGCGATGGTTTCCGTAATTACATGAAAACGCGTTACACGCTTTCGACTGAAGAAATCTTCGTAGACAAAGCACAATTATTAACCTTGACCGCGCCAGAAATGACGGTGTTAACAGGTGGTATGCGTGTCTTGAACACGAATTATAACGGTTCGAAACACGGCGTATTTACAACGAAGAAAGATGCGTTAACAAACGACTTCTTTGTGAACTTGTTAGAGATGGGAACTACCTGGAAGCCAGTAGATGAAGCAAAAGAAGAGTACGTAGGTAAAAACGAAAAAGGAGCTGTGGTTGCGACGGCAACGCGTGCTGACTTGATTTTTGGTTCGAACTCAGAGCTACGTGCTCTTGCTGAAGTCTATGCAACGAAGGATGCACAAGCGAAGTTTGTGAAGGATTTCGTAGCGGCTTGGACGAAGGTGATGAACTTAGATCGTTTCGACGTGACTTTTAAATAGTTAGGGTTAACATTTGAAAAGCCAGCTGCATTTTGTGGCTGGCTTTTATTTTTGACCGCCCTTCAGCTTATCGTATTCCCGCTGTTCCAACGAACCCACTTCGATCACATAGGCATTCACATATTGAATTCCCAGTCCAAGCCCCCAGCCTAACATCGGCCAAATAGGCCACGGGATGTGATTCCACAATAGCTCCCCTGGCATGGTCAAATACCAGATGATCCACAAAAAAGGGATAACTACTGAATAGGCACCTAGGCCTCTTTTAAACTTCGCGCGTTTCTTCGCGATTGCCCACAATTGTACGTCTGTGCTTTCCATGATATTTCGTTTTTCGGTTTCATCATCTGGAGCGTACAATAAAGTCAAATTTACCCCTAAAGCCTCCCCGATCGCATTCATCGAATACAAACTCGGTTTCCCTTCGTTGCGCTCCATACGTTGTACGGTCCGCAAGGCGATACCACTCTTATCAGAAAGCTCGTTTTGAGTTAATCCCTTCGAGGTGCGGATTTCCTTTAATTGTTCTCCAAAATTCATGGGGCAAAATTGGGTTTAAAAAGTGGGGCAACAAACGCCTTTCTTATGACTTCTTTGCGTCATCTCTTAAAATTCTCGATAGCCCGGTGCGATCCATCACAACTCGGCTTTCGCTTTGTTAAGCCACAAATGCAATCGGTGATACCGATACCTTTTAGGATGTACTTTTCGTTTTTCTCGATGCGCGAAGTGCGTGTTTCGGATTGTTTTCCGTCTGAAAAAAAGCGGAGGTAGGCTCTTTGACGACCACGGGTTAATTTTTCAAATGCTATTTTAACAGCGGGTTTTGCTGCAAAAATGGTGACTAATTCCTCTGGATAGGGGATTTCCGATGGCTTCTCCATTTTCAAACCCATTTTCTCTACTTCGATTGCCTCTAAGATGTAGGCTTTAATGAGGTCCTCTTTCTGTTGAATCTGCTCCACCGAATTAAACTTCATCCAGCGTCCTAATTGCGTGTGCTCGCCAGGTTTAATTAATAAGCCCTCTTCGTCCTGGAGCAAGGCTCCATTGAAAAAATTCAAGGCACAATGTTCTTTTAAACTAGAGATGGCAATGAGATTTTTCGAGCCCACCATGTACACCGGTGTTCTCCATTTATAGGTTTCGACCATCAAACAATCGAGCAAAAGGTAGCGTAAATACGCCATCTCCGCTTGCCACTTGTCGGCACTTTGTATGAATTCGTCTACATTAGGGTCTTTCATCTGATTAGAAATAGGTTTGAATGTGCTTTCCTATACAAAGAAAGAAAAAACCTATGAAATCACGTGTTCTCCTTGCCTTGCTTTTTGCATCTGGCTCGCTATTTGCCCAAACACAACCTGTTTTAGTGGCTATGAAAGCGCCTACTTTGCGCATCGGAAAATTATCCTTTAAGGATTTAAACAAGAATAATAAACTCGATAAATACGAGGACTGGCGTTTGCCAGTGGCGGAACGAGCGAAGGATTTAGTTTCGCAGATGACTTTGGAAGAAAAAATAGGCTTCATGCTCATCAGCACGACGCGTATGGGAGGGGACCAAGTGTTCGCTAATGGCGTTCAAGGAAACACAGGGCCTCGACCTAAAATAACGGAAGGATTTAATGAGGAGGATTTAGTCCAAAACACCAACATGTTCACCCGCAAGCCGCTAGAGGCGCCGAATATGTCTGCGGCTGGTACTACAAAAGGAGTAACGCAATTTCACTTGCGCCACTTCATTTTACGGGCGAGCGCAGAGCCAGCGATCATGGCGAAATGGGCAAACAACTTACAAGAATTATGTGAATCAACTCGTTTGGGAATCCCAGCGATCGTGGCTTCAAATCCACGTAACCACGTGACTACCGATGCATCTGTAGGCTTAAGTGTGGGCCTAACAGCTTTCTCTAAATGGCCAGGTGAATTAGGTTTGGCGGCGATGCGCGACTTTACATTAACACGCAAGTTTGCTGAAACGGCCTCTGCTGAATGGCGTGCCGTAGGTCTTCGCAAAGGCTATATGTACATGGCGGATTTAGCGACAGAACCTCGTTGGGGTCGTGTGGAAGGAACTTTTGGGGAGGATGCTGACTTAGCAGCTAACATGATTACCCAAATCGTATTAGGCTTCCAAGGTTCGAAACTATCTTCTTCGTCTGTGGCGATGACCACAAAACACTTCCCAGGGGGTGGCCCGCAAGAGGGTGGACAAGATTCACACTTCGATTGGGGTAAGTTTGCGCACTATCCAGGCAATATGTTCTCCTACCACGTGAAGCCATTTAAGGCGGCTATCGCAGCAGGAACTTCGGCGATTATGCCCTACTATTCTGCACCTAAAGGCAAGGAATTCGAAGAGGTTGGATTCTCGTTTAACAAAGCCATTATCCGCGATTCCCTACAAGGTAAATTAGGTTTCAAAGGAATAATCAATTCAGATACGGGTCCTATTGAAATGATGCCTTGGGGTGTGGAAAAACTAAGCATTGAGGAGCGTTACCAAAAAGCCTTAACGGCAGGTGTAGACATCTTCTCTGGTGCAGCAGATCCCTCAACTTTGATCCAAGTGGTAAAGAAAGGCTTGGTTTCTGAAGAGCGCATCAACCAATCCGTGGCGAAATTGCTCACGGAGAAATTCGAATTAGGCTTGTTTGAAAATCCTTACGTGAATGTAGAGGAGGCGGTGAAAATCGTAGGCAATAAAGAGGCCGTGGATGCGGCTAATTTAGCCCTTCGCAAATCGATTGTGCTGGTTCGTAACGACGAAAAACGTTTGCCGATCGCGAAGAAGACGAAAGTGTATTTCGAGACCTATTTCCAATCAGGTCGTAACGCAGGCGAGGCGATCAAGGTGTCGAAACCAAACTACCCAGGCTTAGAATTCGTGTCGACAAAAGAAGAAGCGGATGTCGTTTTATTGTGGTTAGTGCCTACCTCTGGCGGTTTATTCAGCTCACAAGGAGCTAAAATTGATTTGAATTTGTCAGCAAATCGCATCGATGTGAATCATGTGAATGAGATTTTAAATGCAAAACCGACGATCCTAGCGATCAATTACACGAACCCTTGGGTGATTTCAGAGATCGATAAGGGGAAGGCGACTTCCATAATCGCGACTTTTGGAACTACGCAAGATGCCCTATTAGATATCGTGACAGGAGCTTATAATCCGACGGGTAAGATGCCATTCACAACTCCGGTTAGTCAGGCGGCGGTAGATGCAAATAAATCAGACGTTCCAGGTTATATGGAAGGTCCGGGGTATGGATTGTTTCAGTTCGGACTAGGATTGAGTTATTAATAGAAGGGGGCTTAATCGCCCCTTTTTTTATATATTTGGTTCAGCAAATTGCATACCATGAACCCACACTTCCCCGCCTTCAAACGGATCATTACGAATCCGGTACTCTTTAAATTTTTTGTTTTCCAAAAGCTATCCGCCGCCTTCTGGGCCGGATTATCGATCGCGCACTTCGATGAGAAATCGTGTGGCGTTCGCGTGAAGCTTTCGTGGTTTAATCAGAATCCATTTCGATCGATGTACTTCGCCGTTGAGGCGATGGCCGCGGAGATGAGTTGTGGGATGTTGGCTTTTGGGCAAGTATATAAACGCCAACCTGCCGTGAGTATGTTGGTAGAAAAGCTAGAAGCCAAGTTCGTTAAAAAGGCGACTGGAGTGATTATTTTTACCTGCGAAGATGGCGAGGCTTTGCGCGATACGGTGAATGAGGCTTTAGCTAATCCGGAGGGCACAAAATTGCAAGTGACTTCAATCGGACGTAATCAGGCAGGCGAAATCGTCGCTGAATTTGTCTTTACCTGGACCTTTAAGGCGAAGAACTTATAGGGTATATTTGATACTAACGGTTCCGATTACTTGCCCATCTGTGAGAGTGATATTGCCAAAGGCTTTGGCCTGAAAATGCTTGTCAATATCATAGGAAATCGTCTCCGCCATTCCTGTTAAATCTCCTACCGTCAGATAATATCCTTGCGTTAAAAAATTCCACTTCTGGTGGTGGTAGTTCGTGTTTCCAGATACAAGCGTTACTTTAAAATCCGTATTTCGGGCATTCCCATTTAAGATAAAAGATCCTACATTCCATTTTGAGCTAACAGGGTAACTTAAGGTTAATTCGCGGCCGAAGAAACTCGTTACTTTATAATCTTCCGTCATCTGAAACGCGGGAATATGAATTCCGGCTGTAGCCTTAAATTTCTTATCTATAAAACGGTAACGCGTAAATAGTGCAACCGTCGTGGGCGTCATGCTTTGAATACGCATCATATACATCATCGCACCTGTCAATCTTCTTTTCGGATTTGTGCTCGCGTTAATGATGATATTGGGCTCTTTCGAGGTGAATGCGGGAATAAAAGAGAAGCCGCCGGTGCTCACTTCGATGCTACCTGTTTGGGCTTTAAGCGAGATGGAAGCAAGGACGAAAAGGCAGACGGTTACTAATTGTTTCATTTTGATACATTAAATAATAAGGCGGTGCAAAGGTAGTATTTTCTTTCTGAAAACATCCTATAGCCTTTTAAGTTAATAAGGTATGCCAAAGTCCCCGATCAATATTGTCTGGTTTAAACGTGATCTCCGATTTACGGATCACGAACCTTTGTACCGGGCTTTGGACGCTGGAATTCCCACCCTCTTAGTCTATTTTTTCGAGCCCTCCCTCATTGCTTTCCCGGATAGCGATGTGCGCCACTGGCGTTTTGTGCATGAATCTTTAGTGGAAATGCAGGGCAGGTTGGAGGACCGAAATGGCCAGCTGTATTTATTTCATTCTGAGGTGCTTCCTGTGTTTCAGGCACTCGCTTCTTCCTACGATATACAGACCCTTTATTCCCACGAAGAAATAGGGAATGGGCTGAGCTTTCAGCGGGATAAGGACGTGGCAGCGTTCTGCTTGACTGCCGGAATTACATGGAAAGAGACCCCGACGAATGGGGTTATCCGCCGCTTGAAATCCCGGAAAACCTGGCAACAACGATGGGAAGCAACGATGCGCAGCGAACCCTTTTTCCAACGAGAGGATGATTGGAATTTACTGACTTTGCCTGCTGATTTTTATGCCGCGTGGAGAGGTCCTGAATTACCTTCGTCATTCAAAACACGCAATCCCATCTTCCAAGAGGGAGGTGAATATTGGGGCTGGAAATACCTGAAAAGTTTCATCGAAACGCGGCACGTGGGATATAGTTCATTGATTAGTAAACCGGAGGCGAGCCGAAAAGCTTGCAGTCGGATTTCGCCCTATTTGGCCTACGGAAATATCAGTATGCGCATGGCGCATACCTATACGATGCAACATTATAAAACGGCAAGAAACAAGCGCTCCCTTCAGAATTTTGTGTCTAGGTTGCACTAGCAAAGTCACTTTATACAGAAATTCGAAGATGAATCGCGCATGGAGTTTGAGCCGGTGAATAAGGCCTACCAAAGTCTCGAAAAGCCGCGAGACCTGGCGTTAATCGAAGCCTGGCAAACGGGTAAAACGGGTGTTCCCTTGGTGGATGCCTGCATGCGTTGTGTCGTGGCCACCGGGTATTTGAATTTTAGAATGCGGGCGATGGTGGTGTCCTTTTTTGTATTTAATCTCTGGCAAGATTGGCGGGATTTAGCCCACTTTCTAGCGCGGCAATTTCTCGACTACGAACCCGGTATTCATTATCCGCAAATCCAAATGCAAGCAGGAGTAACGGGCATCAATACCATCCGTATTTACAATCCAGTGAAGAATTCATACGCACACGACCCCGATGGTGTTTTCATCCAAAAATGGGTGCCTGAATTAGCCGCGGTTCCTGCCACCTTGATCCATGAACCATGGAAACTAAGCGACATGGAGCAGACTTTGTATGGGGTAAAAATAGGTGTGGACTATCCTGCTCCAGTGGTAGATTTAAGCGCGACACGTAAGACGGCGTCGGATCAAGTTTGGGCAATGCGTAAAACGCGCACGGCCCGAAAAGAGAGTAGTCGTATCCTCCAAAAACACGTGAACAAATGAGCGCATTCCTTATTTTTCCGCACCAGCTTTTCGAAGAGACTTTGGTTCAGGAAGCAGACGTTTTCTACCTCGTCGAATCCGAATTATTCTTCAAACAATATGCCTTTCACAAGCAGAAATTGATTTTCCACCGAGCAAGCATGCGCGCTTTTGCGGATCGATTACGTGAGGCGGGAAAAGTCGTCGAATACATCGATGCACAAGATCCGCGTTCTGCGGAAGTCGCTTTGGGCGGGTCTATTAATGGCGAAATTACCTTGTTCGACCCGAATGATTATTTGCTAGAGAGACGCTTGCGTAGGTCCGGTATCGTCCATTTTTTACCTAGTCCTAACTTCCTAAATACGGACACCGCTTTATTAGGCAACCGCAAACCTTATTACCAAACAGCATTCTATACCCAACAACGCAAAGACCGTGGCATCTTGCTAGAGGAAGACGGCAAACCGGTGGGAGGTCAATGGACCTATGACTCCGAAAACCGGAAGAAAATTCCGAAGAATACGGTCATCCCGGCACCGTTTCCGGAGGCCCTTCCGAACGCATACATTAGCGAGGCCGTGAACTATGTTTCACAGCATTTTCCAAATAACCCCGGGTCGAACGACATACCCTTTTCCGGTGCTTATTATCCCGTGACACATGCGGAAGCGCAAGCCGCATTAGAGCTGTTTTTAAAGGAACGGATGCATTTATTTGGCGATTATGAGGATGCGATCAAAGCACAAGAAAAGACTTTATTTCATAGCATTTTAAGTCCGCTGATTAATGTGGGATTGCTTAATCCTGCTACTGTTGTGGCACGTGTCGCCGCATGCGATGGTCCATTAAATAGCGTGGAGGGCTTTATAAGACAAATTATCGGTTGGCGTGAATTTGTTCAGTTGCTCTATCGGAAAATTGGGGTAAAACAACGCACCACGAATTATTGGGGATTCACGAACGAGATGCCTGCCGCTTTTTATGACGGAACTACGGGCTTAGCACCCATCGATCAAACGATTCGTAAGCTCCTGAAAACGGGCTATAACCACCACATCGAACGACTGATGGTGCTCGGAAATTTTATGTTATTGTGCGAAATTAAACCCGACGCGGTCTATCGCTGGTTCATGGAAATGTACATCGACGCCTATGATTGGGTGATGGTTCCTAATGTCTATGGCATGTCGCAATTTAGCGATGGCGGTTTGATGACGACGAAACCCTATATCTGCGGGTCTAATTACATCTTGAAAATGAGTGATTATCCGAAAGGCGAATGGCAGGAAATTTGGGATGGGTTGTTTTGGCGATTCTTAGATAAACAGCGGGAGACCTTCCGTAAAAATCCGCGCTGGGCGATGCTGATTAGTACCTGGGACAAAATGCCTTTGGGAAAAAAGGAAACGCATTTAAACAACGCGGAAACCTTTCTAGCTCAGCTTTTTGCTTAATTTATTCCAATAAGAAAAGAAGCTATTGAACTCCCCTTGCAAGCCAGGAGCTAAACTCGGATACGCTTCGCGAATTCCCTGAAAATGGGCATTTATGGGGTGATCCCGAAAAATTCCATGCACATGTAAATCCGAATATTCCCCATAATAGATCTGAATTCCCGGTATGTTTTCAGCGAGATCATAAATGAATTGCATCGTCTTAGGGGACATCGGATGTTTCGCAAAGTGACTCGGTTCTAAGACCAAAACTCGGTTGCCTTCCTCGCCTTCATGAAAAGTGGGATCGAGGGTATAATGAGTATAAACGAAGGTGGGAATATCTTCCTGAATCTCGAGTGCTTTCGTCACGGGCGGCATGAAAACAAGATCCGCTTTCGCTGATTTTCTCAATTCTTCTGGCACTTTACGCAAAGGCAATTCCTCGTAAGTATAGTCTAAAAAAGTGCCCTGTTGCCTGCTCCCCGTGTATTTATTGATGTTTTCTTGGTTCACATAATATAGCTTATTGCTAAAAGTGCCCGCGCACCATTGCCAGCTCAAGGCATTACTCGCTAAATCCCCGTCCAATAAATGGTAATACAGCCAGGCCGCTGGTTCAGACCAATGGTATTTGCCCACGTTGCAGGTGATGGCCGCTAGGTACATGCGCAGGTGATTATGCAGATAACCGCGCTGCGGGAACGTCGCTAAAAAGGTGTCCAAAGAGCGAATCCCTGTCTCCGCTTCTAACACCGCTGCAGGAATTCCGCTGTTCAGCACTCCCTCTTGTGGATGGCGAATGTCACTAAATATTCCATCACCTTTTTGAAACCAGGTACGCGTATAAAACTCGCGCCAAGCTAATTCTTGAATGAATTTTTCAGCCTGATCCATACCGATACCGCGGTTTTTTAATCGGGCGACGACTTGGGGAACCGTGATAAATCCGCGGGACAAATACGGAGAAAGGTAGGAAACGCCTCCGTTTAAAAAGTTGCGTGAACGGGCATAATGCGCCGGATCGAATGCGTCAATCCGAGCGTACACCGCTTCGAGGGTAGTAGGAAATTCCATTAGCGTTTGCTGATTTTATTCAGGCTGATGCTGCGCTGTAGCGTGCATTTGAATCGCGGATCTACGGCAACGCGCTTTTGCAAATGTTTCGTGCCACGACCCGTCATGCGTTTGCGCCACATGCGGAAGCTCGACTCCTTGCTATTCAATCGCATGAATTCGATGACCTCTTTTTCTTTCAAGCCAAACTGAAATTCAATCGCCTCAAAAGGCGTGCGATCTTCCCACGCCATTTGGATGATGCGGTCGATGTCCTCGTCAGTAAACTTATTTGCTACGTCTGCACTTTTCACCACAGTAGATGATTTGATCCCAATTCTTCTCCCATTTCTTGCGCCAGGCGAAGGGGCGGTTGCATACGGGACAGGTTTTGGAAGGTAAATGTTGTTTTTTAACGCCTTGCATAGACGTTAAACGCAGAAGGAATCCTTTTGTTTTCCAGATTAGGAATAATCGTAAAAGCCTTTGCCCACTTTCTTGCCCCACTCCCCTTTCTCGAATTTCTCTACGATCGTAGGTGAAGGTTTATCTGCTTCATCTCCAGAAGCTTGGTATTTTTCCATACCCACGTGATAGGCCAAGTCTATTCCTGTCAAATCCAACAATTGAAACGGCCCCATCGGATAGCCCAATCCTTTCATGACAGCTTGATCAATATCCTCAACTGAAGCAACGCCTAAATCCAATAAGTTCAAGGCCTCTTTCCGTGTGGCTTGCAGCATGCGATTAACCACAAATCCGTAAATCTCTTTTTGAAGCACGACAGGCGTCTTTCCCATTTGAACCGAGACCGCTTCTAAAAGTTCCACGGTTTCAGCTGAAACATGCGGGCCTTTCACGATCTCCACTAAATTCATCACCAGCGCCGGATTGAAAAAGTGCATGTTGACTACTTTATCGGGGCGATTCGTGGCCGATGCGATTTGGGAACTGACGATATAAGAACTATTTGTCGCAAAAATAGTATGTGGCGGACAAAGGGCATCTAACTCGCTAAACAAGGCTCTTTTTACCTCCAATTTTTCGATGATGGCTTCGATAATTAAATCGGCCTGCTGTACGGCTGCAGCCAAAGACGTTTCAAAACGCAATCCCGCCTTTGTTTTAGTCACCTCCTCCGAGCTCATGCGTCCTTTGCTTATTCTCCCAGCTAAATAGGTATCGGCAAATTCGCTAGCGCGCTGCAAGGCGGCTGGGTTTTGGTCTGTACAAATCACCTGAAAACCAGCTATCGCAGCCGAAATGGCAATTTGATGACCCATATTTCCGGCACCGATTACCGTGATGTGGCGTATTTCCTTAGACATAGTAAGCTATTTTGAAGGTGAATATGTAGGGCGGTTGCGCCACCAATTCGCAAGCAATGAACCTGAAATGGTCATCCAAGGAACGGAAATAGCTGAAGCCAAGCCAACGGTGGCAATTTTTCCCATTTGTAGGGCAATACCGGAAGACAATCCGCCATTTTGCAATCCCACTTCTAAAGAGATGGTTCGGCAGGTTTGCTCGCTTAAGCCTGCTAATCGGCCACTCCAATAACCCAATAAATAGCCAATGGAATGGTGAATCATGGACGCTAAAAACAAATAAGGTCCTATTTTCAATAAGGCGTCACGGCCGGATGAAACAATCACGACAAGCATCATAAAGACGCCAACCATCGAAATGGTGGGCATGATTTTCTTCAACACCTGCAGTCTAGCTTTAAACAAACTATTTAAAACGAGTCCCAAGATGATGGGTAAAATGATCATTTCAACGACATGAAGCATCATCTTTAAAAAGTCAACTTCCACGTATTTCCCCGCCAATAATTTCATGAGCAAGGGCGTCATAACCGGCGCCATTAACGTCGACATCGTACCAATCGTAATCGATAAGGGCACATTGGCTTTCGCAATAAAAGCCAATACATTCGAAGTAACGCCACTCGGAACAGATCCGATGAGGATGATCCCCGCAGCAATTTCAGACGGAAATCCAAAGGTGGTGGCAAGTGTAACTGCGACTAAGGGCATGATGGTGAAATGGCTGATTAGGCCAATAATCACGGCTTTGGGCATTTTTAACACCCCCTCAAAATCCTTCACGCTCATCTCCGTTCCCATCGTAAACATGATCAACTGAATCAGCGGAACAATTAAAGCGGAGAATTTGAAATCTCCTACCCGGACGAAATACTGCGGATAAAATATCCCCAAAACCACCGCACCCACCAAACACAGCGTGAAAACATGCTGTTTCAAGCGTGGATCGATAAAACCGACCACCACTAAACTAAAAAGTGCCCCTAACAGAAATACCCCCGAATTCAAAAAACCGGCAGACCCAAGACCTTGATAAAAAAACGCCAGCAGCAAAAGCAAACTGAGCGAGTAAAGTACTTTGGGTAGGTTTTTCATCGGTTAGAGGTTTAGCGAAATTCGGTTAGAAATCAATAAGGAGGCCTCCGCAAGTTTCTCCCGCACAGCGTCGATTCCCATTTGCGCTTCGTCATCGATGCGGGCAAGCATAGGAACCGTCAGCGCAGCAATCGCGTTAGCGTGTTGGTCAAAAATAGGATAGGATATCGCTTGCAAGCCTGCGTACTGATTGCTTTTAATCGAGGCAAAACCTTGCTTTAACACCTTTTCAATTTCCTTTTTAAAGTTTTTAATGCGCTCTGGCGACTCGTCCGCTAAACTTTCCTCCATACGCATCGTACGAATGGCCGGGTCTTGCAAAGCCACTAAAACATAGCCAGAGGCGGAAGGACCCACTTTCAATTCTGCTCCTACCCGCGTCATAAATCCAACCCCATTGGGAGGTTGAATGGCGGCGATAACGGTTTGGACTCCATTATTATACACCCGCAAATCGCAGGGGAAAAGGGTATCCGCAGATAATTTTTCCATCACCGGAAGCGATTCACTTAACAAGCGATAGGTGGGCGGATGAAAATGGGATAATTGAAATAATTTCGAAGTAAGTGCGTACTTGTTCGATTGATTCGAAATATAATTTCGCGCCACTAAACAGGTCAACATCCGGTAGATCTCGTTCAAATTCCGCCCCAGACTTGCCGCAATTTCTTGTTGGCTTAAACCCGACTCACTCTTAGACAAAAGCTCTAAAATATCGAGCCCTTTGTCTAGAGCGGGCGCAGAATAACCGCTACTACTTTTCTCACTTACTTCGTTTTTCATGGAGTTTACATTCCGATTTGGTGGACTTCAATAATATTGCCATCGGGATCATGAAAAAATATTTGATACCATCCGGCTAGAGCCCACTTGCCATAATCAGCATAGGGGATCTCTTTTTCTTCTAATCTTTTCTTGAAGCCTTCGATATCATC
>Ga0222712_10002220_pt1 | contig 22613 bp, 21 predicted proteins | sample C33_657DmetaG_FD_165043 | JGI IMG/M metagenome (GOLD analysis project Ga0222712, IMG submission 165043) | Estuarine water microbial communities from San Francisco Bay, California, United States - C33_657D | ecosystem: Environmental > Aquatic > Marine > Unclassified | place: USA: California... | reverse complement strand
AAACAACTTGATTTGCAGAACCTGCTACTGGGCTTATCTGCCCTTGAACTCCCTGAGTTCCTGTAGTTCCTTGAGTTCCTGTAATACCCTGAGTTCCTGTAGTTCCTTGAGTTCCTGTAGTTCCTTGAGTTCCAGTAATACCCTGAATTCCCTGAGCACCAGTTCCAGTAATACCCTGAGCACCTTGAGCACCTAATGCACCTTGAGCACCAGTTCCAGTAATACCCTGAGCACCTTGAGCACCTTGTGTTCCAGCACCAGTAGTACCCTGAATACCCAAAGATCCATTAATGCCTTGGGATCCGGTAATTCCTTGAATTCCCTGAGGACCTGTAATTCCTTGAGAACCCGTATTGCCAGCAAAATTACTACCTAGAATAGAACTTAAAAGTGCCATTATTATAAATTATTTACTTTATTTGATAGTTCTTTTAATGCTTCAATAATAAATCCAATTAACCCATCATAATTTACTGTTTTAATGCCAGCATTTTCAAAAATTAAATCTGGCAATATTTTTTCTAATTCTTGAGCAATAACACCATATGAAGATGATTTAGTTTCTTTCCAATCAAAAGAAACACCTCGTAATTTATTTATTGTCTCTAAAGAATTATCAATAGTTTTTATATTTGTTTTTTTAGATATATCGGAAAGTGATGTAAATGTTGTTGCTGAAAGATTTCCATCCGAAGGATTAAAAGTTAATCTTGATGTACAAACATTTACATTACTAACAGTTCCTGATGTAGCATCATCAAACAAAATATATCTTGTAGCATTTGTTGTTGTGTCGTTGCTAATGTTTAGAGCTCCTCCACTAATACCTTGAACTCCTTGAGAACCATTAATACCTTGAACGCCTTGAACACCAACAGAAGCAAATACTTCCCAAGTAGTACCATCGTAAACAATTTCTATACTAATATTTGCTATATCTAAAATTAAATTTTCGTTAAGATTTTCAATTGTTTGTCCATTACGAGCGACAGTTAAATTATTAATTTGCCAATTATTGCCATCAGCAATTGTAATTGAATCTCCAACTGATGGTGAAGAAGGAAGGGTAATTGTAAATTGTCCTAATCCTGTATCGGCAATAATTTTATCATTATTTACAGCAGTATAATTTGAAGTTTTTTTTACCCAAAAACGTTGACCACTTATTCCTTGAATTCCTTGAGTTCCTATAGTACCTTGAGTTCCTATAGTACCTTGAGTTCCTATAGTACCTTGTACTGAAATTCCTGTAGTTCCTTGAGAACCTGTAGTACCTTGTACTGAAATTCCTGTAGTTCCTTGAGAACCTGTAGTTCCTTGAGAACCTGTAATACCTTGAGAACCTGTAGTTCCTAAAGGTACAACAGTTTCTCCATTTCCATCGTCCTTTTTGATGTATAAAACACCATCAAAAGTATTGATAGCTATTTCTCCAAGTCCCAGTTGATTTGTTGTGGGTACTTTACCTTGAGTTGATGATCTTCTAAGCCTTACTGATGGAACCGTCATTTATTTTATCCTATATAGGTTTAATAAGTACCAGCATCCTCTTCTGTATCTACAGACTTTTTGCGGGATGAAGGTTTTTTCACCTCAGAGGCAGAATTTAGTGCCTCAGTCAAAGCTTTATCATAAGCTCTAACTTTTGCTTCCAGAGCAACAATCTGGTTGAGTTGTGAGGAAATTTTTTCCTGCATCACCTCAACCAGAATTACATAATCTACTTGAACTTGATTCATGACAAACAACAATTAACTCATATTATTTATCAATATGTTCCACAGTCAACAGTAATATTTTGTAAATATCTACCTGCCGAATGAGTGTGACCCAATCCATTAGCAGCAACATAACTAATAATACTATCCTGAGTTCCCAAAGCATCAGTTACTTTGTAAGAAAGTGCTAAGAAAGCAATTGGACTAGGAGAAACATTTGTGGATGATCCAGTTGCAGATGTAGTACCAACAACAAATAGATCATCTCCTTCATCATAACCAACAAAAATGTTAGCATCATCACCACGTTCAATAACTAAACCAGCATCATTTATTCCAGAACCAGTTGTGCCGTGTGCTAGTTCAATCAGAGAATCTGAAATAACAGTATTAGTTGTGCTAATGGTTGTAGTTGTTCCATTAACAGTTAAGTTGCCACCAATAGTAACAGTAGAACCGTCATCAGTAATGAGCGAATTTGTCAGTTGACCGTTAGTATCATCCCACTTAAGAACTTTATTAGCAGTTAAGTTTGTACCATTCTTTAGAGCAACGTCATCTGCATTAACTACAATACCTTCACCAGCACCAACAGCAAGGGTTGGAGTTGAACCTTCGCCCGTAGTTCCTCCTGTTAAACCGTTACCAGAAGTAATGGAAGCAACATAATCACCTGTGGTGTCTGTACCGAGAGCAACAGAGTTAGCAGCAATACTAGCAACACCAGAAGAATTGATAGTAATATCACCAGATACTCCACCTAAAACATAATCTCTTAAATCATCCGCAGATGCCTTAGAATGGGTTGTTCCTGAAGCATCGTAGAAAGCAAACGCATCAGTATCAGCAATTGTTGCTGTAGAAAGACCATTAAAGTTTAAAGCGACATCATCAGCATTAACAGCAATACCTGTACCAGCTCCAACAGCAAGATCTACAGTTTGACCTTCTGAAGCACTAGATGTCTTGGTTAAACCGGAACCAGCAGTTACATCGCCAACATAGTTGCCAGTCGTCTTAGTGCCGAGAGCAATACCATTATCTTTAATGGTAACTCCACCACTTCCATCAACATCAAAATGACTGGAACTGAAAGAAGCAACACCAGCATTACTTGAAGTTGCTAACTCAGCAGCAATTGTGATAGTGTCAGTACCACTATTTGTAGTGATATCAATACCTTCACCTTCAGCAAAAGTAAGTGTATCACCAGATTGATCTGCTACAACGTCAGTTTGACCAGAAACAGAAATCGTAGTGAAGCTGTTAACAGCAGCTGTACTCCATGTTAGGGTTCCGGAACCATCTGTGGTTAAAACCTGACCATTGTTTCCATCATCTCCTGGAAGAGTTAAAGTATAAGAAGCTGATAGATTATCTGGGGACTTAATTGTTACGGAATCACTTCCGTTAACTGTTCCTTCATTAAATACTATCTTACCTCCAACTGATGTTGTCGCTGCGACTAGAAATTCAGAAACTCTGCTTGTTGTCGATGCGCCACCAATATGTACGAAAGTGGAAGAACTATCTGCAATATAAAAATCATCACCAGTAGTATCAAAAAATGGTTCACCTGCTAATGCTGTAGTAACATTTGCTGCAGTAGGTGATTGAGTACCTCTGCGAAGTTGTAAACGTGGTGTAGCCATAATTGCTTACTATCTGTATATTTGATATATTTATTTAGTAAGATCCGTAATCTAAAGAATCATCATTTACGTTATCTGCCCTATCTAAAATTTCAGATGGGTGGACATACTCATGCTTTTGTGTAGTTTCATTCCAAATTAAAACACTATTATTTTGTCTATTTGATGAATCTACATCTATTGAATCTGCAATACTACCTCTAATAGTTCTTGAATTAACATCAATAATGTTAATCCTGGAACGACTTTTTACTGTTACTTGATAGTTCATAGAACTGATGGATTTACTATGATTATTCCGTCTATAACTTTTTCTGTATTTCCAGAAGGATCAGTTACAAAAATGTTATAGACATATCTTCCTGGTTTCAAATCTTGAGTTTTTGTAACCAACTGTCCGCCTTCGTTTGGCATCGATAATTTAATCAATCCAGTAGAAGCATCTGTGATCTGAGCATTCAAAGAATACTTTGTAACCGAAGTAAAGTTTCTAGACATTTTTCCAACTACAGTATGTCCAGAGAGATTTATATAAGATCCCATATCATTTCTTAGATTAAACGATACTTGCCAATCTTCCCCTCTATCTATAGTTAATTCGATCGGTACTGCTGCCATCGATATAAAAATATTCCTTCATACTTATTTAGTATCAAGAGATATTATCATTAATTAATGTCTCATTTTCATCTGACTCTTCTAATAAATTTAGAGTTTCTAATCCACCAATAAGTTTTAATTTATATTCTTTTGCCTTATCTAATTCAAACTCAAAACTTTTTATTTGATCTTCTACTTTTTTTAACTGATCGTTAAAATTTTGTCTCAACGCAATAGAATCCATATTGTTATTTAAAAAAAATATTTATTCGTTCATCACTTAATTGAATATTCCAGAGATATAGTTAATAATTACTCTGTATCAAAAAAGAACATTTGCCATAACCTTGCATTTTCCATAACAGTTCCAAAGTATTGAGAAGCACTATGAATAGCACTTGCATCAAATATTACAAGACGATTATAAACATTTCCAAGAACATCAACAGATTCAAATGATGTTCCATCTAAATGTGGATCTCCTGGAATATCTTTCCAAGCAGCATCCCAACCTTGATCATAATATGTCCGTGCTCTTGTTTTCTTGTGAGCATATAAAGTAGTTCCACACTGATAAGGAGCATCAGGTGTAAGGTAGAGCATTCCTCCCCATTGCTGACTATCACAATGATAAACTAATGGTTCTCCAGCCCAAGCAACCTGAAATCTACCATTCATTCCGTGACTTTCCCACTCAGTAATCTTTCTTCCCATAATCTTTTCAAATCTTTCTTTGAGACCTGGGAATAAAAATTGATGTTCAGTTCTTCTGCCAATAAATCCTCTGCCAAATCCACCTTCAACATATTGTTGTTCTAAAGCAAACTTACGAACTTCACTTGGATTTTCATAGAAATTATCCACTGCCCAGAAAGTTGAACCTATGCTTGGGCTAAGTTGAAAAAAATTTTGATTATTTTCTTCAACCAAATCCTGTGGCAATAACATATATTCTCTAATATCATGAATACCATCTTTAATTGATGTCATTTTGTCTAAGATATCTTTATCAACTAAATCAGGATGAACCCACCAATCTTCAAAATTAGATTTGCCATCAGGAGAAATATCGTTAACAACAAGAACATAACCTTTAGACTTCAAAAAATCTCTAGATTTTTGTCTATATGATCTTGTGACATCAACATAGTAATCATGTTCGTAAGTAATAACAGCAAATTTATATTCATCAAAAGGTATTCTTAGCATACAATCATAAGTGTGCCTTGCTGGTTCAATATCTAATTGAAGATAATCAATTACAGTACCTTCAAAATTTTCTGCCAGTAATTTTTTATAATCTATCTGTAAAGCATCTCCGTGTATCAAATTAGCACTTCTATTATTCCTATAATTTTGAATAAACTTTTGGTCGTATTCGAGCGATACTCCTTTCCACCCAAATTGCTTTTCTAATAGTGCTGAGTTATTTCCTTTAAATGGATCTGCTCCACCAATTTCAAGAAATGTTCCATTTCTCTTTCCATTTGTCATAGAAAGAATAAACATATCTTGATAAACTTGAGAGTGATTATTTTCTATGTTTTCTGAATGAGGAAATTTATATCGTAAATTTTTGTGGTCATGTTTTGTGTATTTAACAAATGCTTCAGATTCTGGTCCAGAACCAAGACGAGTAATATTATTTTCTACAGCATTTTTGTGGTTATCATCCATTAGATTCCAGTAATCATCAACAAGAGAATGGAAAAGTTTTCTAGATTCCATTCCTTTGCCCCACCACCAACCCGCAACTGCTTTTTGGAAAATTAATAGATACTCACCATGATATTCAAAAATACCAATATCTTCGATATTTTGGTTATAACATTTTAGTCCAAGATTAGCGTAAATATAACAATTTTGCCATTCTTCTCTTTTTTGATAAAGAAGAGAAAGAAAATAATACGCTTCTGGCCTTTGTGGTAAAAGATTTAAAGCATTTTCTAAAAGAATCTTTTCGGTTCCATCTCTTGAACCTTGAGATTTATAGCAAAAAGATGCTCTAATTAATGATTTGTATGCAAGGATATCATCAGCGGAACGTTCTGCTGCTCTCAAATAATAAGTATGAGCAGCTGCTGTATGACCTTGATTTTCGTACCACTCAGCAAGAGTATAATTTTTTTCGGAATTTTCTGTATCTAAACAAAAATTATATAGTTCATTCATTAATAAAATCCTCCACAGATGATTTGGAAATTTTTAAAATATAGGCGGCGTTATCTTGTGCTCCAAAAGTAATCAAAAAATTATTTCTATATTCTGCCATTCCACAACAAAATTCAATTTTCATATTTAAAAAAGAAAACAACTTGGAGAATTTTTGGTTCTTAAAGTCTTTATCCCAGTATACAAATCTATGCCGATAGGTGGCATTCTTTTTACCTTGTTCTGAAGTATATAAATCCGTTTCATGAACAATAGTTAAATATCCATCTTTATACTTGATAACTTGAGAACCACCTCTCATATCATTTTTCTTTGGAGTATATGAAGTTGTATCAAATACTTCTGTATCTTTTCCTTCAGGATAAAACTTCATCAAACATGTTGGATTAGTCCACTTCAATAAATGAAATGGGTTTCCTTCAATAGGAGTACAGTTTTTCATACAGTATTCATTATCTGGAGGAGGACCAGGAATTCTATATCGTGAAACTTCTACAACAGAATTATTTTTGAATTCAAATTCGGACAATTCCATTCTACCAGTACCAACATTATCTAAGTCCCTTCTTACTCCAATACCATATATTTTATTATTCCATTCTATTAAACGAACATCTTCCAATCCAACAAAATCCCATCGTGGATCATAGGTATCAAAATTAGAAGTATCTATTTGTGTGTGGTAGATATTGTTTAAATTATGATCGAGTTCAATAATATGATTTGTAGTCCTCAAATGCATATCATTCTCTGGATGAATATATGAAAGAGGTCCCCACATATGCTCAAATTTATTGAGCTCTGAATGATAAAGAGTGTAATTTACATTCCTTACATTTACAATAATTCTGTCATCTTTAACTAATACAGACGGGTTTGTTAAAGATGGTCCGTTTAAATCTTCTGCTGGTATAAGCAACGGACAAATTTTGCCGCCATTATGTAAAGCATATTTTACAAAATTCATATAATTTATAAATTCAATTCAATTCTCTATATCTATTATTTAGAATACAAAACAACCCATGCTTTTTAATTAAAAGACAAGATTAAATCTTCCTTATAAGAAACATTTTTTTGATCTAGTGGATGCGGAAATTGGTCACAAATCCCTAATAACTGACATCTATCTTTTCTTAAAAAAGAAACTTCAAATACAGTTGGAAATATAATATCATTTCCAAAATCTACATTACCGCAACAATTATTTGGATGTATATGCACCGAATAAAAAGATTTAGAAATCTTACAAAAACATTTTATTATTTTATTCATAATACTAGGATCTTTTATATCTATATTATCTAAATGAAATTCAATAACTAAAATTCTAAACTTTGACAATATATTGATAGGAGTAGAATTTATTACATCAAATTCAGAACCTTCTATATCCATTTGTAAAATAAAATCACCAACTTCATGCTTATTCCGCATCCAAGTTGGTAAAGTTATAAACTCATTTTTATCTTGATTTGAAAGTAAGTAACGATCAAAACTTAAATGCTCTATTTCTTCTGGTAAAGAATCTACACTATAATCAACCAAATGTGATTTAATATTATACTGCTCATATAAACATTTTTCAAAAGAAATTACATCTCCAACACCCGCTGAATAGCAAGAAACAATATTTTCAAGATCATTTGGAACCAAGTATCCTCCGTCATTAGAACCACCAATTCTAATTAATTCATGCTGAGTTTGTACTGGTTTAATTATATCTAAAACGTATTTAAATTTATTATGCATTTTGTGTATTTAAATAATTAAATTCTGATATTCTTCATAATTGTCACCGATATAATTTTTACAAAAATTTTTAACCTTTGGGTGTTGATAACTAAAAGAATTTCTTGGATATTCTCGATGTTCTTTATTTTTCACAAAAATATTAGTAGTAATTGCCCATAAAAAGCTTTTGTTTTTAACTACAATACAAAAGATTTCACATGCAACAAACCAACAATATTTATCAAAAATAAAAATAAATGGAAATATAGAATCTATAATATCGTTACGAACACTAAAGAAACAAGTATCTATTCTATCTGTAAACCAAACATCATCACGACAATCTAAACTTTTATCAGTATGCCACTTCCAACCATTTAAATCGTTGTGATCTTCATAAGTAGCATGATATAATGGATATTTATTTTTTAAAACTATCTCTTCAAAGTCATTGAAAGATCCTAAACTAAATTCAATGTCGTCATCACAAAATCCAATATAATCATATTTTTCTATTAATCCATTATCTTTTATATGTTGGTATAGTTTATTTCTTCCTGTAGTGGTTGTTGTACCATGTAGATTTATTTGTCCTTCTAAGACAGGATCTTTCCAAACTCCTAAAATTATCTTTCTGTTTATAGTATTATATTTTTCCCAGTCATGATAATTTTTTTCTGATTGAATTAAATATAAAAATCTCATTCAATTATCCTCTTCATATCTAACGAAAGGATGAATTGAATCTAATAATTCTACAAAATATTTTTTTAATTTTTTACCGTCCAATTTGCAAGCAATAGAATTCGAATCTCGTTGTATATGAATTTCTGGTCTAACAAAACTCCTTTCAATAGTCCAATTTATTTTTGAACATATCCAAGATAAAGTGATGTCATCCATAGAACGGCAAGATTTTGGATACATGTCTTCAATAAAAAATAAATCACTATTCGGTTGAAATATTTCTGTGTCAATAACACAAAAATTTGGACCTCCATAACTATATTTTTTATTATTTGGATTATGATTATGATCGAAAGAATATTTCCAATCAGTATACATATCAATTCTATCTTTTGTAAACACTGTACCGTGCCAGGTTACAAAAGTTTTCTTCTTCCTCAAATTCCACAATTCTTTTACTTGATCGCTCGAAATAAATTGATCATCATCCATAATAATAACAAATTCATTATTTAATAAATTATTTTTTATATAATGAAATCTTTCGAAGCAAATTTTACTATTATCTGCGTATGATACTTTTACAAAATCTAAATTCTTATTTTCTATAATTTCAGTATGTTTGTCATGGAGATTAGGATTATTTAGTATTAAATGATATGTAATCTTATCATCAACAACTTGATTTTTCATGCAAGTTAATTGACGGTCAAGATATTCTGTTCTAGAGTGAAGCAGCTGTACTACATTGATCATTAAAGCTTGCCTTTAAATACTGTTTTTGAAAACCACATTTCTTCATAACTATTAGTACCGACACATCCAAAATGATTTAAACCTGATTGATATTTTTTGGGTTTAAACTTAAAAAATTTTTTATTATTTATGATGGACCACATTTCTTCATCTATAATTTCTACATCATATGTTTTTATATCAGAATGTGGAATATTATATAGCATCATTGGTCCAGTTATATCTAATGGATGCCTACCATAATTATGAGTATTAATATTTTCTACGCACTTTTCTATTGCTCTTTTTAAAAAATCATGTTTTGGACTTTTAAAAAACATTGCAGCATTTTCTAATATTGGATAATTATTTGTTAGTGATTTATTAGTTATTCCTTTAAACAATACAGCATCATGTTCAAAATATAAATTTAATTCTGGACAAATGGTAATATCAAAATAATATCCACCAAAAACATACAACAAACAATAACGCACTAAGTCTGCTTTAAATGCATATGGATTGCATTTTTTATATGCTAGAAGTACGCTTTGATCAAAATATTTTTTTAAAAAAATTGTAATATCTTTATCATTATATAAATGGTATTCGAAATCATGATAAATTTCTCTCAATTTAATTGTCGTTTTTTTAACATGATCTGAAAGTGGTTGATCATGATCAGAAATAAAAATTTGATGGATAATTTTCATCCTTTAATTTTTTTTAATTTATTTAACTTTGCTCTAGCACGTTGTTTTTTTACTAACATATCTCCAGAAGAGTTTCCAAATAAAACACCTTGCATTTTTTGATAGATATCATCTCTTCTGAAAATTTTCTCCCAATTTTTATATTGATTTTTGCCAGTCCATCCAATATTATGAATAAATTTTGATTTTATTTCTGGATGGCAAAAAGTCATATTTGGATCAGATTGAATGCCACCTTTGCCATATTCTTGATTTAAATCTATATAATCCAATTCAGAAGTTAATAATGATTTATAAACTAAAAATCCATCATATGGTTGTCCCATCGGAAGTATATTATCAACTTCATACCACTTTTTAAATTCTTGATTGAATTTTTTTGTATCTGGATGATTACCTTTGAAAATTAAAATACCAGATTCAACATGATTTAAGTCATGATTATGTTCAACTTGACATGCTAAAAATTTATTTTTTAAAATATTTTTTGGAAACTGAGTGTAGTCATCATTATTAAAAATACAATCGCCGTCCAACCAGATCAAGTAATCATTAGTATCATTATCTAAAATATGTTGAATTACAAATGCTTTATGACTAAAACGAACAGTCATTGTTTTTACATAATCCGAATGAGTTGTTTTACTTAGATATTCTTGCTTCCATTTTATATGTTGTGGAACTGTTTCTTCATAATTTATCCAAGTAATGTTAGGATGAATTTCTTTAGGTTTAAATCCCTCATAATAAATTTTAGCATGAAATTTATTATAGTAATTGGCAACATTAATGAATGATTTTATCCATTGTTTACCGTAAAGATCATATCCATTTTTATTAAATGTAGTAAAGAATAGTACATCATACGTTTTTTCTCTTTCTTCGTTCATTAATTGAACACTATCTCTCCAAGAAACGTAATCATTATCAGTATTCAATAAACTAGCATTATAATGGATAAATTTTTCTTCAGATTTAACCTTCTCGTTTTCTATAAAAAATACTTTATCATTTGAAATATAATTTGTCTCAATAATATTATAGTATTCTCTTACAGAATGATGAAGTGGGTGCATCCCAAAGCTTTGAACTTCTTTATCGGTTACTCTTTTAGACTCTTCAATCATATAATCAAGAGTAAGTTTTAATACTGGATGCTTTGGTTCTGCTCCAAAAAAGAAATTGGAAATATTATTAAGTTCTCTGGTAAAAACTGCCTTTGGATTTCCTGAGATTAAATTTTGAAGATGAACATTACAAGTAAGATCTAAATCACTATAATATCCTCCATGAATGTATACAACAGCGACTCTCCAAAAGTCTGCTTTCATTATAGGTTGAGGTAATGATTGATAAAGATCATGAACTTCTTTTCCAAAATGTTCTGAAATAAATTCGGAACATTCCAAATCATCCATAAATTTTTTTTCTAGTTCAGGATTAGATTTGGTCCAAGAATTTGATTGGACGAGCAAACTTTTTGGGATATTTTTAGTTTTCCAAGTTTGCCATAAAATATTTGGTATCATAACAATCTATATGTTGATTTAAATCATTTGCCTGCATTTATTTTTATTAAGACTTTGCTTCTGGAAGATTTTGTTGTTCTTTATTTAATTTACTAACTGTTTGTAATGGGCCCAGCACATTCATAATTTCTGCTGGGGATGTTCCAGGAGTAAGTGTCTTTGCTCTATTTTGTAATGTTAATTGTAAAGACTCTATCTGATGAGCATTAACATCTTGAGTGTCAAAAGATCCATCATCAAGCTCTGACTTCAATTTAGACCATAGATCCAATTCACGAATTCTATCTTTTGCTACTAATTGCATATTTGATTTAGCATAAAGTTTTTCTTCTAATTCAATTTGAAGAAGTTCTCTCTCTAAATCATCAGATTCTGCATCAATTTTTCTTTGAATTTTTTTGATTTCTACTTCATTTTTTCTATACTCAAAAGACAACTGCATCGTTGTCTCGAAGAAAGCATTTTGTTCCCGAACACACTGCCAATATTTGGATGCTTTTGTTGGATGTTTAGCATCATTTAAAACAGATACCCGCATTTCGGTTTCAGTGCGGAATATCTGCTTCTTGGTCCAAGTATCTTTAAGTTCTTCCTTAAGATGTACTAATTTATTAAAATCAGTACTATCGAGAATTTCGGATAGATACTGTTTTTGGTTGGCAAAGGTTGGAACAATATTTCTCAACTCGTTGTTTTCAGACATAATATAATCAAAAATTTGTGTTGATACCTTATTTATTTACTTTAAGGAAGAGAGATAGATGATGGTCTTTCGCCCAATCGTTCAACTTTTTGTTCGGGGGTTTCTTCCGGTTGATTGTCATTATCCCAATTTTCTTGTGCAGCAGCAAGTACAATTGCTTCTGCTTGTTTTTTAGTTTTAACTGTACCATTTATACGAGTAATCCAATCTGTATGATTATCTGAAACAACATAAATGTCTCCACCGTAACCACTCATATCACCTAGAGCACGATCTTCGTGAGTTATAAAACCTTTGCCGATGTTTGTTGCTTGCACGTATTTCATTGTTGAATCTCCTTATTGTTGTTATTTATTGATTGAGCATTAGTAGAAAGATACCCATTCAGTACCATTATAACCCTGGAATTTATTTGTATCCTTGTTGAATCTAATTTCACCAACCACCCCTCCAACAGGAACAATTGAACTGTAAGTTATATTGTATTCTTCTGTTGATGATAAAGTACCACTAGTGGTCGCGCCACCAAATGCTAAAGCAGCATTTTGAGTACCAGCACCAGCATGTTGGTATCTAGCAGTAATTAAATTACCTCCAGAACTCCATGAGGTTCCATCGTATTTTTCTGTTGATGATACTATGCCGTAATAATAACCACCAAATGCTAAAGCAGCATCTTGAGTACCGGCACCAGCATGACTATTTCTACCGGTAATTAAATTACCTCCAGAACTCCATGAGGTTCCATCGTATTTTTCTGTTGATGATAAAGACCCACCAGAACTACCACCAAATGCTAAAGCAGCATCTTGAGTACCGGCACCAGCATGACTATTTCTACCGGTAATTAAATTACCTCCAGAACTCCATGAGGTTCCATCGTATTTTTCTGTTGATGATAAAGACCCACCAGAACTACCACCAAATGCTAAAGCAGCATTTTGAGTACCAGCACCAGCATGTTGGTTTCTAGCAGTAATTAAATTACCTCCAGAACTCCATGAGGTTCCATTGTATTCTTCTGTTGATGACATGGCGCTGTAATAATAACCACCAAATGCTAAAGCAGCATCTTGAGTACCGGCACCAGCATGACTATTTCTACCGGTAATTAAATTACCTCCAGAACTCCATGAGGTTCCATTGTATTCTTCTGTTGATGCATCATAATAACCACCAAATGCTAAAGCAGCATTTTGAGTACCACAACCAGCATGAGAATATCTACTGGAACTTAAACTACCTCCAGAAGACCAAGCACCAGGAATGATAATAGTTTCAACAGTGTTAACAGTACTCCAATATACCCACTTACCATTTACATATTTTTGATAATCTGAGATATCCTTATTGTAACGAATAGATCCTTCTTCGCCTACTGTAAGTGGCGAAGAAATAAGAACAGAATTTCGATAAACACTTTCAACAATAGGAATTTTAATCCAATCTCCTTGAATATCTAAGTTTCCATCAACAATAGCAATACCTTTGTCCCCAAAATACTGACGAGCAGTAGCATCATCTGGAGTAATAATATTTTCAGAAAGTAGCAAATCTCCAGCAAGTAAAGAATCAACCGCAATATCCTTAGCAGTTAAATCCGAATTAATTTTAAGAAGTGGTTCTGTTGTTATTATTTCATTAGTAACTGTTGTTGTAGTTGTAACTGTTGATAAAGCATATTCTTCTGTTGATGATAGGGTATTGTAATTATTATCAAAGCCACCAAATGCTAAACCAGCATCTTGAGTACCAGCACCAGCATGTCGGTTTCTAGCAGTAATTAAATTACCTCCAGAACTCCATGAGGTTCCATTGTATTCTTCTGATGATGATGGGGTATTGTAATTATTACCATAACCACCAAATGCTAAAGCAGCATTTTGAGTACCAGCACCAGCATGTTGGTATCTAGCAGTAATTAAATTACCTCCAGAACTCCATGAGGTTCCATTGTATTCTTCTGATGATGATAGGGTATTGTAATTATTACCATAACCACCAAATGCTAAAGCAGCATCTTGAGTACCAGCACCAGCATGTTGGTATCTGGCGGTAATTAAATTACCTCCAGAACTCCATGAGGTTCCATCGTATTTTTCTGTTGATGATAAAGACCCACCAGAACTACCACCAAATGCTAAAGCAGCATTTTGAGTACCAGCACCAGCATGTTGGTTTCTACTGGAAATTAAATTACCTCCAGAACTCCATGAGGTTCCATCGTATTTTTCTGTTGATGATAAAGACCCACCAGAACTACCACCAAATGCTAAAGCAGCATTTTGAGTACCAGCACCAGCATGAGAATATCTAGCAGTAATTAAATTACCTCCAGAACTCCATGAGGTTCCATTGTATTCTTCTGATGATGATAGGGTATTGGAATTATTATCAAAGCCACCAAATGCTAAACCAGCATCTTGAGTACCAGCACCAGCATGTTGGTATCTAGCAGTAATTAAATTACCTCCAGAACTCCATGAGGTTCCATTGTATTCTTCTGTTGATGACATGGCGCTGTAATAATAACCACCAAATGCTAAAGCAGCATCTTGAGTACCGGCACCAGCATGTTGGTATCTGGCGGTAATTAAATTACCTCCAGAAGACCAAGTACCAGGACCGGGAACTTGAGTGGAAATTTGCACATTTTCATATTCTATAGTAGTTGACGTATCAGAATTTAATGAAATTTCGTCACCAAGATGAACACCATTTTCCACAAAAAGATCATACCATCTTTTTTCTGTGGAACCAATATCAAAAACTCCATCAAAAAGTGGGAGAATATCTTCTTCTACTTCTGAAAGATTTACTGCTGCTGCATCCCCAGCCGCATATGACAAAGAATTCCAAGATGTTGTGCCATTACCAAATTTAAATTTTCCTGTATTTAATTCCAACCCAAGTTCTCCTTCGGCAAGAACTGGGTCTACAGAAGACCATTGGCTAGAAGTTCCTCTTCTAAGTTGAATTCTTGTTGTCATTTTAAACAGTTCCTCCGTTTATTGCTTCAATACCGCCATAATTTGTGTTTGGCGAACCACCATCGAGATTACTTTGTAAATCAACTGCTACAGTAGCAAGGCCCAAATTATTTGTTGTAACTGCTTGAATACCAGTTCCAATAAAATTTATAGAAGTAATTCCTGTATCAATATTTATGCCATCGTATTTTACACCAATACCAGAAATAATACCCGTTAAATTAGAACCATCTCCCGTAAAAGAAACAGCAGATATTTGGTTAGCATTAACAATATTTCTATTATCATCGATGATAGTAGTATCTTGAATTTTAAATGACATTTTAATATGTTATTTATTTTTTACTATTTATTCTTGTTATTTATTTGTAATTGTTTTATTTGCTCTTCATGACCTTTAACAACATCTATTAAAAATGCAATTAATGGAATGTAACTTACCGATTTGTAATCTAAATCATTTTTTACTAATTCTGGTAATATATTTTCAATTTCTTGTGCAATTACACCATAACTAATTTTTCCTGTATCTTTCCAAGTAAATTTAACTGGATTAATATGTTTTAATATTTCTATTGAATTTGATAAATTTGAAATATTATCTTTTAATTTTTTATCTGATGTTGAATTAAATTCAATAGCAGTTAATTCTCCAGTAAATGGGTTGTAAGTTAATTTTGAAGAAGAAACGTTCGCTGTGGTTACAGTGCCCGATGTTGAGTCATCAAATAAGATATATCTAGTACCGTTTGTGGTAGTATCATCTTCAATAGTAAATCCACCATTATTATTTCCTTGAATACCCTGAATACCTTGAATTCCTTGAAGACCTGTAGTACCTTGAGTTCCTTGTGTACCTTGGGTTCCCTGAATACCTTGGGTTCCTTGTATACCTTGAATTCCTTGAAGACCTGTAGTACCTTGAGTTCCTTGTATACCTTGAGTTCCTTGGATTCCTTGTAATCCTTCCGTACCCTGAATACCTTGAAGACCTATAGCACCCAAAGTACCATCAATTCCTTGAATACCTTGTAATCCTTGAATACCCTGAATACCTTGAATACCTTGTAATCCTTCCGTACCCTGAATACCTTGAATTCCTTGTAATCCTTCCGTACCCTGAATACCTTGAATTCCTTGAGATCCTCGAATACCCTGAATTCCTTGAATTCCTATCTCTCCCTTTGTTCCTTGAATACCTTGAACACCTTGAACACCTTGAATTCCTTGTGTGCCTTGTGTGCCTTGTAAGCCTTCCGTACCCTGAATACCTTGAATACCTTGAACACCTTGAATTCCTTGTGTGCCTTGTGTGCCTTGTAATCCTTCCGTACCCTGAATACCTTGAACACCTTGAACACCTTGAGTTCCTTGTGTACCCTGCGTTCCTTGAATTCCTTGAGTTCCTTGAATTCCTAAATTGCCTTGAACACCTTGAGTTCCTTGTGTACCCTGCGTTCCTTGAGTTCCTTGAATTCCTAAATTGCCTTGAACACCTTGAGTTCCTTGTGTACCCTGCGTTCCTTGAATTCCTTGAGTTCCTTGTGTACCCTGGGTTCCTTGAATTCCCAGATCTCCCTTTGTTCCTTGAATTCCTTGGATTCCTTGAGAACCATCAGTTCCTTGAATTCCCAGACTTCCTTGAATTCCTTGGATTCCTTGGGAACCTTCAATACCTTGTGTACCAATAGTTCCTTGAATACCTAAAACACCCTGAAGACCTTGAACTCCAGAAGTACCTTGAGGACCCATAATACCTTGAGTTCCTTGTGTCCCATCAAATCCTTGTGTACCAGTATTGCCCTGAATACCTTGAACACCTTGAACACCTTGAATACCCTGAATTCCTCTTATGGTTCCAACATCAGTCCAAATTGTGCCACCAAAAACCCAAAGATTGCCTGATGTTTGATCAATAACTCCATCTCCAATATTGGCAGCAGAAAAAGCATTACTAAGAGTTTGCTGAGGATCATTTGGCGGATCTACATAAACATCGAGAACAAAACCAATAATTGTTACAGACTTACCATCTTCTCCTTTTTCACCAACAAGACCTTGTAATCCTTGTGTGCCTTCTAATCCCTGAATCCCTTGAATACCTTGGGGACCTATAATTCCTTGAATTCCCTGAATACCTTGTAATCCTTGAATTCCTTGAATTCCCTGAATACCTTGTAATCCTTGAATTCCTTGAATTCCCTGAATACCTTGTAATCCTTGAATTCCTTGAATTCCCTGAATACCTTGAGTTCCTTGAATACCCTGAACACCTTGAGTTCCCAGAATACCTTGGATGCCTAAATCACCTTGAATACCTTGCAATCCTTGAATACCCTGAACACCTTGAGTTCCCAGAATACCTTGGATGCCTAAATCACCTTGAATACCTTGAGTTCCTTGTACTCCTTGAACACCTTGAGTTCCTTGTACTCCTTGAACACCTTGAGTTCCTTGTGTTCCCTGTATTCCTAATACACCTTGAACACCTTGAGTTCCTTGTGTTCCCTGTATTCCCAATAAACCTTGAACACCTTGAGTTCCTTGTACTCCTTGAATACCTTGTAAACCTTGTACTCCTTGAATACCTTGTAAACCTTGTACTCCTTGAATACCTTGTAAACCTTGTACTCCTTGAGTTCCTTGTACTCCTTGAATACCTTGTAAACCTTGTACTCCTTGAATACCTTGTAAACCTTGTACTGTAGGTGCCCAAGAACGCAAACCAGATTCTGTAGAAGTTAGATAATACAATCTTTCATCTTCTTCAGGAATTACAGGAACTCCTAAATTTGGCTCAGATTGGTTTAATCCAAGATATTCATATCTATCACCAGTAACATCTGATGGTGATTTGGGTTTTACTCTACCACTTAGTAATTCAGCCATTTATTGTCAAGCAGATGTTTCTAAAATACTTGCTAAAAATTTCAAATCAGAAGAAGTACTTCCAACAATTTTAATACTATCATTAGTTTCTAGCACTAATTTACCAGTTAATAAATTCAAAGTATCTTTAGGGGGAATAGTATATTCGTAAACAATTTCTGTATCAATTGTTCCTCTATTATGAATAAATGTCACTGTATGGTTTTCAGTTCCAATATTTGTAACTTGCCCCATCAAAAAAACTGCCTTAAATCCTAATGGGCAAGTATATGGAATTTCTGTATTAGTAGTTATTACAGAAGTTATAGTTTTAAAATTATTTAATGGTAATGCTGCCATTTTATTAAATTAAGATAGGGCAAGAATGAATGGTGATATTGTTGAAAAAATACTTCTTTCAAAAGAAGTACCAGATATAGTACCGGTATTTTGATTAATTTGAATACCTTGACCGATTCTAAAATTACCTAAATGGTCTGTACTTGTGAAGGAAACTTTTCCTCCATTCAATTCAACAATTTCTTTTCCTTGTGTTGGAACACCACCTCTTGCTGGAATTGCTTGATTAATTTGTGTTCCTGCTCCAACATATTCAAAACAATGAGAGTTAGCAATAATTTTGGTCACTTGATAAAAATAAATTTCAGTCTCATCATTCAGGTGGAAATCGATTGTTTCGTCAAAAGTTAATATATAATTACCACTATTTAGATTAGTAGCAGCAAGAATACTATAGAACTGAGGATTAATCTTTGCTTTAGCAGTTGCTTGCGTTCCAGACGTGGGCGGATCAATTGTAATTGTTGGAGCATTAATAAACTGAGAACCAGACGCAAGTAATGTAATCGATTCTACTTGTCCAGCATTATTGATATTCGCAATTGCTTGAGCAGGAATACCTTCTGGTCCAGTAGGGTTATCAATTGTCACAGATGGGGGAGTAGTATAACCAGAACCTCCATTAGTTATATTTATTGTTTGAATAAAATAATACGGATTGCCATTATTACCAAAACTAACAACTTGTCCTACATATGGTTTAGTTCTTAAACCTTTAGCATTAACTGTAGTTCCAGGAAGTTGATTTCCATCAACTTTTGCTGTGTATTGCAAAGGACTTGTTCCATCAGCAACCAAACCAAAATTACCAAAGTCAGTATTTGAGTTTGTAATTGAACAGGTAGAACCACCAGAAAGATAAACTGCTCTATTGCAGCAAATCTCAAAAACAGATACCAACTGAGTATAACCCTGATTTACAATTACAATACCATCTCCGCCTTGGTTGTATTGAGTATATGAATCAAGAACAAAAGACGCAGTTCCTCCAGCAAGATTACCATCAACTTTCAATCCAGCACCAGTTCCTGTAATACTTGTGCAGTTTTGAATATATGGGGAACGAGTAATAACTCCAGTAGAACCAACATAATTTTCAAATGTAATTGGTTCGGAAACAATATCTAAATTGTGAGCAACACTTACAAAAATTTTATTTCCCAAAACTTTTGTTACAATTGCTCCAGTCCCAATACCTTCTCCAGAAATAGACATTCCGGGATAAATATCTTTTGTATTTGTTGTAGTTAATGTATATTTTTCATTCTCTCCGTCACACGTTAAAGTAACTGCATCTCCAATAAGAACTTTAGGAAACGATGCTACGTAAGCTGGTGATACGTGACCAGAAAAGGATGCTCCAGTTAAATAACTTCCGTTATTCATATAGAACATATCTTCATCTGTATTTTCGGGAATAATAGTTACCTCTCTTAAATTATCCCCAACAATACCAGTATTTGGTGGAAGAACAACAGGATTATTTTCCGTGTAAACTCCAGATTTTACAAAAATAGTTGTTTTGAATGATGGTTGCTGAACAGGTACAAAGTTTGGTCCATTATTAATTATAGCTTCTATGATATTGAAATAATTTTCAATTGCAGAAGTTACATCATTACATAAAGGATAATTTGGATCTCCATTATTATTTAAATCTAAAATTAAAGATGAATCAATATATGGTTCTATAAATGTATATTTTGGTTTGTACGTATTTCCATTTGAATCTATCTCCCAATTTCTTGTGGCAAGAATCATTAGTTCTTTTGCTCTTTCAAATGCTCCTAATGTTTGAGATTCTTCTCCATTAATAAAGACTAAATTAGTTCCGTTGTAATAAGCATTTCCAGCTTCTACGCAATTTACATTACCACCCTGTTTTAAATCAGAGGCAATAGATTCAACAATATATCCAATATCTCTCAAACAAATATTCTCATATTCTGCCCAAATTCCGTCTGTTTCTATTTCTTGATCTAAATTTGCAAGATCTCCAGTACTAATTACATCTGTAATAATCCCAATTAAAGTTTCTATAGTTAATTGAACATCAATACATGTATTTGCATTTCCAGATGCGCCATATGTAACGTTCGGACCAGCTCCATCATATTCTTCTGGACCTTCTGCTAAGAATAAACTCTTTTCGTACAATTGATTGGTAATTGCTTTTTTCATCATATCTGCAGATTTTTCAAAAGCAATTACTGATTGTATTTCTTCTCCATTATTAAAAATAAAGTTACCAGAATTATCAAAATATTTTTTTGTTGCTCTGTAGATATTTGTATTTCCGCCAGTATATAAGTCGTTTGCTACTGACCTAACAATATAATTAATATCTCTATAGCACTTTAGTGCCCCAACATCTAAATCTCTTTCTGTTTCTGGTGGTAATGAAAGAGTTTGGTTAGTTAAATTTGTCGTTACTATAGAAGATAATGTAGTGATTGCAGATTCAACATTAACACAATCTGGCGTGTCTGTATCCACAGTTACAGATGGGTCTGTAATAACACCTAAGTTTCTCATCGCCAAAATCATTTCATCCTTAGCACTATTAAATGCTAATACTGATTGTGGAACTTCATCTTGCAAATAAGAATTTAATGATGTCCCAGTAAAGTATTGTTGAGTGAATTTTCTGGCATAAATGTTGCTACCCAAAAATAGATCAAGAGAAATTGCATCAATAAAATAACCAATATCTTTTTTACATTTTACACCGTCTGAATCAGAAGGAATTGATCCCCCACTAGCAGTATATGCAGTTTCGATAATATTGCCACGATTTAATTGAATTAATCTGTAAGCATCATAAAATCTTCCTCTTCCTGGAATTGTATCTTCAGGAAATACCCAATCAGTACCCCACAAAGATTCATCATATTGAATTGCAATTTCTGCTATTGACCTATCGCAAATCTCATCTATATTTTTATAAATTAAATTTCTTGCATCTTTATATCTACCAGATTCTGGTGGACTATTTGGAAATGTAAATCCATTATCATATTCTGATAGTAACCAACCAGAAACTTCTTGTTGAATTAATTTTTTATTCAATAAAATTTGATTTGAAGCATCCTGTAATTTTCCTAAGTATCCAGAATTAGCTGCTCTTAATGCCGATCCAATAGATGCCTTGGCAGTTTCTTGACTTAATCCATCATAATTATCATCACCATCCTTTGTCACCCAAAGAACATTTGAGATAGAAAGAGTTTTCCATAAAACTCCACTACCGGTAGATTTTAAAAATTGACCGTTTTCTCCTGGGTTGTTTTGACTATCAACCAAAGAACCGTCTATTTTTATTTCTTCGAATCCTTCAATTCCACGAGAAATATCAGAAAGATCTTGACTTATCTCGTTAATCTTTACTCGTTGAATCTCGAAGGTATCAGTTCTGGCGACATTAATTGGTAGCATTTTTAATTAACTCTAGCAATAAGGATTTGATCTCAGATATTTCATTCTTCAATATATTTATGTCTTCCAATGTGGAACTCAAGTGTTTTGATTTTCTTCTAGCTTCTATAGCAGAATTATCTAAATTCAAGATAGCACCTGTGTTTTGGTCTCTTACAAAACCATCATGACCTTCTACCTTTACATAGTCCATATGCGGAAATCAGAAAGAAGCTACAGCACGAATATCCTGTATCTTGGGAACATATGCTGGATCAACAGACTTCATGACAATCTTGATAGCAAACGATGAAAACTCTGGTAAATCTGCAACGCTATACTTCAAATCTTGATATGAAGATTGCTTTTCAACAATACTTGAAATACTATTTTCTGGTGTTGCAATTTCAGTAGTATCTGGTTGCCCGTTGCCGTTGAAGTATACCCAATCAATATCATCCAAGGTTTCTTGACTTGATGCTTTCTTAAACTTGTAAAAAACTTCAATATTTGAAATATCCTTAGTTGTTGCGGTCAGATGTACATCAATCGAAACAGCTGGGTTACTGATAACAATTTCTTTAGTGATATATTTTGCAATAGACGATCCATTCTTTGAAGTATTTTCTGGAACATAGTCTATTCCATTTGTGTATTCAATATTACCAATTTCTAGTAATAAAGCTTTATCATTAGGTTGATTTGGATACTTGATATAATCACCAACACGAAGATATC
>Ga0222712_10002219_pt1 | contig 22623 bp, 19 predicted proteins | sample C33_657DmetaG_FD_165043 | JGI IMG/M metagenome (GOLD analysis project Ga0222712, IMG submission 165043) | Estuarine water microbial communities from San Francisco Bay, California, United States - C33_657D | ecosystem: Environmental > Aquatic > Marine > Unclassified | place: USA: California... | reverse complement strand
ATCGGCGGCGGGCGGCGGCAAGGCGCGCGGGCTGGCGGCCGGTGGGGGCGCGTTCTCGTCGCAGTTCAGCAGGATGGTCTCGCCGTTCAGGTGGACCGATTTCTCGGTGCGCACGCGCAGCTCGCTCCCGCGGATCCGCACCGGGCCGGCGGACTCCAGGTCGATCGATCGCGTGGAGCTAAGCCGCAGGTCCGCCCCGCGCACGCGCACCACCGGCCCATCGGCGGTGATCGCGATCTCCACCTCCACATCACCCGAGGGGGAGACCACCTGTAGCCGCTCGTTGTCGGTGTTGGTCGCCGGTGTCAGCCGCAGCGTGCGCCCCGAGGACAGGGAACGCGGCAGCGAAACCTCCGAGGGCTTGCCCGCAGGTTGGGACAAGGGGGCCGGCAACCCGGTCCGCGCCGTTCGCCGCCCAGACTTGCCGCCCATCCCGCGCCTCCGTCCCTCAAAAAACAGACCAATCGTCCAGGCCCCGCCGGTCAGACCATCGACTTGGGGGGCACCACATACAGCGTGAACTGGATCTTGGAGGTCTTGCCCAGCACCGTCAGCGACAGCACCTGCTTGTCCTGGATGGTGCCTTGCACCTTGGTCTCGTTGAAGCGGATGGCCAGGCCCAGTGTCTTGCGCACCTCGTCCCACTCGGGTGTGGCGATATCCCTGGCCAGCTGGAAGTAGGTGACCCCGGGCGGCAGCACCCGCGGCGGGTTGCTGATCGGGTTGAACCGCAGGCCCGCCTTGCCGGCGCGGAAGATGCCGTCCACCTGCTCGGCGCTGCCCACCTTCATGTCCAGCACGCCCGCCTGGGTGATGATCTTCACCACCTCCTCGGCCGTGAGGTCGGACTGCACGCCGATGAACATGCCGAAGCTCGGCTCCATCCACGAGGGCTCGAGCGAGACCTGCATGCGCAGCCCCGCGCCGATGAAAGGCCGTTCCTTGTACTCCGGCTCCACCACGCGCTCGAGGTATTCCTCGATGATCCGGCGCAGCGGCAGGAAGCTGCGGTGCGGCTCCAGCGGGAAATAGGCGGGCATGTCGGGCGGCATCCGCGAGTCGCCGAACAGGGCCAGATCACCCGCGATCCGGCACAGCTCCAGGTAGGCCGCCCGGGTGGTCGCCCCCGTGTCGCCGGCCAGCGCGCGCATCGCCCCCAGGGACCGGTTCAGCGCCGAGAGCTGGCCCAACAGCAACGGTTCGCGGGCCCCCAGGCCCAACCCGCCGGCGTTGAGCTGGCCGGCCACGCCGGAGATCTTGCGGCCCACACGGTTCATCAGCGACTCGATCACGCCCGCCCCCAGGGGCGGGTAAACCGCCGGGAACAGCACCGGCGGGAAAAAGTCGGGGTCGAGCTGCGGGGCGCCGTCCACCCGCGTCGAGCGGGATACCCGTGCCAGGGGCAGCACCGACAGGCCGTCGGTCCCGTCCGCCTGGGTCAAAAGGCGCAGGCCCGGCCGGCGCAACTGCACCGGTTCGGGGCGCAGGCCGTCGTTCTCGTCCTCCAGCGTGACCTCTTCCACCACCGCGCGGGGCAGGGGGGTGGCGCTTGGCTCGCCGGCGTTGGCCCGACCCAGGCTCAGCACGGGCAGGGCCAGCGACACCGTCACCTGGTTGTCACGGGCCAGCAGGTCGCGGAACTGGATGGACAGGCCGGCGGAGTCGTCGGGAACCGCCACCAGGGTGCCGTCGGGCAGCAGGGCGCGCAGCGACCGCAGGTTGAAGGTGCCGTTGGCCAGGGCGTCGGGGTCGATCTCCATGGACGCGATGCCACAATCCTGCCCCAGGCCCAGCCGTCCGGCCCGGGCCGCCAGGTCGGCGGCATGGCGGTCCGCCGCCTGGAAATGATGGGGCCTGAGGAACAGCCCCTCCTGCCAATGCACCTGACGAAATGCCATGCCCCGATCCCCGAAAAGGCCTGTACCCGGACAGGTTTCATGGTATACGAAAGGATCGGGAAACGCCCCCCTCCCGTGCAGGGGGCACCAGCGGCGGGCCGAAATGGCGGATTTGGTCGAAAAGCAGAAGGATTTCGTGCTTTCCATCCTCACCGAGGGGATCCGGGTGCGGGAATCCCTCGAGAAAAACGAGCCCCTCTCCTTCGAGATCGAACGGGGCCGTTTCCGCGAGATGCTGCTGCTGGCCGCCGAGCTGGACTCCTCCATGCGGGTCAGCCTGCCCCCCAGTTCCATGCCCGAGGCCCTGTGGAAGCCGGACACCCAGTCCACCGGCGCCTGGACCGGCGACTTTTTGGGCATCCGCTACCCCATCGCCTGCTGGCTGGACGAGACCTTCTGCCTCGACTCCCCCTGGGCCGACCGCTGGAACGAGCGGAAGCTGGAGGTGGAGTTCTATTCCACCAATGACCGCGCCTGGAAATTCTGGCAGCAGGCCGCCATCGCCGACGCCAAGGGCGATGTGGCCAAGATGGAAGCCTTCTTCTGGTGCGTGATGCTGGGCTTCAAGGGGATGCTGGCCGACGAGCCGGTCCGCCTGACGGAATGGTGCAACCTGCAGCGCGAGAAGCTCAGCCACATCCAGCCGCTCGAGTTCCCCGAGGAGCTCGAGCCCGACCCGCCCACCCAGGCCACGCCGCACCACGGCCTGCTGCGCCGGCGGCGCATGCTCATCCTCTGCGGCGTGGTGCTCACGGTGGTGATCCCCACCCTGTTCTTCCTGATGGTCCGCGGTTTCTCGGGCTGATCGAATCCCTGGCGGGTGACCTCCATGTTTCTCTTCCGGTGGATCGGCGGGTTTTTCAAGGGCATCGGCAGCCTGCTGGCCCCCATGTTCGGCATGGCCAAGGGGCTGGCCAGTCCCAACCGCGCCACGCGCTGGGTGCTGCACGCGGTGGCGGTGATCTTCGTGCTGATGCTGCTGGGCTTCATCCAGTGGTTCTTCGACATCGGACGGTTCGTCTCGGCCCCGCTGCCCTACCTCAGGCAGGCCTGGCTGCCCATCGTCGGCCTGCTGATCTACATCAACATGTGGCTGATCTGGCTAGTCTGGCGCCTGTACGACCCCAACCCAACCTCGTCCCCCTGGCCCGACATCGACTACAGTTGGACCCAGGTCACCGCCGCCCTCTACCGCGCCGGTATCGATCCGTCCAAGGTGCCGCTGTTCATGATCCTGGGCAGGCCCCCCTCCGGCACCTCGGTGCTGTTCGAGAGCGCCCGGCTGCCACTCGACATCAACGGCGTGCCCGAGGCCCAGCTCTCCCCGGTGCAGGTCTTCGCCGGCAAGCAGGCCGCCTTCATCGTCTGCTCCGACACCTGCCTGCTGGGCCTGTTCGGCGACCGGGTCTCCAACCTGGCCCCCTCCTACCTCGGCACCCTGGCCAACTCGCCCACGGGCAGCAGCTTCACGGGTTCAGCCACGGGCTTGGCCGACTCGACCGGGGCTGGCTCCGAAGCCACCAGGGCCATGCCGGCTCTGGGCTCGCCCGAACCCCAGGGCCCGTCCCAGGAAGAGGTCCGCCCGTTGTCGCGCGATCCGGAGGCCATGGCCCGCTGCCAGTCGCGCCTCGAGCATGTCTGCCGGCTGGTCCGCGGCATGCGCCATCCCTGGTGCCCGGTCAACGGCATCGTGGCCATCCTGCCCGAGCAGTGCACCGCCGATGAGTTCATGGCCTCGCAGGGGGGCATCCTGGCCCAGCGCGACTTGGCCATGGCCATCCGCACCCTGGGCGTGGAGGTGCCGGTCATCACGCTGTTCTCCGGGGGCGAGGGCATACCAGGCTTCCGCGAGTTCCTCGGCCTCATCCCCAAGGAGAAGCGCGACCAGCGCCTGGGCAAGCCGATCCCCCTGGCCTTGGTCAAGGACGATGTGCGCCGGGCCGACATCATCCGCAAGACCATCCACTGGCAGTGCGCCGAGCTGATCCCCCGGCTGATCATGCGCACCTTCCAGATGCGCACCACCGATATCGGCGGCGGCCGCATGCAGGTCTCCCAGCTCGATGCCCGCACCAACCGCCAGCTCATCCGGCTGATCCGCGCCGTCCGCACCCGGCGCGACACCATGGGCAGCCTGTGCGTGCGCCTGATCGAGGGCAACCCCGACAACCGGGTGCGCCTCTCCGGCTGCTACCTGGCCGCCACGGGCACGGTGCGCCGGGGCCAGGGCTTCCTGACCGACCTGTTCGCCCAATTGTTCGAGGGGCAGAATTTCGTGGCCTGGACCCAGCAGGCCGTGCGCGGCGAGCGCCGGCTGGCGTGGATGACCCTGCTCGGCTACATCGTCACAGCGGGGCTCACCGCCTTCACCGTGCTCTACGCCCTGGGGATCGTGCGCATCTTCCCCGCGGCTGCCTGACCCGCGTCGATCAGTCTCCCGGCTTGGCCGGTTCACCTGGCTGGGGCAGTGGCAGCGCCGCAGGCGGCTCAGCGCTGGAGCCGGGCAGCCTGCCCGGCAAGGGTGTGGATGACGATGGCCCGGCACCCGGCACCGGTGACTCGGGCCGGCCCAGCGGATCGGGCGGCGGGCCGCTGTCTGGCACGCACGCGGGCAAACCCAAACTATCCGGGAACACCAGCGCCCGGTACCGCTTGGCCACCATCGGCTGGTCGATGGCGAACAGGCCCATCCGGCGCACCACAAGCGGGCTCTCGATGGGCGTCACCACCGGCACCTGGTAGGCCACCTCCTCCGTCACCGGCTCCAGCACCTGGCACCGCAGCACGGTGTCCACCGGCACTGAAACCAGCGTCGGCTCGCAGCACTCCTCGCCGGTCTCGGGGTGGATCTCACCCTTTTGCAGGGCCCGGGTGGTCATCACTCGCACCCTTCGCTCCACAGTCTTGGGCTTGAGGGTGGTCACCTGCCGGCGCTCCATGCGCCAGGTGACGCTGATGTCGCGCTGCGTCAGGCCGTATTCGGCCGTGCCCACCAGCCAGCGGGGGACCAGTTCCAGGTCGGCCGAGGGGGCCAGCCGCACATGCATGTCGGGCAATTCCAGGCACGGCTCCACCATCTCGGGCGGGCCGTCGGGCGGCGAGGGGTAGTAGGGTAGCCCCGTCTTGGGGGCGGCGGGTGTGGAGACCGGTTCGGCGGGCTTGGCCGCCACAGGTTTGGCAGGGGGCTTGGGCGCGGGAAACGGAGGGGGTTGCAGGGGCACCGCGAGGGCCAGACCCATCACCAGGCAGGCGCAGGGCGTCATCATGGGCCGGTCCCGTACGGCCCCGGCCCGCCACCTTCCCTGGTCGCGGCGCGCGGAGAGCCACGCCTCGTTCTTCGGACCCCTGCAGGGTACCGGGTCAGGCCAAAGCGGCGGGGGAAGCGGGCAAGCCCGGGCGGGTGCCCGGCGCAAGCCACATAACCGGCACCCTCGGTGCCAGCGGGGTCACCAGTTTTCCCAGATGTTGCCGCTGCCGCGCAGGCTGGTGGAGAAGGCGTCGTTGCCGCGCAGGCCCGGGTGCCTGGGCACGGCCCCCTCGGCCCACAGGTGCTTGCCCTCGGCCACATCCAGCCCCAGCTCGATGAAGTGGTGCAGGCATTCCTTGCGGTTGGGGCCGGGCCATTTGTTGGCCGCCGCCAAAATCGACAGCGCCACCATCTTGTGCACCACCCCGGGCGGGCAGGCCACCGGGTGATCCTTCGACGGGGAGATGTTGTCGGTACAGAAGCCAACCGCCGAGGCCAGCATGTCCACCGGGGTGGAATCGCCATCGCCCGGGGCGCCCACCGCGGCGCGCGTGGCGTCGCCGGGCTCCTTCACCCAGTTGACAATGGCCTTCAGCCGCTCCGTCGGGCCGGGGGTCTCGTGCACCTTCAAAAGCTGCGACTGGCACAGGCAGCCCCACCAGACCGCCTCGCGCGTGGACAGCCAGCCGGCGATCAGCCGCACCAGCATGCGCGGGTTGTTTTTCATCAGGGCGCCCACGGCGGCGGCGCTGGCCATCCCCCCCACCTCGGGTGGCACATCGGCCTTGTCGGCCGAGCGGGCCAGGGCCTCCCCGGCGGGTGTCGACGGTGCGAGAACGGCTAACTGGCTCATCGGGTTCTCCCCACAACCACCTGCTCCACCACGGTCTCCACCACCTTCTCGGGCTCGGCGGCCGCGGCCGGTTCGGCCAGGCGGGCCGTCTCGGGCCAGGCCAACTCGCCGCGCGCCACCTGCAGGCCAATATCCAGGAAATGCTGCAGGTGCTTCTTGTATTCGGCCGGGTTGAAATGCACGGCTGCCAGATAAACCGACACCCCGCACAACCGGCCGCACAGGTGCGCCATGGGCAGCACCGGCGGGCACTCGGGGGGGGCCATGCTGCCGCCCGACAGGAACGCCGCGTAGCCGATCACGCCACCGGCGGTGGTGCTGTCGGCCGCGTCGGCCAGCTCGTGGCACAGCCTTCGGCCCGCCTCGGTCGGGTTCAGCACGAAGTCGCGCGTCGCCAAAATGGCCCGCGTTACCTTGGCCGGGTAGGGGTTCTGCCGGTGCGCCTCGGTCAGGGCCAGCAGGGCCCACCACAGGCTATGGCGCGGTGGCAGCGCGTGGCTCAGCAACCGGCGCGCGTCAGCCACCAGGTTGGCCTGCCGCCAGGTGGCCAGTTGCTGCTCCACCGTGGCCTCGGGGTCCAGCAGAGCGAGCCCTTCCTCGCTCACCTCGAACAGCTCACAGACCGGGCCACATTTGCCGGCCAGAGCGGCCAATGGGTCACCCAGCAACTCCACGCCACCGGTCCGGTGGACGGTCTCTTGGATCACTTGGTCAAGGGCGGGTAGGGAGTTGGACATGGTGTCAAGATACCAAATGAATTGGCTCAGAAAATGATGAGCAGGCCGTTTTCACTCCCCGGCCTTCTTCCAGTTTTCCCAGATGTTGCCGGAGGTGCGTACTCCAGACCCGGTTTCACTTCCCGCTCGATTCAGGCCCATCAGGGTGTTGAGCAATTCCCCACCCGAATGGAATGCCGTTGGTTTGGGGCCAGCGGGGATTTGGACCGTTGGCGATATAGCAATAACCTCGGTGGCAGCCTTGTTTTTCTCCTTTTCGACTAAGGCTGGTATACCAGCCAAGTCGTTTTGGAGCTTGGGCAGATCTTTCTGCAGCAATTGATTGATCCCGGATGTCAGTTCGTTGTACTCGGCCTCCAACGCTGTGTGTTCCCGGGCGAAAATGCCTAAGACCTCGTCTCGTTGAGATTGGATTGCTGCGGCAAAATTTCTCAAAACCTCCGAGACTTCAGAAGACGGGTTGCCTTCCAGCGACAATGCGATGGACTGGAGAGCCGAGTCGCACGCGCGCTCTAATGGACCAAAGTCCGGCTTGCCAAGGGGTAGGAAGTTCACAACTCCTCCAAAATACGTGTGGTACCAGACTGCAAACCTTCAAACCGTTTGAGTTCTTTTCAATTCTGTGTTTGTAGGGCTGCCTTGAGTTCTGCTAGGGCCTGTCTGGTTTTCTTTTCGAGGGTACAGAATACCTGACAAGGCCTTGAGCCTTGTTAATCGCGAAAAATTGCATACTGCCATCAGATTGTCAAACAAATGGTTCAAAGGCTCCAAAGATGGCTGTGACAATTTTGGAAAATCCATAAGCCCAACTCCTATCACATATCCATAAACAGAAGGCCAACAGAATCCTTCATGCTGGCTGCAACATCGTTGCTTACCAGGATCTTTCTGCTTTTTTCGAAATCCAACTCGAATTCGGCGGTAGGGGCATTGACTTTCATTCCAAATGGCGAAAGCCTGATTTCGGATTCGGCGCTCTTCATCACAACTTTGGTGGCAGAAATTTCAAATTTATTTACCCCGAATTCCATCTCGATCCCGGAAGGGGACAGGGTTAGGGAGGCAGCGCCGCATTTCAGTTTTATCGCAGTCGGGGTCATTTCCTGCGAGCAGATAGCTCCGCATTGCAGGTCAACGCCCAAGGGCTTGATACTGGCCTTGCTGTGAGTGGCGGGAGTCAAGCCGTTGCCGACAGCGACTTCAAAAAGGCTGTCCTTGACCAGCATGGAAGCCGGGTTAATGCCGGTTCCGCCAATCGCCTGAATCTGCTTGCTACCCAGGGTCAGCATGCAAAATTCCATGGGGTTCCCGCTGGCGGCGTCCAGGATGATGGTGCCGTCATCGGGTACCGAAGCGAGGATGTACGGGTCGAATTTTTTTTGGCTGCCAAGCTCACTGGATCCCGTTACCACGATTTCCGACTTGTTGGTGGAAATCCGTACGCCTTGGTCGGCATGGATGATTCCGTTGGCGGACCCGTCCAGACACGACAATTCAAAGGAGCCCTGGGATACAAACGTTACATTTTTCGCAAAAGTAGACAGATGTTCATTTTCATGGATATTGAGAGGCATGGCGGGGTCCTGGTAGTGGTTTTGTATTAGATGCTTAAGTGGGTATTTTCTTCTGTTTCGAGAAAATCTTCGCCTGGAAGTCCGCCAAGGCGGTAGCCGATTTGGTGGTTGCCTCGACGACCATTTGATCCTTGTAAATTCCCGTTGCGAATTCAGCGAGGTTTGCCAAAGCTTTCTCGCAAGCCTCCCGGTGGTCATTGGTCAGATTGACATGGTTTACGGCGAATTTTCCGACATTCACTGTTGTTTGGGTTACGGATTCAGTCAGTCGTTTGGCTTTCTGAGTCAAATATTTGTATTCCTTCTTGATTTCGGTGAGCATGATGCAGGTTTCATCCCACCACTTGAGGAGACCAAGGCAGACCCCGTCGGCGAGAAAGGGCTGCATCACCCCTTTACTGAAACCTTCGATGGTGAGGATACCCGCTTGGGCAACCGATTTCGTTTTCAAGCGGATCGACACTTGGGAGAAGGCCGTCAAGGTGAAATAAAGGAACAGCAGGGCGTAGGAGAAGATGATCCCCTTTTCAAGATTCGTGATTGTAATTTCAGTTGGGTCACAACGACGAGTCAGGTTGAGCTTGGAGCCAAAATACTGGTAATCAAATCGGTTCGCGAAAACGAGGTTGGCGTCACCGTCGAATCCAGTGACCATCGAAGCCAGTGTATTGGCCCGGCCAACCAAGGATCCAAAACTCCAGCCCCGATTGATCGATCTGCCGGGTGTGCTGGGAAATAGAGCCCCGATCCTATCAAAAATAAATCCGTCCCAATCGAAGCTGAGTTTGGTGCTGTAGCCCAAAATTCTTTTGGTTTCCCCGCCGCCAATCACCGACACATCTTTCCACCCGACGGTCGCCTCGTAATTTCCAGGGGCGAACAATGGTTGGCCCAGATCATCCTTCGGCAACCAGGACCAAGCGCCGAAATTGTAGATGCCCAATGGGTCCTTGCCGGATGCCGCGTTGGTGGCCCAAGTCCAAATAGGCATGGTTAGATCATCTCCCCGTAGATCCGCACGCTGCTTTGCGGGAGGAAATCGAAGCGAGTGTCTTTTTCTTCGGTGATCACGGTGGTTTCCGCCTGCAGATGCACAATGGGATTTGCTTGGTCGTCCACCATCAGGATGTTGTGATAATTGCCAGATCCGTCCGTGCCTTCCACGCATGACTTGAAGCCGTTAATATAACCGGCCTTGGGTAGTTGAAAAGGCGGCATATTCTTGACATTGTAAACGCTACCCACGATAAGCGGCCGATCAGGGTCGCCCCCCTCGAAGATCACCACCACCTCGTGCCCTACCCGCGGCCAGAACATCGCCCCCCAGCCTTTGCCGGCCCAGACCTGCGCCACGCGCACCCAGGTGCCAGCGGATCCCTCATCCCTGTCCCAGGGGAATTTCACACGCACCCGGCCATACTGGTCCAGGTGCACCTCCTGGCCTGGCAGCCCGCCCACCACCTCGGCAGTGTGCGCGCCGCCCACATTCGGCTTGGCGATGGGCGGCCAAGGCGACTGTTCCACCATCTGCGGCGCCGCCTCCACCCGCGTCTCCAGCACCAGCGCGCTCCCTTCGCCCGCATAGTAGCGCCCTTGCATCTCCACGCGGTGTTCCACGCGTGTGGCCACATACGGGCCGTTCTGGTCGCCACATTCGGTGAGGATGAATCCCAGGCCGGGGGCCACCAGCGGGCTGTAGCCAGATCCCTGCGACCGCACGCAGTTGCCTACCGCCCCCTCCACCAGGCGCCCGGCAGCCGAGCGTTGCATCTCGTCGAGCACCCCCGCGATAGGGGGGATGAGTGAGGGCATGCCCGATGCCGCCACCCCATCGATAAACCGGGCCTGCGAGTGGTTGTCCTCCTGCCATGGGCCAGGGGCATCGGGGAAACGAAGTGGCTGGCCGCCGCCAAACAGCACCGACGGGGCACCCGCCTTGCCCGACAGGGGCATGCCAGCCAACTGGAAGTGGCTGTCGCGGATCTCCACCGTGGTGGGGCCGAGTTCCTGGCTGAAGCCCCAGGCGGTGAAGCGGGCGCCATCGTTCTTGGTGCCACCGCTCAGCGGGTCGAACGGGATCGTCATCGCCGGCACGGTCAGCTTGGTGTTGTCGGTCAGCACCAGCTTGGAGACCAGCGGCAGGTGCAGCCAGTAGAAGGTGATCCCCTCCTCGGAGCACAGCCGCAAAAAGAACTCCAGGTCGGTCTCGCGGTACTGCGCGCAGTAGGCCCGCGGCGGCACCAGGCGAGTGATCAGATTCTGCGAGCCGCCCACCGGCCCCAGCAGCTTGCCAATGATTTCCAGAGCGGACATGTCTTGGAAAAGCCGGGTCCGCTTGGTGTGGCCCAGGCGGTCCAGCTCGGGCCGCAGCACCACGGTGTAGTAATCAAAGTCGTTGTCGGCGCGCTCCTTGCGCATCGACCAGATGACGCCGGAAAAAAACCGATCCACACCGCCCGCCACCTTTGCCTGCACCGTGCCCGGCTGGCCCAGCAGCAGGCCGAACGGGATGGGGGTGCCCTTCTTCGCCAGCGCCTCCACGGTGAAGCAGTAGCCCTTGTTCAGCTCCTCCCAACCAGTCAGCCGGGTGGCCAGCAGCGTTTCAGGCGGCAAGGGCAGCGTGATCTGCAGCGGGGAATTGTTCTGGGAAAAGTCAGCCACGGCGGGTTCCTCGCGGGGATCCCTTGAGACTACCTTCCTGGGGAACCCTTGAAAAGAATGGGCTCAGTGGTTTTCAGGAGGTTCAAACCCAAAGCGGGGTCACTTCGCCGGCTTGCCCCAGTCTTCCCAGATGTTGCCGATGCGGTTGGAGGGCTATGTTGTGGCCGGGCTGGTGGCCAGCAGGGTGTTCTCGTCCAGCGGGGTGAAAACCTGCAGCGGCGAGTTCTGTTGGGAAAATGCGGCCAAGGGACTCGCCTCCTTGATCATGATTCACACTACCCGAATGAATTGCGGCTGGACAGGATATTCATGGGGTTGTTGTTTGAAACCCACAGGCGCAAGAACTCTGACCAGACCCACTCACTCGGTGTCGTCTTCTAAAAGGCCGTCCTCTTGGTCGGAAACCGGCGGGGGAACCGCCTTCCAGTTGTCCCAGATGTTGCCATGGGTGTGCGGGGTGGTGGGCGCCTTGGGGGCCTCGGCGGGTACGAGCCAGTCGCGGAGGAGATCCCCGGAGGAAAAATCCAGTGGCTCCATCTTCATTTTCGGGGGTTTCACTTTGGGAACAGACGGCGATGGTTTTTTGGAGTCGGTGTTAGGTTGCTTGGCCGCGTTTTTCAAAAATTCACGATTCTGTTCCGCCAGGGAACGGAGTTGATTGACCGTTTCCCGGCCTTTTGCCAGAGCCGCCTCGGTCGCCAATTGCGTTTCCTTGAACTGCCTTTGGGCCTCCTCCACCGCGTTGGTTGCAACCGCCCTGAATTCTGCCCCTGTGCTCTCCATTTGTGCCGCCAAGTTACGAAACAAATCCGCCATGGCCGGATCGGTGCACTCGGCGGTCGCCTTCACCAATCGGCTGTGAATCTCGCCGAAAGTTTCAAAAAACGATGAGATGCCGGCCGGATCCTGGGACATGTGCGATTCCTGATGAGATTATTCCACGGTGAACAAGGGTGCTTCCACGGCGGCGGTCCCATCCGAGGTCAGGTCGAGCATTGTCGCGATGGTTTCGCCGGACCCGTCAAACTCGGAGGTGCCGGTGGGAGCGCTTGTCACCACTCCCTCCACGCCAACCTGCAAAAGCACTTCGGCCGCGGTGAAGGTGTGGCCCTCGGCGTTCACCTCGCGGGTCACCTCGCCGACGGCCTCGTTGATGCCTTCGGAACTGATGGATACCACGGTTTCCTCACAGGTGGTTTCCACGGTTGGTGCCACAGTGACAATCCCCTCGGCCGAGAGAGTCATCATGGTCTCGCCTACCTGGAAAGTGATTGAGGCCGGTGCCAATAATATTGAGCTGCCTGTTTCCGCTGGCCCTAAGGCGATTTTGACCGCCCCGTTGGTTAGGGAAACAACACCCTGGGCTTCCGGTGGGCCATAAGTGATGTTGATTCCTTGGTTGTTCACGAGGATGTTGGCAACCAAACTCGCCGGGTTGGGCAAAATGTTGGCGTTGAGGCTTATGGCTGGCGCAGTGCCAACCGCTTCCACGGAAACCGTGCCCTGCTCAGCTCCCTGCGAAACGGCAATGGATGCTTGGGCCTGGGGGTTGGTTGCGGTTGGGACAGTCAGGTTTGCGCCGATGTTCACAGACTGTCCATTGAGGTTCACCGCTTTGGCAGGGGCGGAGGCCTTGATGTTCACATCATCCGTCAGGGCGTTCAGCGTGTAGTCATTTACCACCAACTCGTATGACTTGTAGTTGGCCTTTTGGTCGACTCTGTTGATCGCTTTGCCAGAACTACCTCCTTCGGTTAAGCCAAAAGTTGACACGAGGGTTAACATAACATTTTCTTTCTTCTTAACATAATCGGCAATGGCCTGTGTTTTTTCTTCGATAATCTGGGCGTTGAGGGCCATGGCGGCTACAACTGGTGCGTTGGAGACCAACGCTTCCATATTGGTAGCAAACTGCTTTTGCGCTTGGAGATACCCAGCCCTGGCGGCATCCAGGTCCTTCTGGGCCTCCTCGACCTTTTTATTCAAATCGACCAGGTTGTTAACCGCTTGCTGTACAAAGATGGAGGTGTTTGCTTCCAGCCATTTCAGCAGGTACAGCCAGCGAGTCTCAAAACCGGAAATGAGCATGCACCCGGCAGCCAGGATGATCTCCTGCGTCTCGTTTTCACTGGCCGCTACCTTGGAACTGGAATAGATCCCGTTCAGGCCGTTGTAGAAGCGCATTAGCAGTGAGGCGGCCAAGAGGGCGAGCGAACCGACGGCCAGACACGCCTGGATCGGCAGGGGAACAGTCTGGGTGTTGGCCTTCAGTATTCCCGCCTTAAGCAAATTCTCAATTAGTGCGGGATCTGTTGAGCTGGGGCTTGATACGTTAATTGCGGCATGGGGGATGCGGCTCACATTCAGCGATTCGCCGTAATACAAGAAGCTGGACCGGTTGCCAAAGACCAGGGTCGCGTCACCGCCAATACCCATGAACATGCCGTAGGTTTTGGAATTGATGACATTTTTGCTGACAGTCGCCATCTGACTGGGGAAAAACTTCTGGGTGATCAGCTCCTCCCAGTCCATCACCAGTTTGGTGTCGGTGCCGTACATGTTGTTGATGCGGCCACCGCCGATCACAAAATTGATGTTGTCTCCCAGGATTGAGCTGTAGTTGGTGTTGAGGATCGCCGGCATCACCTTGGCGAGTGCGGGCGATTCCAACGCGAGACCGATGAGTTCGAACGCCGGCATGCGGATTACCCCTGCTGGTCGATGCTGAGAACGGGGCGCTGGGTAACCTGCTGCGCCTCCTGATTGGCGATGAACATGCTCTCCGCGTGGATATGCACCACCGCTGCGTCGCTCTCGTCTGACATGAAGATCTGGTGGAAATTCTTCGACGGGTCGCCACCTTGGGTCAGGCTTTTCCATCCCGCTATGTATTGGTTGGAGGGCAGCGCGTAGGGCGGCATGTTGGTGGAGTTGTAGACGCTGCCCACGATAATGGGCCGGTCCGGGTCGCCGTTCTCAAAGGCCACCACCACCTCATGGCCCACCCTCGGCCAGAAGCAGGCACCCCAGCCGTTACCCGCCCAAGACTGCGCCACGCGGATCCAGCAGGAGGTGGCGCTGTTGTCCCGATCCCACCAGAACCGGACCTGCACCCGTCCGTACTTGTCGATGAACATCTCGTTGCCTTGCGGCCCGATGACGATGCCGGTGAGCACCCCCGCGATGGCCGGCCTTGGCAGCAGTGGCCAGATGGCCTGGCGCACCGACAGCGGGGCGCATTCCGCCTGGACATCCGCCTTCAAGACGGATGGTTCGCCGGCCCAGAACCTGCCTTCCACCTCCACGGTGTGCTCAGCCGCCACCACCAGCCATTCGCCGTCCTGGTTGGGATGGCCTGTCAAGCGGAAGGAGTGGCCGGGGGTGAGCTGGCAGCAGTTGCCCTTGGCAAAGGCACGCACCGAACCGGCGGCGGCGGCCCGGGCTCCCACTTCTGACTGGCTTGGCTGGGTGGGGGAGATATTGGTGATCGCATTTGGGTTGTCGCCGCCCGAGGGGGTGACGCTGTCGAAGAAGCGCGAGGCCGACAATTCGTCCTGCTGCCAGGGCGCGATGCCCTGGACGGTGTTCAGGTTGAGGGTGCCCGCCTGGACCGCCACGGGCAAGGGGCAGGTCGATTGCAGCTCCTGGTTGAAGATCTGGTACTGGCTGCCGACCACCTGCACACCTGCCGGGCAGACCTTTTGGCCCAGCCGCCACGAGGTGATGACCACGCCATCGGCGGTTCCCCCGGATTGAGGTTTGTAGGCCACCGTGCCGAGGGACGCCGAGGTGATGCTAGTGTTGTCGGTCAGTGTGATGCAGTGGTTGGAGGTGGTGTGCGACCAAAAATAGGTGACACCCGATTCAGAGCAAAGCCGTCGCAAAAACTGCAGGTCGGTCTCCCGGTACTGGGTACAGTAGACCCGCTCGGGAAGCGGCGTGACCAGGTTTTGGGTCTGCCAGCCGTCGGGCGTGTTCAAGGGATCGAGCAGCGCCTTGAAGATCTGGTTGGCCGCCTGGCCCTGGAAGACCCGCGACCGCTTCACCAGTTCTAAAAGGGCGATCCGGGGCCTGAGCACCATGGTGTACCGGTCGAAGAGAGAGTCGCCATCTTCTTGCCAGAATTCCCAGATGACTCCGTGGTAGGCCCGCTGGACGCCCCCCGGCAGCGTGAGTTGCACCGCGGCGAATGCGCCCACCAGGGAAGAAATGTTGATCTGCGTGCCCGTTTGGGCGACCAGGCTCACCGTGAAACAATAAGTGTCGCCCATCTCTTCGCGGCCTGAAAGCCGTGTGGCGAGCAGCGTGCCCTCGGGCAGGGGAGTGAACACCTGCAAGGGGGAGTTATTTTGGGAGAATGTCGCCAATGTTTGTCCTCCGACCATCGCCGGATGGAACCTGGAACCTGGAACCAGGAAACAGCCGTCAGGGCACCAGCACCGTGACTGCCCCCGGGCCGATCACGGTGCCGCCGTGCGCGCAGGTGCTGGTGATGCGGGTCACCGGGCGGTTGAGAGCCAGCACGGTCGGGCTGCCCACCAGCACCGTGTCGGGAGGGCCCACGCAAACCAGCATGTCACCCATCACGGAGACAGGCAAACCCATCGCCAGCACGGTGGGCGCGCCGGGACCGGTGATAGGTCCGCCCACATGGGGCACCGGCCCCGTCGTCATGGGGCACACATGCATGTCGGTCAGGCGGCAAACGGGGAATGGCATGGCTGGTTATCCCTGGGTGGTGGATGGCCTCACTCGGCCTGGGTGCTCTCGACGGTGATCTCGTACAGTTGGCCGTCCTTGCCGGCGCCCAGTCGGACCTTGCCCACCGTGCCGCCCTCGGCGACCGTGGTGAGCAAACGCCTGGAGATCTCCGGCAGCAGCGTGGTGTTGATGATCTTGTCCACGATGCGGGCGCCCGACTCGGCCTCGTTGCAGCGGCCGAGGATCGCCTTCACCACCGCCTCATCGTATTCGAACGCGGCGCGGTACGACTCCTTCAGGCGGTCGGCCACCTTGCCCAGCTTCAGGCCGATGATCTTCCGCAGCACCTCCTCGGCCAGCGGGAAGTAGGGCACCACGGTGATGCGGCCCAAAAAGGCGTCTTTGAACGACTTCAGCAGCTCCGGACGGATCGCGTCCCGCAGCGCGTTGGAGTCGGGACGGGTGTCCGGGTCGGCGCAGAGCTTCAGGATCAGGTCGGTGCCGGCGTTGCTCGTCAGCAGGATGATGGTGTTCTTGAAGTCGGTCTCCAGACCCTTCTCATCCGTCAGGCTGCCCTTGTCGAAGACCTGGAAGAACAGGTCGTGCACGGCGGGGTTCGCCTTCTCGATCTCGTCCAGCAGCACCAGGCTGGAGGGCTTGCGGCGCACGGCCTCGGTGAGGACGCCGCCCTTGCCGTAGCCCACCAGGCCCGGGGCGGGACCGGTGAGGCGCGAGACCATCATGTCGGACTTGTACTCCGACATATTGATGACGGTGATGCTGTTCTCGCCCCCGAACATCAACTCGGCCAAGGCTAGAGCCGTCTCGGTCTTGCCGGTGCCGGAGGGGCCCACCAGCATGAACACGCCGATCGGCAGCCTGGGGTCGCTGAGGCCGGCGCGGTTGGTCTGGATCCGCTCGGCCAGGATGTCCATCGCGTGGTCCTGGCCCACCACCCGCTTCTTCAGCGTCTCGGCCAAGTGCAGCACATTCTCCACCTCGTTGCGCACCATCTTCCCCAGCGGGATGCCGGTCCACCCGGAGATGACATCCGCCACCACCGAGTTGTCGACGAAGGGGTGCACCAAAGGTGTCTCGCCTTGCACCTGGTGCAGGTCGGCCGACAGGGCCTGCAGGTCGGCGCGGGCCTTGGCGGGGTCGGCCGGTTGGGCGGCGGTGGCGCCTGAGGCTTCTTCCTTGGCCTTGGGACCGGCCACCGGGGCCAGCTCGTCGGCCAGTTTCTCCACCTTGCCGGCCAGCACTTTCTCCTTTTCCCACTGGGCCGCCAGCTCCTCGCCGCGCTTGATTTCCCGGGCCAGACGCTCCTCGATCTCGGCGAGCTGCGCCTTGTGGGCGATGCCAAGGTTTTCCTCGCGCTCGAGCGACGCCTTGGCCACCTTCAGCTTGTCCACCTCGCGGCGGGAGTCTTCCAGCGCCGCCGGGGTGGTGGACTGGCTCAGCGCCACCCGGGCGCAGGCGGTGTCGAGCAGGCTGATGCCCTTGTCTGGCAACTGGCGGTCGGGGATGTACCGCTGCGACAGGCGGACGGCTTCCACCACCGCGTCGTCGAGGATGCGCACCTTGTGGTGCTTCTCCAGCGAGGGCACCACGCCCCGCAGCATGGCCACCGCCTTGTCGCGGTCCGGCTCGTCCACCTTGACCAGTTGGAAGCGCCGCTTCAGGGCGGGGTCGTCCTCAAACGATTTCTTGTATTCGTCGAAGGTGGTGGCGGCCACCGTGCGCAGCTCGCCGCGCGCCAGGGCGGGTTTCAGCAGGTTGGCCGCATCACCGGCCCCGGCAGCGCCGCCTGCGCCGATGAGGGTGTGGGCCTCGTCGATGAACAGGATGATCGGCGTGGCCGAACCCTGCACCTCCTGGATCACCGACTTGAGCCGGTTCTCGAACTCGCCCTTCACGCCCGCGCCGGCCTGGAGAAGGCCCAGGTCAAGGCTGCGCAGGCTCACTCCGCGCAGCGGCTCGGGCACATCACCCGCCGCGATGCGCAGCGCGAAGCCCTCCACCACCGCTGTCTTGCCGACGCCGGCCTCGCCCGCGAGGATCGGATTGTTTTGCCGCCGACGCGTCAGGATGTCGATCACCTGGCGGATCTCGAAGTCGCGGCCGATCACCGGATCGATCTTGCCCTCACGCGCCCGGGCGGTGAGGTCCTGCGTGAACTGGTCGAGGCTGGGAGTCTTGGAGGAGCCCGCCACGGGCTTGCCATCCGGGCCCGCCGCGGCAGACGCTGAACCAGACGCGACCTGGGCCGGGGTCCCGGGGTCTTCCTTGCTGTGGGCCAGCAGCGTGGCCAGGTCGGCCGAGAGCTTCTCAGAGGAGATTTTGTTCAGCTCGGGGCTGTTGTTGCGGATGCGCAGGGACAGGTCGCGGTCAGACAGCAGTGCCGCCAGCAGATGACCGCTGCGGATCCGCCCGGCACCCATGTCGATGGTCGCAAGCAACCAGGATTGCCGGATCATCTCGGCGATATCGGGCGAGAGCTGCGGTGCCCGGCCGTTGCCGGTCTTGAAGCCCTCCATCGCCCGGGTCAGCTCGCCACGGACCCTGCCCTTGTCGATGTCGTAATGGCGGAGGATGACGCTGAGGTCGGATTCGGCCACATCCAGCAGCTTCAGCAGCCAGTGCTCCATTTCCACATTGAAATTGGTCTTGGAGAGACAGAGCCCCGCCGCCCCTTCGAGGGATTTCAGGCAGGTCTCGTTCAGCTTGTCGGTGAGAGCCCTCAGGTTGTTGCCGGCCATGTTTCTTTACCTCTTGGATAAGCTCAATCTACAAAAAACAGCAGCCTGTTTCAGGCGGCGTGGACACTGCTGAACGAAAGGTCCCCAAGGACCCTCTCCGGCTTTTCCCGGCACAGCCAGACCGACTGGCCGAGGACCGGGGCCCGCGGGCCCGCCGACAGGACAGGTTCAGGCACCGCTTTTCCGGGAACCAGCACCCGTAATTCGAAGTCGAACCCGCCACGGACATGCAGCCGGACCAAGTCAAACAAGGTTCTCAGCAGCGGGGAGGGAACCGGTTGCCCCCGGTGCCGCGCCGCCGACAGGAACTGGTTGAAAAGGGGCTCATCGACCGGGCCGATGTGGACGCGGAAATGGTTCTGGGCGTCGACCACCGATTGCCCGCACAAGGCTCCTTGGCCCAGGAAGCAAGCAGGGTCTTCCGACTCACCCGGGACCGGCTGGGCCAGCCGGGTCTGGGCCTCGGCTGGCAACCGCAACACCCTCGGGGCGAACTGCTCGATCTCCACCGGGACCCGCAGGTAATCCGCCAACAGCGCCCGGAGCGACTCCGCGGTGCGCACCTGGCGGCCCAGTCCGCCCCCGTGCAGGATGAGGAACCGGTCGTCGAACGGGTAAAATGGTGCCGACCCCGCGCGCTGGGCGTCCAGTTCGCCAGCCGCTTCCTCGGTCAGGCCCTCGGTCCATTGCTCCGGCAACCGGCCGATCCTGGCCCGCAGCGGGAGCTGGCCCATGCCGATCAGCGACAGGTTCGCCTCAGTGAACGGGTCGAAACCACCGGGCCTGAAGTTGATGCCCGCCACCATCAGCGCCGACGGGCGGTACTTCGTGGAGGTGCGGTAGAACAGGGAGGTCATCCGGTGGTTGAACAGGTTCAGCCAGCCCTTGAATGAATCGCGCTCCGGGTTGTCCTTCTGCCGTTCCAGATCGAGGATGGCCAGGGTGTAGTGGTTGGGCAGTACCCCGCTGGGCCCCTGCAGGCCGATGAAGTTCACCTCCATCTCCGGGGAGGAAAAACCGGTCCAGGCGGGCCGGTCCGAGGGCAGGGTGTTGCCTGACCCGCGGATTTCCTGGATCTGGCTGGCCGGGAAGGTGAGGGTGTTGCGGGCGGCGAACCGGACCGACTCCCTGGAAAGCGGACCACCCAAGCCCGGCTCGACCACATCCTCCTGGAACCGTCCCAGCAGGTGGACCGCCTGGAAGAAATCAAACTCCCACGGGCTTTGGCGCAGCCTGGTCAGCAGTCTGGAGGACTCGCAATCCGGCCGTACCCTGGGAAGCCATTCCTGGTTCGTCTGGGTGGACGGGTCGGTTTTGATCTTGAAGCCGTTCACAGCAACGAGATCTCCCCGACCCGGGGAGCCCAGGTCTTGACGGGAAGGTCGGCCCGGTTTTCCCGCAGGGTCAGCCGGGTGAAGCTGTTGACCGAGGCGTAGAGCGGCAGGAACCGCTCGAGCACCGTCGCGAACAGGAAGGAGCCGATGCCGCTGAACTTTTCCCTATCGAGCACCAGCTCCAGGTCCATGCCGCGCACAATTGGGCCACCCAGGGCCCGCGAGAGCCTGGCCGTGGACGGCTTGCAGGAGAACGCCACCAGCCCCTCGCAGGCAAGCCGGTTGGTGGCCGCGCCCTCGGCCGACCCGTGCGCCTGGCGTGTCGGGTCGTAGAGGCTCAAAATCTCACGCAGGGCCTCGCCTCCCCGATCCGGTTCCGAAAGTGGCAGATGGTTCAGGTTGAGTTGGGAGACCAGCCGCCAGTAGGCGTCACGGCGCAGGGCGCGGCGCAGGGGCAGCGAGGGTGGGCGGAGCACGGTGATCCGCGACACGGGGGCCGCCGCCTCCAGGTCGAACCGGATCCTTTCACCCAGCTTCTGCAGGTGTTCGGGCAACTGCCGGTTGGTGCAGAGCGTCTTCACCACCAGCACCTTGTCATCCGCGACCGACTCGCGGAAATCCAGGTCGACCAGGCGCAGGAAGACATCGGTGCCGGGGTCGTCGGCGCGGGCGGCGGGCTGCCGCGCGACATGCCAGAGGGCCCGCCGCGAGGCCGGGCTCGCTCCACGGTTGAACGAGTAGAAGGGCTGGTACACCTTGGCGGTTTCGCGGGTGCCAGCGGTGCCCTCCACCGACTCCACCGACCAGACTTCCATGCCGTCGGGGTGGGTCACATCGGGGACGATCTTGTATTGCGACCGCGTGCGGTCTACCACGATCGGCTCGGCCGTGCGGGGAAAGAGATTGACCACCGGGGTGCAACCGAGCCGGAAGGTGCCTGCGTCCACGCCCTGCTCCAGCATGGTGGACGACTTCGAGAGGAAGAAATACAGATCCAGGCCGCGGTCGGCCGGGGCCAGCGCGGACCACTCCTCGAACCGGTCCAGGCGGAAGAAATGAAACTTGGAAGGGCAGGCGAAGAACTCGCTGAGGAGCCGGTAACCCGAAGGGCTTGAAGCCGGGTAAGGCAGAATGGCCTCCTCGGGGTCGAGGCCCGCGGGGGAGACAGGCGGCTTGCCAGGCCAGAGGACTGGGGCCGGTTTGGATCCCCCCGCCGGCGAGACCGCGAAGGCGAAGGCGTCGTTGAGGATCGACTCGTACAGCAGGGGCGCCAACTGGCTGTCGGAGTTGATGAAAAGCCGCAACGACTCGAGCGGTAGCCCGCGAATCCGCTGGGTGCCTGTGGATTCGATCCGGATGCGGATGGCCGCCCCGGTCCCCCGCGGTGCGTTCAACGACTGCACAAAGGGTGGCACCAGGCACTGCGCCTCGGTGACCCTTAGCGGGCAAAGGTCGAGGTTGAAGCAGGTGCGAAACCGGCAGGCCAGCCCGTCCACAGGCTGGGTGCGCAGCATGGTTCCCCGCGGCAGCCGGAACACCCCGGAGGAGGCGGAGCGGGTGTGGTCGTGGTCCAGTTGCAGGATGGCGATGGAGGGCACCGGCGACAGGAAATGCGGGTAAAGCTGGTGCAGGATCCCGTCGGTGAGTTCCGGGAACTCGTCGTCCAGCCGATGCTGGATGCGGGCGGCGATCAGCGCCACGCCCTCCAGCAGCCGTTCCACATGGGGATCGGCGCTGCGGTTCGCCTCAAGCAGCAAACGGCCGGCGGTGGAAGGGTACCTCACTGCGAATTCCTGCGACATCTGCCGCAGGAATGACAATTCCCTCTCGTAGAAGGGGTAGAGCTCGCGGCTCATCTCAGGCTGGTCTCCTCGATGCGGGACTGGCCTGTGGCGAATTCCAGCAATGTCTCGAAAACTACTTCCGGCGCGGGGTCCAGGCGCAGCCGCCCCTCGATGCGGAAATTGACGGTGCCATGCTTGGTGTCCTTGGTGTCACCCACCAGCACCGCCTTGATGTTGGACAGCCTTGGCTCATACTGTCCGATGATCTTTTCCAGCACCCGCCCGATTTTCTGCCTGTCCTCAGGCGAGGAGGCCCGCATGCTGACCATTTCCGGCATCCCGAACCGGTAGACGGAACCCGCCAGCAGCGGGAACTCGTCAATGGTGCGGTCCTGGTTCTGCCGGGTGTTCAGCAAATCCTCCACATCCCTTCGCACGGAGGCCACCAGGTCCTCCACCGAAAACCCGGGCCTGGCCTGGGTTCCCAGCGAGGATGGGTCGATGATCCGGTCGAGGACCGATGGCATCATCCCGATCTTGCGAAGGTCGCCACTGTCCATCAGGCTGTCACCCTACCGTGATAAAACCACCCGCTCATTTACCGAAGGAGAGTTCCCGCACATCCGAAAGATTCTCCTCGCCCTCGCCGGCAAGATAAACCCTGGGGCCATATCCGCGGAGAATCCCGGGCTGGTCGGCGTGGGCCGGCATCCAGTCCCGCTCCCTGCCCAGACGGACGGTCTCCAATCCGTGCACCGAGCTGCCCGCGTAAAGTGCCGGCAGGAAAACCGCGCCGGTTGACCCGTCGTCCAGGGACAGGTTGGCGGGCATCCACAGGATGTCCCGCGGGAATCGCGGGGGATTGGTGGAGAGTTGGGTGATGTTTCGGAACGGAACCCAGTAATAACGGCCTTTCGCGAAAATCTCCAGCACCCCGGCGAACAGGTCATCGGCGTCGCGCCACAGGGTGAACGGTTTGCCGTTTACCTGGCCCTGCAGGTCCTCGCCCGAGCCGTTGGCCTCACCCAGCAGCCTGGCGAACTCCCCGGAGTCGCCAGTCGCGAGCGCCTTGAAG
>Ga0222712_10002218_pt1 | contig 22625 bp, 26 predicted proteins | sample C33_657DmetaG_FD_165043 | JGI IMG/M metagenome (GOLD analysis project Ga0222712, IMG submission 165043) | Estuarine water microbial communities from San Francisco Bay, California, United States - C33_657D | ecosystem: Environmental > Aquatic > Marine > Unclassified | place: USA: California... | reverse complement strand
TATATGTCCAGTATGTTCCAATGGAATAGGAACAAAATCTGCCGGTGGCGGTGCTACAACTCTTGCTCTACCCATATTATTTCTTTCCTATCACCATAAAGCGGTCGAAATTAACCTTACCATCCCAAGACCAATATGATTGTTCAATCTGGCCATCATACATGACTGTATTTATGCCGACATTTTCAATGTGTTCTTCGATTGTAGGAACACAGTTTATGCCATACATTTCTTTGAATACATTTGATGATTGACATGCAAAGATACAATCCTTGTTTGCGGTCGTCAAGTTCTTTAGCGGATACATTGCCTCGCATGAAATCGAAATTACAACATCCGTGTTTAGTGCATTGATATCATGATATGCGAACGGAACATCCCAATTTAGGTGATTTAATTCTATTCCTTGCTCAGAATAATAACTATTAAATACTTTGGAGAGTTCAAGTGCGTCATTATCTATATCAATGAGATTGATTTTCTTGACGTTTAAGTTTTCGCATACCAATGGAACTAGAGGAAATCCTAACCATGAGTTTAGAATTGTAATATCCAGTTTCTCGTCTCCCTTAATATTTTTCTGTAACTCTTCTACCAACCAGATAGAAGCGTCCATTGTATTGGGATTTAAAGACTTGCGAAAGTCCTCATGTTTGTGAGGCATTTCATGATTGATCTTTTCGAGGCCAAGGCCCCAGTTGCGATAACTGTTCAAATAATTATAACTTAACATCTTCAGGTCTTTCCATTGAATCATATAAACGAATGATAGGCTCTTTTCGAATTACTCTTTCACTGACATCATCTGGCCACATATAGCCATAGTTGTAGCTGTAAACCCAGCCTTCTGGGAAAAAATCAATTTTTAATAAGCGGTCTCGTTGATGGCCAAAGAGATTGTCTAGGCCGCGGTAGTAAAAGAACATCTGGTCTGGATAATCCTTGACAAACTTTGTAATCTTTTCAACATCTAAATTATCATTCCATCGCAATACGCTGGAATTTAAATCGGTAAATTTTCTTGGGATTTCTTTAGTATCAATTCGCATCTGTTCAATATCGTGCCATGCAGTCTTAACAAATGTAAGAGAATCTCCGCAGCTATGATTGATAATTGGGTCTATACTATGCTGAATAAAAATATCCAAGTCAAGGAATAGTTTCTCTCCGGTGTGCGGTACTACATTTCGGTCAAACAAATATAGTTTGTTCCACCATTTTTCATAGTAATTTCTTTCTGGAAATGGAATAACTTCAATCTCAGATGAGAGAGAAGTTGGGTCTTCGGTAAGACAATAAAATTTAAATTCTTGTTCCGTATATTTTTCACATTGTTCCAGAATTTTATTTACATATTCTGGCCCATATTTTGTTCCCCACTTAACTGTGTAGATATTAATCATTAAACATTCCAATGTTCTAGGAGGTCAGGGTCAACTAGTGATTCCTGTTTCACTTTGCCACGGTTATTGTCCTGAAACGGAAGTAAGTCCACATTGAAGACACATAATATACAGTCTTTTCTATATATGCCTACTTGCAAATCGCACTGTGCCCAATCTCTACCTCTGTTATATGAATATGCAAATGTGCTTGGGAAATGTTTCCACAAGGGAGTGTTACTAAAGTCACCCCAACGCCAACTATGGTAGTTGTCTGTTCCGTCGGTGAATGTGAACCAAATACGTTCTTGGTGTTCTAGAATATCTTGCCAGATACATTCGGTCTGATCATCTGACCATACCATGCAACTGCCATTGGTATATGCACCATGTGACAACTTAAAGTTACGAGACTTCATTGGTCGAGGGTCTTGCCACCACGAACGTAACTTGGTAGGATTCTCTAAGTCATAGGTGATGATTGGCGACAAATCATTTTGAATGATAACATCAAGGTCGAAAAAGACAAACCTTCCAGTGGGTTTATCGTCTGCGAAGTTGTGTGTATTGAAGATAAACGTCTTCGGTCTGTCCCAACAACGTGCCATGCCGTATTTGAAATCCTCAGTTCCGAACCAGTATTTAGGGTGTATATCTGGGATATCTGGAAAGTCAATAACTTTAATTTCAACATCAAATCCATCACTGTTATCTGTATAGCAATAGAAGTGAAACTCAAAATTATCTGGGGTATGTTTTTTTGCCATCCGATAAAGTCGATTGACAAACTCGGCATCATATTTTGTGCCCCATTTACAACAAATATAGTTTACTCGCATTTCCATAATCCAATAATATTTTCGTCACTACATTCAGATAGTTCAACATGCTCTGTTGTAGATGGATGCGGAACATTGTCTGTATTGAATAGGCATATCTTAGCGTCTTCTCTAAACTTGAAACGTTCTGTGTCTTCTGGATAATATCTACCTCTGTTCCAAGAGTATATCCAACTTTCTGGAATGTTTTTCCAAAATTCTCTTTGGCGCCAATAATGATAGTTGTCGCTACCCTTGAAAAATGTTTTGAAAACGATTTCAGCATTTTCATAAACATCATAATATATATGCTGGCATTGCCCATATGACCACAACATCATACTAGAGTTGAAGAACGTGCCCCGAGTTTCGATGAAGAACCTATCGTCTATTTGATTCTCTGGTTGCCACAAACAATGAATTATTCGGGGCTTCTCTGCTAAGGTATCAATCTCATCGATGTTACTTTGAATTACTACATCCAAATCTAAGTAACAGAACTTATCTTCGGGTTCGCAATCTAGCCATTCTTCTGAATTAAAGACTAAAAACTTGGCTCTATCAAAACAGAATGCTTCTTTTCCGAAGTAGTATTTTGGATGTAGTAAATCATCGTCTGGAATAGGATGAACTTCACATTCTAGGTCAGTTGCATCATCTGTATAACAAATAAATCTAAACTCACCGGTGTAATTCTTCTTTACCATGTGGTACAGATTATTCACATACTCAGATGAGTATTTGTCACCCCATTTTATTGTTAGAAAGTTCATCATATTTTTTATCATATCCTGGATAATAATCTAAACCATTTAATAGACATACAGTATACTCTGGTCTATATCTATCTACAACTCGCTTCTCTGGATCGTAATAGTCTGCCCCATAAAGAAACGAATAGAACTCCCCCTTGGGAAACCACTTAAAGTCGAACTTTTCATGCCACAAAAATCTATCGTCACCCCAATATTTAATCATATAGTAATCAGCATCTTTTTCAAAGTGTTCCCATATTGCCTTTGCTTTTGGACTACCAGAACGCCACAGAACAGCACTTGAATTATAATTACTAAGATATTGTTCGCTATATGAACGCGCCTCTTTGTCAACCCAACTTATGTCCTTCCAATATGTATAGCATATTGTGGGGCATTCGTCAAGATAATTCCATAGATTATCGATATCTTTTTGTATTCGGATATCAAGGTCAAAGTATAGAACATCACCCAAGCCCTCTAGACTATACATCCATATTTTAATGAATGTGCCATCGACATCTTTTGGGAGGGGAATTACTTTTACTCTGGGATCCAAGTCTGTATCATCTGTGATACAGGCGTAATTATACTTACCACCAGTGGTTTCTATAATTCTGTCAACATCTTTTTTTGAGTATTTTGTGCCATATTTTAGCATCAATATAGTTTTCATAGAACACCTAGGATTATAAATAAGTTCGAAAGATTAATAAGGGTTTTCATGGCACAGGTTCAAAATATTTATATTGATCAGGGAACTACATTTAGTCTGACTATTGGCGTCAACGATCAATTTGGAGACCCAAAAGACTTATCGGACTACGAGGCCGCGTCTCAAATGCGTAAGTCTTATTATACAAATACTGCAATAGATTTTACCGCAGAAATTTCTTCTCCTCTTGATGGCGAAGTTACCATATCTCTAACCGCAGAAGAAACCTCGGCAATTAAAGCTGGCAGATATGTTTACGATATTGAAATAGTTAGTGCCGAAGAAACTCTTAGAGTTTTAGAAGGCATAGTAGTCGTTAATCCGGAGGTAACAAAATAATGGCTATAAAAGTTACGGTACCGAATAGTAAAACTATAAATACAAATATCATTAGTAGAAAGGTAGCAGGTACAGTAGAAACACTGGCAAACGTTGATGCTGCTGGTCTACAAGATGGATATACTCTGATTTATAATTCTGAAACTAAAAAATGGGAAGCAGTTAATCCTGCCACAAGTGTTAGCTTAGATGCAATAGACGGTGGAACATACTAATAATAACTCCAAATAAAGGAAAAGTGTAAATGTCAACAATTATTCAAATTAAAAGAAGTGCTGGCTCAGCCGCGCCATCAGCAAGCGATCTATTAGTCGGTGAAATGGCATATGCGCAAGATGCTGCCGCAAATGGTGCATCTGGTGTTCTATATATCGAATCCGTAAACTCTTCGGGCGCCGCATCAATCGACGCAATCGGTGGTAAGAAATATACCGCTGCCGTTGATGGTGCTACGAATGCAAATACTGCTTCAACAATCGTAAAGCGTGATGCATCCGGCAACTTTGCTGCTGGTACAGTCACTGCCGACCTCGTTGGTGATGTAACTGGTACTGTTTCAAGCATTGCTAATCACGACACAGATGCTCTTGACGAAGGTTCAAGCAACCTTTATTTCACAACTGCAAGAGCAAGAAATGCAATCAGCGCAACTGGCGATATCTCGTATGATCCAGAAACTGGTGTAATTTCGTATAACGATGCGAACATGACAATTTCTCAGTTTGACACTGACGATCTTGCCGAAGGTGCTAATAACCTTTACTTCACAACTGCCCGCGTTGATGGTCACCTTTCGGGTGGCACAGGCGTTTCTTACTCAAACGGCGAGATCAGCATTGGTCAAGACGTTGGAACAACCGCAAACGTTACGTTCAATTCAGTTAATGCTGACCTTACTGGTGATGTAACTGGTACTGTTTCGTCGCTTTCGAACCACAATACTGGCGCTCTTGCTGAAGGTTCGAACCTATACTTCACAACTGCCCGTGTAGAAGACGCGGTTGACGGTTATGTATCAGGCGGCGTAGGTCTATCTTATGCTAACGGAACTATCGATCTTGACAACACAGCGGTAACTGCTGGTTCGTATGGTTCAGGTTCTGCAATCCCAACCTTCACAGTTGACGCACAAGGCCGTCTAACTGCCGCTGGCGAAGTATCTGTTTCGACCGATCTGTCGGTTGCTGGTGATACTGGTACTGACTCAATCAATCTTCTCGAAGAAACACTAACTTTCTCGGGCGGAACAGGTGTTGCTACTTCTGTATCAAACGGCGAAGTAACAATCGCAATCGGTCAGGACGTTTCGACAACTGCCGACGTTACCTTCAATGATGTTACTGTAAATGGTACATTGAATTCGGATGACCTTACTGCCACTAACGTTACAATTGCTGGTAACCTAACTGTTGCTGGTACAACAACTACTGTTAACTCAACAACAATCTCGGTTACTGACCCACTGATTGCTGTTGGTAACGACAATACTGCAACCGACGCAGTTGACCTTGGTTTCTTCGGTACATACCACAATGGCGCTGATAAGTATGCCGGTATGTTCCGCGATGCATCGGACGGCAAGTTCCGTCTGTTCTCGGATCTTGAAACTGCTCCGACAACAACTGTCAACGTAAGTGGCACTGGCTACTCGGTTGCTTCACTTGTTGCCAACCTCGAAGGTTCGCTATCAGGTGGTACAGTTTCCGGTCTTTCGGCAGCTATCGCAGTTGCTGATGGTGGTACTGGCGCTGGAACGTTCACTGCAAACGGTGTTCTATTCGGTAACGGCACAGGTGCTCTTCAAGCAACCGCTGTTGGTTCCTCCGGTCAAGTTCTGATCTCAGGTGGTTCAGGTAATGCACCTTCGTTCGGTAACATCGACGGTGGTACATACTAATATATAATAACGGGGGAGAGACTTTCTCTCCCCCACCTTTTTGGAGTTAGATTATGGATCAGACTAAGTTTATCAATTCGTATATTAATAATTTGGCAGAACAACTTAAAGCTATGACGCTTGATAATATTATGCTCAAGACCCAGTTAGCAATTGCCAATGAAACTATTGCCGAACAACAGGCAAAAATTACAGAATTAGAGCAGGCATCACCTGCAAAGATGGCAAAAGAAAGCTGGGACGAAGGATCTTTTACGAAAGAAGAATAGGACCCAGTAGATGTCAACAGTAGTTCAAATTAAAAGAAGCGAAGCGACTGGAGCTGAACCAGCTGCTGAGGACCTAGCAGTAGGCGAACTTGCCATCAATATGGCAGATAAAAAGATTTTCTCAAAGAAGACCGATGGTACAGTGGTAACACTGGGTGGCGTAGAAGTAAACGATGGAACGGACACAGTTAATGTTGCTACGATCTCGTTTGCAGACACAATCTTCGGAGACTTTCAGGTAGATACCGCAAGCACACCGGGTGTTGCTGTTGTGCGCCTCAATCAAAACGCCGACTTAGATTACGGGCTAATTACAGATGATGTTTTGGCATATAACTCAATCGATTACGGGAGTCTATAATCATGGCCGCTAGAGTTAAGCTAAGAAGAGGTAGTTCCTTACAACATCAATCGTTTATTGGTTCAGAAGCGGAACTTACTGTAGACACAACCAATTGGTCAGTTAGAGTCCACGATGGTTCTACTACTGGCGGCCACGAATTGATGAAGAATTCGTTGGAAAATATACAAGACGGTGCCATTCTAGATGGTGGAACATACAACTAAATAGAGTGGGATTAGGAGATACAAATGGCAACGATTTTACAACTTAGAAGAGGTACTTCCACACAACACTCGACATTTACGGGTGCTAACGGAGAAGTTACAGTAGATACTACAAAAAACACCATCGTCGTTCATGATGGTGAAACTGCTGGCGGTAGTCCTCTTGCAACAGAAGAATTTGTAACAACAAATCTTCAATCGGCAGATTCTTTGGGAGAACTTTCTGGTACAACAGATGATATTACAGAAGGGTCTACTAATAAATTCTTCTCGAATACTCTTGCTCGTGGAGCATTTTCAGCTGGTACTGGTATTTCTATCACTGACGGTGCCATTTCTACTTCAATTACTCAATACACAGATGCACTAGCAAGAGCATCGGTCACTGTAACCGATGCAGGTGGCGACGGTTCGCTATCATATAACAATTCCACTGGCGTATTTACCTTTACTGGTCCAAGTGCAACCGATGTTCGCGCACATTTCAGCGCCGGAACTGGCATCGCTCTTACCAATGGTTCAATTGCAGTAGACTCAACTATCGCAACTAAAACCTACGCCGACAACGCAGCAACAACCGCAGTTGCCAACGTAATTGATACTGCACCAGAAGCGTTGAACACATTAAATGAACTTGCTGCGGCACTGGGTGACGATGCAAACTTCTCGACAACGATTACTACCAGCATTGGTACTAAGCTAAATTCTTCCGCCGTTAGTGCTTTTGGTTTAACTCTTGTTGATGATGCCGATGCCGCAACCGCTAGAACTACATTAGGTCTAGGCACGGCTGCAACTACGGCTGCAACTGCTTATGCTACCGCTGCGCAGGGAACAAAGGCGGATGCTGCACTGCCGTCGGCAGACTTTAATAGCACTTTCGACACAAGATTAGGTCTAAAGTCTACTACAAATCTCACCGAAGGAACAAATCTATACTTCACGAATGCTCGTGCAAGAGATGCAGTGAGTGCTTCTGGCGACCTTTCATATAATAGCACAACTGGTGCATTTAGTTTCACACAGAATAAAACATGGGGCGCACTAACAGGTACTCCTACCACTATCGCTGGGTATGGTATCACAGATGCTTATACTAAGACGCAAGTTGATAGTGCAATCACAACAGCAATTGCTACAAAAGATAACAGTGATGAAATCACAGAAGGTTCAACTAACCTTTACTTCACAACTGCTCGTGCAAGAGGTGCAATTTCTGCTGGAACTGGTATCTCTATCACTGATGGTGCTATATCAACAACAGTCACCCAGTATACTGACTCGGCTGCTAGAACAGCAATTTCTGTCACGGATTCCGGGGGCGACGGTTCACTAACATACAACAATACTACTGGTGTCATCACTTACGTGGGACCGAGTGCATCCGATGTTCGCGCACACTTTAGTGCTGGTACAGGTATTGCTCTTACCAATGGTTCAATTGCAGTAGACTCAACTATTGCTACCAAAACTTATGCAGATAATGCGGCGACCACTGCGGTTGCTAATGTAATTGATACTGCACCCGAAGCATTAAACACGTTGAACGAACTTGCCGCAGCACTGGGTGATGATGCAAACTTTGCAACAACAGTCACTACAAGCATTGGTACTAAGTTAGATTCTTCTGCGGTAAGCGCATTTGGCCTAACTCTTGTTGACGATGCTAACGCTGCGGCCGCAAGAACAACACTTGGTCTAGGTACGGCAGCAACTACGTCTGCTTCTGCTTATGCTACTGCCGCTCAGGGAGCTACCGCAGACGCTGCATTCCCCGCGGCAGATTTCAATAGCACTTTCGACACAAGACTTGGCACCAAGTCAACAACAAACCTCACTGAGGGTACAAACCTCTATTTCACGAATGCTCGTGCAAGAGGTGCAGTGAGTGCTTCTGGCGATTTAAGCTATAATAGCACAACCGGTGCATTTAGTTTCACTCAGGACAAAGCATTTAGTTCGCTGACAGGAACTCCTACAACTCTTACGGGTTATGGTATTACAAATGCCTACACCAAAACAGAAGTTGACAGCGCGATTACAACTGCGATTGCTACCAAAGATAACAGTGATGAGATTACAGAAGGTTCGACCAATCTGTATTTCACAACTGCTAGAGCAAGAAGTGCGATCAGCGCAGGAACTGGCATCTCTATTACAAACGGTGCAATTTCTACCACGATTACTCAATACACAGATGCACTAGCAAGAGCGGCTGTTTCAGTAACTGACTCTGGCGGCGATGGTTCACTGGCATATAATAGCATAACTGGTGTAATTACCTACACAGGACCTAGTGCGACGGATGTCCGTGCCCACTTTAGTGCTGGTACTGGTATTACAATCACCAATGGTGCAGTGGCAGTTGATTCGACTATTGCTACAAAAACTTATGCAGACAATGCAGCAACAACTGCGGTTGCAGCGGTTATCGATGCTGCTCCAGCAACATTAGATACTCTTAATGAATTGGCCGCGGCGCTTGGCGACGATGCCAACTTCTCGTCCACTATCACAACTAGCATTGGTACTAAATTAAATTCCTCTGCCGTTAGTGCATTTGGTCTAACTCTAGTAGATGATGCAGATGCAGCAACTGCCAGAGCAACTCTCGGATTGGGAACTGCTGCAACTACTGCCGCCACTGCTTATGCTACTGCCGCTCAAGGCACCAAGGCAGATGCTGCACTTCCAGCAGCAAGTGTAAGTGTCTTCGGTGGTACGCTAATCGATGACGTAGACGCCGCCGCAGCTAGAACTACTTTGGGACTAGGCACCGCTGCAACTACGGCTGCAACTGCTTATGCTACCGCTGCGCAGGGAACTCTAGCAACCAATGCATTACCAGCAGCAAGTGTTAGTGCTTTCGGTCTTACATTGGTAGATGATGCATCTGCTAGTGCCGCAAGAACTACATTAGGTCTTGGTACTGCCGCAACTACGGCTGCTACGGATTATGCTACGGCAGCACAGGGAACTCTAGCAACCAATGCATTACCAGCAGCATCGTATACCGCGGCTGACGTTCTGACAAAAATCAAAACAGTTGACGGCGCTGGTTCCGGACTTGATGCTGACCTACTAGACGGCCAGTCAAGTGCATATTTCCGTATCAACATCTATGACTCCGCAGGGACACTATTGAACTAATATGACTACTATCGTCCAATTAAAAAGAACTGAAACAACAGGTGCAATCCCCGCCGCGAACGATATCGCGGTGGGGGAACTTGCTGTAAATTTGGCGGACGGCGCACTGTATTCTAAAAGAACAGATGGTGCGATTATCGAAATAGGCGGGTACAATCCCGATCTATTTGTAATGCCAGCCGTCATGGATATGGGAGACTTGGCTGGAGTTAGTCCCGATACTTATGACATGGGAACATTATAAATAGTCCTAAAGAGGACACAATATGGCTGTTTCATCAAGACAAGGACTAATAGATTACTGTCTCCGTAGACTCGGTTTTCCGGTAATTGAAATTAACGTTGATGACGATCAAATAGAAGATCGTATCGATGATGCATTGCAGTATTTCCAGGAGTATCACTTCGATGGTGTTGAGCGAGTTTATCTCCAACACCAAATTACTGGTGCGACCTTACGGTTCTCTGGATTGTCCTCTCCATCATTTGAAATCGGTGAAACTCTTGTGGGTGCCACATCTGGCGCTTCATGTAGAGTTATATCAATCGATGGAATGACAGTATCTGCCAGCAAAGTTAGCGGCGTTTTTGTAGCAAATGAAACAGTTACAGGTGAAAATTCTGGCTTTAGTAGAGCATTATCAGCAACATCTTTCTATACACCGGGTGACATCGAAAACGGATATGTAACCATTCCGGATGCCGTTATCGGCGTAATTAGAGTGTTGCCAGTAAATGGTCCAAGCTCTGGTATGAATAATGCAAACAATATGTTCGACGTTGTATACCAGTTCCGTATGAATGATATGTATAATCTACTATCTGCGGACATGATTTACTATACTCAAATGAAGCAATACTTGTCAATGTTAGACATGCTTCTTGTTGGCGATAGGTCGTTTGCTTATAATCGTAAGACCGATAAGCTACAAATTCATTGTAATTGGAGTGATGTATTCGATCCCGGCGATTTTATTATTGTCGAATGTTATCGGATTGTGGACCCATCAACATACACCCAAATATATAACGATATGTTTCTAAAAAAATATGCCACAGCCCTAATCAAAAAACAATGGGGTGATAATATGAAGAAATTTGGTGGTATGCAATTACCAGGTGGTATTGTGATGAATGGCCAACAAGTCTATGACGAAGCGGTTCAGGAAATAAATCTGATCGAAGAAGAGATGCAATTGAAGGCGGAACTTCCAGTAGACTTCATGGTGGGATAAGATAGTGCCTACTAACTTCTACTTTCAATCAGGAAATACATCTGGCACAACAAACGAACAACGTTTGTTGGAGGACCTGGTTATCGAAAGTATGAAGATTTATGGTCACGATGTTTACTATCTTCCTAGAACGATAGCAAATGAAGACCCGATTTTAGTCGAAGACCCATTATCATACTTCACACAAGCATATCCACTCGAAATGTATCTTGAGAATACAGAAGGCTTTGAGGGTCAAGGCGAGCTACTGACAAAGTTTGGTTTCGAATTTAGGTCAACCGCAACGTTTGTTGTTGCAAGACGCCGATGGGAAGAATCTGTAGGTAGAAATGCAGAAAATCTACAGCTACCCGAACGCCCATCTGAGGGCGATCTACTGTTCTTTCCTAAAACAAAGACGTTCTTTCAGATTAGCTACGTAGACTTTCTAAATCCTTTCTATCAACTAGGAAAGATTTACACATACAGAATGTCATGTCAGGTATTCGAATTTAGTTCTGAAACTATTGATACTGGCATTGAAGATATTGATAGTATTACAGATGGCAAAACACAAGACCAGCTTGGTTGGCAATTGCTTATGCAATCGGGCGACTATGTAATTTCCCAAACCGGCGATACAATTATATTGAATGAAGCTGGAACAACCAATGTCGACCCTCTCGATCAGACCAATGAGTTTGAAAAAGAAGCGGCAGAGTTCTTAGATTTCACAGCATTTAATCCATTTGGTGAAGTTCAAGTAAGGACAACGGCATAATGTTTTTGAAGCAGCATTTTTATCACCAGCACATTCGTAAAGCTATCATTGCTTTTGGAACGATATTCAATCAGCTAACAGTAGAACGTAAAAACTCTGCGGGTGAAGTGGCTCAGTCTATTCGAGTCCCTCTGGCATACGGACCCAAAGATAAGTTTCTAGCAAGAGTTGCCGCAGTACCCGGTAATGACCCGGCGTCGGTTGCAATCACATTACCTAGAATTGGTTTTGAGATTACAGGCCTTCAATACAATCCACAACAGAAATTAAATGTTCTAACGAAGAATATAGCAGTGGGTGTTGGTGATGATGTCGATAAAGTAAGAGTTCAATATACTAGCACACCGTATACCCTATCGATATCTCTCTTTATTGTGACAAAAAATCAGGACGACGGTCTTCAAATCATTGAACAGATTTTACCGTTCTTCAATCCAGATTTTTGTGTGACTATAACTGATATTCCAGAGATGGGAATCAAAAGGGATTTGCAAATTATACTAGATAACATTTCATATGAAGACAATTACGAGGGTGAGTTCACGCAACGCCAGTCTATTGTATGGAATTTAAACTTCACACTTGGCCTTAACTTCTATGGACCAGTTGATATGCAGGGTTATATTAAAACTGCTATTGCAAATACATATGCAAGTATCAATCCTGACGCAGACACCTCTGAAAAAATTAAGTATCAAGTAACCTATACGCCTAATGATGCATCCTATCTAGACGATTGGAGTTATGTGGAGCAATTTGATGAAGCCTACGAATAATCAATACGATAAACTAGATGCCATTTTTGGCACTCACATGGACGAAGTTCTAAGTTCGAAAGAAGAAAAACTGCCGATAGTGGTCGAAGAACCTTTGGTACCAGAAATTGTGTCCACTGGCGATGATATCGAAGATGATTATAATCTAGCAAGAACAAAGCTAAACTCCACACTAGACCAGACCGACCAAGCCCTACAGGGCATGTTGAACGTTGCTCTTGCTAGTGACAGTCCTCGTGCATATGAAGTTGTGGGTCAGTTACTCAAGATTAAAGGTGATGCGGCCAAAGACCTACTGGCTCTTCAACACGCAAAGAAGAAGTTGCGTCAAGAAGACCCGAAGAAACAGAATATTGATACGCAAAACAATATCATCTTTTCAGGTTCCACTTCCGATTTACTCAAAGCATTGAAAGCAGAGAAAGCAAAAGTCATAGATCATGAGTGAGGAATCCTCGTACCACGGTAATATTAACTTAAAGCCGATTGGTCATAAACACAACTTTACACTGGAACAACTGGCAGAAATTGAAAAGTGCCAGGAAGATCCAATTTATTTTATTGAGAATTATTGTCAGATTGTTACTCTGGACTATGGTCTTCAGTTGTTCAAGTTGTATGACTGTCAGAAGGAAAAAGTTAAGCATATTCTGGGCAATCGTAAAGCAATCTTAATGGAAGGTCGCCAGCAGGGTAAGACTATTACTTCGGCTGCTTGCATTCTTTGGTATACTCTCTTTCAAGATTCTAAAACAGTTGCTATCATGGCAAACAAGACTGCGGCTGCCCGCGAAGTTATGGCTCGTTATCAAGGTATGTATGAAAACTTGCCGCTATGGATGCAGCAAGGCGTCAAGACATGGAACAAAGGGGACGTAGAGCTAGAGAACGGTTCTAAGATTTTCACCGCGGCCACAACTGCTTCTGGTATTCGTGGTAAGTCAGTTAACTGGCTATACATTGACGAAGCTGCAATCATTCCAAACACCGTCGCAGAACAATTCTTTGCTTCTGTTTATCCTACGATTTCGGCTGGTCAGACAACAAAGATTCTCTTGACTTCTACTCCCTTGGGCTACAATCACTTCTGGAAGTTCTGGAATGAAGCCGAAAAGGGTAACAATGGCTTTGTGCCGATGTTCATTCCTTACCATAGAATTCCTGGTAGAGATGAAGCATGGGCAGAAGAACAGCTCCGCTTGCTTGGAGAACTAAAGTTCAACCAAGAAGTTCTTTGCGAGTTTCTTGGCTCAAGTAACACACTGATTAGTGCCAAGACTTTGGGGGCTATGAGTTCTATCGATCCTATTCACTCTAAAGATGGGTTGGATATTTTTGAGGAACCTATCGATGGTCATATCTATGCAATGGGTGTAGATACGGCTCGTGGCGTAGGCGGCGATTATTCTGCATTCACGCTTTTAGATGTAACAGAAGCGCCATACAGACTAGTAGCCAAGTATCGTGATAATAAAATTGCTCCGATGTTGTTTCCTAATATCGTAGCTAAAGTAGGTAATGAATACAACAAGGCATATATTCTTGTTGAAATTAATGATATCGGCCAACAAGTAGCCGATATTTTACACATGGAGTTAGAGTATGATAATATTCTGACTACCGTTAAGACTGCACTCAAGCAATATCTGTCACCGGGCTTTGGTACAAAGACGCAGCGCGGTGTTAGAATGACAAAGCAAGTAAAGAGGCAGGGCTGTTTTGCCCTCAAATCTCTACTTGAAGAGAATAAACTACTAGTATTTGATGCTGAAACAATTTCCGAGTTCTCTACTTTCATTGAAAAGCAGGGAAGTTGGATGGCAGATGAGGGTTACTTTGATGACCTTGTAATGAGTCTTGTTCTATTAGCATGGATGACAAGTAATCCATACTTTAAAGATATGACAAATGTTGATATTCGTGAAAAGATGTATAGAGACCAAATGGATAGCATCGAGGATGAACTAACTCCATTCGGGACAATAAGTAATGGACACCAAGAAGACTATTTTGTGTCGAATGGTGATTTATGGACAGTGACGCAAGATGATGATGAGCCTCGACGCACAGGTTGGCTACTGTAACTTTCACATTTTTATAAATAAAAACATAAAAAGACAAGTAAATATTGTCAAGTTTACAACGAGGAGAAGAATATGGCTTTTCAATTATCGCCAGGAGTCCTAGTAACTGAGAAGGATCTAACAAACGTTATTCCAGCCGTATCTACATCGGCAGGCGCGTTTGTAGGTAACTTCAACTGGGGTCCAGTATCAGAAATTTTTACTGTTGGTTCAGAAAATGAACTACGCAAGTATTTTGGTCTACCACTAGACACCACAGATTGGTTCACAGCAGCCAACTTTTTAGGCTATGGCAACAACCTTCAGTTAGTTCGTGCAGTCGGCACTACCGCAAAGAATGCAAAAACAAGCGGAACTGCTATTCTGATTAAGAACCAAGACGACTACGAAGCAAACTATGCCAGCGGCTCAGCGAATGTCGGTGTCGTTGCTGCAAAGTATCCAGGCTTATATGGTAACTCACTCGAAGTTCAAATTGCAGATATCGGCACGTTTGCTGACTGGGACTATGCAGGTTTCTTTGACGGTGCTCCAGGTACTAGCGTCTTCGCCCAAATCAATGGCAGCACCGGCGATGAGTTGCATATGGTAATCATCGATACAGATGGTAAGTTTTCTGGTTCAGCTGGTACTGTTCTTGCAACTTATCCGTTTGTATCTAAGATGGTTGGTGCTAGAATTGCAGATGGTACAAACAACTATTACAAAGAAGTTCTGAATAGCTCACAATATGTATGGTGGATGGATCACCCAACAGGTCTAAACTGGGGTTCAGGCGCCAACACAGAGTTTGATATTTTAGAAGAACCAGAAGTATACACTCTTTCGGGTGGTCTCAATGGTGCCCCATCCGCAGGCGATCTTCAATCTGGTTATACGCTATTCGCAAATAAAGAACTAGTAGATATTTCGCTTATTCTAACTGGCGGACACGTTGCAAGCGTAGTAACTCACGCAATCGATAACGTAGCATTAGCTCGTCTAGATTGTGTAGTATTTCTATCGCCACCTCTTGCCGCAGTATATAACAATGCTGGTAGCGAAGCTGCCGATGTTGTTGCATATCGTCAAGAAGATATCAACCGCAACACTTCATATGCAGTTATGGATTCTGGCTGGAAACGCCAGTATGACCGCTATAATGATGCATATATCAATGTTCCATTGAACGCCGATACTGCTGGTCTATGCGCCCGCACAGATCAGACAAACGATGCATGGTGGTCACCTGCTGGTTTCAATCGCGGTCAACTCAAGAATGTTGTTAAGTTGGTTTGGTCTCCGAATCAGACAGAACGCGACACACTTTACAAGAATGGTGTTAACCCAGTAGCTACCTTCCCTGGTGAAGGCACTCTGCTTTATGGTGATAAGACGCTTCTTGCTAAGCCAAGCGCATTCGACCGCATCAACGTTCGCCGTCTATTCATTGTTCTTGAAAAGGCTATCGCAACTGCGGCTAAGTATCAACTCTTTGAGTTCAACGATGTCTTTAGTCGCGCACAGTTCCGTTCGTTGGTTGAACCATTCCTACGTGACGTTCGCGGCCGTCGTGGTATCTATGACTTCCGCGTTGTTTGCGATGAAACAAACAACACTGGCGAAGTTATCGACCGCAACGAATTCGTTGCTGATATCTACATCAAGCCAGCACGTTCGATCAACTTCATCTACCTGAACTTTGTTGCGGTTCGTACCTCAGTATCGTTCACCGAAGTTGGCGCCTAATAACCCGACTAAATAGAAATAGGAGATTTATAAATGGATATTTCAAAGTTTAAGGGGTTACTAGGGGCTGGTGGTGCAAGACCAAACCAATTCCGTGTTATTCTAACATTCCCAGGCTACGTATCTTCGGTGCCTGATACAGAATACTCGCTACTGGTTACTGGTGCGGCACTTCCTGCGTCAACAGTAAACCCAACAATCATTCAATACCGCGGCCGTGAAGTTAAGTTGGCAGGTGAGCGTATCTTTGATCCGTTCACAATCACAGTTGTCAACGACACTGCGATGTCACTTCGTCGTCCATTCGAAGAATGGATGAATGGCATGAATGATTTAGAAGCCAACACTGGTATTCTAAATCCAATTGACTATCAAGTTGATATGTCAGTAGAACATCTAGATCGTAATGACGATCCACTTATGACTTATGTTCTTTATAATGCTTTCCCGATTAACATGTCGGAAATTGGTTTACAGTATGGTCAGAATGACGTAATTGAAGAGTTCACCGTAACCTTTAACTACTCACATTATCTGACTGCATAATTCCATCCAACTAGGATAATTTAATGCAGATATTTGGTTATAAAATTGAAAAGTCTACGGCGTCACAAACTGAGAAATCGTTTGTGGCGCCAACGGACGATGGTGGCGTAGAGACTATCAGAGCCGGTGGCTACTATGGTACATACATCGATATCGATGGCACCGCAAATAATGAAATAGAATTAATTCGTAAGTATCGTGAAATTGCTATGATGGCAGATATCGATACCGCAATTGATGATATCGTAAACGATTCAATTGCAAATCTAGATGACGAGGCTCCAGTAAAGATTGATCTGGACGAAGTAGATTTGTCGAAGAACATCAAGAAGCTGGTCGCAGAAGAATTTCAACTACTACTTAATATGTTGGACTTCAATCTAAGAGCGCAGGATTACTTTAGACATTGGTATATTGATGGAAGACTATTCTTTCATAAGGTCGTTGATACTGCTAATCTAAAGAAGGGTCTAGCAGACATTCGCTATATTGACCCAAGAAAAATTAAGAAGATGAGAGAGATCCTAAAAGAAAAGGATACAAAAACTGGCGTAGAATTCATTAAAGACATTAAAGAATATTTTGTCTACAATGAACGTGGTCTGGCACCAAATAAAACGTTCACACCATCCGCCTCAATCACTTCTACCGCCGGTGCCACCATGCGCATCGAAAAAGATTCTATCTGTTTTGTTCCTTCTGGCTTGAAGGACATGGACAGAAATATGCCGCTTTCTTATTTGCATAAGGCTATTCGCCCAGCAAATCAGTTGCGTATGATGGAAAATGCCGCAGTCATCTATCGTATCACTAGAGCGCCAGAGCGCCGTGTATTCTACGTTGACGTTGGCAATCTTCCAAAGATTAAAGCCGAACAGTATCTCAAGGGTATTATGAACCAGTATCGTAACAAGGTAGTTTACGATTCACAGACTGGTGAAATTCGTGATGATAAAAAGTTTATGTCAATGCTTGAAGATTTCTGGTTGCCGCGCCGCGAAGGTGGTAGAGGAACACAGATTGAAACTCTACCGGGTGGTCAGGGTCTAGGCGAAATGGGAGATATTGAATACTTCCAGCGCAAATTATATCAAGCGTTGAACGTTCCTATGTCAAGACTAGAACAACAGACCGGTCTAAACTTTGGTCGTGCCGCAGAAATTAATAGAGACGAATGGAAGTTCACTAAGTTCATTTCTAAACTGCGCCGCCGTTTCACACTTCTATTTGATGATCTACTAAAGACACAACTTATTCTCAAAGGTATCATTACTGAGGCCGACTGGGAAAAGATCCGGTATGATATCAAATATGTCTTTGCAACAGATGCTTTCTATACAGAATCCAAAGAACAGCAAATTCTACAGTCTAGAGTTGAAATTCTCCAAGGTGTTGCACCGTTTATCGGTACAATGTATAGTAAAGAATACGTTCAAGAAAATATTCTTAAATTATCAGACGACGAAATTGAAGCGATTAAGAAGCAAAATGATGCAAGTCCTCCTGAAGTTTCGCCGCCCGATTATTCACCACTAGAAGGCGAACCGCCAGCAGCGGTTCAACAGCAAAATCAAGGACAAGATGATGGACAACAGTAATATTAGTGACTTAATAAATAACATTGAAGATGGCACTTTTGCAGATGCCGAACAAGTTTTTAATGATATTATGGACCTTAAAGCAGGCGAACAATTAGATCAAATGCGACAAGATATGGCAGCCGGAATTTATAACGACACGCCAGAAGATAATGATGTTGAAGATTTCGATCACTACGAAATCACCGACGAAAATGACCATGGCGATTTAGAAGAAATAGAGGACACCGATGAAGACCTATAAGCAACTTCAAGAGCGCATCGACATGGCGAAAGCCAAAATGGGCGATGTTATCAAGGACTTCAAGGACTCCGATGCTCCTCAATTCAAGGGCAAGTCGGACGAAAAGCGCCGCCAGATGGCGATTGCGGCTAAGTTGTCAAACGAAGAAGTTGAACTTGACGAAGGTCGCATGAAAGAGATTGCTATGGACATTAACTCCATGGGCGATAAAGATTTCAAAGCCAAACACAAGAAGTCAAAGCAAGAGATGCAGTCCGCATTAAAGTCAGAAGAACTAAAGGGCAATCAACACAAGATTGATGCCAATAAAAATGGCAAGGTAGATGCCCACGACTTTAAACTCCTTCGTGGTAAGAAGAAGGTTGAAGAAGAAGTCGAAGAACTTGATGAGCTATCAAAAGCGACACTTGCTTCTTATGTAGGTAAGGCGGCGAAAGATTTTGCAAAGCGTAAACCAAAAATGGGTTATGACGGTCAACTAAAGAAGATGCAGAATCGTAGCGTCGGTGTAGGTCGCGCTCTAGATAAGGTATACAAAGAAGAACTTGATGAATCTGATGGCCTAAAGCCATTCATCGTGGTTCACGCCAAGCATGGTAAGTTTGAAACCCATGCGGGTTCTACATATGAGGCTGCTAAGAATGCAGCCGCTCATTGGAAAACGAAAAAAGGTACGGCTGGTATGGATGTGCATCGTGCAGACATCACGCATTCGACACAGCATGTCGGCTAATAAGTAAAGGGAATAGCAAATGGCAACGAAAACGGTACTAAAGTTAACACAAGTTCATGGCGTGGTCAAAGTGCGCGGGACTGGGTCTGCCACTATTGCCCTTGCTACCGACCTAAAGAAGTCATCTGAAACACAATCTTCACCCTTGGTGAATATTCGCACACTTCACTGGGCGCTGTCAGTAGGTTCTACTGCCACTATTACTAGAGACAGTGAAGTTCTATATTATCTTTCTGGTTCAGGTAAGATGGAATTCTTAGGGTGGTCAGATAACGAAGAAAATGGCTCAGATATTGTAGTTGACTTTTCATCGGGCACTGGCGCAGTAGTTCTAGAACTTGCTAAGGTTTCTGGCTATGGTCCACAACAACATCAAGATCAGGGAGACCTAGGCTAATGAAACTCATCACCGAAGTTAACGAACAAGTTCGTTATATCACAGAAGAAAAGAATGGTAAGAAAGCACTCTATATTGAGGGCGTTTTCCTGCAGTCCAATATTAAAAACCGTAACGGTCGTATGTACCCAGGAGACATCATGGGTAAAGAAATCAATCGTTACATGAAGGAAGCAGTAGAGAACAATAGAGCCTTCGGTGAGTTGGGGCATCCAGATGGACCATCGATTAATCTAGATAGAGTATCGCATATCATCACAGAACTTCGCCAAGATGGCGACAACTGGATAGGTAAAGCGAAACTTACAGAAACACCAATGGGCAATATCGCTCGTGGTCTAATTGAGTCTGGTGGTCAACTTGGCGTTTCGTCAAGAGGCCTCGGTACTTTGAAGGAAAATAGAGACGGTGTCCAAGTTGTGCAAGATGACTTTCATCTAGCAACAGCGGCCGATATCGTAGCTGACCCTTCAGCACCAGATGCCTTCGTTCGTGGTATCATGGAAAATAAAGAATGGCTAGTTGTGAATGGTGTTTGGACCGAACAGCATTGCGATATGGCAAAGAAGTATATTAAGAAAGCAAGTAAGAAACAACTCGAAGAAGCAAAGATTCAAGTCTTTGAACGTTTCTTGCGCCATCTTTCTTCAAAGTAATATTTTTATAAATAGAATATAAAAATCCATTTAGGAGACGCAAATGAGTGTAGAAAACAAAATCAGAGAGTTGCTAACTAAGAAGCAACTATCCGAGGAAGTTCTAGATGAGAAGGTTGCAGGTGATGCAACTAACCCTAAGCAGGGTTCTTCCGAAGACGCACCTGCTGCTGGCAAACTAGGCGCTGCCGGTGGTAAGGATACATCCATCCCAGCTAAAGTTGCAGGCGATCAAACACAACCTCGCCAAGGTGATTCCCAGGATGCTCCAATTTCCAGCGAACGTGATGAAGAAACTGATAATCCAGGTGCTAAGGAAGCTGCTCCAGTTTCCAGCAACCAGGCTACACTTTCTCAGGGCGGCGCAGGTAATGCACCTAACTTCACGACCCATAGTGACCCAACTTCGGTTGTAAACATGGCATCGTCAAAGGGTAATGTTCATCAAGAAGAAACAGAGGAAGAAGGCGAAATGATTGAAGAAGATTTCACTGCCGATCTTGCTACTCTTTTTGATGGTAACGAAGACCTATCAGAAGAATTCCGTGGCAAAGCATCGTCGCTCTTTGAAGCAATGGTAACTGCCCGTGTGGCCAATCAAGTTCAAAGCATCGAAGAAAGCCTAATTTCAGAAGCGGCTGAATTGATGGAAGAGTTCAAGGCTGACTTGACCGAGAAGGTCGATTCTTATCTTAACTATGTAATTGAAAAGTGGGTTGAAGACAACGCACTTGCTGTTGAAAATGGTCTCCGCACAGACATCGCGGAATCATTCATCAATGGCATGAAGAACCTGTTCGCAGAACATTATATTGATGTTCCCGAAGAGAAATATGATGTGCTTGGTGAAATGCAAGCCCAACTAGAAGAAGTATCTGCTAAGTTGGACGAGGCAATTGCTGCAAATGTAGAACTGCACAATAACAATGTAGACCTCATGAAGGAAGGCGTTTTCGCCGTCGTTGCTGAGGACCTTGCAAAGACCGATGCTGAAAAGTTTAAGTCGTTGGTAGCTGATGTAGAATTCGAGAACGCAGACATTTTTGAAGAAAAGCTAAACGTCATCAAGGAAAATTATTTCCCTGCTTCGAAGTCAACCATTGTGGAAGACAAGCTAGAAGATGAAGGCGTTGAAGTCTTAGACGAATCGACAGTCAGTAAGTATGTCCAAGCACTGGATAAGATTGCTGCTCAAAAGTAATTTTTTTATAAATAAAAGATATTGACACACAAGGAGAAAACTAAATGTTTCTTTCAGAACAACTACAAAAGAAGTGGGAACCTGTTCTCAATCACGACGGCCTAGGCTCGATTAAGGACAACTACCGTCGTGCAGTTACCGCCGTCGTTCTTGAAAACCAAGAAAAGGCTCTACGCGAAGAAAAGTCTGCACTTTTCGAAGACGCTCCAGCAAATAACATTGCTGGTTCGGGTGCATCAAACATCGACCGTTATGACCCAATTCTCATCTCGCTCGTTCGTCGCGCTCTTCCTAACCTAATGGCATATGATGTTGCTGGCGTTCAGCCAATGACTGGCCCAACCGGTCTTATCTTCGCAATGAAGTCCCGCTACAGCACACAAGATGGTGCCGAAGCTCTCTTCAACGAAGCAGATACCGACTTCTCTGGTGACGCAAACGGCGCAACACACGCTGGTTCGAACCCAGTTGATGGTACCTACACAACAGGTACTGCAATGCCAACAGCAACTGCCGAAGAACTTGGCTCAGCAAACGGTGAAGCGTTTGGCGAAATGGCATTCAGCATCGAAAAGACAACTGTAACTGCCAAGACTCGTGCGCTTAAGGCTGAATACACAGTTGAACTTGCACAGGATCTTAAGGCTATTCACGGTCTTGATGCTGAATCAGAACTTTCGAACATTCTTTCGCAAGAAATTCTAAACGAAATCAACCGCGAAGTTATCCGCACAATCTACAAGGTTGCTAAGACTGGCGCTGCTTCAACAGCTAC
>Ga0222712_10002217_pt1 | contig 22628 bp, 17 predicted proteins | sample C33_657DmetaG_FD_165043 | JGI IMG/M metagenome (GOLD analysis project Ga0222712, IMG submission 165043) | Estuarine water microbial communities from San Francisco Bay, California, United States - C33_657D | ecosystem: Environmental > Aquatic > Marine > Unclassified | place: USA: California... | reverse complement strand
CTTGAAGCCCGGCATGGCCGAGGCGTTGGGGCATTATGTGTACCTCTACGTCGATCCCCGGGATGGGAAGGTCTTCTACATCGGCAAGGGCAAGGGCGAGCGTTGTCTGGACCACCTTTACGAGGATGATGACCATCCGAAGGTGAAGCGCATCAGGGAGATCTTCGCCGCGGGGCTTGAGCCCAGGATTGAGATGCTGGCGCATGGGCTACGCACGGAGAAGGAGGCCTACAACATCGAGGCCGCCGCCATCGGTCTTCTTGGCCTGGCGAACCTAACCAATCGAGTCGTCGGTAAGGATAGCCTCCGCTTCGGCCGAAAGCGCCTTACGGAGCTCGAGGGCTACTATGCCGCCAAGCCGGTGAACATCACCGATCCGGTAATCTTGATCCGGGTCAACCAACTCTATCGTCACGGCATGCCAGCTGCGGAGCTTTACGATATCACCCGTGGTGTCTGGGTATTGAGCGCAGAGCGTGCCTCCAAGATGAAGTATGTCTTCGCCGTCTATGAGGGCGTGGTCCGCGAGGTCTATGAGCCGGAGAAATGGATGCCCGCGCTGACGACCAGGTATCCGACCCGGACCGACCTCGTGCCGGATGACGCCAACGGGCGGATCGAGTTCGTCGGCAAGATCGCACCAGAAGCCATCCGCCAGAAGTATCTCCTCGGCGACGTCACCGTCTATACCAAGGTTAGCCTACAGGCTCCTTGCCTTTATGTTAATGAGCCATAACTCGGAGGCATGGCAGCCCCTTACAGCATCCGCATCTTCCAGTTGGATGGAGACCCCAATGGCATCCGTACGATTGAGAAGTCCAACTGGACGGGGCAGGGCCTCGCTTTCCCCCGGTCCCTGATTTCTGAGGCCTCCAAACGGAAGGAGCTGAAGCGAACGGGGGTATATGTGCTGTTGGGGGAATCCGACAGCTCAAGTTTGCCCGCAATCTACATCGGCGAGGGGGATCCGATATTGGACCGCTTGAAGAGCCACTACAGTGGTAAGGAATTCTGGACGCGGGGCGTTTGTTTCACGAGCAAGGACGAAAGCCTCAACAAGGCGCATGTTCAGTACCTTGAGTCCAGGTTGATAAGCCTGGCTTCAGCCGCCAAGCTTTGCGACATCCAGAACGGGAATGCACCTGAGCTACCATCGCTTTCCGAGGCAGATGAGGCGGATGCGGCAGGCTTCCTTGACGAACTTCTTCTCTGCCTGCCCGCTGTGGGCCTTAATATGTTCCAAGGTCGGCCCGCGAGCCGGTTGCCCGACACCGAACTTTTTTACGTAGAGGGCAAGGGGGTTCGGGCAACCGGGGTGGACGCGCCGGAGGGTTTCATCGTGAAGTCCGGCAGCCGTGCCTCCATGCAGGACACTCCAACAATGCCGAAGCGCGCCAAATCGCTCCGTGAAACTCTTCTCACCAAGGGTGTGCTCAAGGAGGATGCGGGCACCTATCTGTTCATGCAGGATTACTTGTTTGGCTCTTCCTCCTCGGCGTCAGATCTGATCTTGGCCCGATCATCTGCCGGTCCCTCTAATTGGAAGAGCAAGGACGGTGTCACCTTCGCGCAGATCCAGTCCGACAAGCTGGCAAAATAATATCATTAGTATTTACGGGGCTTGCCCGTGCGTCATGCCGGATTAGGGTGATTGTCCCGATGGACTTCACCCCCGTTCAAAGAGAGCATGTCGAGAAGGCGTTGGCCGAGCTGGCTGCCGGGGTGACGTTGCCCGGGTTCCGCGACTCGACGACTTACGACGTGGTCCATCAGGGGCAGCCGTACCCGCCTAAGCTGCTAATGGCGCTCGCCCTCAAGCACGCGACGGGACAGGTGGTCACTGGCGATGACTTCGGGGGCGGGGAGGGCACGGCTTGTTTCCGGCGACTGCGTGAGCTGGGCTTCTTGATCACCGAGAAGATGGACGTAGGGCGGCCGGATCGGTTGGCCAAGTTGGAGTATTGGGTTGGGGTCACGGACAGGTCCTGGTTCGAGTTCCATTCCGCCCATGCTACCCAGGAGGTGAATTTCTGGGCCCCGGGCGGCGAGCGCAGTTTCGGCGCCATCCCCGAAGGCGCCTTGTTCCTCTTCAAGTTAAAGTCCCCGGTGAACAAAATCGTCGGGGGTGGCTGGTTCCTGAAGAGCACGACATTGCCGCTCGAGCTAGCATGGAAGGTCTATGGACCAGGTAATGGTTCCAATACGCTTCAGGGGTTCCGCGAGAGCATCACCCGGGTGCGCGCCCGGATGGACAAGCCGACGAGCCATAACGAGGTCATCGGCTGCACACTCCTCTCCGAATGTTTTTGGCTCCCTGAGGACCAGTGGGTCGACCAGCCTGCGGACTGGTCGCCTAACATCGTCCAGGGCAAGCGGTACAGCGCCACCGATGGCCTGGGTAGGGACCTTTGGCAGGTCATCCAATCCAGGCTCAGGTCGCGCCCTGCTGCCGGAGGGAACAACCAGGAGACTGAGCGGTATGGCGCCCCTTACATGGCTAAGCCTCGGTTAGGCCAAGCTGGGTTCCGGGTCGCAGTGATCGACGCCTATGACCGCCGCTGCGCCGTCACCCAGGAGAAGACCCTGCCCGTGTTAGAGGCTGCGCACATCCGTCCTTACGCGGAGGGTGGCACCCATGAGGTCGGCAACGGCCTGCTACTGCGGTCCGACTTCCATACCCTCTTTGACGCCGGCTACCTCACCCTCGATACCGACTACCGTCTCCTCGTCAGCAAGCGCCTCCGCGAAGAGTTCTCCAACGGCCGCCACTACTATGAACACCACGGCGCCCGAGTCCCGAACCTCCCCACCCATACCGAACTCCTGCCATCCCGGGCGGCAATCGAGTGGAGGAACGCCGAGTGGAGCGGGTAGGCGATTATTCTTTCAGGTAGCCTGATTTCGTCCGGCGATACTTAACCCCGTTCACCTCGACCACGTCTTTGATGGATACCAGCTTGGCTATCACCTTGAAAGTCTCCTCGTCGGCCAACTTGCTTTCCACGCTATGGGAGGCGGAGTCAGTATCACAGTCGTCACCGTATTCCAGCAGGTAACGAATCGGGTCCAAGGCTTCTTCGAGGGAAGAGAAAGGTCCTGCAAGGTCGTCCCACTCGCTTTCGGAGAATAAGTAGCCGCGCCAGCCGACCACCGTGCACGATCCGTTTTCCGTAGCATAGTAGAAAACCGTGTGCGCGTCTTCAAGGTAGCAGACGATGAGCCCAAGATCACCGTCGCTTAATGCATCCTCCAGGTCTTCTGTGCGAATTTCCGTATCAGTGATGAACTGATTCCTAAGCTCGGAATTAGTCCGAAGCTCTTCAAGCAAGTTTAGCTTCATACGCATTGAGTGGTTAGTTCGGTATAAGTTCGCAGGCTGCTCATCGCAAAATGGTTTTCCTTCTTGGTTTTGGCGTGCAGGAACGCCTGTAGCGCCTTGCCGACGTCGTCATGGTAGGGGTCTTCGAAGTATTGAGAATCTGCGCCTTCCATGCTTCGAGGTCTAACCAAAGAATAATAGATTACAAACTAATGTTAACACTATGAATATATTTATTAATCAACAACTTAAGTTAATAAATCAAAATTGAGTCAGATAGCTACTGGTCGACAACAATCGATTCAGTTTATGCACGTCAATCTAAGGGCACCCACATAAACTCTCTAGAGATAATACATTAAGCAGGGCAGGGGGAATTAATTGCTAACTATCTAGGGGGAGGCATTCATTTTACACCCCATTTTCATGCCGAGCCCAAGCGCAGACAAGAAAGAGAAAAACCGACTGCCGTCCGAAGGCCAGGTGGTAAAACTGCGCAATCGGACCTGGCTAGTAGACACCATTGATAAGAGCTCCGGAGAGCAGGGTACCATCTTGAACCTATCATGCATGGACGATGATGCCCAAGGTCAGTTCCTCAAGGTGATCTGGGAAAAAGAGATCAATCCTTCCATCGAGGGCGTTGAGGCGTGGAAATCGATCGGATCCAAGGATAAGGTGCCCGCATTCGACCCAGTTCGAGATTTTGCGGCCTATTTCCGTACGCTTCGTTGGAATTGTGTCACGTCGACCTCATCGGAGCTTTTCCAGGCCCCTTTCCGTGCAGGAATCAAACTGGATCCATACCAGCTAGAGCCGCTGGCTAAGGCACTCAAGATGCCGCGCGTCAACCTCTTCATCGCCGACGACGTCGGCTTGGGTAAGACTGTCGAGGCAGGCCTTGTGGCCAGCGAGCTTCTCCTGCGCAAGCGAGTTGATATGGTGATGGTAGCCTGCCCTCCGGGTATGGTCTATCAGTGGCGTGATGAGTTGGAGTCAAAGTTCGGACTTAAATTCGAAATCTTTAGTCGCGAGTACGTCCAGAAGATCAGGGAAGAGCGCGGCTATTCGGTGAATCCGTGGAGCGTGCATCCGCTGATGATCGTCTCGCAGCGACTACTCATCAACGAGACATACACCGGTCAGCTAAGGGCATTCCTCGACGGCTTGCGTCCGGGATCCATGCTTATTTTCGACGAGTGTCATAACGCCGCCCCGTCCAGCGCAGCCAAGACGCTGGCCATCGACTCCAAGATCACCAAGGCGTTCCGTGACATCGCTCACCGCTTCGAACATCGCCTCTTTCTTTCGGCGACGCCGCATAACGGCCACTCGAACAGCTATAGCGCACTTCTCGAACTCCTCGATCCCAACCGTTTTTGCCGCGGTACGCCGATCAAGCCGGCCAATACCAAGGACGTCATGGTGCGTCGCCTTAAGGAAGACATCCGCGTCATCCAGGGCGGGGGATTCCCTGAGCGCCTCACGCCGCGCATCGTGCTCGATGGGCTGCCCGATGACGCTCCGGAACTCGTCCTTCCGGTCTTGCTGAAGGAGTATAAGACGGTGCGTTCGAAGCGCGACGAAGGCCTCCCCGCCAGTAAGCGGAACCGTTCTACTATTCTGATATCAGGCCTCCAGCAGCGCCTTCTTTCATCTCCTAAGGCTTTCGCCCGTACGCTGCGCGTCCATCGGAAGACCATGGAGAAGGTCTGGGCGGGCGACGCCAAATCCGCCGAGTTGTCCAAGGCCGAAGAGCTTGCGCTAAGGGAGGGAATCACCGCTGACTCTCCTGAGGCCGGATACACTCAGGAAAAGCTTGAAGAGCGCGATGCCGGCGCGGTCGAGACGGCCACTCTGGCGTCGGCCGGGGACGCTTCCAAGGCGGACATCGCCAAGGAGAGAAAGCTTCTAGAGCAGATGCAGGCCATCGTGGACAAGGCCCAGTTCGTTCCGGACGCTCGTGTAATGCACCTTCTCCGGTTCATCCGTGAAAAGATGTGCCCCGGGGCTGAGGTTTATGGCGAACATGACGCCGCCGAAGGCGCTAAATGGTCTAGGAAGCGTATCATCATATTCACGCAATGGGATGATACCCTTACTTGGCTTAGGGATTTTCTGAATGACGCTATCAGGCAGACGGACCAATCGGCCGAGCGTATCGCTACTTATTCCGGCTCGACCGGCGATGATAAGCGCGAGGAGCTGAAGGCGGCCTTCAACACCGACCCCGACCAGCACCCGCTCCGGATCCTGCTGTGTACTGATGCCGCACGCGAAGGTCTCAATCTTCAGGCCTATTGCGACGAACTGTTCCATTTCGACCTGCCGTGGAATCCGGGAAGGCTCGAGCAGCGTAACGGCCGAATCGACCGCAAGATGCAGCCGGCAGCACAGGTGATGTGCAATTACTTCTTCTATGCCCAGCGTGACGTGGACCGCGTCCTCCAGGTGCTGATGAAGAAAAGCAAGCAGATCCTCGAGGAGCTGGGGTCCGCGGGCCACGTTCTTCAGGAACAGCTCGGTGAAATCAGCCGTACTGCCATCAATGCAGACGACATCGATGCCGCCATCAAGACGATCGAGGGTGTCGGCTTCACGGATGAACAGAAGCATGTTCTCCAAGAAGAGACGGATGTATTGGACTATAAGTCCGCCGCTCGTCGTGCGGAAATTGCCGAGAGCATCGAACGCATGAAGGGCCTCCTGGACTCGTCCAGGGCGGCTATCGACCTCAAGGCCAATTACTTCAAAGAGGCCCTCTCGGTCGCCTGTGAGAAGATGGACCTCCCGGGGCTCGCCTCGGCGGGCAAGACCGTCGACGGTAAAGAGACGTTCTCGTTGCCGGATATCAGCCGCCGTCTCGATATCGACGGGAGCTGGTCTGCCACGCTCGACGTCCTACGGAAGCCTCCGCGTGATGGGATAAGGGATGACAGGTGGCGCCGCAGTTCTCCGATTCGTCCGATCGTCTTCGAGGCGACCGACAAGATCGATGAAAGCGTCACTCAGGTCCACCTGCAGCACGCCTTGGTCCAGCGTCTACTCGGACGCTTCATCACCCAGGGGTATGTCCATCATGACCTGTCCCGCGCATGCCTTAGCCAATCGGTCGACGCCCATGCCCGCATCCTGCTTCTTGGACGCGTGCTGTTGGTCGGGGAGGGCGCCACGAGATTGCACGAGCAGGTCGTATGTGTCTGTGGTCGCATCTCCGCCGACGGCACCAAGGTCGAATTCGACAAGGATACCGGAGCGGAAGCGCTCGCGATGTTGAACGCAGCCATGTCGGCGAATCAGACCTCCATCGACGAAAAGATGCGTGAACGTCTCTTGCAGCGGCTTCAGCAGGATGTCGATCTCCTGAAGCCCAAGCTTGAAAGCGAAGGGTCCGAGGCCGCTAAGAACGCCGAGGCCGCCCTGAAGTCTCGCGCCGAGACTGAGTCCAAGGAAATGCGTGCTATCCTCATGGCGCAGAAGACCACGGTCGAACGTGAGATGCAGCGCCGTTCCAAGTTCGATCCCAATCAGCTGATGATCAAGTTTTCCGAAATCGAGGACCGCCAGCATAAGAGTGAGTCGAAGTACATGGAGAAGCGACTTCAGGAGATCGAAAAGGACCTCCAGACGGAGCCGCAGCGCGTCCGAGACTATTATAAAGTGAGCAAGTACCACCTTCAGCCGGTAGGCCTCGCCTACCTCTGGCCAAAGAACTCCTAAAATGGCTACCGCACCCGAAGTGTTGGCGCACCAACAGTGGCTGGGCATTCTTCAGCCTGAGGGGCTGGTCGTATCCGCGGCCGCTCTCCATGCCAGCGGTGTCATCCTGCCCGGTGCGCCCGCCCAACGTGACATACAGGAACGGCTCGAAAGTTGCGTGGGCAAGGTCGTCGAAGATGACGTCGAAAACTGGGAGCTCCATGACTTCGAGCTCTTCGCCCGCGACTTCCTGGGGTGGCCCATGCAGGCAATTGCGTGGACTCATGGCGACTTGAAGGTCCCGGATGACCTGCAGTCCAACGTAGAGGCTTACCAGTTGGTGATCAGGCCTAGCCACGTGCTTTATCAGGATTCCAAGCCGCATATCCTCGTGATGGAGGACAGGGAGTGCCTGGATTTCTCCGCCAAGAGGGAGGGCGATGAATGGGATGCTTCGCTCGTCCAGCGCATGGAGCGACTGCTCAGGGATACGCGCGTGTCGATCGGCATCCTGCATTCCAAGCACGAGATAAGGATTGTCTATGCGCCGGCTGCCGAGAACTCCGGCAGCATCGGCTTCCCCGTCTCAGAGATGCGCGACGTGCCAGGCCGGCCTATCGTAGCCGCACTGTACTCTCTCCTGTCCAAGGATCGTGTCCTCGGGCCCGGAATTCCGTCCAAGTATCGGCTCGCCGCATTACTCGTCGCTTCACGCGAATCTCAGAATTCGGTCTCAGACAAGCTGGCCGAACAGGTGCTGGCTGCTCTTTACGAACTGATCAAAGGACTTCAGCAGGCCGATCAGGAGGTGAAGCAGCGCCTCTTGGGTGATGTGCTCAAGCAGAAGCCGGAAGAAATCTACCACGCTTTGCTGACCCTCATCATGCGCCTCATCTTCCTGCTCTATGCGGAAGACAAGGGCGTGATGCCGGAGGGCGAGCTCTACTTCAGGGGGTATTCAGCCAAAGGTCTGTTCCTCAGGCTTCAGGACGACATCCAACGCCACGGTGGCAATATGGACAAGCGCTATGGCGCCTGGGCCCAGTTGCTGACGACCTTCCGCCTGGTCCATTCGGGTTGCTCGCATCCGCAGATGCGCATGCCGGCTCGTCTCGGTTATCTCTTCGACCCATCGCGCTACCCATTCCTTAGCGCCGATGCGGACGGCAAGCCGCCTCTCGTATCGGATGCCGTCATCTATCGGGTTCTCCGACTTCTGTTGGTCGTCGACGGTGAACGTCTTTCTTATCGCTCCCTCGACGTCGAGAATATCGGTGCTGTCTATGAGACTATGATGGGCTTCTCCGTCTATCAATCCGAGGGTAGCACGGTCCTGATCGGAGGCGGCATGGCGCCGGCGGCCGTAGAGCTCGATGCTCTGCTTGCGGTAAAATCTGCCGAGCGAGTCGACAAGTTGGAAGAGTGGACAGGCTACAAGGCTTCCGCAAAGAACGCCAAAGCCATCAAGGAGGCTAAGGATTCCTCTGATCTGGAAGTGGCGCTGGGGGGCGTCATTCGCCATGACCTTACGCCAAAGGCTTTGGCGAAGGGTGCGATCACCCTGAATCCAGGCGAAGAGCGTCGCCGCTCCGGATCACATTACACAGCACGCGAGCTGACTCGTCCGCTTGTGGCGAAGGCCTTCGAGCCGCATTTTCACCGCTTAGGCGATAAGCCAAGGGCTGCCGACATCCTTACGATGACCATTTGTGACCCCGCGATGGGGTCCGGCGCCTTCTTGGTCGAAGCCTGCCGTCAATTGTCTGCCAAGGTCGTCAAGGCTTGGGATGACTATTCTGAGGATAAGCCAGCCGTCCCCGAAGGTGAGAGCATCGAATTCGTCGCCCTACGGACGGTCGCCCAGCGCTGCATCTTTGGCGTCGACCGGAATCCCATGGCCGTGGACCTCGCCAAGATGTCCATGTGGCTCCTTACTATCTCCAAGGACCATCCGTTCACCTTCATGGATCATTCCATGAAGCATGGCGACGCCTTGGTCGGTATGTCCAAGGAGCAGATCAAGAAGTTCCACTGGGATTTGGCGGCGGGCGGTGAGAACCTTCCCGAGCTTCGCGCCTTGGACCGGGAATTAGACGAGGCAATCAAGGCCCGACTGCAGCTCAGGAAGCTCAATGCCGATGAAACAGAGGAGCTTCAGAAAAAATTAAACGAAGCCAATGCCATGCTGGAGAAGGCGAAGAGGGCAGGCGACCTGTTGGTTTACGCTTGGTTCAGTAACGATAAGGATAAATCCCGGATTGACGCTCGTAACCGCTATGCCGATAGGCTCGTCGACGCGATCAAGCCTGAATCTAGGGAGTTAAAGACGATTGAAGAACTCCGCTTTGCTTCAAAGCCCTTGGCTCCATTCCATTGGGAATTGGAGTTTCCGGAAGTATTTACGTGTGGTGGATTTACGGCTTTTGTCGGAAATCCACCATTTGCTTACCAAAACACTATCGTAAAAGGGAGCATCAAAAACTATCTAAACTACTTAACTGAAGTTCTGAATCCAGGGTCAACTGGTCGGGTGGATCTCGTAGGACATTTCTTTTACCGAGTGTTTAGCGCTCTAAGCTTCAGAGGAACTATGTCGTTAATTGCAACTAAATCAATACGACAGGGAGACACCAGGAAGTATTCGCTATGTCTGATTCTCAAGAAAAAGGGCTACATTTATGATGCCTGCCGAAGGCTTGCTTGGCCCGGGAAGGCCAATGTAGTTATTTCAACTGTATCAATCAGTAAGGGAGAAGCTTCGGCTATTCAGCCAGCTATCGACGGCAAGGTAGCGCTTAGAATAAGTGCATTTCTGCTAGATTCAGAAAACGATGATACTCCATCTGCGTTGAAAGCTAATGAAGGAAAATCCTTCTTTGGGGTAAAAATCTCTGGGGATGGCTTCATATTCGAAGAACAGACAGCCGGTTCAGGAGTTTTTCCTGAACTAGAAGAAGTGATCACAAAAGAGCCAACCTCTGCTTCGATAGTTGTGCCTTATGTTGGTGCTGAGCAGCTTAATAATCAGTCAGCATATAAGCCCGAAAGAATGGTCATCAATTTCGGAGAAAGGACATTGGAGGAGGCCTCATCATACCGCGCACTTTTTGGAAGGGTTGAGCGTTTAGTTAAGCCAGAACGCATTAAGCTCGATCCGACTGTATACAAAAGACGCGCCACAGAGTGGTGGAAATTTAGCGACCCTTGCCTGGCCTTGCAAAAAGCCGTTCATGGATTACCACGGGTTTTAGTGGCAAATTGCTCCGCAGCCAAGCATCTGCAATTCGCTTTTTTGCCTCCTGGGCTGGTATATAGTAATTCGCTATATGTTTTCTCGGATGCAACCTATTCCCACTTTGCGGTGGTGCAGTCGCGAGTTCATGAAGTATGGGCGCGAATGTTTGGGACAAGTATGAAGGACGATTTACGTTACACTGGAACTACCTGCTATGAGAACTACCCGTTCCCACTTTCATCTGCTAAGCTTGAGATGGCAGGGGAATTTTATAATCGTGAACGAAGCAAGGTAATGTCAGCCCTTCAGCTGGGTCTAACTAAGCTGAGCAATAGGATTAACTCTAAGGATGATAGGGCCGATGAAGTGAATCGGCTACGTGAAATACATGCCGAAATGGATAAGGCCGTGCTCGATGCCTATGGCTGGTCTGATATCGTCCCCGCATATGAGTTCAGCGGAGATTATGAGAATGAAGACGGCACCCCAGGCTCAGTTCGGCTGAATTTCACGGAGGAGGTCCGGGATGAGATCCTCAAGCGACTCCTGACCCTCCATGCGGAGCGCCTTAGGGCTGAACAAGAGCAAGCTCAGGCTGAGTCGCCGAAGAAGGCGAAATCCAAGAAGGCCAAGTCGACTGACGACGCCGGACAATCCGAACTTTTTTAACATTACCCCATGAATTCCTACGAAGCTCGCTCCAAGCTGGTTGAAAACCTGAAATTGGATCTCATCGGTCCGACGCCTGAAGATTCCCCCGAACTCCAGGCGGAGACGCTCAACGAGCTCCCGCACCAGTTCTATTTGGGGGGCTTCCTGATGCCCGTCGACGCCGATGAAGTCGTCGAAGAAGACGAAGAGGCTGGTGCGAATGAGGCCGACGAAGCGGGCTCTGATAACGGTGGACGTGCGGAAGCCCCGACGGCCCGCCCGGCCAGGCTGCAGTCTTCGTTTGGCCTCAGCGTTCTTGTGCCAGCCGCTGCCAAGCAGATTGAATTGGAGTTCTATTGGGGCGAGTACGCCGAAAAAGCCGATCGACGAGGTCATTGGAAGCGCACACCGCGTCGCACGACTGCCATCGTGGATCTTTCCAAGCAAGGCACCCCAGTCGAACTTCCCGACTCTAAGTTGAAGGGCGCCCAGGGTGGACTGTATCTGGAGTATGTAGTTCGTGAGACGTCCGAAGCCGACTTCGGGGTCGAACTCCCTAAAGGTACGCGGTCCGTATCCGTATTCATCGTCAACCGTCGCCGTGGTGAGTCCATCATTTCTCTTTGCGCCTTCCAGGCTGAGATGCGCTTGAAGTGCTCGGAGGGATTCACCCCTCGCCCGGACTTGCGCGGGCTGGTCGCAGACGACACCCGCGACGAAGACATGCAAGTCGCAGACCTTCACTATCGCGATACCAAGGAGTATGTCGTCGGTCACGCGACCTCTGGTCTGGCCATCGAAGACGGGTCTAAATGCTCAGAGGTCCGTACCGTCTGGATTCCGACCGCCGAGGTGGAGCGTGTCTCGCCGCGCGAGTTCGAAGGCGCCGGTAAAGAGATGTTCGACATGGAAGCCCTCGCCGTCCTTAAGGACGGCGACGAGGCTATTTCGAAGCTCTCCGGTCTCGTATCTGCCTATGCGGGATGGATTGATGAGCAGGAGCGACAGGCGCTAGCCCTCGACTCGAAAGACCGTAAGCAGGCGGCGGCAGAACTCATCGGCAACGCCAAGTATGCCCTGAGCCGAATCGATAAGGGCATCAAGTTGCTCAAAGACGATCCATTGGCCCTCGATGCCTTCAAGGTGGCTAACGCCGCAATGGCTAATTCAAACCGCCATAGGTCCGTCATCGCTAAGGGTTACCCCCTAGAGCCTGAAAAGGCCAATAAGCCCTACTGGCGACCCTTCCAGCTGGCTTTCGTACTTCAAGCGCTGCGAGGAATCACCAATCCGACGGAAAACGAGCGACGCGAAGTCGACCTGCTGTTCTTCCCGACGGGCGGTGGTAAGACCGAAGCTTATCTGGGTTTGGCCGCATTTACGCTGGTGCTACGTCGACTGCAGAATCCAGGATCCCCGGATCAGCCCGCGTATGCCGGCGTCAGCGTGCTGATGCGGTACACTCTACGACTGCTGACCATCGACCAGCTAGGTCGCGCAGCTGGTCTCGTGTGCGCCCTCGAAATCGAGCGGAAGAAGCGCAATGATCTAGGCCAGCTTCCGTTCGAGGTAGGTCTGTGGGTCGGAAGCGCCGCCACCCCTAATCGACTTGGCGATTCCAAGCATCGAGGCAAAGGAACCGCCATCTTCAAGGTGGAGAAGTTCCGCAGAGATTGGCGGCCCGGCGAGGTGGCAAACCGTCCGGACTCACCGATTCCCCTAGAAGCATGTCCCTGGTGCGGAAGCCCATTCACTAATCACAGCTTCCACCTGGTGCCTTCCCACGCCAGGCCGACCAATCTCGTCGTCACATGTGCGAACGAAAAATGCCAGTTCAGCGATACGGATAAGAGCCCGCTTCCCATCGTGGGTGTCGACGAACCGCTATATCGTCGCCTCCCTTGCTTCGTCATCGCGACCATCGATAAGTTCGCCTCCTTGCCATGGACTGGCGAAGTGAGCGGCCTGTTCGGTAAAGTCAGCAGATATGCCAATAACGAATTCTTCGGCGCTGGTAGTGCCGTAGATGGAGGCCGAAGCCTGAACGCTCCTCTGCTGCCCCCGGACCTGATCATCCAGGACGAGCTCCACCTCATCAGCGGACCTCTTGGCACTATCGCAGGCCTTTACGAGTCGGCCATCGAACGTCTCTGCGAGAGGGAGGTCATCAAAGCCGATGGCAACAAGGTAGCGGTGTTCCCCAAAATCATCGCTTCGACGGCGACCGTTCGCCGGGCGAAACCGCAGATTCGCGCCTTGTTCGGTCGAACTGCGTCCAACATTTTCCCGCCCCCTGGCGTCAGCATCAAGGACTCTTTCTTTGCCGTGACCGAGCAAGGTAACCGGGAGAATGCCCGTCTGTATGTCGGGGTGTCGGTCCAAGGTAGAAATCAGAAGGTCGTCATGATGCGCGTCTCAAATGCACTGCTGGCAGGAGCATTGAAGCTATACGAAGAGACGCCGCTCAAGGTCGACCCGGCCATGAAGCCCAAGGAAAAGGCGGAACTCGAGGCTCGGTATAAGCACCCTGCTGATCCCTACATGACCCTACTGACCTACTTCAACAGTCTGAAGGAGCTGGGTGGTAGCCGCCGCATCTTCGAGGACGAAGTCTTCGCACGTATCAAGCTCTACGGTGAGCGCGTGAGGGAAGAGCCTAAGCTGAGGATGTTCAGCAGCCGGTCGCTGTCGGAAGTGGTCGAACTCACTTCACGTGTCAGCACGTCTAAGGTCGCCGACGCTAAGCGACAGCTTAGCAGGCCGTATGGGGATGATTCTGCCATCGGCGTGGCGCTCGCTACCAACATGATTTCCGTGGGCCTGGATATCACGCGCCTTGGACTGATGCTCGTGAGCGGGCAGCCTAAGACCAGCGCCGAGTACATTCAGGCGACTTCGCGTGTCGGACGTGAAAACGGAAAGCCTGGCCTCGTCGTCACAATCCTGAACGCCCAGAGGCCGCGCGATCGCTCTCATTACGAGCGATTCGCGAACTTCCATGCCACGTTCTATCGGTCTGTCGAAGCTTCCAGCGTGACGCCGTATTCGCCGCGGGCTCTCGACCGCGCTCTGGCGGCGGCGCTCGTCGGGCTAGTCAGGCACGGCATCAAGGAAATGACGCCTTCCATGGGCGCAGTAGATCTTCCTACAAACAGGGAACTGGCCAATAAGCTAGTCGAATCCATTACGATGCGCGGGGCGGAGCATAGCCATTCCATGACTCAGGAGGAGCGAGAGAAGCTTCGTGATCACCTGCATCACCTCGTGACAAACCTGCTCGATTGCTGGCAGAAGGTGATCAAGCTGGCCCAGGACCAAGGGGACTCGCTGAAGTATGGCACCGAGCCTGGCGACGCCCAACGGCTCCTTTATGACTTCCTTGATAGGGAAGTGCCTACTCTCACCGCCGAGAAGAAACGTTTCCGGGCAAACCGATCGATGCGTGACGTCGAGCGGGTCGCCATGGTCGAAGCCGTCGAGCCCAACCAGTTCTAATTTACGAAAATGGATAAACCTGAAATTAGACTTAGCCAGATCGTGATGAGCTTCGGCCCCGGAGCTCTTGTCGACTTGCCGGAACGGTCCGTGATCATGGCTGGCCTTGAACACTGGAAGTATGACCCCGAAACGCTTGCCCAGAGCGGGATCGAAGAGCCTCGCCTAATCGAAAAGGTTGAGGCTTGGCTGCAGAATGCCGGCGTCGATTTCGTGCGCCCACTGAAGCTGCGTACGCCGCCTCCGATGTCGGACGACGAACACAACACGTTCAATCGGGTAAAGGGATTCGTGTTCCCCCAATGGTTTATCTCCAAAGAAGCGGAGATGAGGGAAGGACGCCAGGCGCGTCGGTTGGCGCATCGTGACCGCTTGGACAAAAACCTGAAGATGGAGGGATACGCCTTACCGTTTAATCCGGTGCGCGTCGTCCAATCATGCCCAAGAGGACATATCTCTGACATCGATTGGCGTGCACTTGCGCATTCGGCTACGGCCGGAGCACGTTGCCCTGCCGGTGAACTCACGTGGGAAGAAGAAGGCACTTCCGGTGATATTAGCCGTGTGCGGATCGCCTGCAGCTGTGGTGCGTATAGGCCTCTGGGTGACGTACTCCTGGCCTCGCCTGGAAGCGCTGGTTTGCTGGGGCCTTGTAATGGTGACCGCCCCTGGCTAGGGCCAAAGAAGCGTGAAAGCTGCGGTGTGCCGTTGCGCCTCCTCAATAGGAGTGCAACAAACGCTTATTTCCCGGTCAGCATTTCGGTGATTTCAATTCCTGAAGCCGAAGACCCTGTCATGGACAAGGTCATAGAGCTCTGGGCTCTATTGGCGGACATTACTGATATCAGTGAGCTCAAGGTAATGCTTAAAGTCGCGCCGCCTGTTAAGGTCGCATTTGATGGCTTCAAGGTAGAGCGAGTATTTGAGGCAATCAGGCAGAAAAAAGGCGCTGCTCCTAAGCCAGTCGTTATGGTTAAGGAGGCCGAGTTCAACGCTCTGTCTAACGTGAAGCCCGAGCAGATTACCGATAAACCGGACGGGATTTTCTTTGCGACGGAGCTGAAGAAGGAATCCTGGCAGGGGCCTTTGATGAACGGAGTATCCAAGGTGGTACTCGTCCATCGTCTACGCGAGGTAATGTCTCAGGTTGGCTTCACGCGACTCGAGGGCATGTCGAATAACACCAATGGTGAAATGGATCTGAGCGTAAAGCCGGCTATGTTGGCTTCATCGATCGAATGGCTTCCCGCCGTCGAAAACCGCGGGGAAGGCATTTTCCTGGAATTTGCCCCGGCAATCATCAAGGCGTGGGCGGCGCAAGACGCCGTCAAGAAGCGAGCACACACCCTGTTCCTTGGCTTTGAACAGTGGAAGAAGGAGCACGAGTCTAGTTCGCGTAACTTCGAGGGCGTGGAATATTACATGCTTCACTCCCTTTCGCATATGCTGCTCGGGTCGCTGGCTTTAGAATGTGGTTACCCGCTTTCCTCGCTTCGTGAACGCGTATACGCCATGGATGGCAAATATGGCATCCTGATTTATACTGGATCCAGCGATGCAGAGGGCACTTTAGGTGGCCTGATCGATGCAGGTAGGCGCATTTCGCGGCACCTTCAGCGTGCCCTGAGGGATGCCAAGCTTTGCTCGAATGACCCGGTTTGCTCCCACCATGACCCCGTCAAGAAGGGTGGACAGAATCTCTCAGGAAGCGCGTGCCATGGATGTCTTCTCGTTCCGGAAACCTCGTGCGAACAATTCAATAACCTTCTGGACCGCTCGCTCGTAGTGCCGACGCTCGAGTCGTCAGACGCCGCATTCTTCAAGCTATGAGACTTACGTCGCTCAATTCGCTGACCGAACATCAGATAGGGGCCCTCGCCAGGGCCCTCGACGATGGCAGGCTTTCTTCGGGACTTTCTTTGCCTGCAGTGAGTGAAATCTGTGGGACGCAGTATGCCCAGTCAGTCTTCGATGAACTGACTCTTCTGATCCAGTCCGGATTCACGCCCAAACAGGCTGCCGTCGTGGTTCAAGCAGCACATGATGGCCGTGCGGCAGAGCCTGATTCCTCTAAGGTCTTCAGTCTTGTCCTGACTGGTCCTCACATCGACAACGCAGAAACGGCCGCGACTGAGGCGACATTCGACGCCATGGTCGAGCAGTTTAAAAAGCGGCTTCTCATCGTAGGATTCTCCCTTCACGACGGTGCGAAGATCTTCAAGCGGCTTTCCGAGCGAATGGATGCGGAGCCTGACCTCCAGGTTGTCTTTTGCTTCAATATTGTAAGGAGGTATGGCGATACCACGGCAGCAGAAGAGCTGATCGAGAAATTTAAGTCAGACTTTCGGACTAAAAATTGGCCGAAGTCCGCGACGCGCAAGCCAGCAATCTACCATTTCCCGACCTCGCTGCTTATTGGGTCTACCACAACCAGTCTTCACGCCAAGTGCTACATAGTCGACAATGATACTGCCCTCGTGACTTCGGCGAATATTTCAAATGCAGCCCAGCGCCGCAACATGGAAGCAGGCGTCCTCATCCGTCATCCGCTGATGGTTGGCCGCCTCTACAATTACTTTACCGGCGCAATCGATAAGGGAGTCCTGGAGCGTCTAGTGATCTGAGGAATAGGGGACGACATTACATAAGCGCAGCTCAATGAACGACTGGGAGAAGCTTTACGATTCCGTAAACAAGCGGCAGTTGGGCTTTGTCCGACATAAGAATTGGGGTGTTGGTGTCGTCACGAAGGGCGACCATCAATTCCTTTGGGTGGATTTCCCGTGCGTGGATAAGATGGGTCACAGGATAGACTTGGAGTTCTCGAGGAAGATTCTCGAAGTGCTGCCCGCCGATAAATGCTTGGTCGCGGCATTCGACGAGCGCTCTGCTGAATTCAAGAAACGCTTCTCCGAGCATCCCCTGGAGACGGTGATAAAACTTTTAGCCGAAATGCCATACGGCGAACTATCGACAGCCCAGCTACGTGATCAGTTAAGGTTGATTCGCCACGGCCTGGGGTTGGGCAGGTATGCCGACCTGCCGGGATTCGAGTCGTGGTGGAAGTCTCTAATGCGCTCATTGGAAGCCAGTACCAACATTCTATGTCCTGTTAAGCCAACGGATAACTTTGCGCTTATTGAGGCAGGCACAAAGCACGGAGCGGTATATGAAGAAGACGCCAATGGAAATGAGGTCCTAGTTGAATCATGCCAAGGCGTTGTGGTCTTCCTTAGGTCAAAGGATGGTAGGCATCAGGTAGTACATAAAAACGACCAGCGATATATTAAGAGATCTCGCATCTGCTTTGCGCCGAATTTCATAGTGCCGGTCATCAAGGCAACTTCTGGTGACGTCTCCGTGTCCGAGGTGTTGCCTGATGAGCTAAAAGAATGGGATACGATTCTCATACAGCGTGGCGTTACGGTGAGTGCAATCGAATCGGTGGCGAACGAGGAACTAGGCCATAAGGCCAGGGAGTTACGGCGTCTCGCCGGACAATGGAGAGAGCCCGTCGCCTCCCTGACGGATATCTCCAGCATCCTTGTCAGTAAGATGGCTGCCATCGGCGTACGAACCTCCGAACACACTGCCGACAACTGGCTGAGGGGTAGACTGAAGATCGCGCCGCAAGATGAGAACCTCAAGGCCTTGGCCAGGCTATGCGCAGATCGCGGCAAGTCGTTCGATATCAAATCATGCCTTAAGGCCGCGTCTGTCGTGGAGCTTGCTCATCGAAACGCCGGCAGGGCTCTCGTGAGACATTTCAAGGAGAAGCTCCCGTCTATACTGAAAGCAAAACATGGGAACCTAGAGTCAGGCATGGTGATCGCGGTCGGTAAGCGCGAGATAATAGTCGATTTCTATACAGTAGCGTCCGTTTCACGTGAGCTGAAGGCTGTCAAGGTATCCGACCTAAATCAGGTCGTAGAGTACGAAGAGCTGCTCAAAGAGGGATAGGAAGACAAATTTCTTCAGTCCAATTCAGGCTGCTTGCACGCAACTGTCTGCCTGATAGATTTCCGTATGGTCGAAAGTGATATTAATAGGGTCAGACCCTATTAAGCAGCCCCAGCCGGAATTTGCAATCTACGGATTTCATGCCCAGGTCCGGTTAGCTATGTACGGAATTCGAAGGCGCAGTGGCCCCCGCGGAGATCCGCCGGCAATACCTGGGAAAGTCGGTGCGAAGTCACTTTGCCGCGGGCGGTCAGGTCACTTGACAGTATGGGCCGGATTGCTGAGCAGATGGCGCATTATGAACCTGACGTTGGTTGGCTCTAAGATACGTCATGACGGAGTCGGGCGCCCATTAACTCCGCCGCCAGGTATCAAGTGCCGAAATAAGCCAATAAACAGGGTAGCCGAACCCGTAAATTAACGAAACGAATGCAACTAATTGTGCGACGAAGCGAAAGACCCCATGCTCGCGTTGAAGTTTTCCCCAGCCTAAGATATTCTTCTCCCCAAACCCACCGCAGAGGAGGCCGCACTCAATATTGTGGCCGACCAAAACCAGGCCAAAAAAGACCATCAAGGCGCTGCCCATCTGAACCCAGTAACTTTGGTATGGAAGCCACCACCTACAAAAATGATAAATCGGCTGCCAGTAATACCAGGTGAGCGCGAGGGCCAGCAAGGGGCCTGCTAAAACTCGCCATAGCCATGTGGCATCATCCCCGGGTTCGTCGTCGAAGGCTAGGGGAAGCACAAACAGGGAAACGACCAGGCATCCGCATAGGAAGATCCCGGTGATAACTTGGCTAAAGGTGGACAAAGCGAAGAACCATGCCGCTGGACTAGTTCCGGATGGGTCTGGGGGCCAATAAGCGGATTCGGATACATCCATTGGCGCCATACTCAGAAGCCACCCCTTTCTCGGCGACTAATAAATAAAAACATATTAATACGACGGCTGGGTTGCTCCTTGAGCCTTGTGCAGGGGGAAGACAAGATGGGGCGATGAAGTTTGAGGTCCAGGTGTTGATGATGGCGATGGGGTTCGTCACCCTGGCGGGGTTCTGCAATCGCGAGGAAGCCGAGGCCCCAAGAAGTTACGAGCCGTATCGCCGTTTAACGGCCGAGCAGATCGTCGCGGATGTCCAACAACGGCCAATCGACGGGCGCTCCGAGATGTGCAACTGCGATCGGATGAACATCATTTCGGACTACGGGTATGCGATGGGTGAGGTCCTCTTGAGCGAGCAAGTCAACGCTCACCCCGGGCGGGTTCACTTGGTTCGTCGACTGATGCGACAGCTGCATGACTTCTGCTTTGATTATCTAGATGCGGAGCATCTCCGGGTGGGAGGTAATGGCCACATGGTCGAGCACGGCGATGGAATCTACGTTCAATACCTTATGCGTGCCATTGTCGAAGATATGCCAGATGCCGCGGTTCATCGACGATACACACGCTTGGCATTGCCTCGGCTCAGGTCTTTTGAGTGGAGGCTGCAGGGTCTCAAATTCGCTGATAATGGTCCTAGATTCGCCCACTATGGCCCAGACCCTGCATTCGAAGAAAAGCTTCGTCTCGAGCGTCTCGAGAACTTTGAAGCCTTAAGGAAAGACATGATGAAATCGTGGAATGCGTTAGCCACGACCTTGGCGGAATTACCAACTCCAGTCGCCAACCGTATTATCGCCTACCTCGAGTGGCGGGTCGATCAGGGTCTCGATACCGACTATAGGGACTACTTTGGACCGACTGCACCTTTGGGAGGCATCAAGTAACCCGGGCATCCCCTCGAAGTTGTAGCGTTGCAGTCGCCACTGGTCTGCGCATCAATAATTAATGTCTGATATCTCGATTGGGAGGGAGCGATAGGGGCTCCGGGGTTCAGAGAAGCTTCGACGGCCTATGGTCGCGCGGCGGGGGTCATCAAGGCGCGGCGGGGTTTGCCGAATGATGAGGACAAACTGATGCACGGCCGACCGAGACGGTTAGCCCTACCTGGTAGCAACAGGGTACAGACTGCCACTGAGGGGCAGAGGGCCGCATGGGAGGATGGCGACCTTTCAGGATTACCTCAGCCCTCGAAGTCGACGTCTAGGAGGCCGGGGAGGTGGGCTTCCTCGATGATCTTGCCGTAGGGTGATTTGAGGATGGCACCGTAGAGGGCCTTGGCGGCGTCGACGGGGGCGAGGTCGTCCGGGTCGTCTTCGAGCAGGGCGACGACTTTCTTGTAGTCGCGGTAGTCGTCCCAGGCAGGGTCCTCGCGGGTCCAGGATTCCTGACGGAGGGCCCAACGTCCTCGGCCGATCCGCGCGAGCCAGTAGGAGAGGCGGCCGTTATGGTAGGGGCTCTGGGACCAGCTACCCATCATGACCAGCTGCCAGTCGAGCTTACGGTGGGGCAGGATCTTGCCGAGGTCCGCCGAGCGGTCGCCTTCGATGCCAAGCGTGACGCGCATAGGTCTACTCGAAATGCTCCTCGTGCAGGGCGTCTTGCCAAGTCCCGACGTACCCATCGCCGCCGCCGCTATAGCTGACGACCAGGGAGCCGGGACCTTCCCGGCCGTTGAACATCCACCGGCAGGCGAAGCGTTCGCCCTCGTAGTGGTAGGCGTCACCGCGACGGCCGATGGGCTTGCCGGCCACGATCTGTTTCCAGACCCGGGCGGGGACGCGGTGCTCATGGTTCTCGTCGCACCAGTCGACCAGCAGCGTGACGGACTTAAGTTTGCGGGCCGGCATCGCCAAGGGGGCCGATCAGTCGCGCAGGTCGGCTTTCATGCCGGCCTGCATCTTTTTGAAGACGGCGGCGAAGGCGTCCTGCATGCTGATATCGGGCACGTTGGCATTGGTGGCCGCGGCGGCGGGCTTGGTTTTCGCGGGCTTGGCCTTGGCCGGGCGTTTTTTCGGAGGCATCCCGCGAGTCTCCGGAGTGCGCTCCGTTTGTAAACCTTCTTGTATATATTCATTGTGTCAGAGCGGCGGGGAGGGCAGGCTACGGCATGATCCCCATCCCCACCGGCTGCGCGCGGTTCCTCTGCTACGGCTGGATCATCACGGGCCTCGTTTTTCTGCTGGGCCTGAACAAGAACGGGGAGGACCTCTCCGGCGCCGGTGTCCTGTCCCTGGTCGTCGGGCTGCTCGGCCTGTACGTCACCCGCCCGCGCAAGGACTGACATGGACGATCCAATCACCCGTTTGCCGCGCGAATGCCTCGCGCTCATCCACGAGCTGTTCACGAAGGATGTCGTGGACGATTTCGATGGGGAGTTCGGCCTCGGCGGCTATGGCTTCATCACCAACGGCCGGCTCTACAAGCTCCGCTTCAACACCGAAGAGAAGCCGCACGAATTCACCTTATCGTCGGGTTGCGACTGCCCTTACTGGGAGGCGAGCCGAGAAGCGTTGGACCGTCTTGTCGCCAACATGAACAAGGCTCACCCGGAAGCGCATTACCAATTCGGCGGCGAATTCGGATACCAGATGGGCGTCTCCACCGCGGGGTCGGTCCCGGAGCAAGCGGAGCGCAAGGCACTCGTCCAGGCGGAAGTGTTACGCTGCAAGCAGATCCTCGACCAGGCCTTGGATGGCCAATTCGAGGTCATCAGTGCCTCGCACGAGGAACGGCGTAAGGGCTTGTCGAACGACGAGTGATGGGGGCGGCATGGCGCCAGGCATGTCATCGCGGCGCGAGACGAAGCCAGTGATTTGTTGAACCTTTGACCGGTTGATCAGTTGGCCGGAGGTAAGGCTGAAGGCGGTGTGCCAACGGTTCTGGCCAACGGTTTAACATATCAACCGATCAACGATGCCTACGGCCGAACGGGATGGGAAGCCGATGGATAGGGGCGTGTGGGCAAGGTGACATGTGGGCACGAGGAGGGATAAGAGGGCTCGGAGGATTAGAGTGCTGAATCGGGTTTACCTGGTGCCGCATCGGCAAACCGCCAACCGCTCGCGAACGCCGTTTGCACAGGTAGGGACCAGCGTCCGGGCGAGGGATTAACCATCCATGATTCCCCGAGCCCTCTAGTCCTCGTGCCCTCCAAAATTCCTCGTGCCCTCAAGTCCTCCTGCCCTCGCGCCATCCTTTTTCCCTATGACTTTCTATGACAAGCGGTCCGGTGGACGTGGGCCGCAGGTTGTGGCAGGCTGTCGGTCCTATGAGCTGCGCGATCGGACCGAATGGATTTCACGACGGGGAGCCCCCGTCCGAGGATGATTACGACGAGGATGCCCTGAGCAAACTCTGCGACAACCCGGCCTACCTGG
>Ga0222712_10002216_pt1 | contig 22635 bp, 14 predicted proteins | sample C33_657DmetaG_FD_165043 | JGI IMG/M metagenome (GOLD analysis project Ga0222712, IMG submission 165043) | Estuarine water microbial communities from San Francisco Bay, California, United States - C33_657D | ecosystem: Environmental > Aquatic > Marine > Unclassified | place: USA: California... | reverse complement strand
CACTCGCCCCAAGGCACTCGACCGTTACGTTCGCGATCGGCATTTCGATTCGCGATGTCGAAACGACCGTCGTCGCCGTCGTCGATCGCGAGCGAGGCGCGAGCGTCATCGTCGTCGTCGTCGTCCTCCGTGGCCTCGCTCGCGTTCGAGGCGTCGATGACGCACGTGAAGTCGACGTACGACAACGCGCGAGGGACGCTGAGGACGATGACGCGCGATTGGCGCTCGAGGGGAACGACGGACGACGACTCGAGCGAGGACGACGACGACGACGACGGGCGCGGGCAAAAGAAGACGTCGAGACGACGTCGTTCTTTGGAAGAGAAAACACAAAAAACGAACGAAGGGCGAAATGGGAATGCGACGACGACGACGACGACGACGACGACGACGACGACGACGAGCGCGAAAGAGACGCTGAAGACGATATCGAATGCGATGTTTTCTCAAAACGACGTCGCGGATGGGGCGCGAGGGATGAATGAAGGGGTGATGCGAGAGCGCGCGAAGGCGAAAGGAGAGCGCGGAAAACAGGGAAATGGGGAGAGTGCGCGTGAGAAACGCGCGAGGAAAGGGAGAGAGGAGAAGGAAGAAAGTCAAGGGAAGAGGGCGGAGACGACGGCGGTCGTTTCAAAGGCGAAGACGGAGAAGACGAAGCGAGGGAAGGGGAAATCCATCGGCGCGCTCAATTTCGTCGTGGAAATTGGTAAATTTGTCTTGCCCGCGGTGTGCGCGTGGTTATCTCGTCAGAAGAAGCTGGATGAGCAAGTCGAGACGATCACATCCTTGGGGCAGCAGTTGGAAGAGGTGACGCTTAAGAAGGTGGCGAACGCCACGGAGGCGCACAAGCTAAGGCGCGAAATCGTCGAGTTACGCGATGCTTTAAAGCTTGCCGATTCCGCGGCTGACGACGCTCAGCGAGCGTCAAACGCGATGATGGTGCGAAAAACGGCTGGTAAGGAGGTGAAGATGAAGAAAATGGCTATCGATCACGCCGAGCAGTTGGGTCGCGAACGCGCGGAGTGCGCGGAGGCGATTCGAAACGCCAAGGCACTCGAAATCGGCGCGCGGTGGCGAGAAGAGGCGTGCCGTCAGATGAAGAATCGCGCGCTCGCCGAAGCAGCTGAGCTCGAGAAGAAAGTTGCCGAGCTCGAGAAGAAGATCAAGGAGATCGAAGAGGCCAAGAACAAGGACGCTCCAGAAAACGCGAATGTGGTCCAAAACGTCGTACAAGGCGCGCAAGGCGTGATGCTAAACGCGCTGCGCAGTGTTAAATCTATCGGTCGCCGCAACTCCGTCGAGGTTGCACCGACTGACGGTGCCGCAGTCGACCCCACTGCGCCGGCAGATGTCGCGCCCGTCGAAGCGCCAGTCCCAGCAGATGTCGCGCCCGTCGAAGCGCCAGTCACAGCAGATGTCGCGCCTGTCGATTTAGCGCCCGCCGTCGTCCAAGTCGTAGCGAAGAGCGTTCCTGCGACTCCGACGAGCCCGAACTCGAAGAAGAAGAAGGACAAAAAGAAGGGTGGGAGATAACTTCTCGTCGAGTGTACATTATAAACATTCTGCGTTGTGTTATTTCAAACAAGCTCAACTACTACTAATCAGCACAACCATTCAGAACGCGCTCTTCCATTACTACTAGCAACACATTTCATGTTATTTCGCACTATCTCACGAAGCCGTCTACAACGTTTTGATTCGCCCAGAAAGGGCGAGCTCGTTGACGCGCGTCAAAAACGCGAGCACCTCTGAGCAATCGTGAAGACTAAATCGAGCGGCGGTAACTTTCGGCGCCGCGGCAACTAAAACGCCCGCACCCAGTTCCTCTCCGAGCTCTTCGTTGATTTCCATGAAGGCGTCCTCGTCGGTGACGTCATCGCCAATGTAAATTGTAAACACATCCTCGGACGCGAAGCCCTTCTCGGCGAGCTCCGGCAGCAACGATTGGCGTAAATACGAAAGCGCTTTACCCTTGTCCCAAGCCACCCTCGGGCGCACCTCCCACACCATTTTCCCATCGTGTTTAATCAGGCATTCATCCTTGGCGCACACCTCATCCACGATAGCCTCAACTTTGGGTTGGAGTTCCTCGGGTACGGCGCGGTAATGCGCCGAGACGCAAAACGTGTTGTGCTCGATCTTCGTCCCTGGAATATCCTTGAGCTTCTCCTCTAAATCCGCCGCCACGCGATTCATGACGTCTAACGCCCATTGCGCGGGCTGATGCTGCAAATTTGACTCCAACGGTCGTCCATCGCTCGTCACCTTCGGCCCCGCGATGTCCAGTCCGTGCGACCCGGCGTAGTACAATTCGTCCAACCCGACGAATTGCGACACCTTGTGTCGACTCCTCCCCGATATGATCGCCGTGGGAAACTTCCTCGCGCACGCCCTCACTTGTTCTCGCATCTCACTCGACATGAACGCCTTATCCGGCTCCGCCACGATCGGCGTCAACGTCCCGTCGTAGTCTAAAAACACCGTCAACAGCTTCCCCTCGCAAAGCGTCGCGAACGTCTCGAAATCCTCCATCGCGTTCCGATGATGTTTCTCCCGCCATTCGCGATCACTTTCCCAGTACGTCTCAATCGCTTCGCGTTCGCATTTCCGTCGTTCGTTCGTCAACCTCTCGTCCCGGCGCTGCGACAGCGCGCGATCGATCGACGCGCGCGCCGCGCTCGCCTCCTCCCCGCGCGCCTCGCTCGTCGTCGCCGCGTCCTCGGCGAACGCCATCGCGTTCGCTCGAGGACGAATGCGCGGGCGTGTGCGTGTGCTTCGCGTCTATGGTCGTCTCGTCCAATACGCGAGTAAAGCGTCTCGATGGGAATGCGTCGCTCTGGCGTCCACGACACGCGATCGACGGGCGCGAGCGCCGAGACGAGGGCGGCGCCGACGACGACGCGATCGATCGATTTGAACGCGAGGTCGATCGATCGATCGAATCGAAAGCTGGAAAGCGATCGAATCGAAAGCGAGGTCGATCGATCGAATTGAAAGCGAGGTCGATCGAATTGAACGCGAGGTCGATCGATCGAATTGAAAGCGAGGTCGATCGATCGATCGAATTGAAAGCGAGGTCGATCGAGATCAGAGCGCGACGCGAACGCACGCGAGGTCGATCGAACGCGACGCGAACGCACTCGAGGTCGAGTGAATCGACGTCGAGTCGCGACGTCGTCGAAAAGACATCCGCGCGATCGCCCGCGTTCGCTGGTCGTCGACGCGCGACGCCCGCGCCAGGTCGCGACGGCGATTGATTACGATTGATTGCGATTAATCGCGTCGAATTCGAATTCGAACCCGATCGCGCTCGAGCGTTGAATCGCGGTTGAATCGACGAATGGAATGACGACGACGACGACGACGACGACGACGACGACGACGACACGGACGACGAAAACGACGGACGACGATGGGCGTCGCTCGAGCGCGCGCGCGAGCTCGAGCGACGACTCGAGCTCTGATTTCGGGAACGAATCCGTCGCGCTTCAACGCGATGGAGACGAGACGCACCGATCGATGACGAGCGCGGAAGCTGTGGCGCTCGCGCGCGCGCGCGCGAGCCCGTTCGGCGTCGATTTAAACGCGCACGACGAGTTCGCGCGCGTCGCGGAGAATCATCATCGCGCGTTTCGAGCGCCGAGCGCGCGCGACGTCGCGTTCGACGGTCTCGGCGCGCGCGCGTTTTTGCTCGGCGCCGGCACCTCGGGGGGAGACAACGCGACGTACGTCAACGCGAGGCAGTACCGAGCGATTTTACGAAGGCGAATCGCGCGCGCGCGCATGGCGGCGAAAGACGCGCATTCGCATCGCGGGGCGAGGACGAAGGTCGCGTCGAGGTCGGCGCACGCCAAGACGCGATCGAGAAAACCAGATGGGACGTTTTACACGCGAGAGGAGTTGTTGAAGGGCGACGCCGGGCCGGAGGCGCGCGAACGCGCGAGGGCGCGCGAGCGTGAGATCGAGACGCGCGAGAAGAAACGCGCGGAGGCGAACGCGCGACGAGAGGCGAAAGCGGCGGCGAAAGCGGCGGCGAAAGCGGCGGCGAAAGCGGCGAAAGCGAACGCCGAGAGCGAGAAGCGAGCGCTCGCGAATGCCAACGCCGAGAGCGAGAAGCGAGCGCTCGCGAATGCCAACGCCGCTCGCTCCTAGTTCATTCATTCTTCTCCCGGCGCGGCGGGCGACGTTTCATCGACGCGTATTCTTCTCCTATTCTCACATCTTCTTAAACGCACGCGCGATGAACGACGCGCGAGCATTCGCGCCCGATGTTCTCTTACCCTCATTCCACTCTCCTTTCGTTTCGTTTCCTTCGTCACGCTCTGCTCGCCACGCGCTCGCGTTTCCGAGCTCGCGTCGCGTTCGCGCCGCAATGCGCGCCTCGCTCGCGTTCGCGCGCGCGTTCGCGTGCGCGTGGCTCCTCGCTCTCGCCCTCGCTCTCGCCCCTTCGCACGGCGGCCGCAATGCGTGCGCGATGTCGTTCATGTACCCATCGTACGCGCGAGTTCCCGACGTCGCGTTGGCGTCGCGAACGCACGCGCTCTACCGCTACGACGACGAGCGGTTCGCCGCGAGCGCGACGACGCGTCCCAGGACATCGTGCGTCACCGCGACTCTGTTCCTTCCCGGTACCGCGGGGTCGTTCAAGCAATGTCGAAGCTTTGCGAGCGCAACGATCGCGCTCGCGAGGGAGTCGAACGCGAACGAACACAAAAAGTGCGTCGTCGAGCACTACGCGTTGGATTTCGCCTCCGAACGGTCGACGTACGCCGCGGCGTTGATGAAGCGACAAGGCCAAAGCGCGCGAGCGGTGATGAAATGGTTTCACGAGAGAGGATATCGACGACTTTTCGTCGTCGGGCACAGCGCTGGGGCGGCGGTCGCTTTGGACGCGGTGGCGGATACGCACGCCGCGTTCGCGGACGTCGTCGTCGCGAGCGTCGCCGGAGCGCTCGGGTGGAACCCGGGTGGGTTTACGTTTGGTTTACACGCGCTCAAGCGAGATGTGGAATCGCGATGGCACGCCAACGGGGCGGTGAATCGCGTCGGGGTGATTTCCGTCGCGGGCGGCGAGCGGGATCGACAAGTGCCTTCGCTCGAGACGGCGAGCGCGCGGGCGTTTCGAGCGAGAAACGAGTCGATGTCGACGAAAGGCGAACGAAGCGCTTTAACGATGGTCTTCGAAGGGCGTGCGAATGCGCTGAAGAACGTGCGCAAGACACTGGACCATCGAAGCGCGATGTGGTGCAAGGAATTCGTCGACGCTTTGGCGCGCGGTTTCGTCGCCGCCGCGGCGAACGCGAACGCCGATTCGACGGACGACGTCCCGGGCGCGAGCGCGCGAATCATCGCCAAGGCGCTCGGATTCGATGACGAAAGCACCGTCGTGGATGACGATGATGACATGTCGTCGTCGCTCTCATGGCCGAACATTCGGCGTCGCGTCGGCGAAATCGCCCTCGAACGCGCGCCATCCGTCGTCGCGTGCGTCCTCGCGCACGCCCTCATCGCTCCGTCCACCGCCGCCGCCCTCGTCTTCGCCTCGCTCTCTACGTCGTCCTCGCCTCTACCGTTACGTCACAACGCGTATGCCATCGCGGAGTCCTTCCTCGCGTCTCTCTTCTGCTACGTCGCGACGACCCCGCTCGCGTCGCTCCACCGCGAACGCGTCGCGCTCGCTTCGTTCGCCTCGAGTTATCTCCCCTCGCTCTTCGCCCTAGGCTTGGCGATGCATTCCTTCGCGTATGAAGACGTCGTGCGATTCGCGCTGTCGCGTGACGTCGTCGTCGCGGTCGCGGTCGCGTTCGCGTCGCGCCGAGCGCGAGCGACGCGGGCGACGCGCGAACGGAGGGCGAATGTGAACACGTACGAATCACGCGCGATGCGTGTCGTGGCGTGGACGTTAGCGTCACAGGCATCCGCGCCTGGAAACGCGCACGTCGTCCCTTTGGCGTGCGTCGTCGCCGTCGCCGCGGGTTGATTGATGACGACGACGATGAGGATGATGATGCCATCGAGTGGGCGACCGACCAGGTCACGTGACCGACCGACCAGGTCATCACGTGTCCGACCGACCGACCAGGTCATCACGTGACCGACCGACCAGAGCATCAAATGACCGACCGACCAGGTCATCACGTGACCGACCGACCATATCGAGTGACCGACCGACCATAGTGAGTGACCGACCGACCAGGCTCGTGCTGCCGCCACCGACGACAGTGCGTCACGCAGTCAAACATTCGCGAAGAAGAACGTCACACGCGCGCGTGGCATGGCGCACGCACGAGCGCGCGTGAGGGCGGCGATGACGATAGGCATCGTCGCCGCGACCGCCAACGCGTCGCGCGCGTCTTTCGAGGAGAGACAAACACAAACACACGAACGCGTGAAGCCGCGCGGAACGCGGGCGTTGGCGCGCGTGGCGTGCGTGACGCGACACGGCGCGCGCGCGCCTCTGCGCATTACGACGACAACGGACGACGGCGAGAGCACACGATGGCGAGCGTTGATGTTAGACGTCGAGCATCGACGGAAGTTACGAACGAGCGCGAGAGTTCGCGATGAAGATGAAGCGAGCGCGAGCGAAGCGGAGGATGGAGAACCGAGAGACGCGAGCGGCGAGCTCACGATTCGAGGGGCGCGAGAGATGATGGATTTAGGTCAACGAGTGATCAGAAAGTGGTTGATCGACGAGGAGAAGTTTCTGTCGAGCGAGTTTGCGAATGCCGTGAGATTGGGCGAGGTGAAAGTGCGAAGCACGGCGGCGAGGCGGTGCGTGATGAGCGCGCAGAGCGTTATTTACGGCGGGTGGGGCGACGTTTCAAGTCGAGTTTTGGAGATTGAAGTTCGCTCGAAGGAGCAAGAGTCGATGTTTCCCAAGCCCGGGAAGGCGTGCGAGAGGTTGAATGATTTTTTTAAGAGCGAGGTGGAGGTCGCGGAGCGCGAGTCGAGGGCGTCGTTGGGGAAACATCCGGCGTTGGCGCGAATCCGCGACGAGTTGGAGGCACAGTCGGGCGGCGCGGCGACCGAGGTCACGGTGTGGGACAAGTTGCAGTGCATGCTGAACCACGACATGGAGCTTCCGGAAGGGGTCACCGCCGAGGACGTCGGGGCGCTGCTGACGTCGATGGAACGGCGATACTTTACGTTGTTCTCCCGACCGGAAATCGCAGCGCTCGTCGGTGGGAGGCTCCTTCGCGAGCTCTGCGACGAAATGGCTTCGCCAGAGCCATTTAAATTATCTATTTTTTCGGGGCACGACTCGTCGCTCATCGCCTTGTTCGCGGCGCTCGGCGTGCTGGACGTCGGCGTACGCGCGTGGCCGGCGACGGCGAGCGCGTTGATTTTCGAAACGTGGCACATGCTCGACGGTACGCGCGGCGTGCGCGCGGTGTACAACGGCAAACCGCTCATGTTGACTCCGAAATCTCGAGCGAGCGATGGGATGACGTCGTATGATGATTTTAAAGCGTTCGTGGACGCGCGCGTGCCGTCAGATTTTGAGGCGGCGTGTCGCGTGTCCAAGCTCTAGCACAGCACTAGCTCTAGCGCGCATGCCGTTGGCGCAGATGTAATGATGGGTTACCGGTATGTCTACAGTACTAATTGCTAACTCGCTACTTCTTTCCTTTGCCAGTCTTGCGCTTCTTGAGGTGTTTAGGAACTTTTGTCTTGCGTTTCTCAGCCGCCGCCGTCTTTTGAAGCCGTCTCGCTTCTTTGCGTTCATTTTTTAGCTTTTCCTTATCGACAACTTCTTTGGGGAATCGACGTCTCCCGCCGTCATCTTCACCTTCATCGTCGTCATCATCGTCGTCGTCGTCTTCGGAATCTGTGTACGAACCTTGGCTCGCGGATGCGTCGTCGACGTCCATGTCGTCGTCTCCTCCGTCGTCGTGTCCTTCGCGAACGTGCTTCAACAACGTCGGCGTCGTGCGCACGCCACTCAAATCCGCCTCCATGCCGGTGATGGTTTGGTAGTAAATACCCTCGCTCTGGCCTCTACCTTGAATCAGCCTTCGCTGGTCGCGCTCGAACGTGTCCACTTCATCTAACGCGCGCGGAATGTACGCTTGGTGAAAAACGTTTTCGGCGATTTCCTTTTCAGCGCGGCGCTCTGCCGTGCCTACGGGCAAGTTTACTTGTGAGTCGGGATCGGCGGAATTCATCGCGTTGAGTTGCGCGTTTACGCGCTTCAACTCCACCGCTTGTTCCTCCGCGGACTCGCTCAAGCGCTCCAAAACTTGCTCCATGTTGTCGTCGTTAATCGTCGGATCGGTGACGAAATCAAACAGCTCGCGCACCGTCGGCACGGCGACGTCCTTCTTAGCGAAGTACTGAATCACGTGCAACAAATCTTCGCGCAGGAAATCTAGACATCGCGGATGGTCTTGATCGACCGATTGCGAGACGTCGATGATCCAGATGCTCCCTTCGTGAAACAACAAGTTGTACTCGCTCAAATCGGCGTGTACCAAGCGACACTTTTGATACATGTTGCGCACGTCGACGATGAGCTCGGTGAAAAGCGAACGGAGCTTTTTCACACCAATGTCGGCATCGCGCAAACGCGGTGCGGCTACGCCGTTTACTCCTATGAACTCCATCACTAATACGTGCGAGCGCAGCATCACCACCGTGGGCACGCGCAAGCCCGCTTCTTTCAGTCGGATCAAGTTGCGCATCTCTTTTTCCGCCCACGTTTGCACCATTTTTCGCGGGTTCTTCTTTGAATATCCGTTTCGGAACCGCCAGTCGCCGCTGACGTATCGATCGCGATCTTTGAATACCAAAATAGATGTCTTGTACACTTTAACGGCGAAATCCGACAACACCGCGTCGCCCGTCACCTTTCGCGCGTGGTACACGTTGGCCTCCTTCCCAGTGGACACACACCCATGAATCTCTGAAAAAACCTCGCGAGACAACATCTTAAATAAAATCAACATCGTTCGCGGATCCAACGCTTGTTCCACCGTCGCGCGATCCTCTTTATCTTTATTCAACGACGCCGACTTGTCGTCCCTCCTCGCTCGCTCCTTCATCGCGTTGGACACCTTGGATGTCATCTTCCCCGACGTCATCCCGCCCTCGTCATCCCCATGCCCATCTCGCCCCACGCTCGCTCGCTTCATCTTATTCATCGCCCCTCCGTTCGCGTTTGGTTTTGAGTTCCTCGCCGTCGCTTTACTCAACGCGCTCGAGCTCGTCGCGTTCGCCGCGAACCCGCGCGTTTGCCAGCCCCCGTGCGCGCTTCGTGACTCATAATCCTCCAGCGCATCCAGTGCGTCTAATCTTGCATCGATCTTTTCCCGTCCTTCGTCTCGTTCTTTTTCCTCCTCGTCTTCGCTCTCATCGTGTTCATCACGTTCATCATCATCATCATCATCATCATCATCATCGTGTTCATCATCGTCATCATCACCACGCATCCTCGCGTTCGCCAACGCGAATCCACGCAACGCAACTCGAATCGCCTCTAACGCATCGTCCTCGAGCGACGCGCGTGACATCGACGTCGCGATCGCGTGCGATCGCTCGACGTGCGCGCGTGTGCCGCCGCCGCCGCCGCCGTCGATGATTGGATCGCCCGAAGACGCGCGTCCGTTTTCGTCGCTGGCGGTTTTATGAGTCAACGACTCGTGGTGGGTGTGATTTTCAAACACGAACAGAACACACCCTCGACCGACGCGCGTCCGTTTTCGTCGCTGGCATTTTCATGAGTCAACGACTCGTGGTGGGTGTGATTTTCAAACACGAACACACACGCGCGAGACGCATTCGCTCGACGATCGATCGATCGATGAACGAACGAACGACGAATGTGTTGAAATCGTCAGTACACGACGACGTCGAGAGGTGAAGCATCGATCGATCGATCGCGCGCGTCCGCCGTCGATGACCGCCGTAGTGGACGAAATGAACGCGAGCGAAGGCGAATGGGGCGCGGACGCGCGCGCGCGAGCGGCGGCGCTCGCGCGCGCGCTCGAACGCCGGCGAACGGCGCGCGCGAGCGCGACGCCCACGTCCGAGGACGACGTGAGGCGAATGTTGAGGAAATACGACGAACCGGTGACGTTGTTTGGCGAACGGGCGTACGAAAGGCGAGAGCGTCTGAGGAGGGTTTTAAGCGCGTTGGACGCGAAAGACGGCGGGGAGCTGGAGGCGGACGCGAGGGACGGCGGCGCGGTGGTCGTTGACGCGCTCGAACGCGTAGGGCATCAGAGAGTTGAGTTGTTTTATACGGAAGGGAGCGATTCGTTGTTACGCGCGCGCGTGGATGTGGCGGAGTTTTCGTTGCCGCGAGCGCGAGAGCGATTGAAGCGGGCGCGGGACGCGCGAGCGAGCGCCGGGGACGAGCGACGAGCGATGGAGGTGTTCGTCGAGCGCACGTCAGAGTTTGCGGCGCAATGCAGCGAGATTGGCGATGCGACGCGTCCGATGTGCGCGGTGAGGTTTTACGACGGTGGGAGGCGAGCGGCGAGCGCGAGTTGGAGCGGCGAGGCGCGAGCGTGGTCGTGCGACGTCGCGTCTGGGAAGGTGACATCCGATTTCGTCATCAAGGCGAGCGAACATAGAATCACTGGGTTGGATGTGTGCGATAGCGCGTTCGCCACGGCGCACGCCGATGGGACGGCGGCGATTTGGAGTTTGGACGGGGCGCGTCGCTTGGAGTTACGCGGCCACGCGTCCAGGTGCGGCAGAATAGCGTTTCACCCAAACGACGGCAAGTACGTCGCCACCGCGGGGTTCGATGCGACGTGGAGACTTTGGAGCACGGAGACTGGGGAGGAGTTACTTTGTCAGGAAGGGCATTCGCGCGAGGTGTACGACGTGGGATTTCATCCCGACGGCTCGCTCGCGGCGTCAGTGGGCTTGGACGCCGTCGGTCGAGTGTGGGATTTGCGCATAGGTAAATCCATTTCCGTCCTGCGAGGGCACGTCAAGCAGATTCTGTCCGTGGACTTTTCACCCAACGGCGTTCACGTCATCACGGGAAGCGATGATCGTACGGTGCGAGTGTGGGATTTGCGCAAGAACTCGACGTGCGCGTACACGCTCGCGTCGCATTCGGCGCTCGTGTCGTGCGTGCGATATGAAAAGACATCCTCGAACGGCGCATTCTTTACGTCGTGTTCCTACGATGGCACAGTGTGCGTCTACAGTGGTTGCGATTTCGCCCTAAACGCGCGCTTATCGCCCGGCGGCGGCGGCGGCGGCTCGATAAACAAGCTCGCCTCTGTCGACGTCGCGGGCGACGCGTTGTTAACGTGCGGGTTCGATCGCACGATTAAAATGTACACCACAACACATGGGAAGAATTAGCTCGCGTCATCATCGCGTTATGTTCACCGCGCCCGCGTATATGTAATCATCGTCGCCTTCGCCTCCGAAACGTCCAATACGCGACGTCGTTCGCGCTCAAAACCCACCACTACAAACCGACGATCGCGCCCTCGATCGAACGCGTGAATCAATCTCACCTCGTCGTCGCTTCTCGTCCTTAAAAAACCATAAAAACCCACGTAGTAAAATAAAAATTGATCGTGCACAGGATCGAACTGTGAATCTCAAGCTTTCCAAGCGTCGTAGGCGTCCGTTCGCGCCCGTGAGTGAAACGTCCCAAAGTTCCGTAGGCTTGCGCCTTATCCATTGGGCCACACGACCGGTTATGTACGTCACGCGTGACATACAAAACATGGGTGTCGTCCACAGACCATTGCGCGTTCGTCATACACTCCGCAAAACTTATGGTTTCCTCTTTCGTTCATAATTGTATGTACATACAGAAGGACCAAGTGGAAATCCCGCGTTCGTCGACGGTCGCGCGCGCGCGCGCGTGACGCCGTCGTCGCGCGCGCGTCATCGATCGACGCGCGCGATGGCGTCCGCGCGCGACGACGACGAGGCAAACGCGTCGGAGGACGATGACGAACGAGTATCATTTCGTGGAAGCGATTTCGACGACGACTTCGAGGGAAACGACGATGGCGATGGGTACGGAAGCGATTTAATGGGCGATCGCGACGATCGCGCGCGCTTGCTCGGGATGAATGAATTGGAGCGAGAAGAAATCTTACTCGAACGCGCGGAGGCACGGAAGAAGATCGAAAGCCGTAAAGCGATCGTGGCGGCGGCGAAAAGTCGAGAGCTCGAACGAGCGCGACGAGAGAGGGGGATATCGAGCGCGAAGAAAGGGGAATTGGACGCGCTCGAACGCGTGGCGTCGGCGAAGAAACGGAAAGAACGAGCGAAACGCGTGTTCGGGGACGACTCGGAGGGGGAGGAAGTGGATTTAGAGGAAGAGGTTGAAGAATCGGAATCAGAGGGCGAACGGCGAGGGGGGCGACGGAAAAGTCGCGGGGCGATCGTCGACGAGGAGTACGTGGAGTACGACGACGCGGATGAGTACAACGCGCCGGCGACGCGCGCGCAGATCGATTCGATCACTCTGAAGCGTTCGCAACTCGAACGGTGGGTGAATGAGCCGTATTTCGAGAGTGCGATCTCACGGTGTATGGTGCGCGTGGGAATCGGCTTGAATAAATTGCAAGAGAACGTCTACCGTCTCGTCGAGGTCGTGGGCGTCGCCGACGGCAAGTATAAGCAATATTCGTTGAAACAATACGAGTATTTGCCAGGGAAGAAGACCCAAAAGTGGTTGATTTTGCGCTGGGGACAAAGCGAGAAAACATTCAGACTTTCCGAAGTTTCAAACTCAGACGTGACGAATGACGAGTGGGCGGCGTGGGTGAGCCACCTCGTCTCTTCGGGTTCTCGAAAGATTACCCAGAGGGACGTCAAATCATGCGCGGAAAACTTGAAAGAAGCGGCGAACTACCGATACACTGAGGACGAAGTGACGAAAATCTTGGCGCAAAAGCGGGAAAAGTTGGGGTCGCGACACAACTTGTTGTTTGAAAAAGAACAGGTGAAGCAAAAAATCGCGCAAGCCGAAGCTGCGGGGGACGTCGAGGCGATCGCGGAGTTAGAACAGAAGAAAATTGAGCTTCAGCGCTCGATCACGGAGAGATTGAACCCGAAAGGCACGATGGAGGCGTTGGCGAACATCAACAAGCGCAACGAGATTATGAATAGTGAAAAGCTCGCCAAGCGAGCGTCGGAACAAATCGCGCGCTTGAAGCGCGGAGTGACGAACGCGAGCGAGGGCGATGCATTCAGTCGTCGACCAACGCGATTGACCAACTATTGGGACATGGGTGATAAAAAGGCGGACGGCGAAGAGGCCAAAGCGCCAGCGGCGCCGGCGGCGACGTCCAACGCCGCGCCAGCGGATGAGGATGACAACATTTTCCTCACCGCGGGCGTAGATGCGCAGCAAAGCGAAAAAGAACTCGCGGATGTGCTTCAACAGCGCCACAAGGAGTCCGCTTCGTCGTTATTCCTCGATTTGAGTCGTGTCACCGCCCCGTCCCCGGCGCTCGCGTTGAAGCAAAAATCAACCGAGAGCTTCTTGAATCGCGGCGCGGCGCTATTAAAGTCATCCTACGACGCTCAGCGCGCGGAAAACCTCGGAACGCGCCCTCAAGGCAAGGTGTTTTCGCTCGCAGAATACCTCGCCATGTCCAACGGCTATTAGGAGTAGCGGTTCAGCTTTTAGAATGTAAACGACAAACACGACTGACGCGAACAACCGGGGTACTACCGTTTATTCCACAAAGCCTACTAGTTCTATTTCTCCGCGTGCGAGATCACGATCGCAACGGTGGCGAAACCAAAGTCACCGCATCGCCTCGAATGAACAAAAACGGTACCGAACGCTTGGTGGTTTTAATAATCTCCTCGTACGTCTCGTCGTCGATCTCTACGCTCGTGATCACCTCCTCGACGTCGCCTAAAATCATGTTCAAGTGCTGATCGTACGCCTGTGCGATGACGACGAAAGAAATACATAGTCGTGTCAGTCGAACGTATGCGCGCGCGAAGTCGTCGGTGATGCGCGAGTCATCTCGAACCGAGCGTAAGCGCTGGATCAACCAGGCGGTGGCGCGCAAGCGAGCCGGCGCCGGAGTCGGCGACGTACGTGTAAACGCCCACGAATCTCTCTATCGCCTCTGAGCTTGACGTAAACCTTCTCATCTAACGCTAAACGAATCAAATCCAGGGGCTCGCGCACGGCGGCTTCCTCTTCGACAGCGGCGGACATGTTGCGGCGAGGCGGAGTGTGAGGGACGCTAACGACCGCACGGTTTTGGTTTTCCTGTTTAATCGATCGCAATCGAATGACAAAATCTAAAAGCTCGGTACTATGCTGTGTAGTGTATAATAGAAGTAATTATATGTACAATCGTCCTTCACCAGAAATCGAGACGCGCAACACGTTCAAAAGGCGTCGACGTGGATTTCGCGCGTTCCGCCAAAACGTTCAGCGCCGGCGAGGTCAACGTCGAGCCATACTTTCCAATCGTCATAATCAGCCCCGCGTGGGGATCCGCGCTGTTCGACCCAGCGTGGCTCGAACGTCATCGAAGCGACGTCGCCGTGGACTGCGTCGCCGTACGGCCAGTGCGGACTCAGCGCGACGGTTCGACCGATGATGATGAGCGTCGGCGACACGAGCGCGCACGCCTTGGCGGCTTCGGGTAAATCTGCGATCGAACTGAACACGCGGCGCTCGTCCACGGTCGTCCCTCGTTCGACTGCGACGGCGGGCATGGTCGAGGGAAACCCGCTCGCTAACAGCTTCTCGCTCAAGCTCGGGAGCGTGCCGAGGCCCATGTACACGACGAGAGTCGTGTCCAAATCCGCCGCCGTCACCGCAAAATCAACCGGATCGCTCGCCTTGGCGCTATCGCTCGATGAAAACCCCTCGCGCAAGTGCCCGGTGAGCAAACGCACGCTCGTCGCCACGCCGCGATGGGTGAGCGGAATCCCCAGCTCGCTCCCGACGCCCGCCGCCGCCGTCACCCCGGGGACGATTTCAACCTTCACGCCCGCATTATTCTCTCGCAAAAAATCCATCTCCTCCCCTCCGCGCCCGAAAACTAACGGATCACCTCCTTTCAATCGCAATATCGTCGCCCCTTCGCTCGCGAACGCGAGCAAAAGCTCATGAATCTCGCTCTGCGTCCTCGTGTGAAACCCGGCGCGTTTCCCGACGTACACCAGCGTCGCCTCCGCGCTCACTAAATTCAAAATATCATTCGACACCAATCGATCGTACAGCACCACATCCGCTCGACGCATCAAGTCGTACGCTCGTAACGTCAACAACCCCGGGTCGCCCGGACCGGTGCCGACGAGATACACGCGTCCGCGCGCCTCCGCGTCCGCCTCCGCGTTCGACCCCCAATCCCCATTCGTTCGCTTTTCCCTCGCTTTTCTCTCGCGCATCGCATCGATCAACGCTCGCAACGCGTCGCTGTCGTTCGTTTCGGTTTCTCCTTGGCGTTCACCGCGCCTGACGTCGGTCACGTTCGCGTCCTTTTTCGCGTCATCGCCGCCATTCGATCGATCGGCGAACGAGGCGGACGCGCCGCCGCGTCGATGACATCGAATGCGAACGCGCGCCGCGCGCGAATCGAACGAACGCGAGCGCGCGCGCGCGAGCGATTCGCCCACGCGCGAGCGCGCGCGCGATGTCGACATCGATCGAGTCCACGGTCGCGATCGATCCGATCGATCGGTCGGTCGATCGGTCGAAACGTCGAAAGGTCGCGCGCGCGAGTGACGTTTCGCGAATCGCGCAAGGGCATCGCATCGGACGAGCGTTCGAACGCGTGCGAACGGATTCGCGCGAACGAACGAGGAATGAAATGAATAAAAAATAAAGTATCGTCGTCGTCGTACGCGATTGGAGTGATGACGACGATGACGAACGAATGATGACGATGATTAATTAATGATGATGATGATGGTCATCGCGATGATGACCATCATCATCGATCGATCGATCGTCATCGCGATGACGTTCGGGCGAACGACATCACAATCGCCATGTCGGTCGATCGTTTTTATATATATTTTTTTATACATCCATCTCTACCCCAATCGATCGACGTTCGTCCGTCGATCGACGGTTTTTATCGTACAACGCGCGCGCGCGCGTCGACCTCGAAGCGTCGCTACGCCTCCAGAGGCACGCGAACGACGGGCAAGCGCTCGCACGATGCGAGCACGGAGGTGAACTCGGCGAAGGAAATCCCAACCGCGCGTTCGGAGTCGCGCTTGAGGTCGTCGTCGCGCGCGCGAAAGTCGCGCAGTTCGTCGAACGCGCGCGCGAGCAAGGCGTCGAACTCATCCTCGCTCAACGAGCTGCCGACTAAATGACGCACCATGGTCTCTAAATCCGATCGCGAGATCGCCCCGTCGCGATCGATGTCGTACAAGGTGAAGATGAAACGCAAGCGTTCTTCACGAGACGCGCGCGGACTGAGCGCGGCGATCATTCGCACAAAATCTTTAAAGTTTTGATTCTGGAACATTTGTACGATTCTCGGCGCCAGAGGGGAGATCGCCAGTTCGGGGATAGCCATGAGCTCGTCTTCGGAGATGAATCCTTTGTGTTTCTTATCCAACGCGCGAAATCGCTGGTACAGGGCTTGGATTTCGGCGGATGTGAATCTGTCGTGACAGTGCTGCTGCACGTCGGCGATGTCGTACTGGGTGAGGTTGAGTGAGGACGCGGTGAGGCCCATGAGGACGAGGGGTGGGGTGACGGCGCGTTGTTTCGCGCGACGAGGCGACCGAGTGTGCGCGCCTCGCGCGCCGCGAAGTGACGAGCGACATGAGCGAGTCGATCATCTCACGGTCGAGCGGGTTCGCGCGCCTAGAGGAAAGAGTCAAAGAATGTACGAAGGAATGAATGCAGATGGAATGATTACAACTTCCCCACGATGGATTCGATGAAAATCTCCAGTGAATCGGCGTCGCGACGCTCGGAGCCGAGCTTGATGTATCCGGACCGACCTTTCGGGAACAAGAGCACCGTCGGGAACGATTCCAAAGACAAATTTTCCTTAGACCAGTCTTTCTCGTCGCGATCGGCGCGGAATTTCGCAAACTTTATGCCCTTGGGAGTTAATCTCTCAGCCGCCTGTTCGTACCCGCCTTGCATGCGTTTGCAAAACTTGCACCACGGCGCGTACAGCACGGCGATGGTCGTTTCGGCGTGCTTTGGCTCGTTCTTGAGTTTCTCGATATCCGCGCGCACGATCGCGCGCACGTTGGAATTTTTGAAAATATCTTCTTCCGTCGCCTCTCGCGCGTCCTGCACCGCCTTGGCTTCGGCGGTCAAGTTCCCGCTGTGCAATCCGCACTCCTTATCGCTCGCGTCCTCCCACCACCAGCGACCTTCGCGTTCTTGCTGTCCCGGAAGCACCGGTCTGGTGCACGGCGCGCACCCGATCGATACGTAACCTTGCGCGTGGAGCGCGTTCACTGGCGTCCCCATGACGCGCAAAAAATCCCAAACTTCTTGGCTCGTGACGTCCGTCAACGGGTTAAACTTCACCAAGCTCCCGACTCCGCCCGCCGCGCCCTCGAACGCTGGGTCCACCTGGCACGCCGGTACTTCGTTCCGCGTCCCCGGGCTTTGATCTTTGCGCTGCCCCGTGATCCAAGCGTTCAGCGTCCGAAGCTTCTCTCGCAGAGGCTTCACCTTGCGCACGCCGCAGCACTCCTTGTGTCCATCTTCGTAAAACGAAAACAATCCTTTCTCATTCACCAATGCCTTCACTTCGTCCGCGTTCGGGAAGCAATACTCAATCTTAATCTTAAAGTGCTTCTCCACCTTATCGAACAACTCGTACGTCTCTGGGTTCAATCTCCCGGTGTCGAGCGAGAACACGCGATACCGCCTTCCGGTCGCGCGCGCGTATTCAATCAACGCCACGTCCTCCGCACCGCTGAACGCGATCGCGATCGTCTCTCCGTACTGTTCCAGCGCCTTATCCATTATCTCCAGCGCGTTCGCGTTCGCGAACGATGCGTTCATCGACGTCACGATCGATGCGGACGAATGACTCGGCTCGGCGCGCGCGACCGCGCGCGCGCGACCGCGCGACACCAAAGCTCTCCCTCGCCCTTCGCTTTTCCCGACTAAAGCGCGCGCTCGAGCGGTGACGCACATGTTCTCTCGATCGCTCGCGAGTAAAGGACTTCGCAAAACGAACGAGCGCGAGACACTGGCGTCACTGTTCGCCGCGCCGCGAGCGCGCGACCGCGAGCTCGACGTCAACGCTGAAGCTCGAACGCGATGTCGAACGCGAACGCGATCGATGAAATCATCCGCGATGGGTTACATCGCGCTTTAGGGTACACCGCGCGAGCGCTGGAAGAGTTTGTGCGATATGAAATCGAACGCGCGCGCGCGGATGAGGATGATTTGTTCGCCGCGCTGGAGCGCGCCGGCTTGCCGTCGAACGCGTCGATGCGAGCGATGTGCGAGGACGTCGTGAAGGCGATGGTAAACGAACGAAAGAAAGAGACGAGAGGGAAAGAGACAGGGAAGAGGAATGAAAAGAACGCGGCGAATGGAGTGGGGGGGGAGAGGACGTACGAATTGGTGAGCGACGGCGAGGACGGCGACGGAGATGATTTAGGAATGAAGACGGAGACGCGAGGAAAGAGACGAGAGAAAAAGATGAGGAAGAAATCGCGCGCGGAGGAGTCGAGCGAGGAGGATGAGAGCGCGGAGATGACGCGAAAAAGGGCGCTCGCCGGCGAACGCGGAGGCTCGGGAGAGGGCGAGAGCGAGGGCGAAGGCGAAGGCGAGGACGAGGAGACGAAACGAGCGAGGGAGATGGAGGAAGATGCGAGAGAGAGGGATGAGTTTGAAGCGCGCTTGCGCGCGCGGGATCAAGGGAAGACGAAAAATTTGAACGAGCGCGAGGCGACGGAGGCGGAGCGCGCCGAAGCGAGGCGACGCGGAGAACATTTGGAAAACGACGAAGATCGCGCTGATTTGCTCCCGGAGCTGCGCAAAGTATCGAGACAAGAATATTTGAAGAAACGTGAGCTACAAAAGCTCGAGGAGCTGCGCGAATCGATCAAAGAGACGGAGTATTTTTACGAAGGCCAAGACGTCACCGAGGCGCAGCGGAAGGATTTGGAAAAACGTAAAAAGGTGTACGAATTGGCGATGGAGCAAATTAAAAGCATTAACGAACAGCTCGAAGAGCGGTATTCGATTCCAGCCGCGTACGATGACCCGAATAAACCGAAGTCGACGAACGAGAGATTCGCCGTCGCGCGACAGCGGTATAAAGAGCCCGACCCCGAGGACGATGCGAACCCGTTCAAGGACTCAGACCAGTGGGAGGCGCATCAAATCAAGCACGCCAAGGCGCAGTTCGGGGCAAAAGATAAGAGAAGCGAAGTTAAGGAGTACGATTTAGTGTACGACGATCACATCCAGTTCATAAAGGATGAAATCATGGCGGGCGACCGCGGGTCGTCGAGCGATGAGAGCGACGGCGAGGGCGCGGGGGAAATGGACGAAGAGAAGCGCACAAAGCTCGCGTTGGCGGGGAAGCTGGGAAAACGCGCAAAGATTGAGGCTGACAGAAAGTCGTTACCGATTTTTCAGTATCGCGAGGAATTGATTAAAGCCGTGGAGGATCACCAAGTTGTTGTCATCGTCGGCGAGACGGGTTCGGGAAAAACGACGCAGATTCCCCAGTATATGTGGGAGGCAGGCTTTGCGAAAGGTGATCAAAAGATAGGCTGCACTCAGCCAAGGCGCGTGGCCGCAATGTCTGTCGCCACGCGCGTGGCGGACGAAGCCGGAGTGAAGCTCGGCCACGAGGTCGGCTACTCTATTCGTTTCGAGGATTGCACTAGCGACAAGACGCGCGTCAAATACATGACGGACGGTATGCTTTTGCGCGAGTTCCTTGGTGAACCGGATTTGGCGTCGTATGCAGTGATGATGGTCGATGAAGCGCACGAGCGCACGCTGCATACGGACGTGCTTTTCGGTTTGGTGAAAGATATCGCACGCTTCCGTCCCGAGATTAAGCTTTTAATCTCCTCAGCGACGCTCGATGCTGAAAAGTTTAGCGAATACTTCGACTTTGCGCCGATTTTTAGGATCCCCGGCCGTCGATTTCCAGTGGATATATTGTATACTAAGCAGCCCGAGGCAGATTACGTCGACGCCACCGTCGTGACGGTGTTACAAATTCACACGACACAACCAGAAGGGGACATTTTGGTGTTTTGCACTGGTCAAGAGGAAATTGAAAACATTGAAGAGTTACTCAAGACGCGAATGAACGAGTTGGACAAGAAGTTGCCTGAACTCATCATAGCCCCGATTTACTCTTCGTTGCCGAGTGATATGCAGGCGAAGATTTTCGAAGAGACGCCAAAAGGCTCGCGTAAAGTCATCCTCGCAACGAACATCGCCGAGACGTCGCTCACGATAGATGGCATCAAGTACGTCATTGACCCTGGGTTTTGCAAGCAGAAAAGCTACAATCCGCGCAGCGGGATGGAATCTCTCGTCGTCACGCCTACGTCTCAGGCGAGCGCACTGCAGCGCGCCGGGCGTGCCGGGCGTACTTCCGCGGGAAAGTGTTTTCGTTTGTACACGGCGTGGAGTTTCCAAAACGAACTCGACCCAAACACTGTTCCAGAAATTCAGCGAACGAATCTGGGCAACGTGGTTTTGATGTTGAAATCGCTCGGAATTAATGATTTGATGCACTTTGATTTCATGGATCCCCCACCGGCGGAGACATTGCTTCGCGCGCTCGAGCAGCTGTATGCGTTGGGGGCGCTGAATGATCGCGGCGAGCTCACGAAGCTCGGTCGCAAAATGGCGGAGTTTCCGCTCGATCCGATGCTTGCGAAGATGCTGTGTGCGAGCGACAAGTACAAGGTCAGTGATGAGGTGATGACGATTTGCTGCATGCTTTCGTGTGGAAACACGATTTTCTATCGTCCAAAAGACAAACTCCAACTCGCCGACCACGCGCACAAGTCTTTTCACATAGGTCACGTTGGCGATCACATCGCACTGTTAAACGTGTACAACGCTTGGCGCGACGCTGATTTCAGCGTACAGTGGTGTTACGAGAATTTCATACAGCAGCGCACGATGAAGACTGCCCGCGATATTCGTGAGCAGCTCGTCAAGCTTCTCGAGCGTGTCGAAATAGAGCCCACGAGCAACGTCAACGACATCGACAGTGTTAAAAAGTGCATAACCAGCGGATTCTTCTACCACACCGCCAAACTGCAGAGAAACGGCACTTACCGAACGGTGAAAAATCCACAGACTGTGGCAATTCACCCATCGAGCGGGTTATCCAAAGAACTTCCTCGCTGGGTTGTGTACTTTGAGCTCGTCTTCACCACGAAGGAATACATGCGTCAAGTGATCGAAATCAAGCCAGAATGGTTGGTTGAAATCGCGCCGCACTATTACAAGGCGAAAGAAATCGAGGGCGATGCGATAAAAACAGGCAAGATGGGGACGGGGAAAGCCGCGGAGGTCGTCTTAGCTGGTTGAAAGCGTGGCGCGTGAAACGATGTAGAAACTCACAGAATTTTAGAAAGTAGCACGCGGCGTCGCGCCGTGGATGAAGCGCCGTGCGTTTACGATTGTAGTGGTACTTAGAAATTAATTAAAGAATGAATGGACGTAGTAAAGATAAGAGTGCGTGACTACAAGCCCGAGGCTTGGTTGATGGCGCCCGCGACGGAGAACAATATGGGCGGCAGCACCAAGCACGCGCCGATGACGCCGGCGCCGACGGCCCACTCTTGAGGGTTTTCCATCTCCCCCTTCAACGCCTTGGAGAAGGAAAGCTCAGCCGCAGCATCGATGGTGTGATCGATCGGTTTTACGATGAACGGAATCGCCGCTAACCCGCACAGCGTCGGAAGCAAACGCGCGACGTCAAAACCTTGCGACGCGAGCGAATCAAACGCGCTCAAATCCGCCTGGGCGAGCGCAAAGTTCGTCGTCGCCACGACGACTCGAATAAACGACCCGGGCCAGAACACCGATGCGAGCATTTGCCACGTCACCGTATCCAACGCCACCGTCGCCGCTTGCTTCGCTCGATCCTCCGCGCCCTCCGCCTTTTTCCATCGCTTCAATCCTTTATCCGCCGTATCCATGAGCACGTACGTCGCCGCCACGCCGTACGTCGCCGGAACGCCCCAAACCGGAATCCACGCCACGAACGCCTCCCCGCATTCGTTGGCGTACCCCATGTATCGCAGCGCGCTGTCGCGGAATATATCGTACTCCTTCTCGTCCTCCGCTCGCTCTCCATCTTTAGGCTCGCGCTTGGGCAAATCGACCGCGCTCTCCTTCGACGTCTCTCTCGCCGTCGACCTGACGCCCACGGGTCTAGAAAATTTCCAAGCATTTCCCTCGGTCGTCCTACCCGTCGTCGTCGATCGCATCGAAATCGAACTCGTCGTCCTCATCGATCGCGTCCGTTCGCGCGCGCGCGAACTCGATCGCGCGATCGCGCCGTGCGCGCGCGCCCCAACCGTCGTCGCCATCGCACGTCGCCCTAAGTCGTTCTTCGCGAGATGAAACTAGATATAAAAAAAACCCCGCCGTGCGATCGAACGATGGCGCGCGCGCGATCGCTCGATGGCGTTCTTTGCCGCCACCGTATCGCGCGCGCGTCGACTGAGTGCCGTCGTCGT
>Ga0222712_10002215_pt1 | contig 22647 bp, 25 predicted proteins | sample C33_657DmetaG_FD_165043 | JGI IMG/M metagenome (GOLD analysis project Ga0222712, IMG submission 165043) | Estuarine water microbial communities from San Francisco Bay, California, United States - C33_657D | ecosystem: Environmental > Aquatic > Marine > Unclassified | place: USA: California... | reverse complement strand
ATTAGGCCTGACCGGTACAGCCGCAATTATAGCCGGTGTGGGTTTATCCGCAGGTGGCGTATTGGTTGCCAGTATTGTAGCCACAGGAGCCGCTTACATAACATCAAGGATTATCAATGGTAATCCTAACAAAGGTAATAATAGTGCCTATTCAAGTCAAGGTGGTCGTGTTCAGGTAGCACCAGCAACTAATAATAAAGTGCCAGTGTTATATGGCAGTGCCTATGTAAATGGTGCGATCACAGATGCCAGACTGATCAACGAAAATAAGACAATGTTTTATTCAATGGTGCTCAGTGAAAAATTAAATCCAACAAGATTTGATATTGATCCCACATATACTCTGGAACAATTATATTGGAATGATCTACGCTTAACGCCTGTGGATTCAACAACCAACGCACACAAAGTTAAAGATGGTAGAAAAGTAGTTGATGGTGATATAATCACAGCAGGTAGTTTCGTGGTGGGCGATACTTATGTTATCACAGATCTGGGTAATACCACTCAGGCACAATGGAATACTATAGCAGGATCACTGGGTCAAACTTATGGTATTGGCAGCGTATTTCTGGCAGCCACCGTGGGCACAGGCACAGGACGAGCACAGGAAGAAGATTTTATTGACACTAACTTCTTATTGAACAATGACGCTCTGGTTCAAGTGCGTGTTTATGCTGGCAGTGGCAGTGCCGCAGATCAAATATATCCACCACAGAGTTCAGGCAATACACAAAACGCCTGGGACTTCTGGACAGATGATGGTGGTGAGTGGGACAGCACATATCAAATGAAAGGTCTGGTATTTGCCATAGTACGAGTAAATTACAACGCTGATCGGGGATTTACAAGTCTGCCAAATATGACATTCCAAATTACTAATAATATAGTTAATCCAGCAGATGTATGGTATGACTATATGACCAGTCAGCGTTATGGTGCAGGCATCAGTGCCAGCGACCTGGACCTTGTAGCGTTGGCAACCTGGGATACATTCTGTAATGATGATATCTCTTATACCGATCTGGCTGGCAACGCTAATCAACTAACCACAAGATATAATATCAACGGACTATTAGACACTGCCAACGAAGTTAAGACAAATATAGATGTTATCTTAAACAATGGTGGTGCTTGGATGAGTTATAATGTGGCCACAGGATTATGGAGCCCAGTTATTAAGAAAGCTGTATCAGCAGGCACTCCCGGTGAAACTTCAACATATTTTACAGCCAGCGTGGGACCAAGTAGTACAACAATGACCGTGACTGCCTTTCCCGCAGGTCGCATAGAACCTGGACAAAAACTATACAATAATGCTGGTTCATTGATTGGTACGATTGTAGCACAACTAACACCTACAACAGGAGAAACAACTGGACAAAAAGGTCGTTATACTATCAGTGTATCAACAACTCTGTCAAGTTCAACATTCTATACTCTACCAGCAAGTGTATTGGCATTCAGTGATGATAACATTATCAGTGGTATTAATTTAAGTGCTACTCGTTTAGAAGATCTATACAATCAGGTAGATGTAGAATTTTACAACAAATATAACAAGGACCAACGAGATTACGCAAGAACAGATTTACCAGAAACTCTAAGAAATCAAAACGAACCTGATAATCAACTAAGAATGAGTTTAAGTTTAGTGAATAACAGCGTTCAAGCACAGATACTTGGTGGTATGGAAATGCGTCAAAGCCGAGAAGACTTGGCCATAGATTTTACCAGCAACTTCTATGGCATACAAGCACAGGCCGGTGATATAATAGCTGTGACCAGTGAATTATATAACTGGTATCCAAAATATTTTAGGGTTATGCGTGTCAAAGAAGTAGAAAGCGATGACGGCGGTCTGGTAGCAAGAATACAAGCTCTGGAATATAATCCTGATGTTTATACCCTGGAGGCTATAACAGAATTTAGCACCAACGAAAATATTGGCATACAGCCTGGAAATACCAGTGTGGTATTACCACCACCAATAATTAGAATCAGTGAAGTAGATGCTGATGTGGCTATACCGAATTTTACCATACAAATTGATGTTCCCGCAACAGGCGGACCTTTCAATGAAATAGAAATGTATTACACTGAAGGCTGGGATCCAATGACCGTGACAGGCAGTATTGTACCTGGCACAGGCAGCAATGGAGCACCAGTGGGCAACGGCTTATTAACCGTGACTTCAACACCCTATGGTAGTATCAACACTGGAGACTATTTTGATTTATCTCCTCCAGTGACCGTGCTAAGTCAATTAACCAATACACCAGCATCAAAGACTTATCATAGTCTGGGTGGTGTAGGTGAGTTCTTAATCAAAATGACAGACCTAACTGGTATTTTATTGGGTAATAGACTAACGGGTACAGGTCTGGCCACCGGCGGACAAATTATTGACATAGATCTTGCCAATAATACGGTTAGAGTAGATAGACCTTTTACGGTGCAGGCCTCAGGTAGTTATGCGGTCACCGGCGGCAATGGCACTTATGTTGTAGATGTCAGTGCTACAGCCGCAGGATCAGCTACATTATATGATGTGCCCGAAGATGATGACTATAATTATCTACTCAGTATTGTTCCACCAGGCAATAATAGTCAATTTATTAATGGCGAAACCGTAAATTATGTGGTGACAACGGTGCCGGCTAATCTGGGCACTTGGAGACGCTGGTTCGTTAGAGCTCGTATGGGACTGCGTAAGATCTTTGGAGAAATGAGTGTTAATGGTGCCGCAGATCTGGACACAGACAACTTCCAGTATGAGCCAAGCCCAGTAGGCGGTGGTAGCCTCAATGATCTCAGTGATGTCACCATAACCAGCAGACAAAGTGGTCAAACACTGATCTATGATAGTGCTACCAGTCAGTGGATTAACTCCAGTATATTAAGAATACGCGATCCATACACAGGCCTACAACAAAATGTAGAAATAAATGGCACAAGACCTTTTCTAACATTCCAAACACAGGCCGCAGGTGCTAATCCCCTGTATGGTATTCGTGGTAAGAGTGCCAACAATGATCCCTGGTTCGTGGGATCAGGCAGTGCTGGCACAGATCTGGGTTATCTGGAAATTGCCACAGGCGACAACGCTGGCAGTGGCAGTAATGGTGGTGAAATATATGTTAGACAATATGCTGGATCTGGCATAAGTGGGCCGCCCTGGGAAGGTGGCACAGCACCTATAGTACATAGTTTAACATTATTGGACAATGTAGGTGATACAAGTATTCCAAATAATACAACTATTGGTCTAGATCTCGCTGTCAATGGTGGTGATATCACAACTACACAGACAACTGGTAATTTATTCAATGCTACAGCAACTACGGTCAATGTAGGTAATGGTGCTACCACAGAAGTTAATCTGGGTAATACAGGTTCTGGTCGTGTTCAAATTAAATCACCAAGTATTGAAGGTTTCAATACAACACAGGCTGTGTTTAATACAACAGCAACAACGGTAAATGCTTTTGGCGCGGCCACAGCGTTAAATGTAGGTAATAACTCTGGCACAACAACACTGCGTAGCCCTACTCTGGTGGGCACACAAACAACACAGAACTTATATAATACAACCGCAACAACGGTAAATGCCTTTGGTGCGGCTACAGCGTTAAATCTGGCTGCTAATTCTGGCACTACCACTATTGGTAGTCCAACATTAGTGGGCACACAAACAACACAGAACTTATATAATACAACAGCAACAACGGTAAATGCCTTTGGTGCTGGCACAGCAATTACTCTAGGTGCTACCACAGGCACAACAACGATTCGCAATGCCGATACGGTTCTACTGGGAGATCTAGATGTTAGAGGCGGCGATATTACAAACAGCACCGGTGAATTAAGAATAACCAGTGGCAGCACTGCCAGTGATATTGTTATTACTCCCAGTAGCACAGGCATTACTAAATTAGTCAGTGATTATGTGGTAGTAGGTGATCCTGGTGCCGGTGCCAATGTTATGACTAATGGTGCCGCAGGCATGCGTTTGGCCACTAACTTCCAGGCAGGAGCAGATCAGGGTGCTGAAGTTTACTTGTATAATGGACCAGGTGCTGCCAATTTATTACTAACTACTCGTGGTGGTGAAGGTAAAGTTATCACTAGTAATAATCTTGAAATACAGGGTGGCAATCTTCTTACCACACAGGCTGACATAAATGTATTTGATACGGTGGCCACTGGTGTAGATGCTTTTGGTGTTGCCTCAACATTGCGTTTGGGTGCTACCGTGGGAACTACCACTATCCGCAGTGAAACACTGAAGGGTGCCAGTAGCACACAATTTTTATATAACACGGTGGCAACAACGGTAAATGCCTTTGGTGCGGCCACAGATATCAATATCGGTTCAGGCTCAGGCACAACAACTATTAACAATACTCTTGAAATAGGTGGCACGGGTCTGGCAATCAATGGCGGCAACTTGTATAGTACAGCTACTACTTTTGAATTGTTTAATAAAGATAGTCCAAGCAGTGGAACTAATGATGGCCCAACAACCGTCACTGCGTTCTTAAATGCCGGTGTTGTCAGCATAGGTAGTGCCACAGGTTATACAAGATTTAATGGCAATATTGTAGCAGATATCATTAAGAATAGTTCAACAGGCGGCAATAGTATTGAACTTAATGGCACAGATGTTGTTATTGGTGGCGACTTAAAAGTCACAGGCAATCAAATAGAATCATCAACTGGTGATGCTGTTATAACAATGAGTGGCACAGATATCGCGTTCACCAATGATGTCAGTGTAGGTGGCGAAATAACAATGCCGTATTCTATACGCGGTGATCAACGCTACACAGCATCCAGTGCAGGCTCAGGCACACAAGATTTAATTGTATTCAATAATATCAGTGTAAATGATTACTCTGGAGTTAGATTCCACTTAATGGTGCGACAAAATATTACCGCCACACTGGCTAACATACACTATATGGAAGGCATGGTTATACATAGAACCAGTGATTCAACTCAGTATATTAACATATTTTCCGAGATGGTAGTAGGTAATCCAGTGATAAACACACTAACGCCCAGTATTTCATCGGGTATTTTTATATTGACTGCCAATGTTAATCAAGTCGCAAGTAGCAATGTGACATCAACAATTACATTCACTGGTATGAGTCGCGGCTCAATTACCTAAGAGTATAAATAATGGTATAGGTTCCGCAGAGCCTATACCACATTCCCTCAGGAGAACAATATGTCAGGTGTATTAAGTTTCGCAGATTATTTGGGTGGCCCAGATAATATTCAGGTAGAGCAAATCTTCCCCAGTACCAAACGCACTTATGCGTATAACTTCAATCAAAATATCACAGGCTGGACCTGGGGTCTGGACGCACAGACTCTGGTGGTAAATCCAGTGAGTTATGATCGCAATGGCGTGCCTAATTTTAGTAATAGTTTGGTTATAGGCTATTTTGCCAAGCAAGAACTGGCAGTGGATACAACAACTATTAATGTTGTAAATGCGGCTACAGGTTTAGTGAATATCACTATCCCAGCAAATTTATACACAGGAGCAATTATTCCTGATGCCCGTAAGAATGTTCCAATCACCATAGTGGGTGTGACTTGGACAACCAACACAACTCCCACACAGGTCAATAGTCATCGCTGGGCTTTCATACAATGTTATGAGCCAGATGTTGATATTGGTAATCCTATTTTATCAGCAGGTTATACAGCACTGACAATAGCATAAGGAGATATAATGGCAGATATCTCAGTATCAACAACACAAAGCGTTATTGAAGTCACTGAAACCAGTGGCATATCAGTGACCGTGCCCACAGGGCAGACTATTGATGTCGCGGTGCCTAATAGTTCAGTAAATGTCACCAACACCACAGATAATATTACAATATTGACAGGTGGCACATTAAACATAAACAGCAGTGGTGTAATTACCAGCGTAAATGGTAATACAGGTCCCATAGTTGTTTTGGATACAGATGACATCAGTCAGGGCACAACAAATCTATACTATAGTACGGCATTGGCCAACGCAGATTTTGACACTCGTCTTGCTACAAAAACCACTGATAATTTAACACAGGGATCAACTAACCGATATTTCAGTCAGGCTCTGGCTCGCCAAAGTCTAAGTGCCGGCACAGGCATAAGTTATGATAACATCACAGGTGTTATTACAAATACTAGTATAAACACTGATACAACTTACACTATTGATGCTACATCAACTACAGGTGGAGCAAACTTAAATTTAACTGGCAGTGACGCAACAACTGACACGGTAAAGTTTGCCAGCGGCACAAATACCACCGTGAGTAGAACAGATGCTAATACAATCACTATCGCATCTACAGATACAAACACAACTTACACACAGAATATTAGTTCAACCACAGGTGGAGCAAACTTAAACTTGGTGGGCAGTGATAGCACAACTGACACGGTTAAATTCGCATCTGGCACTGGCGTCACGGTGGCTTACACAGATGCCAATACAGCAACGGTTAGTATTGGGCAAAGTGTAGCTACCACAGATTCAGTGACATTTGGCAGCGTAAATTTAGATAGTCTGGCAGCGTTAGACACAGCCACACTGACAACATCAGCAACAACAGCAGATCAAGTTCTGGATAGTTTTGCGGCTGTGACTTATAGAACAGCAAAATATCTAATCAGTGTTAGCAGCGGATCAAGTTATCAAAGTCTGGAAATATTAGTGGTTCACAATGGTACCACTGCCAGTCAAACAACTTACGCAGATATAAGCACAGGATCAGCACTGGCTACATTCAGCGTGGATATTAATTCAGGTAATGTTAGATTACTAACAACACCTATAAACGCCGTCACTGCGTATAAACTGACAAAAACCACAATAGTGGTATAACATAAGGACAATGAATTATGGCAAATAAGAATTTCAAGGTAAGATTTGGTTTGGACATTGGTGACAATGTCAGCGTCACCGACGCCGGAGTGGCCACAGGTCTTACATCAATAACATCTACTACCGTAGATGTCAGCAATCTGGAAACTACAAATATTAAAGCACTGGATGGTACGGCAGCGGCTACTATTGCTAACTCAACTGGTATAATCACCGTAAGCACAGAATTAAATGTAGATAATTTGAATATCAGTGGTAATACAATTACCAGCACAAATAGTAATGGTAATATCACACTGACACCCAACGGCACCGGTGATGTTATTTTATCCGCAGACACCGTTCAGGTAGGTGATTCAAACGCCACAGCAACTATAACAACCAATGGCACAGGTGATCTAGTATTGAATACTAATAGTGGCACTAACGCAGGTAGTATTACACTGGCCAATGGTGCCAATAACAATATTACTCTAGCACCCAACGGCACCGGTGATGTTTTAACAACATTCAGCAATGGTGGTAATTTATTCAATAATAGAAATTATGTATTTGGTGCTATTCGCAATGCTACTACAGAAAGCATAGGTGATATCTGGGCAGTAAATTCAACTGGTCCAACATTGCCATATCGTGGTATTAGTCTGGATAATAGTGCTGATACTGCCAAAGGTCCTGGTACGATATTGAGAGCGTTCAGTGGCGGTGCTGTTCAAGGCACTCGTGGTCGTCTTGTATTTGAAAAGGCTCGTGGAACAAGTGCCAGCCCTACAGCGGTTCAAAGTGGAGATTTCATAGGCAGTGTTGATGCCACAGGATATACCAGCACAGGATTTATCAATGATAATATTGTTAGTTTCGTTCCCGGCTTCTTTGGATTCCAAGCAGCTGAAAACTGGATTTCAAACACTAATCTAGGAACTACATTTACATTGGCACTGGCTCCGCAGAATACAACTATAACTTCTGGCACACAAAATGTGGGTATTCTCAATCTATCTGCTGAATCTTCAACTATTCGTGGTGATAGATTAAGTATAGGTCAGGGCAAGGTATCTATTGCCAATGTATTCAAGACATCAACTACATTTACAGCCACAGGATGTTCTACCAGTGGCACAACACTGACTATTGGCACATTAACAGCAGGAACTATTTTCGTAGGTCAAGTTCTAAATGCTGGCAATGCCATCAACGGCCATTATATCGTAGCAAATATCAGTGGCAGTGGTTCAGGATCAACTTGGCAATTAAGTGGTAGTCCTGGCACATTCTCAGGACAAGCAATTACAGGCAACCTTGGATATATTGGCAGTGTGCCTGAAACCAGCACAACAACTGATATCTTACAAGATCTACGCTTATTAACTAACAAAATTAAAAGTCAGGGCGGAACAACACAGATTACTACCAGCTCGGCAGGTGCTACTCTGGCACTGGCTGGTGATCAAATCAACTTACAAACTGCGGCTGCTGCCAGTATTGTAGGTAATAATATAAACTATAACCGAGTCTATGGACAATGGCAAAACTTAAACTTAGTTACACCAGCGGCTAATAATACTGCTTATGCGTTTGCGTTGCCAACAATTGACTTTGCTAATATTGCTAGTATCAATACCACAAGTCGCATTGTTCCAGGTGCGGCTGGCGTGTATAAACTACAATTCAGTGTTCAGGTTAGAAATGATGACGCAGCCGCAGAACACATTGCTTATTTCTGGTGGAGAAAGAATGGCACAGATGTTCCAGGAAGTATGGGCAGAGTAGGTGTGCCAAAAGCCGCAGGTGCTGGAGACGCATTAACTATCGCAGGTTGGGATAATATGATCAGCAGTGCTAACACCACAGATTACTGGGAACTGATGTATGCTGTGGATGATGCCGCACACATTGACTTTCCAACATTTACCGCAACAGCATTTGGACCTGCAACAGCAGCATTGTTTGTCACACTAGTGCCAGTAGGAGCATGACATGGAATTTACATTAAAACAATTATCGTGGATCGTAATAGGCAGCCTGGGTATAGGAGGCACAGGCTATCTATCATTGAATGAAAAGATTGATGCTTTGGACAAAAAGACTGCTGTTATACACACCAATACAGAGCACCAAACCAAAGCATTAGAACGCATTGAACAGAAGTTAAATGTGAAATAAGGAGAAGCTATGAGACACCTACCACTACGCGGAATGCGAACCAAAACTAACCGTGGCAAGCGACCACCAAAGAAAAAGTAATGCCAATACATAAAGCTAAAGGACCACAAGGTGGAAAAGGCTATCAATGGGGAAATTCCGGTAAGGTATATCCTACTAAGAAACAAGCGGCCAAACAAGCCGCTGCTGCTTATGCTTCAGGCTATAAGAAGAAAAAATAAGGTAATATTTAAGAGCAGATATTAAGAGTATCAACCTTAAATAGTTGATGGCGAGAATAAACAAAAAACTATGGCAGGGTGACCTAACACTGGGAGTTCCTGTAAATCCAGATCAAGTTCTGGCAAAACTATTAAACTGGCAGCGTGGGCAAAATCAACGCACGGCCAGTTGTCAATATCCAGAACCAATAAATTTAACGGCTGCTACAGCCTGGACCAAATTATCCAGAGTAAATTTACATAGATATGAATTTATCTATAAAGATCCAATAACAAAATTATGGATAAGAACCGTGGCAGTCAATGAAGTCGGTGTAGATAATTTGGATCATTGGCGAGATCTACAATTTAGTCTGGGTGCTAAAATGGTCTGGACTAATCGTCTGGCAGAAGCAGCGAGACCACAGCCCACTCTCAACGACCGAGACGACGAACCTGGTACGAGAAATAGTGGGCTGGATCCAATAAGTCTCACCGTTAGGCTACAGCAAATGAACAAATATCAAATAGGAGACTATAATATGGTTCAGGCTATGCCAGATAAATTTAAGTTCAATGACAGCGAAAATATACAAGTAATTAAAAGACCCAGACACCGACGAGGTACATTTACCGGTGCAGGCAGTGGTAATACCAAGCCTATAAGAACACCCTGGGGTGTATTTGCCAGTGCTACTATAGCTGCCCAAGCCAAAGATATAAGTCTAACCTGGGTGGCTACGCGAGCTCGTAAATTTGATCCAGAGTTCTGTTATCTCAGCAAAGAAGAATATGAAAAATATCTTGAAAATCTGCCTAATACAGATCTAAAAACAGAAGATTATACTAAATAATATAGTGACGGGGTTTATCCTTATTGTATTTGCCAAAGTTCGTGTATTGTTTCCCCCGTTATTAGGATAGTCGCAATGATATATCCGGAGAAGCTACTATATAGTGGCTTTTCTTTTGGCTAAAATATCTATTGACTTACAAGATATAAATAGGTATAATAGATAAATAAATAGACAGAGTAGGCAAATACTCTAACCAATAAGGATATTAAATGTTAAAAATCACAGCGTACGCACAGGCACAACAGCCTAAAATGAATCGTCTGGGCAACGATCTCAAAGACGGTTGGGGACTACCTCGCCAGACTATATATCTCAAAGAAAATCAATATAAACCCCTGGACGGCCAGATATATACGAAGATCGCCGATTATCAAAATAACTTCTTTGAAATATTGGCAAAGATACAACAACAGCAGCCAGACTGGCTTATTACCAACGGCTGGGATAACTTACCAAAAATATACAACGATCCAGTGAAATATACTCTGGACGAGCTAATCAAAGACACAGCTAATCACTATCGTCGCAGACACGATCCCACACTGAGTATGCTACTAAGACAGCGGTACCTGATAAGACGATTCGCCAAAGACATCGGTGATAATACTATGATCAAAGACTGGGACATAGATATCACTTTCAAGAACCCCACTGATCCTGTACTGAAGAAGTTCTATGATAGAAATATATTTGCCGCAGTGGCAGTGACTTCTACATTTAATGAGTTGTTCTAAAAAACAGAATCGTAGATATAACTAATATATACAACGGCAAATAATCGCTACACAGCAAATAATATAATTTAATATAATTTAAGATAGTTTAACCCAGCGACACAAATCTCCTCTGTGCGTGGCAGAGACCAAAACAAAGCCAGTGATCTCACTGAGTACTTCTGTAAAGTCTGTAAAAAACGAAGCGAGCCAATTATGCGGCAGCCCCTGGGAAGGGATTCGTCTTGGCTATAGATTTAATAACAATGTGTCTATAGCTGGGGCACAGCATAATAATAAGTTTTCAGCGTCCATACCCTACGGGTCACGGATTGAACTTGTAGATTATATCTACGAATCAATTGGGGGAGGGGTTGGTAGCTCACCTGACACAAACACCCCTGACAAATAGAACTGATTATACACACCGAGTCTACGCCTCGGTGTAAGTTCTACAAGTGCTTCGCCCCTTCTGGGACGAGACACCAGTAGAACTTCTTATCACTTCGTTAAATCAATGAGCAGAGAAAGATCACTGATGTCTATAGAGCGTCAGCGATAATAGACGAAGTGAAGATCCCTGGATCTGCTATAACTCGTTGATTATTGATGACATAGATAAATAAATACATAGGAGACAGATATGCGGATACCAGATAAAATAGAATTCATGAACCAGATATGGCAGATAGAATCAGTTAGATCACAGAGCCTTGACGGCGATCTGGGTCTATGTGATCCAAGAACTAATATCATTAAACTGGATCAAGACCTCAATGAAGATGTGTTATTACAAACATTGACTCACGAATGGATACATCTCATAGAAATAACTCTACATCAGTGCCTGACAGAACAACAGGTGGATGTACTGGCCACAGGCTTCATTCACATAATGAAAAACAATCCTGAACTCAACGATCTATACCGAGGCTGATATGTCTAGAACAATGCCAAAGAGATATCACTTAAAACAGGGACACAGACAACAGGGTCAGTGGTCTTGGAATGACCAAAGATTATGGTCAAAGATCAAGATCATAGATCCAGAACATTGTTATATATGGACCGGATCAATGAGCCCAGGAGGAGCCTTATTTGGTGCTTATAAACAACAACGCAGCCAAATGACACAGGCTCGCAGACTGGTCTGGATGAGCGTAAATAATCAATCAGCCGACGATATTAGTATTAATACTATATGTAATAATCCCAGCTGCTGTAATCCCAGACACTTCAAAATAGATAAAAATAGGAGACAACAACGATGATAGAAACAAGAATAGCAGTGTATAGATTTCAAGAATTAGATGAAGATTTACACAACGATCTACAGGATCTATGTAAGAAATACGCTAAGACCCTGGAATTTAATCGTGACTTTGAGTATTACGCAGTGTATTGGCTGCCTGAAAACTGGTTATTAGCCAATCTATGTATGCCAGAAATTAAATATATTCTTAGACAGGTACCATAATGGCACGCCCAGGAGCAGAAATATTAATCAGCAATGACAGCGACGAATGTTGTACTGAAGTATTAGCCGGTACCCAGCTATGGGTAGTGTTATATCGGCGAAGACACTTCAGTCTTCGTAGAAAATACTGGAGTGCCCAGGATCTTGTAGAAAGATTAAAGTATGAAAGAACAACTTATACCAATCAAGCACACGCATATAGACTGGCACAGAGATTAAACAAAATGTTTAATTGCCAGGACTTCTCTGTGAGAATTGTAGATTAAATAAACATCAATATAGGATATTAACAGATATGAAAATAGAACAAATAGACATAGGTTTAATTAAACCCTACGCAAAGAATCCCCGTAAGAACAAAGCCGCCATAGAAACACTAAAGATTAGTCTCAAAGAGTTTGGCTTCAAACAACCCATAGTTGTGGACAAAGACATGACTATCGTGGTGGGACATACAAGATATCAGGCAGCCCGAGAACTAAATTATCTCATAGTGCCTGTGATCATCGCCGACGAACTCAATGAAGAACAGATACGAGCATATCGCATCATGGATAATCGCAGTAATGAAAACGCAGACTGGGACAACGAATTACTGAAACAAGAACTCAAAGATTTAGAATCAACCTATGATCTAGCATACACTGGTTTTACGGCAGAAGATCTCAACGAACTATTTCGTGACAGCGAAGATGGACTAACAGATCCAGATGCTGTGCCAGAAGTAGCCACAGAATATAGAGCTAAAAAAGGCGACCTATGGATATTAGGCAATCATAGAATAGTCTGTGGTGATAGTCTCAGCGACGAAACATATCAGCTACTAATGAACCAAGAATCAGCGGATCTATGCTGGACAGATCCACCATATAACATAGCATATCAAAGTGCCAAATATAGAACAAAGAACAGCCGCTGGGCAGCCAGCGAACAGCATAAACAAAATGATGTAATCGCCAACGATAAGATGACCGACGAAGAATTCGCAGAGTTCATATATAAAGCAATCAAACAAACATACAATAATGTCAAAGAAGGTGCGGCTATATACATCAGTCACAGCGAAAGTGAAATACACAACTTTCACCAAGCAACTAAACTATCTGGCTATAAGTTCAAACAAAATTTGGTCTGGGTTAAGAATACCATAGTGCTGGGCGGCAGTGACTATCAAAAACGATATGAGCCAATTATCTATGCCATCAAACCTGGAGCAATAAGATACTTCATCAGTGACCGAGGCACAGACGCAGTAATAGATCAAAGAATAGACTATACTAAATGGACCAAGGACGAATTAATCAAAGCATTACAAAGTTATCCCCAGGACGCAATTAATTGTAATAAGACACAGAAAGCAGACTTACATCCAACAATGAAGCCTGTTAAACTCATCACCGAAATGATGTTAAATAGTAGTATTAAAAACGACATAGTATTAGATCCCTTTGGCGGATCAGGATCAACACTAATAGCCGCAGAACAAACTGGTCGCAGAGCCAGACTCATAGAATTACAACCAAAATATGTAGATGTCATCATCAAACGCTGGCAAGACTTCTCAGGAGAACAAGCTATACGCAGTGATGGCACACCCTGGGATAACATAGATTACTATCAAGTAGATGACGAACATCTCGCAGACTTCTTCAACATGGAATCAAATAATGGCAGTTGAATATCACAACCGAGAAAACCCCAAATATGGTACTATGACCAAGGAAGGTCTGGTAGTGGGTCGCGGTGAAAACAAAACCGTGATAGATCCTGAAGAAATCTATAAGTTAGCCAAACTATGGTGTAGCTGGGAAGAAATGAGTGACTTCTTTGCGGTACCGGCAAATACATTAAAGTATAACTTTAGCGATATGGTAGCAAAAGGTCGCAGTGAAACAAAACAAGCACTTCGTCGTGCTCAAATTAAACTGGCTATAAACGGCAACGCTACTATGCTGATCTGGCTGGGTAAGAACATCTTGGGACAACAAGAAAGTCCTCAGGGTGATAGTAAGGGTGTATTACCTTTCACAGACGATGAAGATAATAAATTCATAGAAGATATAGATGGCACTGAGTAAAGCACAGCGACTTATAGCGGACGCACCGTTTAGATTTAGAGTAGCAGTTTGTGGAAGAAGATTTGGCAAGACGCATCTCGCGATTCGCGAATTGGCGAAATATGCCAGCAAGCCTGATCAAAAGGTCTGGTATATTGCTCCCACATATAGAATGGCCAAGCAAATCGTCTGGAAAAAACTTAAAAAGAAACTATTAGCTATAAACTGGGTTAAAAAAGTAAATGAACAAGATCTTAGTCTGGAGTTGGTCAATGGCAGCGAGATATCTCTACGCGGTGCTGATAACTATGATAGTCTGCGTGGTGTGGGACTGAACTTCATAGTCCTGGACGAGGCAGCAGATATTGACAGCGAAGCCTGGCATGAAGTCCTGAGACCAACCTTAGCGGATACTGGCGGACACGCATTATTCCTAGGCACACCCAAAGGTATGAACTGGTTTAAGGAGATCTATGATAATCATCAAACTAAAAAGAACTGGATTAGCTTTCAATTTACTACTCTGGATGGTGGTAATGTTCCCGAAGATGAAGTAGAACAGGCCCGAGAGGATTTAGATGCCAGAACATTCAGTCAAGAGTTTCTGGCAACATTTGAGAACTTCAGTGGCATTATTGCCTACGCCTTTGGGCAACATAACATTAAACAGGCAGAAGAAATATCCGCCAATGAACAACTGATCTTGGGCACTGACTTCAATGTAAGCCCTATGAGCTGTACCATAATGCGTAGAACTAAACAGGGATTACACCAAATAGACGAGATCATTATGTATAGCAGCAATACCAATGAACTGGTAGATGAGATACGCAATAGATATCCTAAAAATCCAATAACGATATATCCGGATCCTGCCGGAGTTCAACGCAAGACATCAGCAAATGGCAATACAGATATAAAGATATTAGAGAACGCTGGATTTACCGTACGCTATCACAGACAACATCCCCTAGTTAAAGATAGAATAAACGCAGCCAATAGCTTGTTCTTTCAGCGTGATGATAATACAACAAGGTTCTATATAGATCCTAAGTGTAAGCATACTATTAAAAGTCTCCAACAATTCTGCTACAAAGAAGATACGCAGATCCCAGACAAAGATTCAGGCTTTGATCACTTCTTTGACGCACTGACTTATGCTGTTCAATATCTATTCCCTATCAACAAACAACAACCAGTAATGATCCCACAGAGATTTGGGCATCAACTTATATAAATATACTATTAAAAGGAGCCATTAATGGCAGAACTCCAGACATTCCAAAATGCTTACCTGCAGGCAACAGCAGGAAATACAACTTACAGCCGTAATCAATTACGCTGGAAGTTTCTGCTTGATAGTTTCACAGGTGGACAAGCATACCGTGAAGGTGCCTACTTACAGAGATACGCACTGGAAACAGACAGCCAATACGCAGTTAGATTAAACAACACACCACTGGATAATCAAGTTCGCAGTTTAATTAGTTTATATACCAGCTTCTTGTTTAGAACAGAACCACAGCGAGACTTCGGCGTGTTAGAAGACAATCCCACAATAGAAGATATCTGTGAAGACGCTGACCTGGATGGTAGAAATCTAAATGCGTTTATGAAAGATGTGGCAACCTGGACCAGCGTATTTGGACATGTCTGGATCTGCGTGGCCAAGCCTGATGTAGGCGCGATCACTCTGGCAGATGAACAGGCCTTGGGTGCGAGACCTTATCTAAGTATGTATAATCCCCTGGCAGTCACAGACTGGCGTTGGAAGAGGCAACCCAATGGTGGATACGCACTGGAATATATCAAATATGTTGAAGAAGTCAATGGCACTGAAACCGTGGTCAAAGAATGGACATATGATTCAATTACAACTTATAACTTAAACACGCAACAAGAGCGAATCATAGATATGAATGTAGAAGTAAATGGCCTGGGCTATCTACCCTTTGTCTGTGCTTATGCTGAACGCAGTCCGGTGCGTGGTCTGGGTAATAGTTTAGTGGATGACATCGCGGATCAACAGCGTATGATTTATAATGAACTGGCTGAAGTCTATGATTCAATAAGACTGGACACGCATCCCAGTTTGGTGGCCACAGCAGGCACTAACGCTCAGGGAGCGGCAGCAGGACAAGTTATCACCATGGAAGAGAACCTGGATCCTAACTTAAAACCCTATGTCCTACAATTTGAAGGCGGACAGATAGATAAGATCTATACATCAATTAACAATCGTAAGAAGATGATTGATAGTATGGGTAATGTTGGTGCGGTAAGAGCAACAGAAACTCGTGAGATGTCAGGCATTGCCATTGAAACGGAGTTCCAATTACTTAACGCAAGACTGAGCAGTATCGCAGATAATCTTGAACTGGCAGAAGAACAAGTCTGGCAGATTATCTATGAATATATGGGTTATGTCTGGGATGGTGAAATAGATTATCCAGATAACTTCGCACTTCATAATACAGACAATGAACTGGATCAGTACGCTAAAATTAAATTATTAAGTCCTCGCAGTGAAGTTCAAACAGAGATAGATAGTCGCATAGCCGAATTATTAGACATTGAAATATTAGAAGCACAACTGGGCACAGAACAACAATTAGAAGGCGAACAGCCAGAAATAGTATTACCCGTGAGCACAGAAGGTGAGCACCCAAGTTTAGCCAATGTAAGCCAACAAGATAGATTACAACATATTCAAGATATGCTAATGGAAGGTTATAGTAATGATGAGATTCTGGCATTACATCCAGAATTATCTCTGGATGATATCATAGAAGCCGGTGCTCAGGCAGCGGCAAATAATTAATGGCAGAAACTTATAAACCCACACAAGCAATGGCGGATGCTGCCAAACAGGGACTAAAACTTCGCATTGCCAGTGCCCGAAGTCGTCAAGGTGGCACAGCCGTGGGCCTGGCCAGAGCACGCCAATTTATTAATCGTGATAATGTAAGTTTGGACATAGTTAAGAGAACTTATAGTTTCCTCAGTCGTGCTAAAACTTACTATAAACCTGGTGAGAATACTCCGGGCACACAGGCTTACTTACTCTGGGGAGGACCAGCTGGTTTAACCTGGGCTAAAAATATATTAGCGGGCCTAAAAGAATAATAATATATAAATATATAACGAATAGAAATATCTATTCACAACATTAACTCTTAAAGAGGCGAGGACTACGATGACCCAACAAGAAACATCGGCAAAAGAAGATACTGATACTTCTCAAAATGAAAATCAGGCAACCGTAAAAACTTTCACTCAAGAAGAAGTAAATGCTATTCTGGCAAAGACCAAAAGTCAACTGGAAAAGAAATATACTTCAAAGTATGAAGAACTTGGAGATCCAGATACCCTCAGGCAGATTGTCAGTGAGCATCAAAAGATTCAACAAGAACAACAACTCAAGCGTGGAGAGTTTGATCGCGTTATTCAAGAATTAGCGGCCAAGAAGGACGCAGAAATTCAAAAACGGGATAGAGTAATAGAAAGTTTCAAAGTAGAGACTCCTATTGTAGATGCCGCGGCACGATATCGTGCTGTTAATCCAGATCAAGTCAAAGCATTGATTCGCAGTCAAGTTAGACTTAGTCCAGAAGGTGAAGTTGAAGTATTAGATGAAAAAGGTTCTGTTCGCTATGATGACAGCGGCAAGCCCGTAAGTGTGGATAGTTTCGTTCAGTCGTGGCTACAAAACAATCCGCATTTCGTGTCAGCAGCACCTGCGACAACTAATACTCGCAGCAATGTCACAGGCAATACTACAAAGAAAGTTGATATAACTAAACTGGATATGAAAAATCCCGAGCACAGAAAAATCTATGCTGACTATCGCAAGACAGCAGGATTAGCCTAAAATTCATTAAGGAGAATATAATATGGCAGGTTCAACAACCACAACACTCAACGACTTACTACCCGAAATTATTCAGGAAGCAATGTTCGTTGCCAGCGAGAGAAGCATTATGCGTGGTCTCGTAAAGAATTATACATTGGCCGCTGGTCAAGGCACTCATGTCAATGTTCCAATCTATCCTATCCAAACAGCTGCCGCTGTGACAGAAGGCAATGAAGTAGCTAACACAGCCGTATCTACAGATACAGCACAATTAACGGTTAGCCCAATTGCTATTCGCACATTACTAACAGACTTGGCTCGTGTATCAGCCGCTTCTAATGTCGTAGCAGATTTAGGTAAATTGTTTGGTGAAGCTATTGCTCGTAAGATTGACACAGACTTAACAGCAAAGTTCAGCTTATTCAACGCTGGCTTTGGTGACTACACAGGTCAAATCACAGCAGCTTCAATCTTCCAAGCTGTGGCAAAACTAAAAGCAGCCGCTGTACCTACAGAAGGCATGGTCTGCGTATTACACCCAGAAATCTCTTATGACCTGAAGTCAGCATTGACAACACAGGGTAATGTTCCATTCACAGCCGGTGCTTACAGCGATGTTTCCAACGAAGCAATGCGTATGGGTTATGTTGGTATGTTAGCTGGTATCCCAGTATATGAGACATCTAACATTGCCAACAACGGCACAACTGGTGACATTCCTGGTGCTGTATTCCACCGTGATGCCATCGGTCTTGGCTTGATCGGTGACATCAGCATTGAGACACAGCGTAGAGCAAGCTTCTTGGGTGACGATATCGTATGTTCAGCATACTATGGTACAGGTATCCTACAGAATAACTATGGTCGCTTCTTGGCATTTGACTCAAGCATTCTGTAATTGCTAAATTAATCTAAAGGACTATCACAATGAATAACACATTTATATATAGCTATAAGGAATTCATAAGTTTCGCTACCTATGAAGATGTCACGAATCGTGATAGTCGCGTTTTTGAAGCCAATGAAGATTTAACAGAAGACGAGATCAATAATTACTTAGAACAAGCCAGCCAGCGTATTCTTACACAAATAAGAAACACAGATTGGTGGAGAGAGTATCAGCGTAGAATGGCACAGATCATAAATCCTAACCTACTACCCGCTGTTAATCCAGATTATATATTAGCCAGAACGCAGGAGTTCATAGATCTTAATGTGTATTTCGCATTATTTGAATATGTTTATCCCAGCGTAGCTGACTTTGGCAATCCTGATAGTGCTGAATTTGCGAAAATTAAGTTCTACAAGGACAGCTATAATCTATTGTTTGATGAATTAATTGAAGCAGGTGACTGGTATGACTTCAGCGAAAATGGAACAATTGATACCAGCGACAAGATGGCCGCTTTCGTAAATAGAGTTCGTACAAGATGAGAACAGAATTATTAACTTATTTGACAGCAAACTTAACTGGTACTATAAAGACCAGTCAGGAACTGCCGTTTCAAGAAGGTACTAATCCTCTCTATATGAAAAACGCTCGTAGAGTGTATTTGGATGAACCTTATATTGAAGAAGACTCATTATTACCCACACTGGGTAGTCTAAATATCAATGAAAGAATAACCATAATAAGGTGGTTCTTAACCATGGACGCAAAAAATAGAAACGCAGATTTAGATTCGGCATTGACAATTCTCGGTAGTGCTAAAGATATCACTACCATAACAGGCGTGTATAAACGCTTGTTTGATTATACAATCACCATAGACGCTGACAGAGTTGTCTATGAAGGTCAGTATAGATTTTATAATTTAGCATAAAGGAAAAAATATGGCATACATATTTCCAGCACCAGGCGTTGCCGGCGTTCAAATGACGCTGAACATCAGCGTTAGTGGAGATACCAGTGACTTAGTGATTCCAGCGATTCAAAATGTCACGGTAAATAATTCCAATGATGTTTTCACCTGGACTCAATTAGACAGCGGTAGTAAATTACAAGTTGCGACCACAGCAACAAATAGTTTAGATCTTAACTTAGTATTAGATCAAACGGTATTCTTTGGAACAGGCTCAGGTACTCCTGTGGCTATTAACAAAGGTATCTTTGGTCTAAGCAAAAATAAGACTCTAACACACTTCAGCTTATATCTCGGTGATACAAGTTCAGGCGGCACAGGTAAGACTATCAGTGGCGACGGCTATATCACAGGTCTAAGCCCAACGGTGTCAGCAGATAGTCCAGTGTGGATCAGTCCCGTGACAATTACCGTCACCGGCGATTACACCGTGACCTAATTCTTAATTTAATTAAGAAGACAATTACCCGCTTCGGCGGGTTTTTGTCAGGTGAAAGACAGCATAAATAACAATGATATGGAGGTATCAATGATATTTGATGACAAAACAGATGATGAGATATTTCGCAGTGTAGAAGCAGAAGTAGCTAAAGCATTAAACGAAATTAGATGTGCCAAGAGAGACTTGGAACAGGCAGAAGTTAGAATGAAGTTCGTACTGGCTACGGTTCATTACCTAAAACAACGATATGAAGGACGATGATTTATGGATATTAGTAAATTCGCAAAGAAACCAGAACTAACAAAAATAGTGTTAGATGAAGCAGAAGTCGTAGAACAATATGGTGAAACCATAGAGTTTCATATGCTGGATCAAATGACTATCTCAACCTATTTTGAGTTCTATAGATTACAGCAGGATCAGGACAGCGATAAGTTAAACGACTTATTGCGTAAGATCATTCTCAAAGAAGATGGCACACCGGCTATTACACAGGAAGAAATATTACCTGTGGATCTTACACTAACCTTACTTGTAAAGATCAATGAATTCCTGGGAAAGTCAAAAGCCAAGGCATCAACACCAACGACTGGGCAAGCATAGAAATGATAAACATAGGTATGATGGCTAAACAATACGGAGTGCTGCCCAGTGTAGTTCGTGAATCAGCCACTACCTATGATTTAATGATCTATGATGTAATGATGTCTTGGGAACAATATCAACACGAACAGGCTTCTGGAAAAAATCCAACACCGAAATTAAGTCAAGAAGAAATGATGGCAGCCCTGGAACGAGTTAGAAACAAGGACAAACAATAATGGCAGGTGAAATAGTCAAACGCATTAATGAACTGGAACGGGCACTGGATCCTAATAATCTGGCCCGAGAAGCCTATGACTATTTTAAGCGAGAAACTCCAGTTCGCAGTGGTAATGCTCGCAGTAGAACAAGATTACAGGGCAATGAAATACGGGCAGAATATCCTTACGCACAGAGATTAGATGAGGGTTATAGTAATCAAGCCCCACAAGGTATGACCAAACCCACAGAAAAGTTTATACAAGAGTATATAAAGAAACAACCTAAGTGAAATAAAATATGGCAGCAATTCAAGACTTCGTATTAAGAATTAAAACAGAAGGTGTTAATCAACTTAATAATCTTCGTAAAGGTGTAGATGGATTAACCAGCGATTTACAAAATTTAGCAGCAGTGGGCGGTCCACTATCTAATACTATAGGCGGTATTGTAGGTAAACTGGGACCCCTGGGCTTGGGTGCCGCTGCGGCCGCAGGTGCCTTCGCTGCTCTGGGATTAAGAGCAGTACAACTGGCAGATGAATTAGATGATATTAGTAGTGCCACTGGTATTAGTGCTGGTGCCTTAAACAATTTTAAGAATAGCCTGGTAGATGCTGGTGGTAAGACAGAAGACTTTTCAACATTAGCGGCAAAACTAAATCAAAATCTGGGCGAAGCCGCGATGGGCAATGAGACAGCACAAAAGGCGTTTCAAAAGCTGGGTGTGTTCGTTAGAGATGCTGGTGGCAATGTCCGCAATACAGGCGATGTACTTCGTGATGCTGTAGGCAAACTGGCAGCCATAGAAGATCCAGCGAAAAGAGCCGCACTGGCTGTAGATATATTTGGTAAGACAGCAAATAAGTTAGACTTCACTAAACTTAACGCTGCTAATGATCCTTTCAAAGATGCTCAAATAGCACAACTGGCAAAATATCAAACAGCCATAGATGCTATTGCTAAATCCGTTAATGATAGTCTAATAACATCATTCGGTAAACTGGCAATCTATATAGACGAAGCACAAAAGAAAGCAAAAAAAGCAGAAGACGAAGCTAACGCTCGCGGCAACAAAATATTCACAGATCCAAGAACAGGTAAGCAAAATGAAGTGCCAATGAGTAAAGCTGAAAAAGATCGTTATGACCTGGCAGAAAAATTAAAAGAAGCATATAAAGATATTAATCGCGAAAATCATCTATTAGGAAAGAAAAATAAACAAATTACTCTGGGAGACTTTGGAGCAGATAGTGAAGCAAAAATAAAGGCTAATAAGGAGAGTGCGATGCGAGCCTCTCAAAGTAGGATTGAAGCAGATACAA
>Ga0222712_10002213_pt1 | contig 22660 bp, 19 predicted proteins | sample C33_657DmetaG_FD_165043 | JGI IMG/M metagenome (GOLD analysis project Ga0222712, IMG submission 165043) | Estuarine water microbial communities from San Francisco Bay, California, United States - C33_657D | ecosystem: Environmental > Aquatic > Marine > Unclassified | place: USA: California... | reverse complement strand
CCTTAATGCTTGTTGTCTTTGTCCAAAGGTAAGTACTGGTCCCATTATCTACTGAATGTTGTTGGAATTCCCAATAGAACTACTGTCACTCCAGCACCAACTGAGATCTGTGAAATGACCGCATAGAAAGTTTCACCTGGATTAATTCTAACGCTTACGCCAGCCCCAGAGGTCCCTTGATCAGCCGTCTTAACTGTAACAGTAATAGCGGATCCGCTTGGGTTATGAATTCCGTACCAGGTATCAGTGTAGTAACCGACTCCAGTATCGTTGGCACTGTTTAGACCACGGTTTGACCCATTCACGAATGATGGCGTGTAATCCGTTGAATTGTTTGCGTCGGTGTGAGTTTTTAAAAGTTTTGCAACTACTGTATGATTCATTTCTTTTTAAATTTTTTAGCAAGCGCAGTTATTTGGATCTGGATTGCCCTTTACGTAGATTACCATACCTCTCACCTTAACACTAAAATTAGGATTTGGGTTGTATATCTCTATCTTATTTATTAGCTTAGTAGCGTTACGAGTCATTGGATTACCTAAGTGAGAAAAGAAGTTACTTACTGGGTAGGTCAATTCATTCAAATCTTGATCAACCAGTTTGATTTCGCAAGATTGATCGGCCGGCAAAACATCAGATCCATTTTTGTCTAGAACCGGATAGTCGATGTACAGAATGCAACCTCTAACGTAGTTTCGGTCAGCTGGCAAAATGAAATAGTATGGGGTCGAAGATGGACTTGAGGACGGGCTAGAAGATGGGTTCGAAGAGGGGCTAGAGTATCCAGCCGGAATCATGTACTCAGTCCCAGAACCCAATGGATAGTAAATAGCTTCACCTGATGGGCTACTCGACAAAATATCCTCTAGTGAATTATCATAAACCGATAGTCTCTCCTCAGAGCAAACTTCAAAGTCAATAAGTAGATGTCCGTCTACTGGATACAAAAGTTTTTCAAGATCACAGAATTTAGCTTCAGTCTTTCCTTTATTTATGATGATAAAGCACTTGTCTAATATCTTTAGAACTTTTTTACTTGGGTCAGATGAACACAAATTAGCAAACGAATTGTTTACTCTTTGTGGAATTGGATCATCTTGGAAATTAATGTATGGCATTCACGGTAGACTATTTTTAAATCTTATCACTGAATGATATTCTAGCTCCTCTAGCTATTGCATCATCAGACGATCGAGATTGGCTTATTGTGTTATTATTATCTACCTCAGGTTCAGTTGTAATTTCCGGAGAAGGTTCAATCTCGGGTTGACTTTCAGAAAAATGATCGTCCTCTATCATGAATGGCGCATCTAGGACAAGTTCGTCATCATGTTCATACGCTCCTTCTGGGCCTATTTGAAAATCGTCGCTTACGTAAGGCACTTCTTTTTCAGAGTCAGACGGTTTGACTTCTGCTTCGATTACAGTATCAGTTACAGTATCATTTACTGAGTCAGAGGTAGGTTTGATGTAATCAACCAATGACTTGATGAAACCTAATGCAACGACAGGTAGAATTGCTCCACTGACTATCGACAGCACTCTTTTTTGATAGATGAGCTCCTCATCAACCAGTCCGAATAATTCTATCCAACCTTGAAAATTATTCAAGTGAACGTAAGTGTAATAGGTGTTACCCATTGCCTGCATCAATGTTAATAAAATAAAGAGTCCCCAAACAATACCCTTATTCATTTTATCGAGGGTAATGATTGAGGCTAACGAAGCGGCCGCTCCGACTTCAAACGCAATGGCTAAACTGATCGCTAACCATTTCGGATTCGACATTAAGAAAAAGTCAATAACGTGAATTGTCGAAATGATCGAAACGAGTAAGTATAGAGTAACAAACGTACTTATTATGAATACGTGAGTCGCTTTCTTTGTCATTATTTAGACTTCTGTATTTTTTCGATTTGTGCATCGTATTCATTCATGCGGTCGTCTGGCCTAACGGCTGTTCTAACTACTGCATTCCAATCATATAACGTACGCTTTGATGCACGTAATCCTTCAATCTCTATCATTTTTTGTAGATCAGAAGTGTATACTGAATCAATGCGTTGGTTCATTACCTTCGCCTGCTTTTCAATCTTGTTAACTCTGCTCGAAGTGCTGCATTGCTGAATGAAGATCACAAATAACAGACCCAACACTATTTTTTCAAAATGTAGTTTAATAAATTTCATAAATTACGAAATGTTTTTAGTTATTTATTTACTTACTGTTGAGTTTATCAACGGTGGAAGCTTTCAAGAAAGCCCAATTTTCACCTACCCAAAATCCCAGGTGAACTAGGTAGTATGACATTGCTCCCAAGATTAAGGTCTTAACGATGTCTGACCACTCGGTCTCTACTCGATACTTAATGGTGACCAGGTACGCATAATAATCATCGTCCTTTATTCTTTTAGACGAAACGTCTACTATTTCAATTAGATTGCGATCTGCGAAAATTCCCTGGATCTTAGACACTGACTCAAACACTCTACTCTTTTCAAGATCAATTAAATCGCCGGTTGCTAATTGAAGCTCAGGCTCTAAATTAACAACATAGTAAACTCGACATAATGAATCAACTCTCATCTTCTTTGACTTGAAGATGCCCGACTCATCAATTGCTCTGATCTGTTTTCGGTAAAACCAATAATTGGTAATGTCCTTTAACACAGTCCTTGCCGAGTTAAAGGTTTCTATCGGATTAATTAAATTAAGTAGTCCCATATTTAAAAGTATTCTTTTAATCTGTCAATCATTTCTGGATTCTTTGATAAAACGGCCTCTCTTAGCATTTTACGAGCCTTTCTGATTTTGGTTTTGACTGTGTTAAGATTCATATCATACTTCTCAGCTATTTCATTACCTCTCATGTGATTCATTTCCTTATCTATCAAAATGGATTTTTCAATGCAATCAGGCAGGCCAGTAAGTTCAACTTGAGTCATTACATACAGATCGTCCATGTAAATTTCTCTCTCAAAGGTATGTAGAGAATCGTCCGGTAAATTCAGAGGCTTTGTCAAATTATCAAGACTTTGCGCAAACTGTACTTTCAACTTATGCTGGTGCAGCAAAGCTTCATTCTTAGCTATTGTATAAATCCAAGTAGTGAATCGATACGAATCGCTATAAGAAGTAAGCCCCTTGAATATCTTGAATAAAGTATTGTGAAGAACTTCTTCAGTTTCGTCAGGGTCATTAAAGAACTTCCAAATGAAGAACTTTAGCTTTGGATACATGATTGAGGCTAACCTATTTCTATCCTTTTCTGTGTAATTGCCGCTCTTGATTAATTCAGCAAGGCTTTGCATTTCGTCGTTTAATTGTTTGTTAATTAGGTCGTAAGCGCTCATTAATATATTTTTAGTTGAAGTGTTTAGGGTTCTCGGCTTTCCATTTTTCGTAGCGTTCAGTGATCTGGATCAAAATTTTGTTTCTAACAATATCTTCATCTTTAAATGTATGAATGCCTAAATTATTGATTCCTTCTAATAATTTAATGAATTCGGGCAAAGCTACCTTACTCTTTGCAATGTCGTACTGGCTAACGTCTCCGCAAATTAAAACCTTGGAGTCTTTTCCCATACGGGTTATGAACAGCATAAGCTGTTTAAAATCAGCATTTTGAGCTTCGTCTAGAATCATTAAGCAATTATCAAAAGTTGCTCCTCTCATGTAGGCAAGCGGTCTAAACTCGATAACTCCAGTAGCTTCAAGCCAGCCCACACAGTTCGGATCATGTAGTAATTTTACCAAATTTGAACGATAACTTTCCATAAATGGGTCAATTTTATCCTTGATTTCACCAGGTAAAAACCCAAGTTTTTCACCAGACTCTTGAATGGGCTTTGACAGAATGATCTTTTTTATTTTACCTGACATGTACAGCTTCAAAGCAGCTAGGCAGGCGGTGAACGTCTTACTTGTTCCAGCAGGTCCATAGCAAAAGGTTATTTCATCATTCATTATCTTTTGAAAGTAACTCTCCTGAGAAGGCTTAAGATTAATTGTACGTAAGTCTTTTTCAGTAATCTCCAATTTCGGAGTTTGGGCTTTTCTCTTAATTTGTCTTTCTGGCATTTGATTTTGTTTTTTTATTAGGCGAGTTGATTTTAGAAAGTAGATTTTGACAGTTAGCGCAAGACTCGTAGTCTTCGATCTGCTTGTAGAAATTGATTGCTTTATCTAAGCAGTCAGGCCAATCTTCTTGACTTGCGACGACGTCAATTTCTTCGTCCACTATCATTAGTTTTTTTATGTAAATTTGTTGAGCCTTCTTCTTCATTGCTGAACCGATTGATTTTACAATCTTATCGAAGATCTCTTTTTTATTATTTTCGTAATCGAAGTCCAGTAATTCGTCAGGTTTCATAGGATTTTGTTAAGTATTGTTTCCGTAAAAATGGCCAAGTAGTCTCTTGTACTCATCAACGGTATTTTCGTCAAATCTTTTGGTTGCGCCCGGTTTTTTTATTTCCGGGGTACGATTTAGATCTCTTAATGTTTCATGGTTGTAACCTGAATCATGGCCCAAGTAAGCCTCTCCCAAGAATTGAGCATAGACTTTTTCAAGATAGTCCTTGGGCAGTCGATCCAATTCGTCGTTGACCAATTCCCAAAAATTGGGAGATTCAAAAAAGGCTGCAGTTGATACGCAAGTCATTGCCAAATCGTCATTGCCGTTTTGACTTCTGTACGTACCGTTGCCGGCCTTACCGAACGATCCGAGTTCATGCACCGTTTTAAATTCATTCGGTAAAATTTTATTAACAGCAGTCAAGTACTTAAAGCGTTCGCAATACTTGGTCTTATTCGATTCAGTCATCTTTAGGCCAGGTTTCCAATTAGTAGAAGAGGTCATGTGTTTTGAATGCACCAATTGACCAGGCCAAAAAAGTTCGTTCTGCTCAATTTTGTCCATGACGTAATCGCCCTTATGGTCAAGCTCGATTAAGAGCCTAACTTTTTCAGGATTGAATACTTTGTAAGTCAAGTACTCGAGAACATTACTGAACTCATTAATGTCCTTTTTATTACTTCTAAACGAGGCGACTTGGACAAGTCCGAAAAAGTCACCCTCATTCTTGATGAAGTCTTTCACTTGTTCTAGCATCTTGATGGGAAGAGCTGTGAATTTAAAAATATTAATGACTGAATAGTCACGTCCAACGCCAGAAGCAGTATCTATTGAGAATACGTAAGTGTTACCATCGTTTCTAATGTCGTCTGGTGTGAATTTACTAAAGTTAGGGTGAACTAAGAAGCCTTCTAATAGGTCTAAATTCTCTGGAGTTTGGGCCCATTCTGGGACCACGTATGTAGTGCGAAATGAAAAGATCTTTTTTAAATCCTTTGACGGCAGTAATAGCTTATCAGACGAAAAGAACTGAAGTCCGTATTCTTGATTGAAATCTTCCTCTGAGCCCAAGTTAGCAATGGTCATCTTCTTCCATTCCTCATCTCTGCCTGGGACCTGCCACCAGTCAACTCTTAACGGCACGTATGTATTCAAGCCGTTCATTGCATCCATGTAAATTTCATAGAATCGGTTCATTCCATTAGGAGTCGATGTTATGATTACCTTTGAATTAGTGGAGGCTGAAATTGTCGGATAGATCGCTCGGTAAAAGAAGTCTAAGTACGATGGGTTGATGTGAGCGAACTCATCGATGTACAGCACGTGAATCGTAAAACCAATACCTGTATTTTTAGTAGTGGTACGACCAATTAGACGACATCCGTTATCGAACTTAAGCGACATTACGTTATTTGAAATACAACCAGGTTTAAGGAAGAACGGTAAGTTCTCCAACACTGATTTAATTTTGTCCAATACCTCTTTAGTCGTCGATGCAACGTTAGCAACAGCCAACACGTTTTTATCGGTATGGAATATCAAGTACCATGCAATGAACACTCCCGACATAACGGTCTTACCGATCTGACGAGATGCCATTAGGCAATTGAATCGATTGTTCTTGAAGGATCTGATGATCTCTTCTTGGTAATCTCTTAATGTGATTTGCTGAATTCCGTCTTCTGTCATTACTTGTGCGTACTTTGACGCAAAGTAAACCGGATCGTGTTTACATCGCTTGATCTCCTCAAGCTCTTCCGGTGTGTATTCGAAAACGATATTTGCTTTCTTCCACACTGGATCATTATCTTTGAACGGCGAGTTTTTGATGGTCTTGATATCGATCATACCATTTTCAAAATCGTCTAGAAGTTTTTGAACTTTCTCTGTCGTCCAAATTGCACTGTTCTCCTGATCTAAATTGGAGAGTTTCATTTGGGTTCGACCGCCGCTGTTTGCTATAAAGTCTCTCATATTAATGAGTTAACGTCATCTAAGAAGTCATCATTGTCATCCTCTTCCTGCATCACTGCGTTTGAAATTCCGCGTTCTACCATGACCTCTACTTTTTTGGATGGGTGAGTCAAATGTCTGGAATCAGACACGTCCTCCTCAACCTCAATTGCGTCAATCTCTTTCATTAGATTTTTTGTGCCAGCCGTTATGTAGTAATCAGTAGATCCAGTAGGTAGAGCTCGTTGAGAAGACTCTGGGTTCGTATCACGCTGCGTGATTTCCTGATTCATCTTACGGTACGTATCCTCTAGGAATAACATGTAATTCGCTTGAGTCTTAACGACTGTTGTTAACTTATCTTGTAATTGCCCGAATACCTCAAACAGTCGAGGGTGGGTGTTTCCTTGGTTTATTTCCTCAGCAATTTTTTCGATTGCCATTCTTATTGTTTTTAGTTGAAAGAAGATGTTTTGAATGCTAGAATTATCAAGAATCTGCTTCTGTTTGATATAGTCATGCTTTTCAATCACTCCTAGATCAACATAGAACTTTAACATGGAGCCAGTTATGTCCTTGGCCTTCTTTTCAAAGTCAGCGTTCATTTCCATGAAGTCTAACGGGGGAGCGGCCGCGATCTCAGCAAGCTGTTCATCAATATTATCATCTTCCGGAGTAGGTCCTCCTGAATAATTTCTCAGAAGATCCTCAAGCTCACTTTTGATTTGTGCCTTCTTTTCCTTTGTGAATACTCCGCTCATGGGATTAGTTAAGTCTGTTTTCGTTTTTATCCAGAGCAGGGTTTGCAAAAATCTTTATTTGCTTAACGGCTTCAATGTGCTCATACAGATAGGCTTCTAGATAAGCAATGAAAGCGTCTAACACAGGATTTGCTCCAAACATCTGGTTAGACAAAATCCTTTTCATTAGGGAGTTCTTGTATTTGTACCCCAAATGAAGGCGATTGTCTTTTCTATTGTACACAACTTGGTATAAAGAGTTTCTTATCATAGGATACCGGTATTTTTACGAGGTATTTGAGCTTTGATCTGGATGTTTAAAGCGCCCAGTGAAGTATCGGACAGCCCCTCAGAGTATTGATTGCCTCGAGAATCCTTCCAACCTCCTCTAATCACCGGAAACTCGTCAAGCCCGATCACAATATCGTTAAATTCGTCTAATCCGACTAGGGCGGTCGAAGATGGGTTTAAGGTTAGTGCCTTTTCGTTGGCTTCTCCTACTATATTGATGTTAACTGAGTCAACTCCAGATAGTTCTTCAATGACCCTGATCAAGTCGCTCTTTGGAACTCGGTCCTGTCTCTTCAACTTGATGAAATAGTTACCTATTGCATCAGCTATGTCTGACTTGATGATGTCGGTCGTAATATCGTCAAAGGCAATGATACTGACGTTTAGGATGTATCTAGTAATTTTTGGATCTACTATTTTTAAGTCAGATGAAATCATTTTTGTTCCGGACTTCTCGATGTACTTTAGTAATTCATTTTTTTGGAAGGCTGTTAATTTGAAATTAGCTGTTGCTAAATTAAAATAATCTGTTCCGTTATTGAACATTTGAGACACATCTGGCACCAAGAATAGATTGATCATTCTTGAATCTAAAATGTTTCCAGTAGCATCTTGGTCCAAGAAAACTTTGATGGTTGAGAACATTTGTAGCTTCTGTAAAAGAATTTCATAGTTATCTAAGTTAACCAGGGCAAAGCTCTTTGAAGCTCTTGGAGCAATCAATCTAGTCAGAACTGGATCTTCTGGATCAACTCCGAAATTTGGAGGACTTACTGTTGATATTGTGAAGTAGTCGGGCATTGTGATCTCTTCACCGATTGGAGAGAATCCAGTGTCAACGAAACTAAATATTACCTGCTTCGGATCATCAACCTTTACATTACCGGCTGAGCCGTCAGTCGTTAAGTACTCAACCACGATAGTAGAGCCAGTTGTCGGTATTTTACCAAATGAACCGTTTCCAAAATAAATGTCTAAGCCATTCGTTATGCCAGTTTTTGCGATAAACCCTTTAGCATTTCTAGGAATGTCTAATAGTGATTCGTACTTGGTCCACTGCTCACCATTGATGTAAACGTTGACCATGAAATTGTCGATGTAAAAATTATTTGGAGCGCCGAGCTGATAACTTTCAAAAGCTTGACCCTTTGCGGTAAAGGTTTGTGATTCGATTTGACCCTGTCTGATATTAAAGATTGCAGTAGTTTCTGCTCCAGTTAGAGCAAGCCTAACGTCTTCTTGAACAAGCTCAATCGCATAGACTAAACCGTTGTTTTCGCATCTAACCCTGAAAAGATTATTCAATATCACCTTGGATGCAGGTGGATTGATGTTGGGTTTACGAATCATTCTGATCTGTCCAGTAGCGCCGATCGCTCTGCTCGGATTGTGACCTGAAAGAGTGGCTAACGAGTAGATTGAAGAAACTCTACTTGCTTCATTGATGTTCAATTCGGTGATTGCATCTTCAATGTAATAAAAAATCAATTGACTTAAATTTTCAACAACAATCAAGAGCTGACCGAACGGCGAAGCTGCGGTAAACACAGATCTACTCTGTTTAAATTTGTCTTGTAAAAACTGAATGCTTTCACCAAGTATATCTCGGACTCTTATTCTTAGGTTAGTGAAGAGCCTTAAGCTTGTATTTGAGTTGCTAATGTCTGCCATTTAACAGATGACTTATTTTAGGTTATTTATCAGTCCTGTTTAAAAATTGTGAGAACAATGACCGTCTATAAATAATGTAGTATAATAACCTTATATGGGGGTGCTTGGATTTGACGTGGGCAGTTCAGGTACGCTCGCACGCCGAGGATGATGCTAAGACTCGCAAAAACGTATCACTATTTTTAAGTGGCAACACTAACTTCTGGAGCCTAGTTAACCAAGGCGTTAACACTCCTGTCGCTGAAGAGCTTTTAGCTGCATAAGTGACCAAGCGGCAACTGCTTGACTAAAATAAAGTTGCAAAACGGAATTCGCTACCGTGACAGCGAGCAGAAGATTAGTTCTCAGTAAACCGAACTGCTAAAATAAGGGAATTGTGAATTTCGTCAGGTTAACAAACGTGACTAAGCGTGTGAACGAGAGTGTGGTTGAAGGTCAAGCGGACACGGGTTCGACTCCCGTCACCTCCACAAAGAAAGCCTCCATTTATTGGGGGCTTTTTATTTTTAGATAAATAACTTCATGAAGACTCTTAACACAGATGACATTTTCCTAAGGAATTTAACGATTGCTCTACTTGATCTACTAAATGGCGAAATGGTATTGACCCTTGCTAGGGACGATCATAAAGAAGAATTTAGCGTTCCTTTCGTTTATAACTACGGAACGGATGAAGGTTTCCTAAAAGATTTTTACATTGGGCTTCCTGATAATTGTCGAATCCCAGTGGCTGAAGGTACCTACGATATTATCCCTAGGGGTATTGTTACCTTATCTAGCTTTCAAATAAAAAGTTCAGATATCACGAACAAGTTCGTTAGGGGAAGTTTTACAGAAACCGAAAGAGGAAGTACTGATCAAAACGTATTGACTGGATATTCTGCACAATTATTCTCTCTACCGCTGTCTGTTAAATTCGACGTGAAGATAATTTGTGATAATTTAAACAAGGCCTTCAAGATCGCTGAGAGCATGTTGAATATTAATTATTCAAATAGGGTGATGTACTTTCAGTACAATGGAGTGAGAATTCCAGCCCAATTCCAATTTCCGGCATCTGAAACGGTTGACAAGCAATACAAATTTACGCTAGTTGATAATAATAAAATCAATGTCACTTTATCAGTCGATGTTGAAACCTACTTTCCCAGCTTTGAAAGTACTTCTAAACGTAAAAGCTCAAACGTTATGGAACGAATTAATGTCAATCGTCGTACTGAAGGCGGAGACCCCGTTGCAAACGGTTGGACTGAGCAATCTTAATCAAAGTCTAGCTCTAAATCAAAATTGTAATACTGGAAGGTTGTTGTGAACGTTGTGAACTGTGGAGTTATTGAAGAATACGATAAGTTCATTTCGCTAAGTGACTTTAACATGGGTCGGTTGAAAATAATCGAAGAGACCGCGTAACCTTCATTGTTCAATAGCGTCAATCTAATTGGCTGAAAGAACGGATGATTGTTATTTGCAACAGCGGGTACCGATAGAGCTTGACCCAATGAATTCTGAGTGTTTTCCTTTGATACGTTTGCTGGCTCTAAGTAATTCAATGCATTATCCAAAAAGATGAAGTAGTTCAAATAGGCATCGGTCAATTTGAAAGTTATTTTTAACTCTCTTGTGAATTGATCGGCTATTGGCTTTGAGCTTTGCAATTCTTGAATCTTACCCAATGTTCGAGTTTGGGTTTGTAGACTTGATGAAAAACCTGGAAAATTTATTGACTGCACAGTAGATGCCATGAAATCAGGTAATGATTTGTAAGGCAATAATAAACTTCTGTAGTACTTACTGTACTTATCCTGTACCGTCTGATTAAAGAAATCCGGTGGAAAGTTTATGAAAAAACTGTTCTGTCTAGCATTTAGTATCATATAGAATTATCTATACGAGAATCTCCTTTAGTTTAGCAATTACTTGATCTGCACTAATTAGTTTTGAGCACTCAAATTGGCGATCAGTGCCCTTTTGATCTGGGCACCAGTTCCAATCGCCTGGATCAAATCTTAGTCGATTAGCGCAGCCTGAACAAGCTCCAGTTGGGGCAGATATTTTAGAAATACCAAGGTTCGGCTCATTGAAAGGTTCGGTGAATCCGGAAATTTGAACGGTTGGTGTATTTGTTGCCCATGCCAACCAAGTTAATCCGCTACTGATACCAACGAATGCTTGACACTCAGATAGCTCATGAATGACGCCGTCTAGCGGCCCGGGCACAAGTTGAATAGCACCAATTGGATTTGGATTTCCCATGTATCTGTCTTCTTCTCTCGATAATATTACGGGTTCGTAACCATTTTCTATTAACCAGTCGGTAACCTCTTGCCAACCAGTTGGATTATTCCAATACTTTGCTTGAGCGGTGCTGTGGATTCCCAATCCGACTTTTTTAGTTAATTTTCTAGTAGGGTAGTCGATCATAGGTTTGATTTCTTGATAGTCTAATCCTAAAATATCAGAAGCAGTTCTCTGTAAAGGGCCGGTTTTAAAATCTCTAGGATTTCGGTCCGAATCAAAAGTATCCCCGTTATTGAACCAACCTAATCTATAAACTGCGTATACTCCTTTTACTGGAGTACCCGGTTCAATAAATTCAATGTTCGGATATGTTTTTTCAAATAATTGATTATTAAAAGTTGAACAAATTACTGAACAGTCATGTTTTTTTCTAAATTCCTCAACGTAAGGAAGCCATGCAAAAGTATCGCCTAGTGCCTTTGATTCAAGAGCAATGTAGACTCTCTGCCCAGTCGCATCGTACTTTGCAGTTTCAACCACGTTATTGAATTGATTTGAAACTTCAATTCTCCAATTCTTAAAGTACTGGATTGAAGTTTTAGCCCAATGACCGGATGAAAGAACTGTTGAGAAATGAGTAATGCCGGAATCATCGTCAATGAAAGAAACTGTGTATGGAACAGACGATTTTGATTTTATTTCAGCGTAGGCACCGTCCACGAAATTGTAAAAAATTTCAACATTTGACTCAGCTCCGTCTGGTAAGGTCACGATATTCATTTTCAAGAAGTCGGATAGGTCATCCTGCAAAAATTCAGAATAGGCCTCAACTCCTAGGTAGTTGACTTTAACTGTTTGACCCTTAGTATATTTTCCCAAGTCGATCAAGGTCATGTCTCCGATTCTTAGAGTTACGAATTTAGTAAGACTTGAGTATTTAACTTCAAGCAGATAGTCCGAATCTGCGGCAGATTCGTGAAATCCTGAAATAAGATGGACGTAAAAGTTACCATTTACATCAGCGCATGGATAAACCTGAAATTTTGCATCATTTCGAAGAATTCCATCTCTATTCCAAACTGCTTGAGTATTCAGCTCGTTTGAATTTGCAATATATTGACTTACTCGAATGTTTGAAGTTTGCTCCTTTAAGTATTTCAAGAAAAGTCTTTCAAGCTGCCAACCTTCAGGCCTATTCGCGTAATATTCCGTAATGGAATTAACTCGCTTCATCATTTCAACAGCAATATCCGTTTTTATTGAAAATAGGTAGGTTGCCATGAATGGAGAATCTGATAAATGTGGATCAGCCGCAGAACCTTTATGGTATTCATAGATTACGGCATCATGGTGATGAGCTTGTTCCAAAAAAGTTTGGCGATATTGGAATGTGTCAAGAAGACAGTCGTATTCCATGAAATGAATCATCTTTTTACCTAAGTACTTACAAAAGTTGAAAGCATGAGTCATTGATCTCCAAATAGCGTAATCATGGTGATATGCCATGTGGTTGTCCACTCTGTACTCATTAGTTCTAGTCCATCTACCGCTGGCTAGGCCAACTGAATCAAAGTCTTTGTTCAGTAAAAGTGGATTATCTTTGTCGAAAATATAGTAATCGACGAGTTTTTGAATTTCAGGTTTTATTGCATAATGTGAAACGAGCAAAATAGGAATGCCTTTAAATTCTCTAAGCTTCTTAATGCACTCAACTAAATCAGCCTCTTTGTCTAGAGTATTCGGCCATGTGTCAACAACAAAAATATCATCAGTGTACTCACCAACTGGGATGATCGATTTTCTATAATCTGGAGAATACATTAAATCCTTTGAGATTCCTCCCTTAACTCCAAAGAAATAAAGATCCCCAGGCGTTGGATTGTATTCAAATATTCCGTCTGGAAAGACTTCATCGAATCCTTTTATTTTTCGAATATCTTCTTCAGTTAAGTTCATGTAATAATCTGACCATTCTTCTGAGATGTTTGCAAGTAATGGGGCTGCCCAGCTTCCGTCAGAATTTCTAGTTCCGTGTTCAGGTCTACCGGTCGAAGCGCAAGTGAATATAAATGCTCCACCCGGCTTTAACATTCGAATAATATTCTGAATGCTCTTTTGATAAAACATGTCATGTTCAAAAACCTCAGTTGAAATGATTAGATCGAATTGCTCGTCCGGTGCATCATATAGATGAGCTACTTGAACGACATCAACATTCGGTCCTTCTCCGACGTCTAAACCAATGTAGTTACAATCGGTCAGAAAGAATCGATTGTTTCCGTTAATATCAAGAGACCCTATGTCCAGTACTTTTTTCCCAGTAAAATACTTGGGAAACTCATTGCTTATTTTTCTACAAAATTCCTGTTGTTGTGGATGTGCCATTTAAGATTTATCTTTTTGTTATTATAATTATGCCATTTAGGAAATTTAAAGATTCGATAGATGTTCCGATAAGATCATAACCCTTTCTTTTGAATTGCTCAATTAAGAGGTCTTCTCTTCGTGCATGGATGTTGGTAATGGACTCTTGCCATTCTCCACCAAAATTAACTTCATCAACTCTTTCCTTGAAATATTCAATCATTGTACCTGGCTTCTTAGGACCTCCTCCGTAATCCTCCCAATACGAAGTACATGAATCCTCAACTACGTAAACTCCTGAAGGTTTTACTGAACCAAATAGTTTTTCAAATGAAAATATTACATGATGATTCATGTGAGAACCGTCATCAAGGATAATATCAAAAGGTCCCCATTTGTCAGCAATTGATTTTAGGAAAGCTTCATCATACTGTGAACCTATTTCAACGAATACATTATTCAATAGATCTTCATATTGTTTGCAATCCGGATTAATGTCAATACCGATGATTGTTGCATTGGGATAATATTCTCTCCAAGTTGCAAGAGATTCTCCATCTAACACCCCAATTTCCAAGAAGGTGAGAGGTTCTAATCTATTGAATGGAAAGTATTTTTCGTACTTTTCACAGTAGTTATGAAGCTCTGAAGATTTATCTGTACCCTTTGCCTTTGCTATTTTATCTAGTGATCTCATTTTAAAAGCGGTTTATTTCCAAAAGTAAATTAATTGTAGTTTATTATCGTATCCGCACATTAATGTGTAAGAATTGAATCCGAGTTTATTTAGTCTAGTTGTGAATCTATTTCGAAGGTCATCATTGAATCTTAGGTGCTCATGATGATACTCAACTGCAATATTTCGAATGTTTGAAAGATGTTCATCACTAATTCCTTCAAGGGCAATAATCTCGGAGCCCTCAATATCAACCTTTAAGAAATCGATTTTATCAATTAATCCATTATCTAAAAGATAATTCAGAGTGTAGGTGTTGACTTCATATTGAGTCGTGGTTGGATCGGTGTGATGCCACAAGTTAGATCCGCCTAGATGAACGCTCTCAGTCAATCTTAGTTTTCCAACCTCATTTCCGATCGCTGCATTGAACAGGATAACATTGGGTGGAGAATTCTGTTTTAATATTTTGAAGTATCGACGGTCCGGTTCGAAAGTAATGATCTTACTTGCTCCCATGTGATACGCGTATCTGGTGAATACACCAATATTTCCTCCCAAATCGACAACTGTATCACCAGGTCTTACCTTAACCAGCTTTTCATCGTGATCTCGAGGATGTTCGTAATCTCCTAAATTATAAATTTCATGATATATTGCATAGTCCCAACCGTATTTGTATGCAATATCCAGCGTTGATCCATGAACGTTTTTGATTGAACCTAGGTTTTTGATTTGGTTCTCAGCGACGAAAAAGTACTCTGACTCAAAGAATGATTTGTCTCTTTGTAGCTTAATGTAGTCTATCATGACCTGAGCGAATTCTAGATTCTTGTTTCCGTGAAAGTAAAGGATTTTTGATTTATCTTCTGGAATTCTCTGCCATCCGTATATTTTACCGAAGTTCTTAGGGCCGGCATCTCTCCAAAAAGAAAGAAAGTGTTCCATTGCTTTACCGTTTGTTCCCTGCAGATCGCCGTCCCATTCTGAAACATCGAAGTTTGAAATGGGTAGAAATTTTTGAAAGTTATATTTGCAACGTAGGTAATTATCAATGCCCTCATCGTTCCATTGAAAGTAGAATCCGTACTCCTCAGGTTTCGTATTCTTGTAGGTTTCAAGAATCTCATTGAACCACCAATCGCATTTGTTATTATAGAGATAGAGGCAGATGTGGGACTTTGTTGCAAGTCGAGCAATGCCCTCTTTTTCGCAAACGTTTTGATTGAATAATTGTTCGCCAGGAGTTCCGTCCGGTTTCGTATGCCAACCCACGAAATCCTCTTGTATGTGAATGTCCGGAATTGGATAGTTATCGACTAGGCTGAAGTAACTAGCAATGTTATCGATGTTGTAGTTCGCAACAATATCCCCGTCGACCCAAATAAAATTCTCAAATTCCTCATTTAGAGAAGCAAGACAGGCGTACTGCTTCCAATACCACTTATCGTGTTCTGAATGATATGGAATTGATATGGTTTTGCCTATTACGTTTGGCCCCATGTCAGGAACTTCGCAATCAATTCCGTAAACGATTAATTTTCTTTTTGAAAATAGGTCGAGTGAAGTAGCTAACTTCTGAATCAACGGCATGTACTTCTCGTTCCCACAGGTCACCCATGCAAAGTCAGATGAGTATTCAATTGTACTTGCAGTAAGAACCTCTCTAATGTGATCTAATGCGACTACTGCTGCATTTTCCCAACTAAAAATTCTACGAATTTCGTCAGAATCCACTAGTGCTTTACTCTTGTGAGCTGTGAAATTCTCATAAGCGTCTCTAAGTTTCAATCTCAAATCGTTGAAATCTGGCTCTGCAAAATTTCCTGGAGCATCAGAATTCCAAGATTCTTGATTTTCAACACCGGCTGGGACTTCACCGACTATTTCTACTGGGATTCCTCTACCTTCGGCAAACTCCAATTGAGCTCCCCAATTACTATAGATTGATGGAACTCCGCAGGCCATTGCCTCGATTAGAGGTAAGTTCCAACCCTCGCTTCTGGCACAAGAAACAAACACGTCAGCTGAATTAAGTAATTCAACGTATTCTTGCTTGCTTATGTGATGTATGATTTTGATACCTGAATGCTTGATTCCGAATTTCTCAAGGCGAGCCTCAGTCGATGAGAGGCCGTCCGTCGCAAATGGATTATCAACATTAATGATTAGTTCGACAGGTTCGTCTTCTCTAAACGTTTGAGTGAATGCTTGAATGATCTCTCTGGTTGCTTTACGATACTCCCATCTGCCAATCAAGACAAATTTAAATGGTCTTCCAGTTGGCTCAATCACTTCTCTAGTTCTTGGAAAGAACATAGTAGTGTCAACTCCTTCTGGAACAACTTTAACCTTTTCGGCTGGAATTCCTTGCTCTACGGTACAGTCTCTTTGCCACTTACTTGGAACCCAAACCTGATCCATTTTTTTCAATTGCTCAAAAAATTCTTCAGGCTGACGAGTCGTTTCCCAAACATTATATGCGATCTTTGGACCAGAGTAATTTTGAAAAAAGTATTCATGTCGATTATCATTCAGAATGATGTTGACAATTTGGCCCGATGCGGGCTGTTTGTAGTTTCGATAGAGTGGATATTCTTCGGACCGGCCGCTAGGGTGTATGAGACTTTGGGAATCCAACATGGTACGCAATTCATCATCCATGTAGTACTCTCCATCATGGGGGCTGTCATTTTGATAGCCATTCCATGAACTGCCGATTGTCCAATTTCTAACTTGGACTGGGATGTGCTTGTTTAGCGCTTTAAAAAAATTTCGTGAATGGCAATTATAACCAGTATCTCCAATTATTGAAGTGTGAGCTTTTACTAATGGCATTACTTGAGTTGTGTGTTTTTCTTTTATACTCAAGGTTTTCAATTGGATCAGTAAACTACTCAAAATTTTTAAGTATAAAAACTAAAGACATAACAATAATGGACTGGAAAATAGTATTTCCTCAAAAAGAGATTGATCTACTAAATTGGTATTGGTTCGAAAGAGGTTTCTCAATTGATGAAATTAATCGAACTCATGCGCTAGCTGAGAACTTTAGGTACGAGGATGCTGTCACATTGGGCACAGCGACCCCGACTGATGAAATTAGAAAGAGCCGAATTAAATGGATCAATAATTCTCATAATGAAGCCAGTTGGCTCTATGGTAAGATGCTAGATTTCGCCAAGACAGCGAACGCTAATTTATGGAACTTTGACCTAATATCAAGCCCGGAAAGTATACAGTACACTGAATACAGGGAAGGTGGAGGTCATTACGGTTATCATCTTGATATTGGACAAGGCTCAGCATCTCACCGCAAAGTAAGCCTGATCGTGCAATTGAGCGATCCGAGCGAGTACGACGGCGGCGATTTTGAGATACTTAGGGGAATGAATCCAGAGAAATTACCCAATAACCAAGGAGCTGTCATACTCTTTCCAAGTTACATGCTACACAGAGTTACGCCGGTTACTCGTGGAATTAGAAGAAGCCTCGTACTTTGGGTTGGAGGATCCCCGTTTCGATAAAAATTATTAAACTCTTGAATTACGAAGGAGAACTTGTCCAAAACAAGTTCTCCTTTTCTTTTTACTTGAGCTTGTGATACCAGAAGTCAGTAAGCAGGCGGTTACCTTGGATTGCATCAGTCGGAGCGTAACCTATGTACTGTGAATTAATAGTACAGCCGTTAGAGTAAGGAATGTCCACTTCAACTCGAATCACCGATGCATCTCCCAATTGGACGATCGTGCTAAGATGAGTTGTGTGTTCATAATCGCTACCTTGATGAGCGGTCGTGTTTGCAATCGCAAGAATCTGTCCAGCATTTGTGAAATTGACTATTCGAACCGCGTACTCAACCGGATTATTGTAAGCTGTGACATTCGTACCTATCTCGTAAACTCCGACTGGTAGGTTCCATCCATCGTTTACGGTATCCCATCTGTTGTTAGGATCCAACCAGTTATAATCGAATTGGATGACGTATAAACCTGCGGCTGCGATATTCATGGGAGTGTCTAACGCTCTTCTACCGTAATCATCGATTAACGGAACGCTTACCTGAACCGAACCCGGTCCAGTAGACTGCGCGTTTACTCCAACTCCAACAAAATCAATAGAAGTTGTTGCCAAGTCAACGGTTGCACCTTCATTGTACACGGCTAGAGAACCGCCTCCGCCTGGAGGGCCTGGAGGACCGGTTGGACCAGCTGGTCCTGGCGAACCTGAAGTTCCACTCGTACCTGAAGTACCTCTAGTTCCTGAAGAACCTGAAGATCCTGATGTTCCTGAAGAACCTGAAGTTCCACTCGTACCTGAAGTACCTCTAGTTCCTGAAGAACCTGAAGATCCTGATGTTCCTGAAGAACCTGAAGTTCCACTCGTACCTGAAGTTCCAGAGGTTCCCGTAGCTCCACTAACTCCTGATGTACCTGAGCTTCCAGAAGTTCCAGAAGAACCGGTTGGGCCGGTAGAACCTGGAGTACCAGTTGGTCCAGTAGGACCAGTTGGTCCAGTTGGGCCGGCTTGACCTGTAGCTCCCGATGTTCCAGAAGTTCCAGAAGAACCGGTTGGGCCGGTAGAACCTGGAGTACCAGTTGGGCCGGTAGCCCCCGATGTTCCAGAAGTTCCAGAAGAACCAGTTGGGCCGGTAGAACCTGGAGTACCAGTTGGGCCGGTAGCCCCCGATGTTCCAGAAGTTCCAGAAGAACCAGTTGGGCCGGTAGAACCTGGAGTACCAGTTGGGCCGGTAGCCCCCGATGTACCGCTTGAACCTGAAGTTCCGGAAGAACCTGAAGTACCGCTTGAACCTGAAGTACCGCTTGAACCTGATGTTCCAGAAGAACCCGAAGTTCCACTAGTACCTGAAGTACCTCTAGTTCCTGAAGAACCGCTTGAGCCAGAAGTACCTGAGCTACCACTTGTTCCAGAAGAACCTGAAGTTCCACTAGTACCTGAGGTACCTCTAGTTCCTGAAGAACCGCTTGAGCCAGAAGTTCCAGCTGAACCGCTTGTACCTGAAGAACCTGAAGTTCCAGATACTCCATCTATTCCAGAAGTTCCAGAAGAACCAGTAGGACCGGTAGGGCCAGTAGGACCGGTTGAACCGGGAGATCCAGTAGCACCACTTGTTCCTGAAGAACCAGATGTGCCGCTTGAGCCTGAAGTTCCTGAAGAACCAGATGTGCCGCTTGAGCCTGAAGTTCCACTCGTACCAGATGTACCCCTAGTTCCTGAAGAACCGCTTGAGCCAGAAGTTCCAGAAGAACCTGAAGTTCCGCTTGAGCCTGATGTTCCAGAAGAACCTGAAGTTCCGCTTGAACCTGAAGTTCCGCTTGAACCTGATGTTCCAGATGTTCCAGAAGAACCAGTAGGGCCGGTTGCTCCGGTTGCACCTGATGTTCCTGAAGAACCTGAAGTTCCAGAAGAACCTGAAGTTCCAGAAGAACCTGAAGTTCCAGATGTTCCAGAAGAACCGGTAGGACCGGTAGGGCCGGTCGCACCTGAAGTTCCAGAAGAACCTGAAGTTCCGCTTGAACCTGATGTTCCAGATGTTCCAGAAGAACCAGTAGGACCAGTTGCGCCTGACGTTCCTGAAGAACCTGATGTTCCAGAAGAACCTGACGTTCCAGAAGAACCGCTAGTTCCACTCGTACCTGAAGTACCTCTAGTTCCTGAAGAACCGCTTGAGCCCGAAGTTCCGGAAGAACCTGAAGTTCCGCTTGAACCTGATGTTCCAGAAGAACCGCTTGTGCCTGAACTACCGGCTGATCCGCTAGTTCCAGAAGAACCTGAAGTTCCAGATACTCCATCTATTCCTGATGTTCCAGACGAACCTGCAGTTCCAGAAGTTCCAGAAGAGCCAGTTGGACCAGTAGGGCCAGTAGGACCGGTTGGACCGGTTGCTCCAGAAGTTCCAGCTGAACCTGAAGAACCTGATGTGCCCGAAGAACCTGATGTACCTGAAGTACCCCTAGTTCCTGAAGAACCTGAAGAGCCTGATGTCCCAGAGCTTCCGCTTGTTCCTGAAGAACCTGAAGTTCCTGAAGAACCTGAAGTTCCTGATGTACCGGTTGAACCTGAAGTTCCTGAGCTTCCAGAAGTCCCTGAAGAGCCTGATGTTCCTGAAGAACCTGAAGTTCCAGAAGTTCCTGATGTACCGGTTGAACCGGAAGTTCCTGAGCTTCCAGAAGTCCCTGAAGAACCTGAAGAACCTGATGTGCCGCTTGATCCGGAAGAACCTGAAGTTCCACTTGAACCTGATGTTCCAGAAGAACCTGAAGTTCCACTCGTACCAGATGTACCTCTAGTTCCTGAAGATCCGCTTGAACCTGAAGTTCCTGAAGAGCCTGAAGTACCAGCCGAACCTGAAGTTCCTGAAGAACCTGAAGTACCTGATACTCCGTCTATTCCTGAGGTTCCTGAAGAACCTGCTGAACCTGATGTTCCAGAGCTACCGCTTGTTCCAGCAGAACCGCTAGTTCCACTTGTTCCTGAAGTACCTCTAGTTCCTGAAGAACCTGAGCTACCTGATGTTCCAGAAGAACCTGAAGTTCCAGAAGAACCTGAGGTTCCTGAAGTACCACTTGAACCGGATGTTCCAGAAGAACCTGATGTTCCACTAGTGCCTGATGTTCCAGAAGTACCGTCACTTCCATTAATACCGCTAATACCGCTTGAGCCAGAAGTACCGCTTGAGCCAGAAGTACCGCTTGAGCCTGACGTGCCGCTTGAGCCTGACGTGCCGGCTGAACCGCTAGATCCAGAAGTACCTGAGCTTCCGCTTGTTCCAGAAGAACCCGAAGTTCCACTAGTACCTGAAGTACCTCTAGTTCCTGAAGATCCGCTTGAACCTGAAGTTCCTGAAGAACCTGAAGTTCCAGAAGAACCTGAGGTGCCTGATGTGCCAGTTGAGCCTGAAGTACCTGAGCTTCCACTTGTTCCTGAAGAACCTGAAGTTCCAGAAGAACCTGAAGTTCCTGATGTACCGGTTGAACCGGAAGTTCCTGAGCTTCCGCTTGTACCTGAAGAACCTGAAGATCCTGATGTTCCGCTTGAACCTGAAGTTCCAGAAGAACCGGAAGTTCCTGATGTGCCAGTTGAACCTGAGGTGCCTGATGTGCCAGTTGAGCCTGAAGTACCTGAGCTTCCACTTGTTCCTGAAGAACCTGAAGTTCCGCTTGTGCCAGAAGTACCTCGAGTTCCAGAAGAACCTGAGCTTCCTGAAGTTCCTGAGGTACCGGTTGAACCTGACGTACCTGATGTGCCAGCTGATCCAGATGTTCCTGAACTACCAGACGTTCCTGACACTCCATCTATTCCTGAAGTTCCTGAAGAACCGCTTGAACCTGATGTTCCACTTGAACCTGAAGTTCCACTTGTTCCCGAAGTACCTCGAGTTCCTGAAGATCCAGAAGAACCTGATGTACCGCTTGAGCCAGAAGTTCCTGAGGTACCAGTTGAACCTGAAGTTCCGCTTGATCCAGCTGATCCTGATGTTCCGCTTGAGCCTGAAGTTCCAGCAGAACCTGAGCTGCCCGATGTTCCAGAAGAACCTGAAGTTCCAGAAGAACCGGATGTACCTGAAGTACCGCTTGAACCTGAAGTACCGCTTGAACCTGAAGTTCCACTTGATCCGCTCGTTCCTGAAGAACCTGAAGTTCCCGATGTACCAGTTGAACCGCTAGTTCCCGATGTACCAGTAGAACCCGATGTTCCTGAGCTACCTGAAGTTCCAGAAGAACCTGCTGAGCCAGATGTTCCTGAGCTACCCGATGTTCCAGAAGAACCACTTGAGCCTGAAGTTCCACTTGATCCGCTCGTTCCCGAAGAACCGGTTGAGCCTGAAGTTCCTGAAGAACCGGATGTGCCTGAAGTACCAGTAGAACCTGATGTACCTGAGCTACCTGAAGTACCGGAGCTACCGCTTGAGCCAGAAGTACCTGAAGTACCTCTAGTTCCTGAAGAACCTGACGATCCGGAAGTGCCGCTTGAGCCTGAAGTTCCTGAGCTTCCAGAAGTACCAGCCGAACCTGAAGTTCCAGAAGAACCTGAAGTTCCGGATACTCCGTCTATTCCTGAAGTTCCTGAAGAACCTGAACTGCCTGATGTTCCAGAAGAACCGGTTGATCCAGAAGTTCCAGAAGAACCTGAAGTTCCAGAAGTGCCTCTAGTTCCTGAAGAACCTGAACTGCCTGATGTTCCTGAAGATCCAGAAGTACCGGACGTACCGGACGTACCAGTTGAACCAGAAGTTCCTGAGCTTCCAGCTGAACCGGATGTTCCTGAAGAACCTGATGTTCCTGAAGTACCGGTTGAACCTGAAGTTCCTGAGCTGCCAGATGTTCCCGATGTACCAGTTGAACCAGA
>Ga0222712_10002212_pt1 | contig 22663 bp, 41 predicted proteins | sample C33_657DmetaG_FD_165043 | JGI IMG/M metagenome (GOLD analysis project Ga0222712, IMG submission 165043) | Estuarine water microbial communities from San Francisco Bay, California, United States - C33_657D | ecosystem: Environmental > Aquatic > Marine > Unclassified | place: USA: California... | reverse complement strand
AGGAACTTCATTACCACCAAAAAGTTTTTCAACTTCACCATTATTCCACCACTTTCTCCCAGTCATATAATTTTTTCTTTTGTCCTTGAATTCTTGGGAACGAACTGCTCCTTTCTTATTTTGTGGTAGTTTTTCTATATGTTCCTTTGTTTTTTTCTTACCAGATAAAGCATTACTTATGTTTTCTCTATGAGATTTTGAAGCAGTTTTACCATAAAAAGGGTGATTTGTACCACTCATCCTCAAACTATGAGATTTCTTTTGTTCTTCACTAATAATCTTACCAGAAGTTCCCTCTCCACCATCAGTAAGATTTCTCAAAATACCAGTCCCATTATCTTTTCTACCATAAACAGCAATCATATAAATTTCGTGTTTGATTGCCTCTTGCTCTGTTAGATTTCTTTTTAGATATATTATTCTATCTTTACTTGGTAAAGGCACAATTCTTTTTTTAACATACAATCTAAACCCCTTACCTTTACCGATGTAATAAGGTGTTCCGTCTTCACGCAAATAAGCGTAAGTGTAGTATTCCATCTGCTTTGTTTGTGGTTATAGTTATTTATACAAGAAAAGGAGCATTTCTGCTCCCAATCCTTTGCTTGAATAACCACAAACAAGCACTAATATTTATCAACCAATAATACTATCTCTCCACTCTTCACTCATATTCACCATAATTGCTTCTGCTGCTTCTGGAGTTTCAGCATATCCTTCATCAAGAAGATGTGAGAGGATGATGTCGTAAATATCTACTTCTTCATTAGTTTTACTTCTTCTTCTCTTCTCTCTTTCAATAACTTTTAACTGAAACTCTCTACCACTTTTACTTCTACCTTTTCCTGGTTCTTTTTCATCACTTCTTCTTGATAAGGTATTCAATTCACTATCACTAGCACTTTTAGTTCTTTTAACAATATCTTTTGGTTTTTCACCACCGAAACTAAAACCACTCAAAGATTTACCAATTTTTCTACCCAATTTTGAAGAACTTTTTGGTTTTTGTTTTAATTGAGAACTTCCAGAAGAAAAAGTTTTTCCCCCTATAATACCACCAGATGCTTCATCAAGTTGCTGATTTTCAACAACTTCCATATATGCTTCTTGAAGATTGCGAAGTTCTTGTGCGTCCATTTTACAAATACTTTTTAGATATTTATTAGAAGGGCAACTTAAACTTCTCACTATTTAGTTTTGGAATAGGTAATTTTTCAAATGCTTTATTGACTTGGTTCTCCACAACCTTACCAACAAACTGTTCTGGGTTATTGAGAATTGCTTCTGCCTTTTTATAAGTTACATAAGCACCATAACAAAGTGCTCCACTAATGAGAAGACTTGTCGTTGATAGAATGATTGCTAAATTTTTCATCTTTCATTTCCTCGTGTGCTAATCGTAATATGTAGTAAATTACATATGCAGTAAAGATAAGACCACATCCCAATATTGTTACAACTCCCCAAGGAAATTCCATCAATACTTACCTTCTGTACAATACTCTACTTTTTTATTTGGATAATAAGGATACTTACCCTCTTGTGGTTTCATCCAACCACAACCAATCAACCAATCCATAGTCATTGGTGTAGGACGAATTTGTTCCCACAGAGGACCCTTCGCACACATTTCTAACTTTTCTGCGGTCTGATTTGATTGTTCTTCTGCCCAGTTAGCATCTGCTTCCCAAGGAATCGCACGACTTTGCATCATTGATTCATAAGTTAATCTAGTCTGCTTCATTACCCAAGCAGGAATCTCAGAGTCCTGATGTACTTGAGCCATAAAAGAAGTTTGCATTCCTCCGCCCATACAATCTTGAACAGCGTGCCATCCCTCGTGCCTCATTGTTCCAAGAAACTCTCTGGGATCTTTAAGGAGAGTTTCATTTACAAAGAAACGATTGTAGTTTGGTTTGTATAATCCTACTGTTCTCGGTGTAAAATATCTTTCTGGTGCAACATACACGGGCACATTTACCCCATCAAGAGCAGCAATGATTCTTTTTAGTTCTTCTCTAAACGGATCAAAATCTGGATCCTTTAGTAGTTCAGAATCCACTGTGAGTTTTTCCACTCCTTCAGTGCATTCTAAGAGAATCATACAACCCATTGCCTCTGCACTATAGGGTCGTACTGTTGGTTGTTTTGGTTCTAAAGATGATGCTATAGCAGGAAATGCTAAAGATAAAACTAAACCAACTGAGGTGAATAACTTTTTCATTCGTTCCACCAACCTTCTTCTTTATGTATCCAGACTTTCAAATCTTTTACATACTTTCTCAAGATCTGGGCCTGTTCTTCATGCCAAAAATCACCCGTCTCCATGTGAAGACGGGTGTGATTATCTATAGCTTTGAGTATTTGATGGATGGGAGCATTCCAACACTCTCGTTTAGGAGTGTTCCATTCTCTTGGCATTGGTATGTAAATGTGTAAATTTGATCGTCACCTAAAAAATCGGTTTGGCATAAATTAGGTCCAACTATCATATGTCCAACAATAGTCAAAGTCACAAATTCAATCATTTTTTCTTACCACCATTCTTTGCTTTTTTTGCAGTTGCATTACCTTGATTTTGCTTGGATTGCTTACCTCCAGCAGAACCTTTTTTACCTTTGTTTGCCGACTTAGCCATTATGCTCTACCTGTGCGTGGTTGTACTTGTCCTTCTAGGACTTCAACTCTTTCTTCAAGAGTTGGTTCTGCAGCAGCAACTTCTGGTGCTGCAGGTTCTGGTGTAGGTTCTACTACAACTTCTCTACGTGGTTCTTCTTTTTTTTCATCTTCATCACCACCCTTCTTCATTGTGTTAATACCAAAAGTTGCAGCAGATGCGGTGAAAACAGTTGCAATGAAAGTGGGGTCCATCTTAGATAGAGCCCCAGCATAACTAGCAGTGAGGAGAGCAGCAGACCAACCCAAAATCGCAATGCGTATAACAGTACTCATACACTTTTCCTTTTTGTTTGGTGTTTCCATTTGTTCCTTAGTTTGAGGTTAACCTTTTTTCCAAGCTTCACCTTCTGCTTTTCTTCTACGAGCAAGACCTGCTTCAACATTAGAACCAGGATTTCTGTAGAGATAAAGCGCATCGGGCACTAAGTCCCACTCTTTATTCTTCAGGCGTTTAGTAATAGTATTAAAGTTATCACCACCGTAAAAACCGGCACCAAGATTATAAGCAAAGCTGAGCAGAGCGCCTCTTTTTCCATCAGACATTTCACTCCAATAAGGGATTTTACGCAAGGCAGGAAGGAATTCATTCTTGCATTGTTCGATAAGAAGTTGGTCTGCTTCTTGTTGGGTTAATGTATCACCTAGTTTAAAATGTGATCCATCTTTCTTACGTGTTGAACCCCAACCAATAGTAATTGGAAGTCCACCTGTAAGAGGATCAGGATATGCCTTTAAGTGACATCCTTCAAACTCTTTAATTAATTTAATTCCCATTTGTGGGACATCATCACCACCTGTTACTGGAGCTGCAGCAGCGGGTGCAGATGCTGGTGCAGCACTAGTCTTTTTTCCGCGATAAATTTCTGCCCAATCAATATTATCTTCTAGATATTTGACTGGGAGATTATCTTCCAACCACTGAACTGCTTTAACGTGATTAGGGTTCTTCTCGTCATAGAACTTGAAGAAGTTGTGCAAATCGATACGTGCCATTTTTTGTTCTCCTATCAATCGAAAATTCTTCCCCAACCATCATTGCCGCCTGGGCACCAACGATGCTTAAGAACTGCTTTGGTGTAAATGGTCTTCTTACCATTTGTAACTGGACCAGTATAGTTATCGTTCAATGAGCCATATGGATCATTTACATAGTATCCTTTACCATCTGGCGTTTTACCAATTACAACACACATGTGCCCACCAGTAGGTGCAGATAGAGGACCGCGATGCAAGATACCAATAACGACAGGCTTCCCAGCATCAAGACTTTTATCAATATCAGCAAAAGAAAGATTGTAACTAAAGTGTGACTTAACTCCATAACCAGCCAGAACTTTTGTCTGTACGGCATGATCAGTCGTATCACCAATTGCAAATACTTTCTTAACATATTCATCATCACCTTTAATGCTTCCTGGCTTGAGGAAAGCAAGGCACATAGCGCACGATGAAGAGTTGCAGGTTCTATGTGCATCTCTATAGTTGTCTACTTGATTGAAGTATGGAACTGCAAGAACTGCTGGTGTAGGGGGTTTAGTTCTAAAAATTCCAATCCAATCAGTTTCTGAGTCGTCTAGGAATTGAGCAGGTAGATTATCTTCTAACCATTGAACTGCTGCTACATGATTCGCATTTGTATCATCATAAAACTTAAAAAAGTTATGAAGATCTAACGTCATCGTTTTTCTATAAACACTGAGATATTTATAAAAAAAGCGCCCTTTTGGGCGCTTCGATTATCTTCAGGCAGTAACAGTTTCTCTGACTGTTGATTTTACATAATCCAGAACTTTGTCTGGCGTTGTTTCTTCGTAAGGATCAGTATCAGCATTGTCCCTCATTCCAGGTTCTACAAAAATCTTTTCGATGATTCCATTATCCACAACCATAGCATAACGCCAAGAGCGATCACCGAAACCAAGGTTAGACTTATTGACGAGCATACCCATAGAACGTGTGAAATATGCATTTCCGTCTGGGATAAGTTTTACATTCTTGATGTTCTGGTCTTGTGCCCATGCATTCATTACAAACCCATCATTAACAGAGATGCAGTAAATAGCATCGATGCCGAGACCAATAAAGTCGTCATATTTCTCTTCGAATCCAGGAAGTTGATAGGCACTACATGTAGGAGTGAATGCACCAGGTAGAGAGAATACAATAACCCGCTTACCATCAAATAGATCGGAAGATGTCTTATTTACAAACTCCCCATTTTCACGAAATGCAAATTGAACTTGGGGAACTTCGTATTGTTCTTTACGCATTTTAACCTCCATCAAAACACACCAGGAATAATTTGACCAGTTGCAAGGTAAGAACCAGCAGCGGCAAGGAATCCCATCATTGCAAGGCGACCGTTCCAACGCTCAGCAGTTTCGGTAAAGATTTTTTCCATTAGTTTTCTCCTTTATTTTACTTTAGAATAGATAGATGTTTCACCATAATCACGGTGAGTTTTATAACCAACAACTGCACCCTTTGTATTCATCAAAGCAGGCATAAAAGCAATTGTGAAAAATACTGCTGGTGCTCCAATAAAGAGAGCAGCAACAATCACATAATAAGTCAGCAGTTCAACTAGAGAGTGTTCCATTATAAGGATGTTGTTGTTTGAGTTCAGGATTTGGTTGTGAAGGAACAACTGGGTTCCTTGATTTGTTTTTAATTACGATGAAAGCATCGTTTTGATATGATACTGTTCCAAATGGTTTTGCCCATTTTGGATTTGCATCTGGACTAGTAGGAGTTCCTGTTACTGCAACTCCACCAATTTCAACTGAGATATCATCATCAGCGCCCCATCCAAGTTCTTGGAGGGCAAGAGCAAATTGTCCAAGCATTCCAGGATTGCCCATAACGCGCTCCTCTGGTTCAAGGTTACCAATCACAGATTTTCTTCCTGTTCAGTGAGGATTACACAATCACTGGTTGGATATGCTACACAAGTAAGAACCCATCCATCAGCAATTTGGTCATCATCAAGGAAAGATTGTTCTTCATTATCTACAGTACCGCTAATCAGTTTGCCAGCACAAGCAGAGCAAGCACCTGCTTTACACGATGAAGGAAGATCTACGCCTGCCTCTTCAGCGGCTTCAAGAATATACTGATCGGGAGCACATTGAATTGTTGTTTCAGTTCCGTCAGGGGATTGGAGTGTAACGTTGAATGTCATTGTGTTAAGACTCAATAAGTTTCAGAGAGTTGATCTACAGCATAACCTAAAATCACGAAAAAAGCAACTGTCGTGACGGTCCAAATAAATTCTACTGCCATTTGTTTTAATTTCCTAATTCTTTAATATCTAATTTGGAATAGTTAAATGTTTCTCCAGAATTAAAGTTTATTTTTCCTTGAGGAAAGGTATTAAAACTAATACTCACTCTTTCAAATATATCTTTATTTTGGTTAGTCCCATGAACTAACCAACTAGGAAAAACAATTAATGATCCAGGTATTGGTTTTATTTCACATTTACTATTATCTAATGATGATTTGACGAATAATAAAGTATTGGATCTACTATTGACTGGATCATTGAAAAATATTTCGGATCCACCAGTCAAATAAAATACCCCACTCAAATAAGAATTTGTATGAAAGTGTTCTTTATGAAATCCATTAGTTGAAGACTTGTTAGCCCACATGTTAATGATTTCAAATTTTTCAGTATCATAATGATATTTTGTTTTGATATCATTTAAAACACTTTCAAAGAAATTTACTAACTTTGAATATCTTAAATTTTTATGTAATGTTCCTGATTCAGTTTGCTTAAATGATGGCGAATTTAAACTCCAATTTTCTTTTTTTAAATCTTTGATTGTTGTGGAAATAATTTCATTTCCATCATCACAATAGTTGTTAATGTTTTCTACGAAAATTGGTATAGAAAATAAATTTAAAATCTCAGGCATTTAATAATTTTAAATATTCAAATATTATATCATGCACTCAGAAAATACCAAAGAAAAAATTACCAGTTGCTGCATAAGAAATAATTCCAGCAACAAACCCCATCATTGCCCAACGTCCATTGGTACGCTCCCTTACTTGATTTGGAGTGAGCATACCATAGTTCTCGTAATACATGGTAGGCTCTTTGGCAAACATATTCTGTTGCCCATATTCATTAGTAGTTACAGTCATTGTTACATTCATTAAGAATTGTTACACAATTATATAGGAAAAATAAAGGGGCGTCAAGCGCCCCAGTAGTCATTTATACTTAGTTTTGTTAGGAAATCAGAACTTCCAAGCAAGACCCACAGTAGGAACAACAGAAGTACCGTCAGTCAGAGCAACTTTTACATCAGCAAAGACAACTGCATGTTCTGCAAGTTGTGTTTCAGCACCTGCTTGGATATAACCAACAGTATCATTATCAAAGGTAAGAATACCAGCGTCACCAAAAGCAGCACCACCACCAAGATAAACGTTAGTGTTCTCTGCAACAGCTAGATCATAGGTAGCACCAATAGCACCCTCAACCTCGCTGTTAATAGTTACTTGAGGACGGACAGAAAGAGGAAGATTACCTGCCTCTACACGACCAACAATAGTTGCTGCAGCACCTTGACCGTCAGTGCCTACGGCAATACCAGGACCAACATAGGAACCTTCAAGACCACCTGCAAGTGCAGAACCACCAGCAAAAACAGCAGTAGTAGTAGCAAGAATAATAGATTTCATAGTTTGTTCAACCCATTTTAAAGTTTACTAGTCTCATTGTGTGAGACCTGATACATTTTACATTCTCTTTGGGATCAAGTCAAGCCTCTTGCCTGATCGCAGTGCTTTCGGTTACCCTTCCCAAATATGGATCATAATTCATAAGATCATTAATCTGCAAAATAGATCCATTCTGACTCCAGAAATTTAAAAGTCCTTCATAATTTCCTTTATGAAAAGCATCAATATGCTCTGGATGTATTGTTGATCCCAACTCAATTTTATAGAAGAAGAGAGGGATTGAATAAGTATTACCTGAATTGTAAATCAAATCATCAGCTACTGGACGTGGTTTAACACCATTATCAAGTTTATACTTATTGTCTCTAACATGAAACTTTAGAAGTTTTTCCGCATGATGACGATTAATCAAATAACAAGCGGTTGAAAAATCATTTACAAATCTCTTATGGAGTTTTACATGCAAATCGCCAGTACAAATAATAGCAATTTGAACAACATCCCAATCATATGGAATATGGGCATAAAAATCAGACCAAGTAAAATTCCAATACTTAGCTAGATCCAGATTGCAATCATCTTCCATAATGATTGCATACGGACTATCTGATGTTTCATACCAATGCTTAATTGCTTTGAGGTGAGAAGTTATACAACCAACTTCACCAGAACTCATCATTTCAGGATAACGACCCTTGATAAGATCGCTTAGATCATCATCTCTACCGTCATATGCAGAAATACGAGTATAATTTTCAATTTCCCAATACTTAAATTGAGACTCCATGTATTCCTTTCTTTCAGGTTGCCCATCAAGATTCAGATAATAAATTGGGCCAAGGTTTTTCAATTTATATGCAGATTTGTTCTTATCCATTTTTATATAAAATCTTTTAGAATTAAATTTAAAATTTCAGTTTTTTTATGATCATTGACGTTCATATCCATATGCCATGAACAAGCATTTCTGAAATGTAAAAACTTTCCATCCATAAACAATTCAAATCCAAATCCATTATTGTGAATTGGATTCAAAAGATCAATTTCTTTGTATGTATCTGGGTATTCAATTTCTATTGGTAGAAATTTTATTTTTTCATTTCGCAATATGCTATAAGTTCCTCCCCCACTATCGAGAGATTGTCCTTCAACATAAGTAGGATCAAAATTAAAATTGATATCTTTGATCGATGAATATTTAAATAGTAAAAGTCCAGGCCAAGTATACTCTACATGACCTCTACTTTGCAAACATGCAGAAATATCGCAATCATTTAGATATTTTTTAACATCAAATTCATCCAACAAAAAGATATCATGATCCAAAAAGATCACGATATCATCATTATGAATAAGATTATCATAAACCCACATTAATGTATCTGCATGATATTGACTTGCAGATTTTCCTGGATACGATTGATGTCTATGTAAAACAATTTTATTGTCTAAACAAATTTTTTCAAATTCATTACCATGAACATCATCTCGATAATCATAGACAACTTCTATTGAAAAATTTCCAATAAGATATTTCTTAATAGAATTAATTTGCAATTGAAGAATGTCTGGTCTATTAAATGCAAATATAAAAACTTTTATCATTTTAGTGCATTTGAAACCCAGTCTTCTAGTTTCATAGTTGGTTCCCAACCAAAAACATTTTTAATTCTTTCGTTTGCAGCAAGACTTACTCTCGTTTCACCAAGTCTTGGTTCAATATTTACAGTATTATCGGAAATCATTTTTGCTACACTATTAATAGTATAGTTCTTCCCTGTACCAACATTATAAACCAAACCAAATGCTTGCGAATCTACTTCTTTTGTTGCTGCTAGAATATTTGCATTAACAACATCTCCAACATAAGTAAAATCTCTACATTGTTGACCATCTCCAACAATAGTTAGAGGTTCTCCATTTTTATGTTGACGTAAGAAAATACCAATTACAGGTGCATACTGTCCACGAAGAGGTTGACGTTCTCCATAAACATTAAAGTATCTAAAAGTAACTGTAGGAAGATCAAATAATTCTGTATACATTTTACAGAGTTTTTCTCCAGCAACTTTAGAAACTGAATATGGATTCAAACAATCATCAATCATATATTCAATGTTTGGAGTTGGATTTCTACCATAAGCAGAAGATGTCGAAGAGTACATTACTCTCTTAACTCCAGCCTCTCTAGAACATTGAAGAACTGTACATGTTCCAACAGTATTAATGCTAACTGCTTCAACAGGGTTATTGATAGCGGGTTGAATACGTGCCTCTGCTGCAAGATGGAATACATAATCTACTCCCTCATAAAGAGGGCGTGTGTTTTGATAATCACGAATATCATACTTGTAATTCTTAGCATTATCATTCCAATAAAAATGATCATGAGCATCAGAAAATTCATTATCAATTACGATAACTTCATGTCCAAGTTCAATGAGACGATCTACTAGATTAGATCCAATAAATCCTGCTCCTCCAGTCACTAATGATTTAGTCATACGATTCTCTCCGGTAAAAAGTATTGTTTGTTATATGTAAAACATTCCTCGGTTGGATAACTGGTCAACTTATTAACTGTTCCATGATATCCACTTGTTTGATAGAAGAATGGTTCATTGAAGGTATAAATGTTAAACCACCTTTGAATTTCAGCAAATCCAATGTCTTGATAATCCTCGATAATATTTCCAGCATGATAACATACTCTTGAGCACATGGAAACATATTCTTTAGATAGGTAGAGAATTGCATGACCACCTAACATATTATATGTTTGGTAAAGATCATCATAACCTTCAACCTTTTGATATTGAACATATGGTCCAGAATGCCCATTCATTCTTCCCCATGAAGATATTCCCAAATAAACAGCATCTGCATCATCAGGAACTTCAATAACTGGTTGAAAGTTTTTAATCATACAATCATCCTCAAAAAGAATGAAAGGAGGATCTAATTCATTCAACCCTTTAAAGTGAGCCAAAGAACATCCAGCAACAGGATTATCTGGTCTAGGAACACCTTCAACTCTTTGAATATTTTTAAATCCACATTCAGATAGGATTTTTTGCATGTTTTCATTCTTCTCTACATGCCTTTCCAAGTTCATATAGAGAGCGGGAATTTCTCTTAAATCTATTTTCATGTTCTTAATGCAGAATGATTTTTTTGAAGTGCAATAATTTTAGGATCAAATGGGTAGTTTGGATTTCCCATTAACTCTTCAGGGAAACAATAACTGGGGGTTAAAATCTTAGAAGGAGGATTATCTACCATATATCGATTCATATGACTTTCATCATGCCATACAGCAACGATATTATTTTCTAAATCTTTATTAACTCTATCAGCAATAACCTCAGACATTTCAATAAATTTATCTGTCTTTCCACCATTAAATCCTCCAGCAAAATAGTTAAGACCTTCCCCAACAGGAATGTATGCTAGAGATTTTTCATTTCTTTCGTATGTAAAATCTTCTGGATTCTGATTAAATTTCCAAGGATGAATAGTTCCAACAAGATCGCCTAGGATTTCTTCACCTACTGGAGAATGAATTCTCATATCAGCATCAAGATAAAAGCAGTAATCATGTTCTAGGATATAATCCTTTTCTTTTAGAAAATAATTATATCTTTTTAAAGTAGGCATAGGCCAAGGTTCATGATCAATGAAACTAACTTTTACATTATCCGATGCTTCACACTCATGATCTGTAAGCAGTAGACAATTTATTTCATGGTCTACTAAGAAATTATCAGCGATTGAATTGTAAAGAGGTTCAATAAATTTCAAATACTTATTTGTAGCAATAGTAAGAATGCAGATTTTCATAAAAGTTTTTCCCTGATGTAAAGAGCGTCTCCCCAAATTTTACCTTCCCAACTAGTTTCAACTCTCTTCATATCATATGAAGATAGAAACTCATCAATCTCCTCAACGTATGCATTGTTTTCATAAACCTCATCTCGGTTTACTTCACAATAAACATAGTCAATATTTTTTAATGTTTCTGTAGCACCCTTGAGCACTTCAAGTTCATAACCTTGAACATCCATGTTAATGAAGTTGTACTTAGTATAACTGAAGTCATCCAATTTTACCATATCAACTTCTTCAACACCATCAAATGTTACATTTGGATGATGAGTCAAATGAATTTTTGGTTTGAGAATTGAACTACTCTGTTGTTCATTACTACTCAAATACATTGAAACTTTTTTATTATCATTACCTAGTGCTAATTGATGCCCCTCAATGTTAGCATTAAGATCTTTAACTCGTTCAGATAAAACATTAAAGTTTGAAGTTAAAGGTTCAAAAAGTACAATATCTTGAATTCCATAATGAATATATTCTGGAATTTCCTCCCCATAATGTGCCCCAATATGGATTATACCTTTGATATTAAACTTGTACTTCTTGTACAACTGTGAAAAACTTAAAAGCATACTTACCTCAAATAACAATCCAATCTTCCAAATAGATATCTTTCGTATCTTTTTCTCTTGATAGTCTATCACCAAACCATAGTTTTGGCGCTATAGTTTTTTCACTCTTAGCTAACCAAGATCCCCACCAACTAAAAGAACTATTAGCAATAATATGATAATTACACATAGTCATTAAACAAAGATCTACATTGCTATTTCCAAGATCAGATACAAAAAATCGGTCGTCCTCAAACATTTTTTGATTATTACACCATTTTGGATCATCAGATAAAATCAAAACTGGAACGTTTTCATCTAACAAACTTAAAGCTTTCTGATAATACTCTAATGGTTGAACTGGATGATTTGGATTAGTAACATAATCACCTCTACGAATATGAAGTGAAATTACTTTTGTTCCTGGAAAAAATTCATCAAATTTTTCTTTTGTTGGAGTGTATATTTCATCTTTGAAGATGAATTCTTTTCTGATTTCTGTTTCGATATTTTTGAAATATTTCTCAGTTTGAAAATAACCGTTTATATTTGTCTCATCATCACAGTTATTAAACAGATCTTCATCAAAAGAAAATGTAGATTCTTCTCTGTTTTTATATTGAGTTATCCCATATCTTTCGCACTGAATATCAAAACATTCATATAAGTTTGTATCAGATCTTCTTACCAAAGTATCCAAAGCACCAAATGCATCTTTAGGAGGAATGCAATAATCAAATCCTCTATTTTTTGCTATGCCCTTCAAAGAAGCATATTGAAACATCTGGTTCGCTAGTCTACCCAGATTACCAATATTATTAAAAGAAATCATATCATTCAAAAACTCTACGATAAACATCCCAATATTCTTGGGTTTCTTTTGGAAGATAATTAACGTAATTTTCCAAATCTTTAATTAAATTTAAAGTATTTCTATATCCTATTACTTCTTTTTCAAGGTTTGTAATTAGATCTTGAACATTTCTATCTTGATAAACAGATGCTCTATTATAGATAACAGAGTTTGGAAAATAATGTTGTAGTATATATCCACCCCAGATATCGTCCATTCTACCAACATGAGGTAATACTGAATAAAATGGAATTACTTCTCTAGCAAGAAAAGTATTTTGACTATTGAATGGTGAAATTTTATTTGAACAATATGGAGATGTTACATCAGAATACTTCACTATTGGTTTAATAGAAAGTCTTGCTAATGCGTCAATATCAGGATCTCCATCCCAAAGATCTGCTTGTACTAATACTTTTCTTTTAATTTTCCCTTTGTATTCGACATTATGCCGAGTTGGTACATATTCTATTGGGTATCCACGATGCCAAACTTCATTCCTTTGAGTAATGGAAAGAGGATCAAACACATCATGTAACGTGGGTTCATATAAATCACATTCAATTTCTTGACCGATGTAAAGATCTTCTCCCCAATTATCATAAGGGATATTGTCATCATCTACTGTAGCTACAATATCTGCACCCAAATTATATGCTTCTACAAATCCAATATTCCTTCTTTGAATGGATTTCCATCCAATAGTATCAGATAATTCTTGATACTTTTGTTCTTGTTCATCTGGATGCAAATAGATGCAATTTAATTTTTCATATTCTTGATGAGGTGTTTTAGTATCCCCAACAACAATCAAAGTCCAATCAGTTTTCTGAGAGTACTTAATTGTTGCTTCTGTTGGAGGATTTATAGTTGTAGTTACAATAAATTTTTTCATTTCTTAAAACCAATATATTTTTCAATAAACTTTTCTGTAGTATATTCATTGACTGCTTTATTATAAGCACTCTCGATAATATTTGAATAGTCAGAATAGTTCTTTGTTGTAGTTTCAATCAACTCTGCTAGACCTTCTTGAGTATCAAAATAGATAAAATCTTCACCAGGAGTAAACCATTCTTCAATTACATTATACTCATCTTTTAAAACTAACATTAATGTTTTTGAAAACGCTGCTTCAAAAGGCCTACTCTTAAGTTGAGGAGTACCACAACTAAGAAGGTTGTGAACAATAGAACATTTACTCTGAGCAACCAATTTAAGTTTTTCTGAGTATGTCGCATTGATATCTGTTTCTTTTCCTGTCTGTCTAGAGAAAGAAACAAACCTATAATTAAATTTTGATATAATACTGGTTAATTCTTGAACGTGAGGAATGTTAGCGAATCCAGTATAGATTACATCGTAAATTTTTTCAGTTGGTTCTGGAATCATATCCTTATTAAAGGGAAAAAATACATTCTGTCTTTTTTCTCTTTTTGTAACTTTGGAATCACAAATTGTAAGGATCTTATCTACATATGGAACATAAGTATCAGTTTTAAATGGATCATTATTTTGATACTCTGGATTATATTGTTCTTCAGTTGAAAATAGAATCTTAGGAATATCTGACGGAATCTTTACACTTTCATCTGGATTGCATCCGATGAAGAGAAGACAGTCGTTTGCCTTTTCTTCAAATTCCTCAAAATTAAAAAATCTAATAGGATCTTCAGGATAATTTGATGAAAAATTAGATATTACTTTCATTTTTTTATTTCTTAGCGATTTGTTCAGAGATCCAATTATAGGTTTTGCGAATACCTTCTTCGAGTGGTTGAGAATAATCCCAACCGAGTTTTTCGCGGATAAGATCATTGTTAGAGTTGCGACCACGAACTCCAAGAGGTCCATCAATATGATTCTTTTCTACAACCTTACCAGCAACTTTAGCAGCAGTATCTACAAGTTGATTGATAGTTACCATTTCTTCTGAACCAATATTAACAGGTCCGATGAAATCACTATCCATCATTCTACGGGTTGCTTCGATGCATTCATCAATATACAGGAAGGAACGAGTTTGTAAGCCATCTCCCCACACCTCGACGGATCCACCTTCCTCTGGAAGATAGGCGACCTTACGGCAGATTGCTGCTGGTGCTTTTTCTCTACCTCCTTCCCAAGTTCCTTCTGGTCCAAAGATATTATGATACCTAGCAACCCGAACAGGGATCCCATAATTACGATGATAAGCGAAAAACAACCGCTCTGAGAACAATTTCTCCCAACCATATTCAGAATCGGGTGCTGCGGGATATGCTGATTCTTCACGGCAATCGGGATTATCAGGATCTAGTTGATTATACTCTGGATACATACAGGCAGATCCAGAATAGAAAATTTTGGTAACGTTCTTTCCTAGGAAATCATTGAACTTCCTTACAGATTCAAGAACATTAAGATTAATTTGTGACGAGTTATGCATGATATCAGCATCGTTTTCACCAGTAAAGACGAAACCTGCGCCACCCATATCAGCAGCAAACTGATAGATCTCATCAAATGCTTGGAGATAACGTGAAGGAACAAAATGATAGAAGTTTCCACGATCTCCTTTATATTGAATTACACGCTCAACAAAAGTAATATCTCTTAGATCTCCAATAACAAATTCGTTTGCTTCCGTATCAGAAAACTCTGGATATTTTAAATCTACACCACGTACCCAATAACCTTCGGCGCGTAGTCTTTTTACCATGTGACTTCCAATGAAACCACCAGCACCAAGAACAAGTGCTTTCTTTACATATTGACTCATAAAGAATTAATAATCTCTGTAGTATGTATTATACAAAAAAAGAGGAGTTTATGCAACTCCTCTTAGGTAGCTCAGGCTCGCCACCAATTCTTTATCTGGAAATTGGAAACCAGGCGGGAGAGAGTCCCATCCGCACCACTTGCTCTTGAGAGAAGCAAGAAACTCATAGGGGTCATTTTGACTCCACCACCTAGTTTGTACTAACTAGGAAAAGTTGGGTTAATTTTGCAATCTCGTTAACTGAAAAGAAAACGCATAAAACTAAAACATCATAGAGTCTTAATTTAATTGCAAATGGTATTGTTAAAGCGCCACCAATAAACTTTACCAACAACCCATATTTAAAATCTCCCCAAAGCATGATTTGATAACCAAGTATGAGAAGAATATTACCAATGTATCTTAAGACACTAGTTTTAGACATGAGGGGTTTTGCTCCCGACCAGGGCTAGTTTTAAGTCATACCGGGACTCATCATCGGGTCCGTCATTCCATACTTTAGGTTAATAGTCATTACGTATCTATCAACTTCAGTTTTACTTTTTTCTGTTTTGTGCATTAACCAACCAGGAAAAATTAAAACATCATTTGTTTTTACAGGAACTTCTAACCAAGGATAAGGATACTTTTCACTTGGAGATGGTTTCCTAAAACTACACCAGTTATGATACTCCAGAGGATCTCTGATCAACAAATTACCACTGTTTGGTGGACAAAACAAGTAAGAACTAACAACCAAATCAACTGAATGATGGTTATGTTCTAAAGTTTCTCCACCCGTAGAATGACGATTGATCCAAGATTGAACTATTGAAATTGGTTGTTCAATTAATTGAAACTCATTTAAAATAGCAGGAATGTTTGCATATAAAAATTCAACAAACCTTTTATTTTCTGTCCAGGTATGTGGTTGGCCATTCACATTATGTAGGACAGTTGAGGTAGCGTTTCCATGCTCTAGAGGGACTTTTTCAGTATGATTACTAGAATACCCAATAGTTTCATCACATTTAGTTTTTAGTGTTCTTTCGAAACTAAAGTTATAACTAAGTTTAATTATAGTTTCAGGTAAAACATTTACCTTTTCTATATTTGCAAACATTTTAATCTATTCCCAATATTCAATATCATCTGGATCAATATAACAAGGTTGGTTTGTTAACCATTTTGCATATTCAATATCTTCCATTGCAAGAGAACATTGCATAGAATTATCAAACAAATAAACGTCATTCCACTTTTTTGAATAATAATCTTGCATTTGAAGGCGATAATCAGGTTTGCCGTTTAGTTCAATAATTCCCTTTTCGACAAACCGAAAACCTTCTCGTTCAAGGATAACTTTAGTTTTCATGCAACTTCTGCAGTCTCAAGATCATTAAAGACATATTCCATAAGCATTTCATAATCATCCATAGGATCACCAGAAAATACTACTCCTTCATTTTCATAGTAACGACGAACCTTTTTGAAAAGTTTCGGATTCTTTACATCAAGGTAGAATTCGCCGTTTGCAGCACCACGGAGGGTTTGAATGTCTTTCTTGAATTTAGCAGTGAGAGTCATTGTTTTGAATGTTGACCTTGTTATTATAAAGGGTTGACTTGTAAAAGTCAATAAGGACACTATATTAAGTGTCCATGCTCCTTGAGGGGATCGAACCCACCTGAGACCGATTATGAGTCGGTTGCTTTCACCAGATAGCTAAAGGAGCGAGGTAGGAGTACTGGGAGTTGAACCCAGACTAACCCGTTATAAGCAGGCCGCTCTGACCATTAAGCTATACTCCCAGAAAAATTAAGAAAATTCTAATGGATAATCAAGAATTTTAAAGTCATCAAAGAAAATTTCTTTAACTAAATTTATATTATCATTAGTATAATCTTTATAGTAGGAATCTTTTTTATAGTTTCCCACATTAATTTTATCAAACTTACAATTTAAATCAATTTCTAACTCATGTAGATTTTCATATCTATAAAGTTTATCAACGCCAATTTTACCATCTTCATTTAAGATATAAAAATTTTGAGGATATTGTATTAATGGAGTTTCATTAAAATGAATTTTTCTTTTAATGATCCACAAAAAATCGTTAAGTGTAAGAGAACACGAATTTATTTTCATGAAGTGATGATAATAACTATATGTTCTCGTGTATGGATTCCTAACTACACTGAACTTAAATACTTTATCATCAATTATATTATTCTGCAATAACTGAATAAGAGAGTCATGATGCTTGAAATTTAACAAGTCTCTTTTCCAGTTATCTAATCCTTTTCTGGATAAATGAAATGTAATTGAAGATCCACTGGTTTTGGGAATATGGACGAAGAGGATTTTTTGTTGAGTTAACATCCTTCTTCATGATCTTTATAAATTTTTAAGAGATCATCATCACTAGGAGTAGGTATAGACAAATCTACTCCACCCATAATATCGATGACTTCTTTATATGGAACTATAACTGCATTTCCATATTCGCTAGTTATTAAAAAGGACTCTCCCTTTTCTACTCTATCCATCAGATTATCAAAATCTGCTTGAAACTCTTCTACTGTAAACTTTTGAAGTTGGTCGATTTCCTGATTCATTTTTTCATAAAGTAGATTTATGAGTCGGGACGATAGGATTTGAACCTACGGCCTGACGCTCCCAAAGCGCCTGCTCTACCAAACTGAGCTACGTCCCGCTGTGTTTTGAATGTACGATCATTATACCAATAACTGGAACCATAGTCAAGAGGTAGCATAATGCACCCAAAAACACATTATTATTTAACAAAGTTTCTACTAGTTTAAAAATCATTGGTTTGGATATGCATGAGTTAAACCCCAGTGAATAAACACTGAGATCATAGAAAATATAATACTAGAATTTAAAATTAACCTAATCATTAGTAATCTCCTCCGCTCCTAGAACCTACAATATATCCTATTATAATTCCACACATAAATGAGACAAACATATAAAGAACATGCGAAACAAATTCAATAAAAATTATCCATTCTTCATTGGTCATCATCTTCATCATCCTCGTAAGTAGATGGTTCTTCAAAGAGTTCATCCATTTTTTGTTGAAGAATTCTTTGATGTAGTTCTTGTAAATCTTCTTCTGTAAATCTAATCACCAGTAAAGGATCTCCTGCCTTAACGTCGTTTAATTCTGGGTGTTTGACTTTTGGACTTTTTGAATACCCATGATGAGCATTCATAATCATCCATCCCTGCACAAACATTGATATAGAAATAACTAAAAGAACAAACCACGGAACCAAAAAAATTAGTTCAGAGTGATTTTGAGCCATGGTAGTAAAGGCGGAATAACCCCAACCAATCTCAACAGTCCCTCAGCAAATAGAGCAAGAACCACCCAACCAACGCACATAGAAATAATGGAAGCATTTCGATTGTGCCTTCGTATAGCAGCATCAATCATCTCCTGTACTTCTGTGCGAGTAACATAATCATCGTCAAATGGTTCCATCATTTTTCATCTCCAAGAAACTTTGCAAGAGGATCTCTACGAGTTTTTACGATTTCAACTGCTCTTTTATAAAACATATTGTCTGTATTACCAGACTCTTCAAATGTTGCCTTGATCTTCACCCAATTAAGGTAGGTGTGCTGATCCATGGGTCTGTCCCGTGATACTACTATATACTAATCACGGTTCTTTCATCGTCAATAAATGTGTTCATTACGTAACACTGTTAAAGAGATTGTTAAATTTGTAACTAATCTTAAAACGGAAAGGGTGGGATTCGAACCCACGGTGCTACTAACACGGCAGTTTTCAAGACTGCTACCTTAAACCACTCGGTCACCTTTCCAAACGGAGGATGTTGGATTTGAACCAACGGATGCACTTAAAGTACATCGGGGGATTAGCAATCCCCTGCATTAAACCTAACTCTGCCAATCCTCCTATCGGATTTCGAAATCCAGTTTACGAACTTTTCTTTGCCTTCTAGCCTCTTGATAAGCAAGATCCTGAGAGGAAAGAACATTTTTCTTTTGGTCTTTATTAATAGAGTTTACCATAACAATCTTAGATAAGTCAATAGCAGAAACACTATCACCTTTTACAGTCATCATATTTGGACAACCACAACATTGTGTTTTTGATGGATGACTTGTTATTTCCTTATTACATTCCTTGCATCTTACTACTATCATCTTCCCTCATCCTATTCAATTCAAAAAAATATTTATACCAAAAAATGGGAGATACTGGGATCGAACCAGTGACCTAATCCTTGTAAGGGATCCGCGCTACCTCTGTGCTAATCTCCCTGGCGGCCATTTTGTTTAACGGAGGTATAGCCGAACCCCACTATGAGAATAAAAGTTTGGACCCTTTATTCTGTTTGTTGCTGCGGCATTCTGGTTTATCTTTCCAGCGCAAACAGCAATTTGGAAGATCCGAAGAACTTCCAACTCCCCCGGCAAGATTCGAACTTGCGACCCATTGATTAACAGTCAACTGCGCTACCGCTGCGCCACAGGGGAATAATGTTACCTCTGTCTGGGAATCGAACCCAGTTTCCATGTGTGTTGTCCACCCGTCCTTACCAATAGACTACCAGAGGAAATGGGAAGTGTTAGAGAACTTCCCGCAAGGGTGATCACTCCCTTGACCTATGAGATTCCCATAGGATTTAGTTGGCGTCTTTCTATGCTATCTGCATAACGACTACCAAGAGCGGGGTATCGGAATCGAACCGACGACATCTAACTTGGAAGGATAGCGTTCTACCGCTGAACTAACCCCGCATATGAGACAATTATAAACTATTTAGTTTTAATTGTCAAGTGTCGATGAAAGGACTTGAACCTTCACAGAATACTCTACTGGAACCTAAACCCAGCGCGTCTACCAATTCCGCCACATCGACTTGATGGACTACGTGTGATATACCTCAAGGATATAACAGAGACGTAGCCTCTATCATTTTATATATTAACAGATTTACAAGAATCTGTCAAGCGTTCTTTGAGAGATTCGAACTCCCGACACATAGGTTCGTAGCCTACTGCTCTGTCCACTGAGCTAAAAGAACTTGGCGAAGGGTGAGGGATTCGAACCCCCATCGCAAGGTTTTGGAGACCTGCATCTTACCATTAGACCAACCCGACTGGCTGAGAAACTAGGACTCGAACCTAGATAAACTCCTTCAAAGGGAGGTGTCCTACCGTTAGACGATTTCTCAATGGGGTGCCGTATGGGAATTGAACCCATCTAGGTGGTTCCACAAACCACTGCCTTACCACTAGGCTAACGACACAAGGCAGTAGATAGATTTGAACTATCGACCATAGGCATATGAGACCCGTGCTCTGCCAGACTGAGCTATACTGCCAAGGTGGAACCGACAAGACTTGAACTTGTGACCGCTCGGTTATCAGCCGAGTGCTCTACCACTGAGCTACGATTCCATAGTATTCCTAACGGGATTCGAACCCGTGCTGCCACCTTGAAAGGGTGGTGACCTAACCGCTAGTCGATAGGAACTTGATGCTACAACTGCCAAGGAGGGACACTCCATCGGCAGCGTAGCAACGACCCATACGGGATTTGAACCCGTGATCTCCACCGTGACAGGGTGGCGTGATAGACCGCTACACTAATGGGTCAAGGTGGGACATCTCGGATTCGAACCGAGGACTAATCGGTTAAAAGCCGAATACTCTACCGCTGAGTTAATGTCCCAATAATATGATAGATATTCAGTTGTCGATGTGCTGGTGGTCTCTCAACCACCCTTTAAGAATACCACCTTTTGGACTCTGGGGGGAGATTGGTGGACACTTAGGAAACTGGTCCAAGCAACAAAAAAGGGGAGGAAACTTTTGGTTTCTCTCCCCTCTATTTGCTTTTATGGATTACATCTTACATATGTCTTTCCATATCTGCAAACAGGGGAGTACCCTCAATATGCCAATCGCGGCAATCGAGATTACTAAACTGCTTGTTAATCATGGAGTAAGACATTGTTTCGACCTAAGTGTTTTATTTATAAGACTTTTTTCACAAAAAGTCAAGCGTCTCAGGTTGGATTCGAACCAACGACCGACCGCTTAGAAGGCGGTTGCTCTATTCCACTGAGCTACTGAGACATGAGACAATCATATCATAAATTGATTTGATCGTCAAGCGGAGAGAGAGGGATTTGAACCCTCGGTGAAATTGCTCCCACACAGACTTTCCAGGTCTGCTCCTTAAGCCACTCGGACACCTCTCCAAGGTGGGCAGGGAGGGATTTGAACCCCCGTAGGCAGAGCCAGCGGATTTACAGTCCGCCTCCATTAACCACTCGGACACCTACCCTAGGTAGGACTGCAGAGAATTGAACTCCGTTCACACCGTTATAAGCAGTGGGCCTTAACCAATAGGCGACAGTCCCTTATGTAGTTATTGTATCACTCTTTGGGGCAGTCGTCAACCCATGGAGCACAAAGTCGCATTTCACCACCTAGTAGTTCTTGCGCTTTGCTACCGTCTGGTGGTTTCTCAACCAACCTCGGTGCAATCATTTTAACCTCTCCAGCGTCTCCCGTCAAGCGTTCATACTGAGAAATTGCTGAGTCAATATCACGCTTAATCCTACGTTCTAATTTTTCTGGATCTTTAATAACAAACTCATTAATTATAGTTTGTGGAAAATATTTTCTCTGTATCTCATCAAATAAATCCCATAATTTACTTTCAGATAATCCTGTACATTGAGAGAGTGCTGCAATAATAGACGATAATATGATTCCTATTATAGCATATTGTTTTATATCTGGTTTCTTCTTTCCAAAGTTAATCATAAAGGGGAGTTCTGCAGCACTCCCCAATATTTATTCTATTTTATCAAACCTCTACCGTGATCAGTCGGTTAGCATATTCATGTGCATAAGATGTACGGGCACCATGAATGCCCCAACCAATCCAACTATACGCATAGTTCATGTAACGATCAATAGACTTACCAGGAGTTTTCATCCTATCTTCGATACGTTTCCATTGAACTTCATTCGTTAGATAACGAAGTTGCGTGTGAATATTTGATGGAGAACCACCAAACTTCTTAGCAAAATCACCCAATCCATAATAACGGTTGGCAGATGTCCATTCTAATTTTATTTACCAAGTTCTACTGGTAATTTGATGTCGTTTAGTTCGTCATAAAGAAGTTTAGCAAAAATAAGATGTGGTTTCTGTCTTGTTTCTATTGCTGAACTTGT
>Ga0222712_10002211_pt1 | contig 22664 bp, 30 predicted proteins | sample C33_657DmetaG_FD_165043 | JGI IMG/M metagenome (GOLD analysis project Ga0222712, IMG submission 165043) | Estuarine water microbial communities from San Francisco Bay, California, United States - C33_657D | ecosystem: Environmental > Aquatic > Marine > Unclassified | place: USA: California... | reverse complement strand
CGCTTGTTTCCAATCAGTAAATATTGATCGAGCTCTTTAGGAGAAATAGGTTGGCCACTTGCGTAGCGAATATCTAGATGAGGTGCGGTGCTAACGCCTGTATTGCCTGTACGGGCGACAAAACCCATCCCCGTCGTAGGCGTATTACTGCTAACAACATCGTTTTCATTTAATGATGCTTCGAGTTGAGCTGCTCGATCATTAAACGATTTTACAGTTGCATAACCTTCAATCAGTTGTCCAGGTATCTGCGTAATACTGGAAACAAGATCCGTATCGTCTGCTCCGGCTGCTTGAACGGCTAGCTGCTGATACCGAGCAGCAACGTCAGGATCTTCAGCAAGAGCTGCAGCTTGTAAATAATCAGCCGCTTTGTCCCCCACGGAGCTCTGGGGTCCGATAATTTTGGTTCCGAATTGTTTTAAAATATTACCCATTGTGTTGATAAAGCTCATCCGAGGGAGTTTTGCGGGAGCTTGAGCCGTAGTAGTCGGTTGCCCTTCTAATCCGATCGGAGATGCTTGTCCGTAAACACGCTGTAAATCACCAAAGGATTTAACAGGTTGGCCGTAATAGCTAGCACCACTTAATGTGGGTAATGATGCCCACTCTGGGGCTAATGCGGCGGACACTCGCGGACTAAAACCCTCTTTCTGAAGGACAGCGAGACCTCCTAAAGGCATTAAGCGGTTCCGGATCCCACGCAAAGCTGCTAAATCTTGTTCACGCGGACCAAAAGATCCGAGACCAAGCGCTTTTGCGTGAGATTGCCAAGTGCCAGGAAGAAATTGATACGCTCCTGCGGCAGCACTCCTATTTTTAAAAACTGTGTCGGGGTGGCGACTTAAATCGCTTAAAGTTCCACCACCAAAAGCAACGGCATATGGATTTTTAGCTCCGGCAGTACCTTCGGCATAACGAAGCACAGCCAATATTCGCTGAGCTTCCGGCGTAAAACGAGCTTTTTCTAAAAATTCTCTTTCGTTCATTGTGCGCCCTAATTTTTATCGCCGTAATTCGATTCTAGACGCTTTCAGTTTGCGGTTCTTCATCGTCAAAAATACTCATGTTGGTATCTATAAGGACACCAACTTCTTGCATCACAGTTTTATAAGCTCGCTCACGACAGATCAGACGAAACACCGTGGTCCAGAAGAAATTGTCTCGCTCAGGCCCAGATTTCAGCGCGTGAGCCTTGCTTCGTATGCGTGTCAGCGTGAACTCGTCTTCCAGGGTCAGCCCGCAGGAGAGATGGTTTTGCCCCTTGGAATTTTTCCGGCCCATGATCCGAGGTCATCTAAATACAGCATAGCTGTAACAAAAAATTTCCGCTCTAGCCGTATACTAACGTTTTCTTAGTATTTCTATTTAACACTACGTTGTTAAAATCACCACATTTTACAAGACCAGTAACCTGGCGTTAGTTTGCTCTTCTTCTCATCACAGTTATGACGTGCTCTGAAATTCTTTCTACGTTCTGGATCGTCACTACGGTTCTCCATGTTTGCGTCACCAAAGCGAACTAAACGCACCTGATCACCTTCCTTTGCGGCCACGGCGTACTGTTTCCCTCCCTGAATATCCCGCTTTGGAGAGTTGTAGTTTTTGAAAACTTCTCCAGCAAGACGAATTGTCATGAGACTCATGAGCTCCTAATTGATTATACCGATTGAAACCTTAAAAAGGAATTACGATCAACTTCTAACGTTGCAACACATGAAATCAGGGTTACTATGTCACAGTTGCTTCCTGTTAAAAGCACCAAATGACGGACAGTAAAACCCTTCTCACGATTGCGGAAACAGCAGAACTTCTTAATTGCAGCTCTGGGTTTGTCCGTAAGCGCATCGCGCTCTCTGAAGCCAACCAGCCCGGTGGGTGGCCTAAGTCGATCTATGTAAACCTTCAACCTAATGGTGCGAAGTCGCTGTATCGCGTTAATCGCACGGCTCTCGAAGAATACCTTCAAAACGCAGCACCCGCTAAAGTAGAAACGGAAGAAAACTTCGAACCCGCTGCAGCCTGCAGCTTCTGAAATGGTTTATTCAACTTCGAGCCCTGAAGATATTTCGGGGATGCTTCAACGGCAACCTGTTGCAATAGAAACAATCGAAGTTGAAACGCAAGAGAGGGTCACAGTGGAGGGACTAGCTTCTCTCCTGGTGACCCTTTCATCTGCTCTAACACATCTGTACATACAATCACATTTAATTCACTTGAACGTTGAAGGGCCTTTATTTTTGCCCGTACACGAATTTTTAAAAGGGCAGTACGAAGCCCACATCAATCAATTTGATAAAACCGCCGAGCTTGTTCGCACCCTCGACGTATTCATGCCGATGTGCGAAAAAGGACTCTTAGGGGCGTGCAAACCTTTCAAGCACGTTAAAAGCTACGAATGCCGAGATATGTTGATGACGTATTTAAAAAACTTAGAAGATATTGGTATGCAAGCTAAAGATGTTGGTGAATACGCAAAAGAACTCAAGGCACCTGATGTTGAAAACTATATGGCTGAACTTGTTGGCGAAATGTTTAAAGCCTCGTGGTTTATTAAAAGTACTCTTCGCGGTTAAACAAGCGCCCACGCGTCAGCCGCTCGCACATATAATCCGCTTGGAAAACTACCTGAAGTAACGGTTAAGTAAACCAAAGAACCTGACGGACTTGTGCTAGCAGCTGGAAGACCGCCAGGCAAAACGGATGAAGTAACAATTGCTCCTGAAGCTGAAATAGCTCCAGAGGCCATTATTGCTCCTGAAGCTAAAATAGCTCCAGATGCGGATATAGCTCCGGATGCAGATATAGTTCCGGATGCACGAATAGCTCCAGAAGCTGTTATAGCTCCGGATGCTAAAACAGCACCGGAAGCCATAATAGTTGAACCAGCAACAGTAGCAAAACTAGCGCTACCCGCACTTCCCGCAGTCGTCGAAGAATCAGCGAATAAAGCTCCTATTTTTTGCCACGTGGCTCCTGTCCACACGCGCAAATAATATGAGCTCGTAGAGCTATCGACCCACTGCTCCCCGACAGAATTTCCAGCAAGACCAACCGGTGAGGAGTTAGGTGCAGTTGCCCCATAATGTGAAGGACCAACTTTACGGATGTTTCCGGCAGAATCTTTTACATATAAACCGGGATCATTTGCACCAAAACACACCGCAGGTTCGCCTACTCCTACGGATATGCCGCTAGGTCTATCGGAGGAATTACCTGAACGTTTTAATAAGAGAGTAACTGGAGTAGAAGTCATATCAATATGTGCCTCCGTTTATGTAAAAAGACAAAGAAGAAGGGGGAATTACAACACCATTACTGTACTGGCCTCCATCTAAAGTTGCAGTAGGAGTGCTTGTTGTGATGCCATTTGAATATGTACCGCCATCATATGTATCTTGCGGAATCCCGGCAGGATTTAAAGGATTGTATTCATCAAGTGTAAATAATTGAAAATTAGTATCTTGTAATTCTGTAAAATCGTCTAATTGTCCAAAGTTTAAAGTTTTAGCTACAACGTTATATTTATCTGGATACAACAGATGCTTAGGCAAGCCGCTGAGCGATGGGCTGTACCGCTGCCACCATATAAAATCTTCATTTCTTTTTAAGAAGTCCGTTTGTTTTTTTAAATTTCTTTCAAATTTCTCCCTGTAATATTCATTTAATGGTTCGTCTGAGGGCTGCGTAAGATTATACGAAGTGTTATTAGTTAAATTAAATTTTCGTTGTAAATCCCAAAACGCTGCATAAATATGTTTACACCATTTTGGTTGGTAGTAATATAAATTGACATCTGAATATATAGGCGTATCATTGTAGCTAGGAGTTCTATATGCGTTAGTTAAATAAATAAAACCAAATGTACGCACATAACCCGGAAAATCATTCGATGAAGAAACACGTTCTGCTTCAAAAGATCCAGCATCATAAAATCCAGGATCTAAATTTAAAATTTTTGTGTAAGGATAACGTTGTTTAAGAGACAAATTGTAAAAGTTAAAACTTTCTCTTGCTAAGAAGTCTTGACAGGTACATTGTGTGCGAATTTCCGTAGTTAAAAACTCCCCGACCGCCGGTGGACCCAAAGCTGGAACAGACAGTTGCGTGCTAGAAACAACAGACCAACTATTATCTTCTGAAAAAGATAAAAATAAAGTATTAAATTCGGGATTAACACTCGGTTCCTTGGGTACACCGTTTAAACCCACGGCGACGACGGTGTAATTGTTGTATCCATACGGTTTTTCGGTACCGTCTGAATTAAAACGATTAGAAAGTACCTCTCCCTTAAAGTACGAAATAGGTGAACCAAAATTTTGACTTAAAATAACTGCAAACGTGTTTTCGTTATATACACTTACAGAGCTTACAGAAATTCCAAAGTCAAGAAAGTTAAACGTATCTCTAGGACGTATACCAACAAGATGCATACGCATATCCGCTCTTTTTGTTGGATACGCAAAAAAGATTCCTGGTATATATCCGCCGACCCCCGCAGTGCCAGATACGTAATATTTAAATGACGAATAAACTAAACCGGAATACGCTTGCTGCGTATACATGCTTAGTTCATAACCACGGCGCCATCGGGCCCACAACGACGCGTAGTCATAATCACTCAGCAGACTAAAATCCTTTGTGTTTGTGGCCGGACGAAACCTGCGTTCGAAATGAAGTGGACGTGAAAGCTGACCTTGATTATCCGCTCCAAAAACATCGTGAGGACGTTTAACGCCTTCGTTAGCCTTAAAAGAATTGAAATTAAAATTATCCGACCCTTTTCGGCGGCTCATTTATCAATAGAATCCACCTTGCGACCAAATGGTAATACCGGACGGACTTAAACCACCCGAAACGGATGTAGGACCGTTACCGAGATAACCGGCACACAGAATGTAACCTTTCTCCAAGTACAGACCTTCGCCCTTACCAATCTGAATAGGAGCGATCAGCGTGGTATCCCCAACTTGAGGAACAGGAGCATTAACAGCAAAAAGTTGAATTGGAAGTGGATAACCAAAAGTACTGCCGCTTAAACCGACTTCAAAGCGGCCAACCATCAAAGCAGCAGAGGTGGAGGGAGCTGCTTGGTTAGGCGCATAGACATACAACGCAATGTCAGCAGTACGAATACCGCTGCGATCCGGATAATCTTCGTTTGAAACGATAGTTATATCTTCTACAAAAGCACCATCCTCAGTCGGAAGGTCGCCCACACGGACTAACTGGATTAGATCCCCGAGACTTGGGCTGGAAGGATTGGAAACGGTTGCAGTCGCGTTAGTAATCCGAGCGCCCCGTAAAAAAGGGCGATCAATCAGACAGGGAGACTTATTGGTGCTTGTAGTAGCCATAGTTAATTAATTCAGGCGAAGATGTCACCAAAAATGCTTTTTCCGCTACTTGGTTGCAGATCAAGCCGTCCAAAGATAGAGTTTTTTTGGCTCCCACGTTCGTTAACAAGTTTACTTAACAGAGCCATCAAATAATCAGGCTCGTCTTTTTTCATATACCTTTCAAGTGCTTGACCCGCCATTCGCGAGGGAGGAACGTCGTCCCCACGGATCCCGCGAACCAAATTACCAATACCTTCGGCTAATGCACCAGCACCGTAAAGAGTTCCGGTTAAATCAAACTTAGGTTTTTCTGGCTGAACAGAAAAAGGAGTTGTGCTAAAACCGCCGCCAGCAAAATCGTACGGACCGGATATAGAAGGAAGCCCGTAAGTGCTTCCGCCGTATTTGTAATTGTCGTAGCTGTACGGATAGTTCATGACTCTGTTTGAGTACCAATCAGTTCTTTAAAAAGTTTAGTACCCCATTGGGATACGAGCTCGTGATAAAGCTTTTGAGTAGTCGGGAGGGAGAGGCTGAAGGCTAGGAACTAATTGAGGCATAACAGTAGCTCCGATGTCAGAAGCCCCTTGTGAACCAAACGCAGCACCGACAGCAGCCGAAGCGGAACCAAGAGCGTTGTTAGTGAAGTTAGTACCCATTGGGGTAGAAATTTCAACACCACGTGCCTGAGGCATTTGCTGCGAGGGCATCGCCCGATTGCTGCGCTGAACCAACTCGTAAGTGAGTTCGGGATTGCTACCTGCCCAGGTTTGAATGTCACGCTCCGCATAACGAGGGCTTTGTTTTGCAAGCTCACCGGCGAGAGCGGCTGCAACATCAGGCTGACTGGCATAACGTTCACGCTGAGCGTAATATGCAGCAATATCCGGATAGTTTTCAGTGGAAGGGCTGCCAGGCATAAAAGGCATCTTTGACGTAGCCTTAGCCTGTTGAATAGCTTGAATTAACTCACTCCGCCTAGTGTCAGCGGCAGAAGTACCCATAACTCCTGGAGAAGGGAGTTGTTGACCGGTTATAGGGACAGAAACAGGAGGCGCTTCAAATACAGTGTCGTATCCCGTTACAGACGGTGTAAGGGGACCAGTTTCCGGTGTCGCGGTAGGTTGACCCATGGGAGTTTGAGCCTGTTCCGGCCTAAACGCGTTAACTAAAGCGGCGGAACCAGCCATTGCTCCAGCAGAAGCAGCACCCAGGCCAGCTCCGCGAAGGAGTGAGCCGAGATCCAACTGCTGCACACCACCCGTGGCGTTTCGGAAAGCAACATCAACCGGCATTTCCGAAGTTCCACGGGCGCCTTCGCTGATGGCTTCCATTGCTTCGCGTGATCCACCCAGATTCTTAGCGCCGGGAGTCACGTCGCGGATAGCGGCTTCCAAAATAGAAGCATCCACTGCACGCCCACCGGGGGATGGAACGAGAGCTCCGGGTCTACCTGCTAAACCGGCAGTAACGCCAGGAGGAACGATGTCACCCCGTCCGCTACGCATGAGAGCCTGATTCTCTAAAGCTTGTAATGTTTTGTTAAAATCTCCTCGTAAAAGATCGCCAGGTCGAACCTCAACACCAAAATTTTGTGAAGCGCGGTTAGCTAAATCTTGAATTGAACGAAAAGTTCCCGGATCGCTTTCTAACAGAGCGGCTTCTTCAGGAGAAAGTGGTTGACGAGTAGTAGTAAACTCAGGCCGAGGAGCAGGATTAACTGAAGTGCGAAAAGCGGGTTCAGGTGCAGGGCGCCCCGTAGGAACATTCCGAGCGGGCATAGTCGTCGGACGTACAGTCCGAACACCACCGAAAGGAATTTCTAACTGACCAGGAGAAGTTCGCATAACTTCTCTGGCGGGAGCTGCAGCGGGACGGACATTAGGTTGAATTTCCGTAACACGAGTAAACGGCACCACATTTCCTTTTTGAAAGCGGGCAGCTTCCCCTGTCTTCTTAAGAAGTTCACCTTGAAAAAATTTAACCAGTTGTCTACCGATCTGCGACATTAACGTACGGAAATCCTGTAGTTATCTTAGCGCCAGTTTGCATAGAAGTACAAACGGTCAGATCGCGAAATATCAGGAGGTCCAGGTATAGCTTGAATAAACTCAGCACCACTACGTTCGAAGCGATACCGAGCTGCCACGGGGTCTCTGTAGTTAGGAACGTAGAGCATGTGCGCTAAACGATCACACTCATACAGATAATTTTCTCGCCAAATCCGAGCAGTTTCCCGCTTATCTTGAATATTAATTGAACGACTAACGTCACCCAAAATGGTTTCCTGACGGCTAGTTGCTCTACCCGTGGCGAGCTCAGTTAGTCTCTCAGCTTCCTCACAACGCTCAATTTGCTGGACAATTTTATCGTAGTAGAATTCACTAGGAATACTATTACACGCTTCCATTAATCTGGCGTAATCACCAGCGGGTACAGTAGCAATATTATATCCTAGGTGATATGCTGTACGACTAAAGTTAAAATCATCAAGTCTATAACCAAAAACCTGTGCTGGATTACGCGTTAGTTGATTAATCGCAGCATAAACTACTTCGCGTTTGGTCGCGTCTGTAGTATCAGGTTGAAAAACAACACCCTGTTGAGCTAGGTAACTTTGAATTTGTTCCAGCTCTTGCGTGCTTAGCTGTGCCACGGGTGTTGTTATCCTCTTTTTTTATTCTAAATTACTTAAAAACTATTCGACATAAACGTGATCGCCTTCTAAAACTTCGTCCCAGTTGATGTTTTTAATGGACTTCAGCTGATCGAGTTTGGTGAAGCGTTCACCCGGTTGAGCTTGTTGCAGCTCTTTAATTTCAGTAGCGGTTTTCATTCCTACTCCTTTAAGAACCTGCGTTAACAGCTGCGGTGTGGCGCTGTTGATGTTGATGCGGGTGAATGCTTGCACCTCCGGCTTAACTACCTGCCGACCACGGCGTTGCTTAACGTGTTTTTCGCTCTCCTTGGTTTCTGTAACTTTTTCATCGATCTGGTTCTTATGGGCAAAGAAAACTTTACCTGTCGTCAAAGAGCGCACCATGAAGTATTCGCCTTCATCATGTGAACTAACAACTTCTACTTTCACACCATTAGGGGTGTAAGTAAATTCTTTGATTTCGGCGACAGTCATTATGCAGACAGTATCTATCGTTAGTTTACCTAATTTATACTGAAAACAGCAACCAACTAAAAAATGCCTACGATGCCTGGTTTTAGAATCGCAGGTGAATTTTTAAAGCCTGTCCCGTTCGCAGGAGATATAGTCGTAGGCGGAGCGGAGATGTATAACCCTAGTGAAGCAAGTGCGGCACAAAGAATTTTAAACGCCTTAATTATTGGAGGCGGAGGAGCTGCAGCCAGTGCAGCCACGGGTGGATTGGATTTTATCCCCGCAGTAGTCGGAGCTGTGGCAGATACGCCCCTAGAAAACATTAATCCTGAAACAATTTTGAGACGGTTAGCTTACAAACTTGGACAAGGTAAAGATCCGGGTACTACAACCGGACAACAAATAAAACGTATTCGAGAGTGGAGCAAAAACAAACGGAGAGAGCGCGGACCTGAATACGAAAAAGTACCTCTCATGTTCTAATAAAAAAGCCCCTCCGAAGAGGGGCCTTTATTTTTCCTAAATTTATCAGGAGGGAACGGTCGAGGTATAGGTGCTCGACTCCACGAGGCCGCCGGGCTGCAGGGCCAGATCGTCGCGCTTGGGCGCTTCGTCCGGAACAATCCAGCAAACTTCGCAAATTGCCAGAGCTTTGTTCTTACCAGCCAGTTTACCTGCCTGAGCACGGGGGTCATAAACACCCGAAGCCAGAGTTAAGCCAGAGGCAACAACACCGCCAAGGTTGCGGGTGGCGAACAACTGCCAGGTCCTATCTGCAGTCAGAGCAGAAAGGTTGTTGGAGTTGAAAATGTTCACCGAGTTATTACTGCCGTTAGTGATGCGGCTATTTAAGCCGCTCACAGTAACGCCAAATTGGCCCGAAACCACGGTGCCGTCTGCACGGAGACCTTGGTTCATAGCAGGAACCAGCGTTAGGCAAGGCGAAGCCGAACCGCCGCCAACACCGCTGCTGACCACATCGCCACCGTCAATGCGGAGCGAAGCGCGGTAAACATAAGCGCCCGAAGGAACAGTAATACCGTTCGCAATATCAGCCCGAACATCCTTATGGTAATCAGGAGAGGGGATGATGACGTTGGCGCTGCTGAACGAACCGTTAGAACCGTTCAGACCGGAACCATAAGGTTGAGCGTAATACTCAAGCTGGTTAACGCTACCAAGAGCCTGATAGGACAGGTCAACGTAGCCGATAGCCTGCTGAGCAATCCAGCCGGGCTGGAAGATAACACCAACAGGACCGCCAATAGGCTGGCTGGTCAGAGTTTGCGAAGTACCGTTTTCGTTCAGATAAACGACGGACTTCTCTTCGTGCCAATAACGAAGAACGTTGGTGTAGTTACCAGGATAAATCTTGGCAACCGAGATTTGTGCGGGATTAACAGTCATGATTAATTACCTCCTCAAGCGTTGAATGAGTAGGCAATGGTGGCGAAGTCAGCGTTCAGGAGTTCGAAACCTGCGTACAGGCTCCAAATCATCATGATGAAACGGCTGAAATCGTCATTGTTGTTGAGCAGCACTTGGGCGTTGTTACCGCCGATGCCAACACCAACAGACTGCGGACCGAAGAACATACCGATAGCAGACTCGTACGAAGACGAAGTACCGCCGATGGTCGCAGTTTGGCTCTGCGAAGGCATGTTGGTCGATTCGAAGAAGCGAACACCTTCGAACACGAAACCGGTCGGCATGATCGGCTCACCAGCCACGAAGGTGGCTTGGCCGAAGCCCTGACCCATGTAGATGGCAGCGTTGGGCTGCATCGAGGACATCAGGGGGTTGATCTGACCATTGCCGGGATAACGAGCAACTTCACGGAAGTCGCTGTTCTGGCGCAGGTGCATCAGGAAGGTAGGATCGCAAACGCAGCGATAGAAACCATCCTGGTAGGTAGGAGTGTTCCGCTTACGCAGGCTCTTCACCACGCGCAGCAGGTCATCCTTAACGTCGAACTTAGCTTGCTCGGCGTTGGCGTAGGTGAGGCTACCGACGGCGAGATCACCGGGGTAGTAGTAACCACCTTGGCTGTCAGAAGACTGACCCTTGGAAACAGCTTTCAGGAGTTCGTTGATGAACACCCGATCACGCCAACGACGATAGTCGTCGAGCAGAGTCAGGGAGCCGATCGACTGGTGGAAAGCGGTCAGGTTACCGGTATCCAGCAGGAGGCGCTGAGCAGTAATAAGGGTTTCGCGAGCAATCTTGAAAGTGCTCGGCTGAGTGGGATCGGAAGGGTCAGCGGGGCCCGTGTACTCGCGAAGCGTCACGAGCACTTTGTCCTTTACAATGTTCCTGCTGTTTGCAGTACCGATGGTCTGCTCAGCAGTGCGCTCACGTGACTCCTTGCTCCCTGGGTTTCCCCAAAAGCGATACAACTGTTATCCTAGAGGCTCTTTATCCTCTAGTTCTTACGGTTTACCATCCCGTAAGGTCAGACTATATCATCATGGTGCTAATTGCACTCATGCTCCGCGCTCGTGCCGCCTTATCGCCTTCATCCGCTAAAGGGATGTTCAGGCTCGCCTCGTACTCTCGTTTACTTTTTGTGTTGTAGTGAGAGTATTTAAGGGTGACTTTATACCTCATAGAGGAGTGGACGTAAGGACGTATTTTTGCAAGAAACCTCGGCATTGCGCTTCGGTTTATGCGTACGCGATACAACCCACCGTCTCTGTAAGGTTTAGCTTCAGCGTCTGTTAAAGAATTAATCCAATCGCAGACAAGAAGTGATTCTTCTAGAGGGCGATATAGATTCAAAATACCTTTATTAATGGCTGATGTAGTTGCACCTACGCAACCATCATCCATCCAGAACACTGCTAAAGCCTCCAAATCTAAAAGACCTAAAACCTTTTTTGTAAACACCTTCTCCCCGTTTAAATAAAAGAGAGAATAGAGTTCTTTAAGAACAGGGTTTACAACCATGCTTTGACACGACAAATGAAACTTTTCAGTACGTTTGTCGTAAACCAAGCGAGGTAGGCTTACCGATCCTTTAGTTCCTAACTCTTCATTTATTCGGTCAATTTTATAAACCAAATAATCTCGTTGGGCTGCTGAATGCGTAAAACTCAAATAAACAGAGTTTTTGCGGTCTTTAGGAATACCTAAACAACCATCACCAGCAACAGAAGCGAGAGTAAAGAGAGGAATGGAAGTCACAGCGGTAGTCGTTGAACCTTCCGATCTTTTCAGATCGGCTTGGCTGCTGATCGCCCAGTATCGCATAATGCGATATGGTGGGTTTCCAGCAATTCACGGAGTTTAATGACCGCCATCGCTACTCAACGGTCAAGCTGCACGGTTTGGCCTGGTTGCTTGCTGAAGTCATGGACTACAACAGGCTCCGCTGCCATCTCTACAACGTACGCAGGATGCGGACGGTAGAGCTCTGCACCGAGCAGCTTCGGAAAATCATTGTCGACGAACAAAGCGTCAACCTCCGAAAAACTACATACTTAATTTAACGAAAAAACATCTATATGAACACTTTCATGTCGCATTTTTAGCGTTTATCCTTTCTGATTGCTCGAATTAACAGACGCACTAAATGTCCTGACAAGGTTACGTACACCCTCAGAACCTTGGAAGTACACCGAACCTAGGTTCGAAACGTAACGCGTTGAGCCGCCACGGTAAATGGTGCGGATTACAGCAGACATCAAGCCGGGAACTTGAGCCCTAGTGGCTTCCGTGTATGTACGGCAATAGACCGGAGGGTTGTATACCCAATCAGCTCGTGTAGCAATACCTGAACCAACAGCCGTGGTCAGCAAACCGCCTTCATAGCGACCGTGAGTTACTCCACCCCCTGTAATACCTTCAGCAGCCGTATTAGAGTCTGGTGTTTTATAAGGAGAGTAATCTTGATTATCCGGCGCGACACCTCCGAAATACGTATAAGGAAGAGTTTGCCGAACACCAAAGTTCGAACTAAAAGAAGTTTGAACTTTGGCGTATGCGATTGTTGAAAAACCTAAAGGTCTATATCCTTCTTCAGCACTAAGAGCCCCGCTTGGTTGATACGCAACACCTTGGGTGTAATCAATCCAGTAACCCGAGACAGCCTGCGGAGCTACACGCCAGTCATCCGTTAAATACCAAGAACCGCTGTTAGGAGGTCCTGGTGTAATGCGACCGAGATCAGCTCCGACATCAACGATGCCAGAAGATACAACTAAATAAGATTCATGATTAGGTCCGCTTTGAATTTGATGCAGACCAGAATCATATTTATAGTTCGTCAGCGGAATGTATCCCACGAGGCTATGGCATATAGCCTCATTCTAAGTTTTAACTAAATCAAATTTGACCTGAAGCTGCAACGATATTGTTCAACGTGCTCATGTCGGCACTGATGTTTGCCATGTCGGCATTGTACTGAGCTTTTAACAGATCCAGTTCCTGCTTCAGTTGCTCAACTTCCTGTGTAGAAGGAGTCGAAGACCGACGGCGACCAAGAGGATTCGGCATGAATTTATTTATTCTTAGATTCAGTATACTTCTTCGCTTTTTTCTTCGCCTTTACACGTTCAGGAAGATCGCCTTTAGTTTCTTTTTCATACTCCTCAACCTTGGCTTTAGAGATTTCTCCCCGCTCAAGCATCGCGTAAAATTTGCGTCTTTGGCTATCTGACACAAAAGGCATAAAAACCTCTAACTGGTTTAATTATAAAAAAAATCCCCGAGATTTTACCCTCGGGGACTCCCACGTTTCTTCCGAACAGATTCTATCAGGCTTGATCCAGGAAAAGAAGCTTGCTGCGGAAAGCTTCAGGACCCATTTGGCTCAGATAACGCCAAGCTTGCTCGGGGTTCTGATTCATGACTTGGCCGAAACCTTGCCATTGGATTTGGGGATCAGCGCTAGGAGCGCCAGCACCAGCCGAAGCCGGAACAGCAGGCAGCTGGTCGTAGCGGGGCTGGTAATTTTCGGTAGGAGCAGTCTCATCCACAGGGTAAACCTCGGTAAAGAACCGATTGGTGTAATCGGCCAGATGATCCGGGTCAGTAAGGATGGTCTCCATAGCCAGACCGCGAGCTGCAACATTCTCCAGCACCGAGTGCTGTTGAATCAGTGCATCCTCAAGCACCGTGGCATACTGATTCAGAATGCCGGGAGCTTCAATGCCGAAGTGATTAACGACGGCGGTTGTTGCGGGACTTAACTGAGCGCTCTGTTGCGCGTCCGTAGAAGTCGGAGAGGAAGTTTGGGTCGTATACCCGTTGCTGTACGAGGTCGGCTGAGCCGATGGTGCCTGGTAAAGATACGGTTGGGCCAGTGAACTCTGACTGTACAGTTGAGTATCCGGCATTTGTGCCGGGCTCTGCTGATACTGTGCTGTCTGGCTGGGGGACGGGGAGAGGCGTGAGACCACCCGTTCCAAACTGCCCATCGCTGCTTCCCACGGATTGGACGGGGAGTAAGCCGACGGATACTGGCTGGACTGGTTGCTGGTAGAAGGGGCCGTAACCTGTTGTACCGGCGACGGCGCTTGGGGCATAGTTGCCGAAGGCGCCCCCTGGGTAGTTGCCACCCATTGCGGGTAGGCGGTTGAGCCCATATCCGCCGAGGGAGCGGCCTGAGGGGCTGCTACCGCCGGGGAGACCGGGCTCGGGATCGAAGCTGGGATCTGCTGGCTCATAGCTGCCCGAGTAAGTCAGTTCTTGCGCAAGGTGGTCAAACGTCCTATAAAGCAAGGGCGTTAGGTTTAGCCGAGGATCAGCCGCTAAGGGCGTATTCGGCGCGAGTGGATGTGGCGCTTGCAACATCTGATTCAATAATAGTAGAAATTGCTGAAAAGCGCCCTGAGTTTGTTGAATCATTCGGAAGGGAAAACCCTTCAACATTTCTGCACGCTCAGTATCCGTTTTATCCGGGAACAAATACTTCAGAGCTTCGACGCTATCAACACCAAGCTCCTGAAGATTTCGAACAACAATAGATTTTTGGTTTACGTCATAGGCGGTGTCTTCATAAACATCACCTTGGAACCTATAAGTAACTTCCCGATCACCATCAGGCGGTAGACCAAAAACACCACGTGGGACTTTGTTCTCAGTGACAGCAGTCTGAATAGCAACCGTAACTTGATCTTCGTACTTATTAATTTTCTTCTGATACCTAGCAATCGACTCTTCTGTTTCTTCTTTAGGTGCGTTAGGGGGTAGCATCCCCATAACCTGAATAAAACTCTCGCGGAAAACCTGCTCTTGATGGTAGAGAATCATCTCCAACAATTTGCAGAATCCGTAGGTCAAGAAACTTTTATTTTTACGAAGGGCCGTGGCCTGAGCCCGACCCATAAGCCCTTTAATCTCCGTAGCAGTAGCACCAGCCGAGATCGAAATCTCATCGACTCCGCCTAGAGCAGTACGAATCTCTTCACGCAGTAATAAAGCGTAACGATTCATGTCCCCGTTTACCGGGTCCGGAGTCATGTAGCCCACGCGGTCAGAGGGCTCGACGTTCGCAATAATTCGAGGAACTCTTAATCCGCCAAGAGCGGAATTAGAGCCGAACGGTTCAGATACCCGAGTAGACGGAGAGTCGATACCCCCAAAACCACTCTGACTGCTGATTGTGGGCCTGAAAGTTCGATCAGCGTCAGAAGCTTCGACAAGATCGCTACGTGGACGCGAACTAATCAGCGTGGGATTGCCAAAGAACTCAATATTCTTCGCAATATTCGAAACCATCTGATCATGAAGCACAATCTGCTCCATGAAGGGTTCGAATTCTCCCTCGCCGTCTGTTCCGCTTGCGTTCGGCTTGTTTAAAACTTCAACTGCAGGAATAAATCCAAGCGTGTTTGGACGCCTATTTTTTGGCGTTAAAACAGTGCCAGGATCGAGCTCAAAACTTAATTCACTATTGGATTCAAACTCGGAAATTGTATCTGCAGTAATTGATAGCCTTACGTAACGTTTATTTTGCCCGTAAGTCTCTGAAGGCAATCCGAGAGCCGAATTGCGAACTTTATAGCTGTAGATAATAATTACTTCTTCAATCTCGCCGTTAATATCGTGATAAACCCTGTACTGATTTTTATTAAAGAAATAAATTTGATATTTAAGTTTTGCATCCGGACGGAAGTAGAACAAACCACAGCCATCGATCAGAAAATTGCGGATAACGGCTGGAAAACGAATGTCCAGCTTGTTAAGCGCAATTAAATCCTGTAAAAACTTGTTTCGAGCTTTGTAAGTGTCTTGCTCGCAGTAGAAAAACAGACCCTTCTTCATCATCAGCAGCGTCATTTGCTGCAAATGACTCAGAACAACCATAGTGGCCGCCTGTTTACTGCGATCCTGAGTGCGAGCCGACTCTAGGATCTCATTAAAACGTTGACGGACACTAAGGTTGTCGGCAGGCATTCGAAATTAGAACCTAAAAAAGGTAAATATGTAGCTTTTTAGCCTTTTTGCTCCATTTTGCGCTTCATTTTAGCTTTTTTAGCTTTGTGAAGGGCTTCTTTGTGCTTTTCTTTTTTGTCTTCTGAAGCGTTTTTCTCCTCAAAATGCTTACGGAGACCTTCGGGCATACGATCAGCCATTTGGAAGCAAATACTCTCTTACACGATCTATCTTAAACAATTCTGGAGGCAAAAGATCACGCGAATACGGAACTAAAACGTGATCTTTACGCCCTAACGGGTCAGTCCCACCGGCTTCTGGTTGATATTGCTCGATAAAATCAAGCATTTCCTGGCTATAGGCGGGTGCTACAGCATTAGGGATGTCGTCATAGCAGTGAGAGAACGAAGTTACCTTACGTTTTTTACGATTTGCGTCGCCCATCCACGAGAAATGCCAACCTGCATCGCAGTCTCCAACGATATAGTCGTTTGGATTGCAACGAATTTGTGAGAGAGTCTGCTCCAGATGCTCGTGGAGCACAACTGTTCCGCAAGTCCAATTTGTCGGAGGTTTAGAGGAATCCTGTTCGGGATCAACGACCCTCAAATCCGCACGTCCATAAAACATAGGCATAGACAGTCGGATACACCGTTCGGGGTTTGCCGTTGCAAGCTCGACTGCCTCTAATAAAGCTGAAGGTCTGGGAATTTCGTCTACGTCACTAAAGAAGAAAACAGAATCCGGAGGCGTCATTCGCATTCCCACAGCAAGTGCATCGCGTTGGGCGTATTCCCGCATCCAAGGATTAAACACTTCTTCGGGAGAAGGTAGTTCCACATGGAGAACCTGAAGCTTATCCTCAGGCAAACCAAGCTCACGAATTGTATCTACGCACGTAAAAGGCTTAGGATCGCCCTTAAATGTTCTGTTTGCGTCCGTAATAATAAAACCGTCTACAACGTCTTTGAGGATGTTGTAGCGAAGCTCTAACAGCTCTTTTTCGTCAAAATAAAGAAAGCAATCAAAGAGCACGGTGCCGACATTTAACTGTCAACATATTAGCTCATAGATTGGGTAGGAGTTCCGCCTCCAGCTCTAAACTCTACACCATTGGAATCACTCTGCTTTGAGAGTGACTTACGAAGCATAAATCGTTTCATATCTTCTACACGACCATCATCTTCCTTATAGGCACCAAACGCACCGAACTTAGGAGGAACGGGACCACCAGTCGGTTGGGACGCAAGATCCGTGGCATAGCCGACATTTTCTACACCAGGCTGCTGCAGAAATTGCTGAGCGTCTGCGGCTTGACTTTGAGCGTCAAAAGCCTGAGCGTAAAAATTAGCGGCGCGACGGAACTGATCCATGATTAAGAGTTCTTTCTTTCAATGTACTTGGAAGCTTTACGTCTTGCTTCTTTAGCCTTCTCGGTATTGGAAACTTGAGTATTTACAGGTTTACCGCGAGTGGCGGCTTTCTTTTTTTCATCTGTGGCGCGGCGTTCTTCCGCGCTCAGAGACGCCCACGCGGATCTAGGTAAATACCGTTCAGTTCTTCCGCCTTCGCGAGCCAAATCAGCCATTACTGTATCGGACCTCCATAAAGCCATGCATCACAAGTACGTCTGGATGCACACTTAAACTTAAATAGCTGACAATATCCTAAGTCAGCTAGCTCTTGAACATCCATAGGATCAGCGGCATGTTTCTCATTAATACCCTCAATAATGCAGCCGATAACCCGTTCAGATTGATCAAAAGCCGCACAATTACCACATAAAGCACTTTGAACATGCTCTATATCCGTATTCCATAGTTTAGCTTTACGTTCCCAAAAATATTTATCGGGGTAGTCTGGATTTAAAGGACCGTAAGCAAATTTTTCTATAGTCCAATTACGATTTTTTACGTTCTCTTCTACATTTAAAGTTGCCGAGGGACAAGTAGAAGATTTTTGCGTAATTTCCTTTTCTAAAAAAACTTTAGATCTGCTGGTGTGTTCCATATCGCTATCCTATTAATTGTCCTTTCATAAGTTGGGCAGCTGCTTTTTTTAACAGATCGTCTTTTACACTAGAAACTAACGTTGCGTAAATATCTTTAAATTCAGGTAGGCCACTTTTTTCTCGGTAGGATTCACCTCCAGAAAGAGTGGTTATAAGAGTCGAAAGATCCATAGTGGGTTTTCTTTAATTTTAAACTTTATTTTTTAGATGATTCATATTCTTCCCGAGTCTGCCAGTCTTCCTTACCCCACCGAGTAAGTCTGTTGCTTTCCGACTTTTTACCTTCGTAACGACCACCCATATCCTTGTAATACTTAGTGGCTAACTGCATAGCGCGAGCACTGTGCCCACCAAGCTTTTTACGAGCTTTTGCTTTGGCTTGAGCCCACTTTTCAGGGTCGCGTTTTTTAGCAATTTCAGCCATGATCAGTACAAAATGTAACAGTGATCAACCGTGGTTGAGCCGCTGATTTGAGTAATTGAGATGGGAATGATACCGTTATCGCGAATGTGGTTAAACGTAAGAGGGGTTTTAGTGTCAGCTAAAACGACTGTAAGTTTTTTAGACGCATTAGGATTAGACGTCTCAACGTAAATAGCTCGACACGAAGGAAACGTCAGATCAGTTCCTGAGGCATTAATTGCAAAACCGCTTGCATATGGAAGCGCTGCTGTTTGAGCGTATACACTGCCAAAAGCACGAACGTCCATATCAATCAAGTGTTTCTAACAGTTTAACAAGATATTCGACAGCTTTTTCTAAATCCTGTTTTCCGTTTTTTTGTTCCCACCGCCATAGATATTTTTGTGCGCAACCTTCAAGATAACCCTGATATTTTACGAGCCCCATAGAAGCCCGTTGCACGTCATAACACTCTAAACCCTCACGAACGTAGTAATTAGGTCGGACAGGATCTTCAACTGGGGTTGAACCAATAGACGACTCCTCCGTTATCTTCGACATATTTTCGTAGCCGGTACGCATCTTCACGACTGATCGTTTCACACTTACGGAAGTTTTTTAGCACATAACAGACAGAAACAAAAGCCGCCCCACGGGAGACCACGATTAGAGCTCGAACATCTCCTTACAGTCTAGGACTCCACCGAGCTTCGTGTATAACTCTGGCGCGTATTTTGTGTCATCATGTTGTAACAAACACCAGGGATGTGGTTGATACACACCTTTCACCTTTTTAATTGGAACACACCGTCTATGTTCATGCCCCGCAGGCAGATCTTCAAAAGCTAATCCCATTGAACTCCGATCCGCTATTGGCCAATTACGTACCCCAACAAGTTCATAACTCTTGTGGGGATCGAAGCTCTGAGATCGGATGTATTTATCTGCGTCCGTTTGATTTAGAATCATCGCTCCGTAATACGGATTAGCAACCTGAACGAACAAATCGAAATCGTGGCTGATAACCAAAATCTTCGGGACTTTAAATCCGATGTCGTGCCAGACGTTTTTAGTTTCTTTAGTTAATGAATACTTCTGGTAGTTATCAAATGGAACTTTTTTACCTTTAAAGTTTTCATATCGAATAAAACCGGGTTCTAAGTTGTAACGGGCTAGCGGTTGCTTCCACCGGAGCCAGTAGTGAAAACTTTCGACCGGAATGATCATGTCATTTTCTTGATAAATATAAAAATTTGCTTCTTTACGTAAAACAGCCGTAGCTAAATCGTTTTTATGTGCCCAGGTTAAGTACCAGCCCTCATACCCTGGCGACGCCACGATCACTTCGGTTTTAAGCGAGGTAAAAGCTTCCAGAACAGTCTCTAACTGCTCCTGATCATTTTGAGAATCATAATCAATATAGATTTTTACAGTGATGTCGTACGGGTATTTACTGTAAGTATTTAAGACATTTACAAGAGTATTAATGCGCTCTAAAGGCTTGTGGGCGGTTATGGCCAACCAAATTTTCTTCATACGCTCAGCCTAGAGTGACAGCACTTTAAAAGCAAAATCGAGACCCATCAGTATTCGATAGAAAAATTTCCCCTCCGCTGTAAGAACGTAATTAACCACGTGTAGCTGTCCAGCAGATCGTCATGTGCGGTCGAACCAACGTTGATCAACTGATCAAACAAGGCGTCGAACTTGCGGTATTTGTTGAAGATAACTTTCTTGTTTTCGAGCAATCCCAGTGTGCCGCGAAAACGTGCGATCTTATCTCCACGGAAGCCTTTGACTTCATGAATATGGAGGTTGGTTAGCTCCCGTTCGTTTAATAAAACACGCCTTAAATCCGCCGCAAGCGAAGCCTGATACGCAACGGATTCGACCACAAGGGTCACCGTGGAATACGTAGGGAAATAAATATCTCCTTGTTTATTTAAGATCCCCCACTCCAACAACATGTCGCAAAGTAAATCAATTTTTTCTAAGTTTCCGATGCTTCTACATTGGTGCGAATCAATAATGTAGTATTTATCTTTTAGTCTTCCGCCAAGCACAAACGCGGTGTAGTCGCTGGTTTCGTTTTTACTCGCCGAGAGGTCGATACCAACAGCTAAAGTGTCAAACTCTGTTACAACCTCACCTTTGATAAGGAGATCTGGTGACACGACCAGATCCGAAGTCATGACGGGTTGCTGCTGATACTGGAACGCAAATGCGACTGGATCCAGTTCCTTTTGTCCAAGCAGATAATCCACGGACCACTGCTCTGGCCAGTACGAAACAGGTTCTCCTCGGTCGCTATAAGTTAGTGCTTCTTGAACAACCTGTTTCCATCCTTTTGAGGGGATAAACATAGTTTTATGAATATCCAACGGGTGGAACCGTGTACCCAAACAGATCGCCCGCCCACCTTCAAAAATAATTGGCGCGATAACTGAGCTCCAGTTCTGAAGCATCTCATCTCGAATAGCTGGGTTGCGAATATCTGTACTACTTTTAATAGGGTCATCTAGTAGAACCAAGTGAGCCCGCTTACTGGTAATACTTCCACGTAGACCCGCTGCACGTAGGGTGAATTCTTCGTCACCAACACGAGGAATATCCGCGTAATCAAAATCAATTGACCAACCGATGTCGCTTTGCATCCCCGGCTTTAATCGGCACGACGGGAAGATTTTCTTAAAGGTTGAGCTGTCGACGATCTGCTTAATAATCCGGCTTTTTGGGATAGCCGTAGCAATGTTGTACGACGTGTAAATAATCTGAAGGGGCTTTTTTGCTGCCGTATGCCGACCGATACACCACGCGGTAAACAGGTTTAAACACGTGGACTTGGCCGAACCACGCGGGCTGAGGATGTCGGTGTTGGGGCCAGCAATATCAAGCAGATAACGGTTACTCTCGCCAGTTATAAGTTCTCTGTGCCACTCCAGCATATGTCGTGCAGGAGGTTTCTCAAAGAGAGTACAAAACGTATGAAAGTTATTTGATGCTCTGTTATATATCGAATCTACCGACTCAGAAAGTTCACCTTGCGCACGCAACGCATTCATTTGTGCTGTACGCCGATAAGCAAAACTTTCCCGACTAGGCATATCAGTAAACTAACAGTGCTGCTATATTAACCGTATTAACAGCCAACATCAAATGGCAAAGATTCTTTGGTACGGAGATGCCTGCAGTAATACGGGGTTTGGTAGAGTAACACACAGTGTTCTAGAGCACTTGTGCAAACAACATGAAGTTCATGTGCTAGGAATAAATTATAGCGGAGATCCTCATACATATCCTTACAAAATTTATCCTGCGGCAAATGTCCACTGCGGAGACCGCTTTGGGCTCCCACGGGTGCCTGAGCTCATCGAGAAAATATCTCCTGACGTTATTATCTGCCTTAACGATATTTGGGTTGTAAATCAGTTCTGGGAACGAGCTCAGTTCCTAAAAGAAAAGCACAAATTTAAATTCTTAGCTTATTTCCCAATCGACAGCGAACGCTACTTCCCAGACATGCTGTCGAATATCCCACACTGGGATATGGCGATTACGTTCACGATTCCGTGTGCTCATCGTATTCTGTCTCACGGAATTAAGCCGAGCAAAATCGGTGTGTTGCCCCACGGTGTCGATAACACGAGGTTCTACCCGATCGACAAAAAAGAAGCTCGCCGTCAGCTGCGCCTACCAGAAGACAAGTTCATCGTTTTAAACGCCAACCGCAACCAACCAAGAAAGCGGATTGATCTAACGATTCAAGCGTTTGCGAAGTTTGCTGTCGATAATCCGGACGCGATGCTGTATCTGCACATGGGTACAAAAGACCTGGGTTGGGATGTCATGGCTCTGTTCCAACAGGAGATGAAACGCCGTGGATTGGAGGACAGCAAGCGCCTGATCCTAACGTCGCAAAACATTAACTACACAGACGCCCCACCGGATGAACTGCTGAACGTTATCTACAACGCTTGCGACGTCGGCTTAAATACCGCTGATGGCGAAGGTTGGGGACTGGTTAGTTTTGAACACGCAAGCTGCAAAAAACCGCAAATCGTTCCTAATCACACGGCGTGTGCTGACATTTGGAAGGAAGCCGGTGCCCTCGCCAACATTTCTACATGGATTGTCGACAAAGATCTTGGAGTGGAACGCGGATTGGTTGATACTGATCACGTGGTTGAGATCCTGGATGAGCTGCAAAACAATCCAGACATTTACGAGGATGTGGCACAAGCCTGTTACGACGTAACGCAACGCCCAGAATACCGCTGGGAGCACATCGCTTCCGGTTTTTCTCAAGCTGTCGAAGATCTCCTGAGCTGACATGCAGACCACACATCGATTTTTTCACAAGTACAGCAACGTTGTACACCCTGTACGGGTCGAACAACCCGGTATAGTCGACGTCTATACGCA
>Ga0222712_10002209_pt1 | contig 22683 bp, 25 predicted proteins | sample C33_657DmetaG_FD_165043 | JGI IMG/M metagenome (GOLD analysis project Ga0222712, IMG submission 165043) | Estuarine water microbial communities from San Francisco Bay, California, United States - C33_657D | ecosystem: Environmental > Aquatic > Marine > Unclassified | place: USA: California... | reverse complement strand
ATATTCCTGCGTGGAAAGTTAGAAATTCAAATGGTCCTTATATCAAATCGTTAAATGAGAATTTCTTATTTAATTTTATTAACGGGGGAATTTTAAGAGATAATCATTCATTGATTTTTAAAAATCATATAAAAAAAATGTTAAGGTCTAAGATAGATCTAATTATTACGTCAGGCGCAATTTCAGCAGGTAAATTTGATTTTATTCCTAGTGTTATTAAAACTTTTAAACTTTCAAATTACTTTAAAGGAGTAGAAATCAAACCTGGAAAGCCTGTGTTATTTGCAAAGATTAGAGGAAAGCACAAAGTGCTCTTTGGGCTTCCAGGCAATCCTATTTCAACAGCTGCTTGCTATAGATTTTTTGTAAATCCATATCTACTAAATATTTTAGGAGTGGAACCTGAAAAACCAATTAAAGCAGTTTTAAAAAATAACTATATTAAAAAGAAACACATGACGCATTTCGTCAAAGCTAAATTAAATACCTCAAATTCAGGCACACTGCATCTTGAAGCTTTAAAAGGACAAGAGTCATTTAAAATAAAACCTTTTGCTCAGTCAAATATTTGGGCTGTTTTTCCAGCAGGAAAACAAAGCTTTAAAAAAGGCGATATGATTGATTGTTTTTTTCCTGACCACCCAAATACAATTTAGTATTACTTTTCTTTGAGACGCGGAATAATATTGATGAAATTACAAGGCTGAAAACGAGAGTCTAATTGAAATTTTAAAATTCCTTCCCAAGCATCGGTTACAGCTCCTGAGGATCCTGGTAAAGCAAATATATATTTTCCTTTGCATATAATGCCTTGTGCTCGTGATTGAATAGTTGAAGTTCCAATTGTTTTATAGCTAAGCATTCTAAATATTTCTCCAAATCCAGGAATATCTTTGTCTTTAATTTCATCTAAAGCTTCGATCGTTATATCCCGACCTGTTAAACCTGTGCCACCCGTACTAATAATTATATCAACTGCCTCATCACACCATGCAAGAATAGTTTTTTTAATTTGTTCTTTGTCATCTCTTAAAATTTTCTTATTAACAACCGCATGACCCAATTCTTTAATTTTATTTACTAAAATATTACCTGATGTGTCGGTAGATTCATCTCGAGTATCAGAGATAGTTAATACAGCGATGTTAACAGGTATAAATTTTTTTGTACTATCAGTTTTCATAATTATGTATCATTAATACCTATAGATTAAAAAATATGCTATCGATAATTTTTTTTTTAGTTGCAGCTATTTACGCAAGCGTTGGTTTTGCTGGAGGAACTTCATATTTAGCATTACTAACAATTTACGACGTGGAATATTTGTTAATTCCAATTATAGCATTAACCTGCAATATTATTGTCGCGAGTGGAAATTGTTTTAATTATATCAGAGCTGGAAACTTAGATATAAAATTTCTAACTCCTTATTTCTTAGGTTCTATACCTTTAGCTTATATTGGTGGAAAATTTCAAATAACAGAAGATTTTTTTCAAATTTTGTTATTTTTTTGTCTAACAACAAGTAGTGTTTTACTTTTAATACAAACCAGACAATATAAATTAGCAAATCAAATCATAAAAAAAATTCCATTTTTTATTGCTGTCTTAATTGGTGCCATAATTGGTTTGGTCTCTGGAATTGTAGGGATCGGGGGAGGAATTATACTCTCGCCTATACTATTTAATTTGAAAGCAGCTCAGCCAAATAAGATTGTTATGGCCGCATCTTTATTTATTTTAATAAACTCGATTGCAGGTTTTTTAGGGCAAATTCAGAAATTTAATAATATTTCATATCTACAACCTTATTTATATTTACCTTTAGCTGTATTATTAGGAGGTCAACTTGGAAATTTTCTTAATATAAAAATATTAAAATCTCACATACTTGCTTTATTAACATCGTTACTAGTTCTTATTGTTGCAATTCGTTTAGGTTTAAAAATATTCTTTTAATTGCTTGTCGCTTTTTCTACATAGAAAGAAACTGCTTCAATTTCTTGAGGGGTTAAAATTTTATCATTACCAAAGGCCGGCATTATTCCAATGCCATTAGTAACTGCTTGTTTTACTTGTGCTTGTGTTGGTTTAAGATCATCTAAACTTGGTCCAATATTTCCTTTAGATTTTGCATTTGCTAATTGATGACAACTTGCGCAGTTTCCTTTTTCATTAAATATCTTAAGACCTAAGATCATTTTATCTTGATCAGCTTTTACGCTTAATTGCAAAAAAAAATATATTAGAAGAAAATTAAAAAAAATTTTCTTAAATTTAATTAAAAGCTTACGCAACTGTAATTTTAACACTATGATCTAACCAACCATTATGAGAATAGCCTTCGTTATTCTCAAATCTTAACTTAGGTTGTGATCCTTTTTCATCAGTTGCTCGAGATGCGACTGTGTAATTGCCTTTTTCTAAATTTGCCTCAAACTGAAATTGTCTCCAAGCAAATTTTCCAAGATTAGGGCCTACAAATTTTGCACTCTTCCAAGTTTTTCCTTCATCAAAAGATAAGGCCACTCCTTTTAACGGAGTGCCGTTACTAAATGCAACACCTGTAAATACAACTTTGCCAGTTTTTGCTGTAGTAAGTGGCGAAGTAATCCAACTTTTTACGTTCATTTCCCAACACGTACCATCGTTAGCAGTTGCTTTATCGCCAATTTTATAAACTCGGTAGCGAGTAGACATCATTTTAAAATCAGACTCTTTATCGGCAAAAACTAATTTATTTATATGTTTGATATTATTTATTCCATAATATCCAGGCACAACTAATCTAAGCGGTCCACCGTGTGCATTTGGAATTGGAACTCCATTAACTTCCCATGCTAATAGACAATCATCATAAGTTGAAATTGGAACTGATCTTTCAACTGCTCCTTCTTTCGGATCAATTTCTTTTGGAGCATCAGCACCTGTTCCTGTTATAAATTTAGCACCAGCAGCAAGTCCTCCGCAAAGTTCCACTAAATGCTTAACTGAAACTCCTGAAAAAGTAACGCAAGCTGCGCTACCTGTATCCCACTTAGTTCCGCTTGGACCATGAGCAAAAAATTTACGACCATTTCCTGAACATTGAAGAACCATCGGTGTGATCTTTAAAGGCATTTTTTGTAGTTCAGCTAATGTGAATGTTTTTGGTTTTTGAACTCCCTGAACTTCTAATTTCCAATCAGGTCTATTTCCTATTTGTTGATCATTTAAAGAATTTACATTATTTCTAATGTACACATTTTCAATTGGAGTAATAATTCCATTCCCGATCATATCCCGGTGAGTTTCAATTGTTCCCTCAGAATGAATAATTAATGCATTTCGATTCTTCCACTTGATATATTCTGGAGTCGCCTTAGGAGTGGGACTAGTATGATCTGCTTTTGCAATATTAATATTAAAATTTGAAATAGATGAAATAGCCGCTACGCCTGCAATAGCTGCGGAACCTGTTAAAAAAGATCTTCTATTGGAGTTTGTAATTTTTTTCATAATTTAGAGACTCAAAGCTAAGTTTATACAAAATAGTATATGCCTTTTAATCCTATTATGTTTCACTTTTCAGTTGTAAAAAAATCTTTTGACTATCTTAATATTATAGATTGTAATCTCTAACTGATGGTTCATTTAAAAGATAGTTTTGGTAGAACTTTTCCTTATTTTAGAATTTCAATTACTGATGTTTGTAATTTTAAATGTGGTTACTGTTTGCCTAATGGTTACCAAAAGCCAGAAAATAAAAAAACTTTTTTAACATTAGATGAAATTAGAAGAATTGGAATTGCCTTGTCAGAACTTGGTGTCTGCAAAATTAGATTAACAGGTGGTGAGCCTACTGTTCGAAAAGATTTCATAGATATTGTTAAAAATTTAAAATCACTTTCAGGAATTAAAAAAGTAGTAATGACAACAAATGGTTACAATTTAAAACAAATTGCAAAACCTTTAATGGAGCAAAAAATTGATGGAATTAATATTAGCATCGACAGTCTAGATAGAGAAAAATTTAAATTTATCACTGGGATGGATAAGCTAGAGGATATTCTAGCTGGTCTTAAACTTTTACAAGAAAATAATTTTAAAAAAATAAAAATTAATGCAGTTTTACTTAAGGGTGTAAATGATAGTGAGGAAGATTTTAACAATTGGCAACAATTTATAAAATCTAACTATGTAGACTTTCGTTACATAGAGCTAATGCAAACAGGAGATAATTTAGATTATTTTAAAAAATATCATGTCTCTGCTAATGTATTTAGAGACTATTTATTAAAAAAAGAATGGATCCATCAAACTACAGGTTTTGATTCCGGTCCTTCAAAAAATTACATCCATAAAGATTTTAAAGGAAAATTTGGAATCATAGCTCCATATTCAAAAGATTTTTGTAAAAGCTGTAACCGTTTAAGAATTACAGCTCAAGGAGATCTAAGATTATGTTTGTTTGGTGAAACTGGAATATCTCTACGTGCTTTGCTACAAAGTGATGAACAAATTCCTGAACTTAAAAATTTAATTAATAATCAATTAAATTTTAAAAAAGAATCTCATTATTTAGAGTTGGGAAATACCGGACTAACATCACATCTTGCAAGCATTGGAGGATAATGAAAAATCTTAAAATTATAGACACAAGTATTGTAAAAGATTGGGCTAAGGAAATTTTTACAAGCAATAATTTCCATATGGTGGATGTGTCACAAAAACAAAATACACACCGAAAAGCTTTGGCCATGGGTAAAATTTATGTTGGTGAAAAAACTTTTAAATTAATTCAAAACAAACAAATGCCAAAAGGAGATCCGATCTCTTTAGCAGAAGTTGCTTCACTGCTTGGAGTAAAAAAAACTAGTGAAATAATTCCTCTTTGTCATCCACTTAGCGTCGATTACAGTTCAACAAAAATTATTCAAAATGCTGACGACTTTTCACTTGAGGCCTATTGCGTTGTTGCGGCATTTACCAAAACCGGCGTTGAAATGGAAGCAATCATGGGTGTAAATGCAGCGTTAATTACAATTTACGATTTATGTAAAATTGTTAATCCTGATCTTAAAATTGATGGAATTCGTTTATTAATTAAACAGGGCGGAAAAACAGGAACCTGGATAAATCCTAATGGCTTGCCAGAATTTTTACAGGATTTATTTTAAAAAGACTTAAGTTAAGTTGTTATAAAAATGAAAATCAAAATAAAATTATTTGGTAATTGCAAGGATATTTTTCGTGCTGCAGTTTTACAAATTAATTTTGCTAAAGGTGCCAAAGTTAAAAATATAAGAAATAAATTAATTGAAATTATAGAAGAAAAATATTCAAGTAATAAAGCTTATAAAGATCTTATTAAAAAATCCGCTTTCTGTTCAGAGCGTGATGAAATAGTCGCTGATTCTTATACGCTAAACAAAGATAAAACTATTTCAGTTATTCCACCGATTGGAGGAGGTTAATGTTTCACGCCGCAATTATTGATCCAAAAAAAACTAAAAAAAGAATTAACTTAATAAGAGCTGAAAAATTTATAAAAAATTTCGATGCAGGTGCTAGTATTTTTTTTGTAGGAAATATTAGAAAAAATAACAATAATAAGAATGTTACTGGAGTTGCCTATGACGCTTTCGATAGACTAGCAATTAAAACATTTAAAAAAATCTATAGTGAAGGTGTTAAAAAATTTAAATTAAAAAAAACAAAAGCTTTTATTGAACATGCTAAAGGATATGTGCCGTTGGGCAAACCCTCGATTATAATTGCAGTATCATGTAAACACAGATCTGAAGCCTACCAATTATCTAGATATCTTATTGAACAAATAAAAATTAGAGCTCCTATTTGGAAAAAAGAATATTACAAAAATCAAAAGTCTGAATGGCTTAAAGGAACTTCAATAAAAATTTGAGTTTAATGGTAGCTAATTAAGCGCTCCTCTTTAAATCATTAAAATCTTTATTTAAAATCTGTAAAATAAATAGTACTACTCACCTCACGGTCTTGTAGTGAAATGGATATCATCCTAGTCTTCGAAACTAGAGTTCTAGGTTCAAGTCCTAGCAAGACCACCAAAATTGATAATCATGTCTATAAACGAATACAAATTTGAAATAACAGAAGAGAAAAATAATACGCGGTTAGATTCTGCTCTAGCTGTTTTAATTCCGACAATTAGCAGAACAAGAATTAAAAATATTATTAATGAAGGCTTTGTTAAAATTAATAAAGTTAAAATAACTCAAGCTTCAATCAAAATAAGATCGTCAGATATTATAGAAGTTTCAATACCTGAGCCTAAGGAAGTTAATATTTCAGCAAAAGATATTAAACTAGATATTCGTTACGAAGATGCTGATTTACTAATTATTAACAAATCTCCTGAGATGGTTGTTCATCCCGGTGCCGGAAATTTTGACAATACTTTGGTAAATGCACTTATGTTTCACTGTAAAAATAAACTTTCAACCATTGGTGGAGAATTAAGACCAGGCATCGTTCATAGAATTGACAAAGGAACCAGTGGTCTGTTGGTGGTTGCAAAAAATGATAACGCTCATATTTTTTTATCAAAACAGTTTGCAGAACATACTATTAAAAGAGTTTATGAAGTTCTTGTTTATGGAAGAATGAAACCAAGTTCTGGACAAATTTCTTCTATGATTGGTAGGAGTAAATTCAATAGAAAAAAAATGAGCATCAATACTTCTAGAGGAAAGGATGCTGTCACTAATTACCAAACTATAGAATTTTTCTCAGGTAAAAAAATTCCTGATATGAGTTTTCTTGAATGTAGATTGGAGACGGGAAGAACTCATCAAATCCGAGTTCATCTTTCATCTCATGGTAATCCAATTATTGGTGATCAAATTTATGGGAAGCAAAATAAATTTATCAGAGATATCGATCCAGAATTTAGAGAATTATTAGAGGGATTTAAAAGACAAGCTTTGCATGCAAAATCTATTGGATTTATCCATCCAACTACAAAAAAAGAAATAGAATTTGAATGTGAAAAACCCAAAGATTTTGAAAATCTACTAAAAACGATCAAAAAGCTTAAGTTTTAATATCTTGTCATACAAGTTATAATGCCTACATAAACATCATGGAAAAAATTGAAAAACATTCCAATCTTCCAACGCTTACACCTGAGGGAAGTTTAAATTCTTATTTACTAAAAATTAGAAAATTCCCAATGTTAGAGCCTGAGCAAGAATATATTCTTGCAAAAAATTGGCGCGAAAAGGGAGATAGAGAGTCAGCTCACACTTTAGTTACAAGTCATTTAAGATTAGTTGCAAAAATTGCAATGGGATACAGAGGCTACGGTCTTCCTGTTGGAGAATTAATATCAGAGGGAAATATTGGTTTAATGCAGGCAGTTAAAAAATTTGACCCTGAAAGAGGGTTTAGACTGGCAACATATGCAATGTGGTGGATTAAAGCTTCTATCCAGGAATATATTTTGAGATCATGGAGTTTAGTTAAAATTGGGACAACAGCTGCACAAAAAAAATTATTTTTTAATCTTAGAAAATTAAAAAACCAAATTTTTGCTATTGAAAGTGGTGACATGACTGATGTTCATGTTAAAGAAATAGCAAATCGACTGGATGTTAATGAAGATGAAGTTATTTCAATGAATAGACGAATGGCAGGACAAGAACAATCTTTAAATGCTAAAATTTCCGATGAAGAACAAAGCGGTCAATGGCAGGATTGGATTGTGGATGAAAATGCAGATCAAGAATTATTAATTTCGCAACGCCAAGAATTAGATCAAAAACATGCTTTATTACAAACAGCTTTAAAAGTTTTAGATGAAAGAGAAAAAGAAATTTTATACGACAGAAAACTTATTGATGAGCCAAAAACTTTAGAAGAGCTTAGCCAAAAATATAAAATCAGCAGAGAAAGAGTACGACAAATTGAAAATAGAGCTTTTGAAAAAGTTCAAAAAGCAATGTTAGAGAATATTAAAACAAAACCTTTCATTACGCATTAAAAGGATCTTCAACAAATATCGTATCATCTCTTTCAGGACTTGTTGAAATACTTGCAATCTTAACGCCTACAAAGTCTTCAATAGCCGCAATATAGATTTTTGCTTTCTCAGGCAATTCTTTGTAATTTCTTATTCCTTTCGTTTCAGACTTCCAGCCTTCAAACGTTTTGTAAATAGGCTCTACTGCAAATTGATCTTCTGAAGCGCTTGGAAAAAAATCGATTTCTTTACCGCGTAATTTGTAACCAACACAAAACTTAATTTCATCTAATGTATCAAGAACATCTAACTTAGTTAGAGCTATCCCTGTAATTCCTGAAATGGTTGTTGATTGTTTAACAAGAACTCCATCAAACCAACCACATCTTCTTTTTCTATTAGTAACAGTTCCAAACTCATGACCTCGTTGACCGATAAGTTCTCCTGTTGCATCTTTAAGTTCTGTTGGAAAAGGACCCTCTCCTACTCTTGTGGTATAAGCCTTAGTAATTCCAAGAACATAATCAATTGTTTTTGGGCCGCATCCAGTACCAACTGATGCTGTTCCAGCTACTGTATTTGATGAGGTAACATAAGGATAAGTTCCATGATCCACATCAAGCAATATTCCTTGCGCCCCTTCAAATAATATTTTTTTATTTAATTTTTGATATTCAGCAATTTTTTTCCAAACAGGTTGAGAAAATTTTAATACTTGCGGAGCAATTTTTAATAATTGTTCAATTAATTCATCTGATTTATATATCTTTTTTTTTAATCCTTTTCTTATAGCGTTATGATGTTCTAAAATAACTTCAAGTCTTTGCTCTAGATTTGTTTTCGAACGTAAATCCATAACTCGAATAGAACGTCTGCCAATCTTATCTTCATAGGCAGGTCCTATTCCTCTTCTTGTAGTTCCAATTTTAGATTTTGCTGCATCTTCTCTGATCTCATCCATTTCTTTATGGAATGGCAGAATTAAAGTTGCTGTATCAGAAATTATTAAGTTATTTTCGTTAACATCAACACCTTTTTTTTTAATCTCTTCAATCTCTTCTAGTAATGCCCAAGGATCTATAACAACTCCATTTCCAATAATTGAAATTTTATCTCCTCTAACTATTCCTGATGGAAGTAATTTTAATTTAAAAACTTTTCCGTTAATAACTAATGTGTGACCTGCATTGTGACCTCCTTGAAACCTAATAACGACATCAGCTTGCTCTGAAAGCCAGTCCACAATCTTCCCTTTGCCCTCATCACCCCACTGAGAGCCTACAACTACAACGTTTGTCATAAGTAAATTATTTTAGATCTCTATAAAGATCTAAATTATTTAATTTAATAAAGCCATATGATTAATTGGCCCATGTCCTCTTCCAAATTTTGGATTTAGTAAAATTGCTTTATGAACATATTGAATAGATCGTCTGCACGATTCGTTCATATTGTAATTTTTAGAAATAAAAGAAGCAATTGCGCTAGATAAAGTGCAGCCCGTACCATGTGTATTTTTAGTTTTAATCTTTTTATTTTTAAAAATTTTAATATTATTTTTTGAAATTAACACATCTTCAATAAAAGATTTATTAGTGTGTCCGCCTTTTATAAGAACAAACTTGGGTCCAAATTTTAAAATTTCTTTTCCAGCTTTGATTACATCTTCTAAATTTTTGATCCTTTTTTTTATTAAAGTTTCAGCTTCTGGAATATTTGGAGTTACTAACAATGCAAAAGGTAGTAATTTTTTTCTTAAATAATTAATTGAACTATTGCTAATTAATCTATGACCTCCTTTTGCAACCATCACAGGATCTATTATAATATTTCTTAGTTTATGTTTTCTAATAGCTTTTATAACTTCTTTGATCACGCCTACATTATGTAGCATGCCAATTTTTACAGAATTTGGTTTAATGTCCTGAACTGAAAATGAAATTTGATTAAAAATTTCTTTAGGAGAAACAGAAACAATTGATTTTACTCCTGTTGTATTTTGAGCAGTAATTGCTGTTATTGCAGTCATCGCATAAACACCAAGGGATGTTGCTGTTTTAATGTCTGCTTGAATACCAGCCCCTCCACTAGAGTCTGAGCCTGCAATAATTAATATTTTAGACTTGAGTTTCAATGTTAGGCGTAATTCAGTATTAATTTTTTAACTTCGTTCACAGTATCTTTGATTAATTTCTTATCTAAGCTTTCAACCATTATTCTAACAAGATTTTCTGTTCCAGATTTTCTAACTAGCAATCTACCTTCTTGTTTTAAACTTTTATCGATCTGATTAATTTTTGCTTTAAGAGATTTATTTTCAACAATATTTTTATTCTTAACTTTAATATTTTCTAAAACTTGAGGAACCTTTTTAAAAACTGAAAATACTTTACTTGCTTTGCCATTATTTTTTAAAGAATTTAAAACCTCTAAAGCAACTAACAATCCATCACCTGTTGTCGCAAGGTTTCCAAGTATAATATGTCCTGACTGCTCTCCTCCTAGATTATATTTCAAGCTATTCATTTTTTCTTTAACATATCGGTCACCGACATCTGCTCTATGAAATTTAATATTATTACTCTTAAAATAATTTTCTAATCCCAAATTAGTCATTAATGTTCCAACTACACCACCTTTTAAAATCTTTTTCTTTTTCCAATTTTTTGCAATCATTGCAATAATTTGATCACCATCAATAATTTCTCCTTTTTCATCGCACATAATAACTCTGTCTGCATCACCATCAAATGCTATGCCAATATCTGCTTTATGAGTTTTTACAGATTGCTGAATAAGCTCTGGATGCGTTGATCCGCAATTTTTATTAATATTAAATCCATCTGGATTAATACCAATAGCCACAACCTCGGCTCCTAATTCTCTAAGTAGAGCTGGTGCAGATTTATACGAAGCACCATTTGCGCAATCTAGAAATATTTTAACTCCAGATAAATTAAATGATTTTGGAAAAATATTTTTCAATATTCCTATATAATTTTCAGTTGCATCTTCTAGTCTTTTGGCCCTACCTAATAAGTTTGGTTTTACTAAATGTTTTTCAACTTTATCATCAATTAATTTTTCGATTTGTTTTTCAACTTTGTCGGAAAGTTTCATTCCATCAGGACCGAAGAGTTTTAATCCATTGTCAGTGTGAGGATTGTGTGATGCCGTTAACATAATTCCAAGATCTGCTTTCATAGATTTTGTTAACATAGCAAGTCCATTAGTTGGTAATGGTCCTAATAATAAAACATCCATACCAGCAGAAATAAGTCCCGACACTAAGGCCGGCTCAAGCATATAGCCTGACAAACGGGTATCCTTTGCAATGATTGCTTTATGACGTTGTTTATTTTGATTAGAAAAATATGTTCCTGCAGCAAGACCAAATCTAAAGAACATTTCTCCAGTAATGCTGCCTTTGTTAACTTCACCTCTAATACCGTCAGTTCCAAAATACTTTTTCATTATTATTTTTTTAAAAATTGCGAATAAACTTTAAGAGCTTCGCTCGTTTCTTGTATATCATGAACTCTAAATAGCTGAATACCTTGCAAATAAGAATATAAAACCGAGGCAATTGTGCCACCTAATCTTTGTGGGTTATCTTTTTCACCCATAATTTTACCTATAAAACTTTTTCTCGAAGGGCCAACCATTATTGGATACCCAAGACTATGAAATAATGAAATCTTAGAAATAATTTCTAAATTATGTTCTAAAGTTTTTCCAAAACCAATTCCTGGATCAATAATAATTTGTTCATCTTTAATTCCATTATCTTTTAAAAATTTAATTTTATTTTCAAAATAATCAAAAATATCTAGCAATACATTTTCGTAAGTTGGATTATTTTGCATATCTTCCGGTATGCCTTGCGAGTGATTTAGAACAATCGGTTTTCCTGAATCTTTTATAACTTGATAAGAGTGCGGATCAAAATCTAATGCAGAAACATCATTTAACATATCAACTCCTATGCTTAGGCCGTACTGCATTACTTTAGATTTTCTTGTATCTAAGGAAATTAATTGATTTGGATATTTCTTTTTTATTAATTGAATTGTCTCTGATACTCTTGTTATCTCATCTTGCTCACTTACTGATTTTGCACCCGGTCTTGTAGACTCTCCTCCGACATCAATTATATGAGCTCCAAAATCAATCATACTCTTAACATGATCAAGCGCTCTAAAAGTAGTATTGTATTTTCCTCCATCAGAAAAACTATCTGGAGTTACATTTAAAACTCCCATCAAAATAGGATTTTTAAAATTTAAATTATAAATATTATTTCTTTTTGAAGTTATTTTATTTAAATCGCTTTCAATTTCATTTCTAAAATCTAATCCTTCTAACTCTAAAACACTATATTCTTCAACTGTGTTTCCATCAGTTTGTCTTTTTAAAATCTCTACCGATAAAAAACCCACATCTTCAAGTCCACATAGACTTTTAGCGGTTCCTGCTTGAATAAAATAATTCGCTTTTTGGCCAAAGACAATATTTGTTGGCCTTATATAAATACTCTTCATGAAGGAAAAGTTAGATTAACTTTGTGTATTAGGCTTTAAACCTATTGTTCCTAAAGCGCTACCTAGTTTTTTCTTTGTGGTACTAGCCTCTTCTTTTCCAGATAAACGTTTTGGATAAACATTTTCAAATACTATTTTTTTTATTTCTTCACCTGACAAAGTTTCATAAGTTAATAAAGCTTTTGCAACTTTATGAAGTTCATCAACTTTTTCTGCTAATATTTTTTTAGCTCTAGCATAGCCAGCTTCAACAATTTTTTTAACTTCAGAATCAATCTTTTTAGCTGTATCTTCTGAAACGTTTTGCGTTCTAGAAACAGATCTTCCTAAAAAAACTTCTTCTTCATTTTCTTGATAAGCAATAGGTCCTAATTGGTCACTCATTCCATATCTGGTAACCATGTTTTTCGCCATTTTTGTTACCATTTCAATATCAGAGGATGCTCCTGAGGTTACTTTGTCATAACCAAATATCATTTCTTCTGCAATTCTTCCGCCCATAGCGACTGAAATATCTCCAAACATTTTTTCTCTAGTTACAGATAATTGATCTCTTTCTGGAAGTCTCATTACCATTCCTAGAGCTCTGCCTCTTGGAATAATTGTTGCTTTATGAATTGGATCTGAAGTTTGTTCATACAAAGCAACTACTGCATGTCCACCTTCGTGGTAAGCAGTTAATGTTTTTTCTTCTTCCGTCATAACCATGGATCTTCTTTCTGCTCCCATCATGACTTTATCTTTTGCTTCCTCAAGATCAGACATAGTAACAATTCTTTTATTTCTTCTTGCAGCAAGTAACGCAGATTCATTTACAATGTTTGCAAGATCAGCACCTGAAAAACCTGGGGTACCTCTTGCGATAACTTTAGGATTTACATCTGGACCTGTTGTAATTTTTTTAAGATGCACTTTTAAAATAGCTTCTCTACCAATAATGTCTGGATTAGATACAACAACTTGTCTATCAAAACGACCCGGTCTTAATAAAGCAGGATCTAAAACGTCTGGTCTGTTTGTTGCTGCAATTAAAATCACACCTTCATTAGTTTCAAATCCATCCATCTCAACTAGTAACTGATTTAATGTTTGCTCTCGTTCGTCATTACCCCCACCTAAACCAGCGCCTCTACTTCTGCCGACAGCATCAATCTCATCTATAAATATAATACAAGGAGCACTCTTCTTTGCTTGCTCAAACATATCTCTAACTCTAGATGCTCCAACTCCAACGAACATCTCAACAAAATCTGATCCTGAAATTGTAAAGAACGGAACATTTGCTTCTCCTGCAATTGCTCTTGCTAATAAAGTTTTACCTGTTCCTGGAGGTCCAACAAGCAAAGCACCTTTTGGAATTCTTCCTCCTAATTTTTGAAATTTTCTAGGGTCTTTTAAAAAATGAACGATCTCTTCTAATTCTTCTTTTGCCTCTTCAACTCCAGCAACATCTTGAAATGTAACTCTGCCATGAGCTTCTGTAAGTAATTTTGCTTTTGATCTTCCAAATCCCATAGCTCCACCTTTGCCACCTTGCATCTGGCGCATGAAAAATATCCATACCCCAATAAGCAACAACATAGGAAACCATGATAAAATTATTCCCCACAACGATGGTCCTTTTTCTTCTCTAGGTCCTGCAGTAATTGAAACTCCTTTAGCTGATAATTTTTCAACTAGATTTGGATAATTTGGAGAATAAGTTTTGAAACCTTTTCCATCTCTAAAGTTTCCAGAAATTTCACTTCCTCTAATATCAACTGATACAACATTTCCTTTATCCACTTCTGATAAAAAAGTAGAAAAAGGCATTTCAGTTTTTCCAGTGATGGATCCTGGATTTTGAAAAAGATTATATAAGCCTAAAACGAGTAGAACTATTACGCCCCACATCATTAAATTGCGCAAATTCATAGTTTAAAAGTAATCATTATTATAGATTAAACAAGTACTATTCTCAAATAAATCTAAGATAACTCGCTGCAAAACTGTCGTTTTTAATGTTGTATTTCTTATTCTTAAAATTAAGAAAAGGAACAAATAACAACTCCCCTTTATTATTCCAAAAAGATGGTAATGTTTTTTTTGCATGTGATGGAATTTTATTTCCATGATCATTAAATTTATTTTTTCTTAAATATTCAATTCCATGATTTCCTAATTTTTTAACAACAAATTGTTGTTGGATATTTAAATTTTTATAAACTAAAAAACGATCATCCCAATTTTTGGGTTGCTTAGTTTTGTTTAAAGTTTCAACGGCAATATTTCTATCTTCTCTAAAAAATGAAATAATATTTTTATTTTTTTCAATTAAGCATCCTCCTAATGTTGAAGATTTAAAAGATTTTTTTAATAAATTTTTCATTAAAGTTTTTAAACTTTCTGATCTTGGAGGATAATATTCTCCTGAAACAAAATGAATTGCTTTGATAATAACTCTAAAAATTACTTCTTGCGCTTCATTATTAAAAATTGAAGATTTTAATGTTGCATAACCTTCTTTATAAAAGTTTAAATACTTTTTTTCAGATTTAAAAATATAAAACTCCAAGGAGTCTTTAGCAGTATTAAGATTTTCAATAGTTTTAATAATACGTTTTGGATCAAATCCTTCTTTCTGTAACTTGCTCTGCATTTTTCTAATTCTGACTCTTAAAAATTTATCATTTTTGTTTGAAGGATCTTCAATCCACGATGAATAAGATTTTTTAGTTACATTTAACAATTCTTGTTTATTAAAATTCAATAAAGGTCGTAAAAGATAAAAATCTTTATTGTATTCAAAAATATTTTGTAATGATGTTAAGCCTTTAATTCCACTTCCTCTAATTAATCTTATATAAAAATTTTCGATTAAATCATCTTGATGATGGGCAAGAATAAGAAATTTAATTTTATTTTTTGTGCAATATTTTTCAAATAAGTCATATCGTAAATCTCTTGCTTTTTTTTGAATGTTAGAAGAAAATTTTTCACCTTGATAAGTTAAAATTTTAGCCTTGATTTTGTTCTGTGTTAAAATGTTATAAGTCTGTTTTGCTTCATTCGCAGATTCTTTTCTTAATTTGTGATCAATAATTAAAGCTACAAAATCATTATCATTTTCTAAAGAATATAACTTTGCAAGTGTACTTAGAGCCAGACTATCGCTACCCCCTGACACTGCAATAGCAAATCTTTCTTTGCCAACAAAAGATGAGATTTTTTCTCTGAAACGAAAATAAATATGATTTATTTTTTTATCTTCTAATAATTTAAGACTAACTGCAGTTAAATCTTTTCTTTTCATAAGATGATTTTTGTAAAATTGCGGCATCAGTCTTAGGATATGCTTTTTTTAAATTAACAATCATCTTACAGCCTTGTTCAATTTCGCCAAGCTCTGCAAGAGTTACTCCTAATTTTAACAAATTTTCAGGAGCTTTTGGACTATTAGGATATTTTGTATATCCCTCTAAGAATGCTGCGGCTGCATCTTCATAAAGTTGTCTAATGTAAAAAGTTTCACCATACCAAAATTGAGCGCTGCCTGCGAGCTCATGCTTTGAATGCGTATCGACAAATTCTTTAAAAGCAATTTCTGCTTTTTCAAAATCACCGCTTTTCATAATGTTCGTTGCATATTTATACTGTTCTGCAATTGAAACTTTTGGCAAAACTTTCGTTTTAGGTTTATTTACTTTTTCTTTTTCTTTTAACTTAATATTTTCTGAATCGACTGGCTTTTCCTGAATAACATTTTCTTCTTCTTTGTTAACTTCTTCAGAATTTAAAATATTAGTTTCATTTTTTTTTACTGCCGGAGTTTTTTCTAATACAACTTCTTTAGGAGCGCTAACTTTTTCACTAATAGCTCTATTGCTTTCTAATTGCTGAAATCTTAATTGACTATCGTTTGAAACTTTATTTAATCGATCAGACAACTGTTGAAGTTTATAATTATTTTCTTCAAATTTTGATGTCATTTGTTGGATTTGTTTTTCTAATTCTGAAATTTTAGCTAACTGTCTAGTTAGAGCTTCATTCACAACAACATTGTCTGATGGCAAAGCAGCATTTTTGCTATAAACAGCTTTTTCTAAAGTTTGAATATCTTTTTGAATTTTTTCTAATCTATCTAGTAATTCATTTGTCTTATCTTGTTGTGCAAAAGAAATGTTTGCAAAAAAGACTATAACTAAGATCTTTAATAAGAGTCTATTTTTAAAAAACATATTTACTTATTTTATTTAATTTAATGGCAAAAAAAAGACCCTAATGAATTTCTCATTAGGGTCTTTTATGAAGTTTTTTAATATTAATTAGTTTTAACTGTTACTGTTCTTCGGTTTTGTGACCAAGCTAAAACATTTGATGCTGGATTAGCAGGTTTTTCTTTACCGTAACTAATAACTTTAATTCTATTAGCAGCAACACCATTGCTGATTAAATAGTTTTTAGCAGCTGTTGCTCTTCTTTCTCCAAGCGCCAAGTTATATTCTCTTGTTCCTCTTTCGTCTGCATGACCTTCAAGAACTACATTTAAAGTTGGATTTGCTTTTAAGTAAGTAGCTTGTTTTCCAAGAGTGGTTGTTGCAGCTGAAGTTAATTCTGATTTGTTAGTTGAAAAGAATACTCTATCTGGAACTCCATCCGCTAAGAATTTAACTGTTTCTGTTCCAGTATAAGCATCATCGCCTTTTGTTGTTGTTGCCTGTTGTGTAGCACAAGCACCTAAAAATAAAGTCACCACTAGAACTAGAGCAACTTTACTTAAATTATTAGATAACATTATTATTCCTTTGTTTATTAATTTTATGAAATATCTAGATATTTTAATAAGACAATTAATGCAACTATTAAGTTAGTTGCTTATTTTCCAGATAGCAATCCTGACCAAGATGGATCTGAAGCGTCAGTTGGAGTTTGAATTAACCTCTCATTATAACCTGTTAAATCAATAGACCATAATTTTGCTCCACCTCCTCTGCCGCTGCTATCAGAAGCAGTTTCTCTGTAGAATATAAGTACTCTTCCATTAGGAGCCCAGGACGGTGCTTCTTGATAATAGTTTTCAGTTAATAATCTTTCGCCAGAACCATCAGATCTCATAACTCCAATATAAAATTTATTTCTATATAATTTAGTAAAAGCAATTAAATCGCCCCTTGGTGACCAAACTGGTGTTCCATAAAGTCCTTCACCGAAAGATATTCTTTTTACGTTCGTGCCGTCACTTTTCATAGTATAGATTTGCTGAAACCCACTACGGTCAGAATTAAATGTAATATAAGAGCCATCTGGAGAATAAGATGGCGAAGTATCTATTGAAGGATGGTCTGTTAATTTTTCTACAACTCTTGTCTTGATGTCCATTGTATAAATATCAGAGTTACCTTCTTGAGCAAAGCTCATGATTATTTTTTTTCCATCAGGAGAAAAACGTGGGGCAAAAGTCATTCCTGGAAAATCTCCAACTAAATCTTGAATTCCTGTTTCAATATTTAATAAATAGACTCTAGGTAAATTTTTAAAATACGACATGTAAGTTACATGCTGACTTGTAGGGCTAAATCTAGGAGTTAAAACTAATTCGTTGCCTAGTGTCAAATATTTTACTCCATAACCATCTTGATCCATTACTGCTAATCTTTTTTTTCTATCTACTTTTGGTCCAGTCTCAGATACGAAAATTATTCTAGAATCAAAATAACCCTTCTCTCCTGTTAATCTTTCATAAATTTTATCTGAGATCATATGAGATATTCTTCTCCAATTATCGGGTGTGGTGTAAAAAGCTAACGCTGATAATTCTGTTGCCGACACAACATCCCATAATTTAAATTCAACTCTAAGTCTGCCTTCTTTCTCCAATGAAATTTTTCCAGTTACAAGTACTTGTGTTTTTATAAAAGCCCAATCTTCAAATCTTGGTTTGTTATGAGCTGGTTCTGGTCTTTGAATAAAAGATTTTTTTTCTAATGCAAAAAATAAGCCAGATCTTGAAAGGTTATTTTGTATAAGTTCAGGGATTTTACTCTCAAGTTGTAATTTTTTTATATTATCACCTAATTTTGAATCTAAATAAAAATCAGATATCGCTGTTGGTAAAGGATCTAAATTTCCCCTTGTTATATCAACCGAGACAAGCGCGAATGACTTTGCTGTTAAAATAAAGAATAATGCAAAAATTGTAAAAATTTTATATTTCATATTAACCTTTTAACATTTCTTTAGCGTCAAAGTTTAATTGCATTTCTTTCCACTTTTCATAACCAGTTGATGGTACTTTAAGAGGATTGCACAACTTAACAGCTCTCAATGCACTCTCTGCTAATATCTTATAATAAGTTTGTCCAACTGTATTCATTCTTGCTTGATCTAAAATCTCACTACTTACTAATGAACCATCAGGGTTAAGTTTAATTTTTATTCTAACAGTTAAATTTTCATTATAGGGAAGCCCGATTGGTATATTCCAACATTTAAATATTTGAGCCTTAATGGCATCTTCCTGAGTTATTGTAAGTTTAGATGTAACAATATTTTTTTGTTGGCTTTGGGTAGCTTCTAAACTTGGCTTATTATTTGCTTCTGTATTGTCTTTTTTCGACTTATCTATAAGCGCAGAAATCTTATTGGGATCAAAAATCTCTTTTTTCTCAAATTCAGAAGTTTGTTTTGTTAAGTCTTCAACTTTGACTGGGTTTTGTCTTTTTTCTAACAATTCTTTAATTTTTTTTATGTTTTCAGGTAACGGAACTGCATCAGGCTTTTCTTTTGGCACGATTTTAGGTGGGGCCTGTTCAGTTACAACTCTATCTTTTATTTTTTTATCAGTTTTTTCGCCGTCAGAAATTTTGGGAGCATAAGGAATGTTTGTTCTGTCTCCAATTTGAACAAGATCAACAGAGATTACTAGAGGCGCCTGCACTCTTCCCATTAAAAAAGGTAAAGTTACGCTGCTAATAATAAGAATAACAAAGTGAGCTATAAAAGAAATCTTAAGGCTCTTTTGCATGACATTATTTTTTGCTTTTTGAAAGTGGGGGTCCTGAAATTAAAGCAACTTTTGTAAAGCCTGCTCTTGAAAGTAATCCCATCACTTCCATCACTCTTCCATAATCTATTGCTTTATCGCCTCTTACATAAATTCGAGTATCAGTTCTATTTTTTGACATTGCTAGAATTTTAGGAACTAATTGACCTGTCTCCACTTGAGTTTCTTGAATAAAAGTTTCTCCTTTTGCATTAATGCTAAGAGTCAAAGGCTCTTTATCATCTGGCAATGAATTTGCAGAACTGTCGGGTAAATTTACTGATACACCTGCTGTTAACATTGGCGCTGTTATCATGAAAATAATTAACAAAACTAACATTACGTCAACGAAAGGCGTTACATTTATTTCACTCATAGGTTCTCGTTTTCGAGATCTATTGTTCTGAATTTTAAAAGCCATTTATGTAATAGAAATAAATGATTGGCTAAAATTTTCTAATCGTGTTGAATATTTTCTAGAGTCGCTAGTAAACTTATTATAAGCAACAACCGCTGGTATCGCTGCTAACAACCCTAATGCTGTCGCAAATAACGCTTCTGCTATACCAGGAGCTACAATTGCAAGACTAGTATTTTTTGAAATAGCAATAGACTGAAATGAATTCATAATTCCCCATACAGTTCCGAATAAGCCAATAAAGGGGGCTGTTGATCCAACTGTTGCCAGAAAAGTTAATTTTTTTTCTACAACTTCCATCTCTTTGTCTATTGAGCCGCTTAAGGCTTGCAAAACTCTTTCTTGGACTGATGCAGATCTAGATTTATTTTTTATCATAAAATCCATACCTGCCTTAAATACATTTGCCATAGGATCGTCATTATAACCTTCTAATTTTTTATATAGGCTGTCTGCTGATTTAGAAGACCAAAACTGCTCTTCGAATATTGAAGATGAACCATTAATTTTTTTAAATAGTTTATATTTTTCAATAATAATTGCCCAAGAATAAATTGATGCTGCAATTAAAATAATAATTACAAATTTAACAACAAAATCTGCTTTGAAAAATAATGAAAAGAAAGAAAAGTTACTTGCTGCAAAATTCATAATTTTTTTATTTAGTTTTAATGTTTTCTATTTTTAAAACTTGTCATTTATTTGTCTTCGCGACAAAGATCTAGGGCTTTGTTATATGCAGGAGCTTAATTTTGCCTTTAAATCCTCAGGTATTATTTTAGGTTTTCCAGCAGCATCTATAATAACTAGTTCTGCCACTGCTTCAGCTATAACCTCTTTATCTCTTAATGCGTTTTGGGTCATTTCAATTCTTAAATTTGATACTTTATTAACAAAGCTTTCAATGGTTACTTTATCCTCGAACTTAAAAGATTTTTTATAGGTGATACTAAACTTATGAACTACAATATTAATATTAAATTTTTCATTTAACTCTTTATGATTGTAACCTAGAGAGTAAATTAATTCAGTTCTTGCTCTTTCAAAATACTTTAAATAATTGGCGTAATAAACAATTCCTCCGGCGTCTGTATCTTCATAATAGACTTTGGTTTGATAGGTAAATTTTTTTAATACACTAGCCATGAAAACTATCGTTTTTATAGTTATCTATAAAATATTTTCCAATTAAAATAGCATCTGCTTTATTAGAATCTTTTTTTCTAGCTAACTTTGGAGATATAGTTGGATAAATTTCTATTACTTTGGTTCTGCTCGCATCTTTAACTGAGCCAATTAAATTAAAATGTTTTTTCCATTTTGCTGGTCTTACAAAGTATATTGGAAAACTTAATGCCGCACATATTCCCTTAATAATTCCAAACGACTGTCCAAAATTAAACATACTAGTTACTCCTTGGCCTGGCATAGCATTTACTTGTTCAACTATTACTGAAACTTTATCGCTTTCATGCAGAAAACTTTTGAATATATGGGTAACTTGCGCAGAATTAATTTGTCTTTTATTTTTTTTTCCATCAACCATTGTTGGAACATCATATATTTCTAAAATATCTTTATTTTTAAAAACACAAATTGCACCACTTACTCCTGGATCAATAGAAAAAACTAACAATTTTTTAATTCGCTCCTTCTAATAGTTTTTCATCAACTTCAAAATTAGTAAAAACATTTTGAACATCGTCGTCATCCTCTATTTGCTCTAAAAAATTTACAACTTTAGTAAATGTTTCTTTGTCTAAATTAACTTTGCTAAGAGGATTCCAAATAAGACCTGCAAAACTTAAATCTTTAATTTTTTTTTCTATTTGCTCTCTAACAGAATTAAATTCTTCTTTTTTACAATTAATTTCATGATGAAGATCTGTAGTAACACAATCCTCCGCTCCTGAATTAATAGCGAGTTCTAAAGCATCATTTGCACTCATTAACTCTTTCTTTATCTTGATTTGCCCTATCTGTTCAAATTGATAACTAACAGATCCTGTCTCACCTAAGGTTCCTCCAAATTTTTGAAATATTGTTCTAATATTTGATACAGAACGATTTTTATTATCAGTTAACACTTCTATAATAACTCCCGTTCTGCCTGGGCCAAATCCCTCATACCTTGAAAATTCATAACTATTATCAATATTGCCTTGTGATTTTTTAATAGCTCTTTCAATATTATCTTTTGGCATATTTGCTGCTCTTGCTGCTTGAACGGCGGCTCGCAATCTTGGGTTCATTTCTGGATCTGGTGTTCCAAGTTTTGCTGAAACGGTTATTTCTCTTGAAAGTTTAGTAAAAAGCTTAGAACGTATTTTGTCTGCACGTCCCTTTCTGTGCATCATGTTTTTAAAATGCGAGTGACCTGCCATGCTATTAAAATGATCTTTGATTAAAATGAGCGCCAATTGTGATGGGCTTTATATTTTTAGCAAGACCCGTTTTTTCATCAGCTATAACTTTAATTCCAGACAAAGTTCCCTTTCCTAATGCTGGAGATAAACGTTCTAAATTTGGCTGTTTTAAAAATTTTTTTAATGCTGCGTCTTTATTCATTCCTATAACTGAATCATAATCTCCACACATGCCAGCATCAGTTTGATATGCAGTTCCATGATTTAAAATTCTAAAATCATAAGTAGGAACATGACTGTGCGTTCCAACAACTAATGTTACCTGGCCATCAAGAAAATGACCCATAGCCATTTTT